>Ga0256830_1000217_pt1 | contig 50166 bp, 38 predicted proteins | sample 128326metaG_FD_190537 | JGI IMG/M metagenome (GOLD analysis project Ga0256830, IMG submission 190537) | Hydrothermal vent microbial communities from Lau Basin, Pacific Ocean - 128-326 | ecosystem: Environmental > Aquatic > Marine > Hydrothermal vents | place: Pacific Ocean: Lau Basin | collected... | reverse complement strand
TGAAGATCTCCGAAAGGAAGCTGTAGATGTCCATCCGTTGGACCCTACCCGGCCCTCTCGCCAAGGGAAGCCCACCCCACTACGAATCCGGAAGACCCTAAAAGCGTTGCTGGTCCCATCCAGGTTCATCCACACATCCTGCTGAACGGGACCGCTCGAGATAGCGACTGAATCGAAAATCCTCCTGACAGTCCATTCGCTCGCCCCGAAAGAACTTTGACAAAAAAGCTGAACTGGGTCAACATTTGTGACGAAATAAGGATTTCGCACACAAAACCCTTGGATTTCACCATTTTCGGTGACTCCCTGGACTCCAGCTTCAACCTGCCTTGTCACGTCCATACGCTTGAATAGGCAAACTTTCACACCACCCACGGACCTCTTCGACAAGAGGAAGCTTGGCCCTCTTTGCTCCACATCTTTTCCAAGCAGGAGATTTAGATCCGGGATATCCGAGGAATCAACAATCGTTGAAAATGCTGACCCATCAGGCAAAGCATTCCCAACACCTGCCCAAGGAGCATATCGAACAATTCTTTGATTCCTCTCGATGACATAGATACGGTTTTCATCCGGATGAACGGAAACAGAGACATAGTCTTCTCCAGCATAAGTCTTAGCCTCCTCCAATACGAGAGAATAGGAAGGAGGAGTCCCTGTCTTGTTAGCCCGGACCCTCATTAGAGCGCATCTTCTCTGGACAGGGTTGAAACTTGTATATTCCAAACCGCTAATGAGATAGTGCGTAGACTGACCATCCGCATTCGGATCAAAAACACTCGCCCCTCCACCGACTCTATGAATAGGTAAGCTCAGTGATGCAAGCGTATCCTCTTGGCTCGTGGTGGGATTCCATTTTTTCCAGTAAATCTGTGTCGTTGTTTGTCCGTAGTTCTGACCGACTTCAAGAAAGCTCCCTTCTTCGAGACTGACAGGAAGCTTTAGAGAATAGGTTCCCCGAAGATGGTCAACGGGATCCTGGGAGAAACAAGCGCCAATCGAAAAAATGAAAAGCGCGGGTATTGAAAAAAACTTATTCAAACTCATCTCTTCACCTCCTCAGTGCGCAACCTCGAGAGTATAGCTGCCCTTCTTGGCTTTCACCCAACGCGGAAGGTCCCGAAAGACCGGATGCTTTCGAACGAAAACGCCGAACATCTCGTTTCCACCTCTTACCCCATGCATTGATTTACGCTTATTCTCAATAAAACCTTCAATAAGCTTTTTCCTTGTATCAAAAGGCCTCTTGTTGAACAAATCGCACACCTTCATCCAATACGACCTGATCGCTTCCTTTAATTTTCTCCGGACTTCAACCAGAGCATTGGTCGCATTCGAGGGAACAGGAATAATGACAATCGGATTCGGAAATTTCCTTTTATATCCTACGGCCCCTCCCCAAGCATAAAGAGAATCCCCCTTGAATTGCCGCTGCAATTTCATCCATCGTTTACCGAGAATCACCCAACACTTGTCTCTTTCTACAATAAGCTTTTCCGCAATTCGTTCCTCCAAGAGCTTCTGTGCTCTGAGGTCATCAACCTCCCTCTCCAATGCACTCAAATCCTTCCGACCTTGTGGATCGACCCAGTCCGACTCGGAAACCTTTGCTTCCTGCCTATGCCACCTAAAACTTCCATTCCGGATTCTGGCAATCGTTTCATTCAATGTCTTCAGGATCTCCGCCTTTTGACTCGGAACTACCGGCCCGAGGTTGTCAACCGGCTTCGTGATATAAAACTGGAGTTCATGCAAGGGGTCTTTTGATTTCTTTATAGAATCAACGACTTCGATTCGAGCGAACTGGACTCCTTGCTTTCTCTCCTCGACTCCTGCACCCCCATCAGGACTTTTCTCTATTCCGACCCCATCTATTTTTTGCTCAATATCCCTTACCTCGATTCCTGACATTTTGGAGGATTCGGCTGCCCCTCCCCCTTCTAAAAAATAGCTCACCAGAAACCAAGCAATCGGAATTCCCGCAAGGATGAAAACCAAGCCAAGAGTAATCTTTTTTCCCATTTTAGTTTTAACGTGTGAAGTAGAGACTCGAACCACCCAAGAGGGTCGGAGTGGATACGGCCTCGTTCCCGAAGAGGGGGGAGGCTTACATCCAGGCTCGCCTGTGATCCAAAATGAAGAACGAGGCGGCTTTTCCTCTGGACTTCGCAACTTGGACGGTTTCCAGGGTGGGAGACGGGGCTCGTATGTACTAGGAACCCTTTCATCGCATATCGCTGGATTCCTCTGTCGGGAATAACTATAGACCTAGGGATTTCGGGCTGGAATAGAAGGTCTCAAGGCGTCCGCTGATCCTATTCCCCGTGTCTCTTTCCGGCAAGCCTCTGGGGAGATCTTTTGTTCTGAGCATCAAGCCGGACCGAGCCGAACATTCCGCGAACCCTCCACAAAAAGAGTTGCCGTTCTGAAAGTAATAACCCTGGCGGATCAGGGCCCGTCGGTTCCGAGGAGGGGCCGGGGAGTCGAGGAGAACTTCGCGCTCCCTTGGCCGCTCCCTCAAGGGACGGAATCGCCTTCAGTCGAGGAGCTGCGGAAAGAGACAGAGCCCCTGGAGGAGGAGGATCGACAGGGCGGTCAGGATCCAGGCGCTTCTCGCGGATTCCCCGAGGGCCTTCGGGGTCTGTCCGGGGCGGTTCGCGAGGCGCCAGGGGATCCAGACGACCAGGACGGCTCCCCCGAGGCTCTTCCCCAGGCACCAGAGGAGGTCCGCGGTCCCGATCTCCCGGAGAAGGACCGGAACGAAGTCGGAAAAGCCCACGCCCCTCCTCCAGGCCTCGACCGTGAAGGCGCCGAAGGTCGTCGCGACGAAGGCCGCTCCGAAGATCAACGGAAGGGCCAGGAGATGGGACCAGAGGATCGGGGAGAGGATCTCGGCGCGGATCGACCGGCCGAGGGCCCTGTGGGCCGCGAACTGGCGGTCCCGGCGCATCGCGCCGATCCCCGCGAGGATCGAGGAGACCGCGGGAGCCGCATAGAGGAGGCTCACGAGGAACGGAAGGAGGATGACCAGGAGGATCCGGCCGGTCACCGCATCGAGTTCCGACTTCATCGCGCCGTGCATCGGATCCCCGAGCGCCACGAAATAGATCGTCAAGGCCCCGAATCCGAAGCCCGAGAGCGCGAGGAAGGGCAGGAGGGAGGACAGGACCCCCCACCCCCGCGCGAGGCAGGCGAGCGGCCGCTCGGGGGGGAGGGCGGTCAGGACGCGGACGAGACTCGAGGCCCAGCTCCCGATTTCGAGGAGGAAGGCCGGTCCGAAACCCGGGAAGGCCCCCCTTCCGCCGGGAACGGGGTCCCGGACGGGGATCCGCCCGTCCCATTCCTCGATCGCCGGACAGGCAAGCCCCCCCCCGCCGTCCAGGAGCAGGACCCGGTCCGCGAGCTTCCGGCAGGCCTCGAGATCGTGCGAGCAGAGGAGAACCGCCAACCGCCCGCCCGCGTCCCGGTGGATCCTCTTCAGGACTTCGAGGATCCGCCGGGTCGTCTCGGGGTCCAAGCCCGCCGTCGGCTCGTCGAGGAGGAGGAGGTCCGGTTCGAGGGCGAGAGTCCTCGCCAGGGCCAATCGCTTCCGCTGCCCCCCGGAGAGGTGCGGGATCTCGTCGGGACATCCGGCGAGCCCGACGTTCTCCAGGAGTTCCTCGACCTTCCGCTCCTCCGGGACGACGAGACGGAGGTTGCCCCGCACGCCGAGATCGTCGAAGAGGCCTTCCCTCTGGAAGAGCGTCACGATCCTGGGACGCCGGGGGTTCCATCGGAGCGCGCCCCGCACGACCCAGGCCGGGTCCTCGGGCTCGAGTTCCCCCGCCAGGAGATGGAGCAGGCTGCTCTTCCCGCTCCCGCTGCTCCCCGCCAGCAGGTGGAAGCCGCCCCGTTCGAGACGGAACGAGACCCGGTCGAGGATCCAGCGGACGCGCCCTCCCATCCGATAGCCGAACGAGAGTCCCTCCGCTTCGCAGAGGGGGGCGAGCGGCGGCCCGGGAAGGCTCGCGGAGGCCCTTCCTCCGCTCATCGTCCGCGCCCCCTCTCCCTCCCTCCCCCGCCGGAGGCCTTCGGGGCCGCCCCCCGGCCGGGCCTCCACCTCTCGGGGAGGACCCGCAGACCCAGGCGGCGCCTCCGCCGCGGATACCCCTTCTCCTGCCCAAAGAAGCCCGCGATCTTCCCGTCATGGCGGATCGGCCCCGACGGAAGGAGACGGACGACCCCCCCCTCCTTCTTCTCGCCCTCGTAGTCGACGGGCTCGGGTCGCTCCGGCCCTCGGGAGAACGTGAGGTAGGCGGAGGGATCGGGGAGCCTTCCGGCGAAGGGGGAGGCCCCGAGGTTCAGTTCGAGGAGGGCGAGATCTCCGCCGGAGGGAGCGGTCCATACCCTGCGCGCGCTGAAGACCCGGCCGTCCGAAAGTCGGACCCGGATCTTCTCCCCCTCGATCTTCAGGCGGTCGAAGAAGTTGCCCCGCAGAGCGAAGGAGGCGTCGCACAGGCTTCGCGGGCAGAGGACGAGGATCCTCCCCTCCTTCTCGAAGAGGACGCCCTCTCCGTCGAAGAGGACCTGGTCGTCCGCGGACCAGAAATCCCTCTCGACGGCCTCGTAGCGCACGGACGCCAGGGGCTCCAGATCCAAAACCCCGGTCCCGACCGCCCTCGTCCTCCTTTCGTTCTCCTCGGGGGGGACCCTTCCCCGGAAGCGCATCTTCTCGACCCCCTCCGGCGGATCGGAAAGCCCCTCGAAGACGGCCTCGTCCTCGGCGGGCGAACCCGCCCGGCGGTTCCCGCGGCCGTAGGCGAGCGCCGGAGCGAGGATCGATCCTAGGTGGTCGACGCGGATCCCGGCGAGCAGGCTCCCCCGAAGGACCGGCCGGTGGACCCAGAACTTCGTCCGTGAATCGACGGTCTTCCGGAAGCGCCGTTCGACCCGGAACCGCACGAAGACCGCCTCTCCGTCCGGGGAGAGGCGCACCGAGCGGACTTCTCCGGTCTTCACGCCCCGGTGGAGGACCGGGCTTCCGGCATGGATTCCGTGAGTCTCGGGGAGCGCCACGGTCCCGAGGAGATCCCCGGGCAGGGGGTCCTCCAGCTCCTCGCGGGAGAGCCCTTCGGGGGGTCTCTCGTAGCCCAGGATCTCCGAACCCGCCGGCAGGACCTCTCCCCCGGGAGGAGCCCGGAGACGCAGGTAGCTCTCCTTGATCAGGGTGTCGAGCCCACGCAGCCCGCCGGCGAGCCCTCCGAAGCGGGGCCTCACGACCCAGCATTCGGTCCTCGTCGTCACGAGCGGAGCGGCCTCGGGCAGGAGATCGAGCCGGACCCGCACCCGTCGCCCCCCCGGGTCGAGTTCCAGGACCGCGGCCTCGCCGACGACCATCCCACGGTGGAGGACCCTCGAACCGGGACGGAGCCCCTGCACGTTCTTGAACAGGACGTAGAGGGGGAATCGGTCCGGGCGCACCTCGCGCTCCACGGCCTGCCGGATCTTCCAGGCGCCGAACGCGCAGAGAGCCAGCACGAGAAGTCCGCTCAGGGACCGGAACCCACGGCGCCAAACCACTGCCTTCATCGATGCGCCCCCTTAGCCATGCGACCCCATGACCGCCAGTCTACGGAAAGAAGCCCGGGGAATTCCGGGGTGGGAGGAAGCTTCCGGCTCCCGGGTGTCCCGGGACCCTCCCCCGCGGCAGAATGCGCTCGCGCCGCCGCCTCCCGCCGCTTTGGCTTTCCGGATCGGGCGGGACCTCGACCCGCCCCTCCCGCCCCCCACGAGGCCGAGACGATGAAGATCTTCCGAATCCTCCCCTTCGCCCTCCTCCTCGCCTCCACGGGCTGCGGTCCCGGGAGACCGACCGATGAGGAGTTCCTGAAAGAGGCCCGGAGACTCTCCGCCGAGATGGGGAAGACCCTGCTCGCCGAGGTCAAGGGCGCGATGCAGGAGGGCGGCCCCGTGCACGCGATCGAGGTCTGCGCGACCCGGGCGCGGGAGATCGCCGCGCGCTTCTCGACCGGGGGGTTCCGGATCCGCCGCATCGGAACGAGGATCCGGAACAAGGAACACGACACCCCGACCCCGCGGGAAGCGGCCCTCCTCGCGAAGATCGATGCGGACACGGCGGAGGTCTTCGAGAAGCTGGACGGGGAACGGGTCTATCTCCGGGCGATCCGGATCGGCTCGGCGACCTGTCTCCTCTGCCACGGGAAGGAGGAGGGGATCGCTCCCGCCGTCCGCGAAGCCCTGAAACGGCGCTACCCCGAGGACGAGGCCCTCGGCTACGCCCTCGGGGACCTGCGGGGCGCCTTCGTCGTGCGCGAGGCATCCCCGTCCAGGTGATCGAGGATCCGCCTCCAGGCCCTTCGTTTCGCGTCGAGGGGGATCGAGGCGTTCGCCGGGCTCGTCGAGGGAAGACGGATCCCCGGGAGTCGCAGGCTCTCCGCGTCGAGACGGGGGCGGACGAAGCGCTCGAAGAGTTCCTCGGCCTTCGCTCCGTTGAAGAAGATCGTGCGCAGGCTCCGTCGTTCCCGGCACAGCCGCGGGATCCCGTTCGGGACGACATCGCGCATCGAAGCGTCCGCGCTCGCCTTGCGCGAGGCCAGGCGGGCGACGTCCCAGAGCGCGATTCCGCGGGCCTCGAGGATGCGGGCGCGCTTCTCGTACGGGAGGTCCGGCCCCGCCCCGACGAGTTCCCCCATCAAGGTCCAGAACAGGTTGCGCGGATGCCCGTAGTACATACCGGCCTCGATCGAGGCCCGGCTCGGAAGCGATCCCAGGATCAGGATCCGCGGCCTCGGCCCGAGGATCGGAGGGAAACCCCGGTAACGCTCCCGGCCGCCGTCCACGTCCGTCCCGGCCGTCAACGCAGACAGAGCGCCCGTCCCCTCGCGGCGACGGCCTCCGCCGTGAAGCCGAACTCCTCGAAGAGGCGCGGAGCCGGGGCCGAGGCGCCGAAGCGCTCGATCCCGAGCACGCATTCGGGACGGCCTTCGACCCATCGGTGCCAGGGCATCGGGTGGGCGGCCTCGACCGCGAGCCTCGGGACGCCGGGCGGAAGGAGGGAGGCGAGATCGTCCTCGTCCTGCGCGGCGAGGAGGTCGAGGGAGGGGACGCTCAAGACCCGCGCCGCGATCCCCTCCTTCTCGAGAATCTCCGCGGCTTCGAGGCAGAGCCGCAACTCGGATCCCGAAGCCAGGAGGACGAGAGCCGGCTCCTCCCCGCCCGCGTCCCGGCAGACGTAGGCGCCCCGGTGGACGGGAACCCCGGGAGAGACCAGGGGCGGCAGCTTCTGCCGCGACAGGGCGAGGAGCGTCGGTCCCTCCCGCCGGCGGATCGCGACCCGCCAGGCCTCGGCCGTCTCGACGGCGTCCGCCGGTCGGATCACGACGAGGTTCGGGATCGCCCGCAGGGAGGCAAGGGTCTCGATCGGCTGGTGCGTCGGACCGTCCTCGCCGAGTCCGATCGAATCGTGCGTGCAGACATAGATCACCGGGAGCCCCATCAGGGCCGCCATCCGGATCGCCGGTCTCATGTAGTCCGCGAAGACGAGGAAGGTCCCCGCGTAGGGCCTCACTCCCCCGTGAAGGGCCATCCCGTTGCAGAGGGAGGCCATCGCGTGCTCCCGGATCCCGAAATGGAGGTTGTCCCCCCCGAGGTCCGCGGCCGTCACCGGCCGGCCTTCCCGGATCAGCGTGCAGTTCGAGGGCCCGAGGTCCGCCGACCCGCCGACGAGTTCGGGAATCCGCTCATGCAGCGCCTGCAACATCCCGCCGGAAGCCTGCCGGGTCGCGAGGGGATCGCGGAGATCGCCGAAATCGGGGAGTCCCTCCTCCCAACCCTCCGGGAGTCCGCCGCGGAACAAGCGCTCGAACTCCTCGGCCGCGTCGGGATAGGCGGCCTCGTATTCCCGGAACTTCTCGACCCAGGCGGCGTGGAGATCCGCCCCCCGCTCGAGACAGCGCCGCCAGGGGACCCGCGCCTCCTCCGGCACGAAAAAGGGTTCCGTGGAGGGCCAGCCGAGCCTTTCGCGCGCGCCCAGGATCTCCGCCTCCCCGAGCGGGGCCCCGTGGGCCGCCGCCGTCCCCTGCTTCTCCGGGCACCCGTAGGCGATCTCGGTGCGCACGATGACCAGGGAAGGCCGGCGGAGTTCGGCCCGCGCTTCCTCGATCGCATCGTCGAGGGCATCCAGGTCGTTCCCGTCCTCCACGCGGAGGACCTGCCATCCGTAGGCCTCGAAGCGCTTCGAGACGTCCTCCGAATCCGCGAGCGCGCGGTCCCCCTCGATCGTGATGCCGTTGTCGTCGTAGAAGCCGATCAGCTTTCCGAGCCGAAGGTGCCCCGCGAGGGAGGCCGCCTCGTGCGAGATCCCCTCCATCAGATCCCCGTCGGAGGCCAGGAACCAGGTGTGATGATCGACGACGTAGAACCCGGTCCGGTTCATCCTCGAGGCCAGGCGCGCCTCGGCCAAGGCCATCCCGACGGCGTTCGCGAAACCCTGGCCCAGGGGGCCGGTCGTCGTCTCGACGCCAGGCGTGTGCCCGTACTCGGGATGCCCGGGGGTCCGGCTTCCCCACTGCCGGAACTCCTTCAGATCCTCGATCGTCAGGTCGTAGCCGGAGAGGTGGAGCAGGGAATAGAGGAGCATCGAGGCGTGCCCGCAGGAGAGCACGAATCGGTCGCGGTCCGGCCACCGCGGGTCCTTCGGATCGTGCCGGAGGTGCCGCGTCCACAGGACGTAGCACAGGGGAGCCAGGGCCATCGGGGTTCCGGGATGCCCGGAGCGGGCCTTTTCGACGGCGTCCATCGAAAGGATGCGGACGGCGTCCACGGCGAGGCGCTCGGCGCCGGCGGAGAAGGCGGAAGGATCGGAACTCATCGGACTCCTAGTGTTTGAGCTTCGGGTCCAGGGCGTCGCGGAGGGCGTCCCCGACGTAGTTGACGCTGAGGGTCAGGAGGAAGAGGAGCCCCCCGGCCGAGGCGAGGGGCCACCAGATCCCCTGCATCAGTTCGTTCTTCGCGTAGGCGATCATCTGTCCCCAGGAGGGCTCCTTGTCGACCCCCACCCCGAGGAAGGTCAGGATGACCTCCGACTTGATCGCGATGACGAAGGTCAGCGAGAAGTTGATGATGACGAGATGGAAGACATTGGGGAGGATGTGCCGGAAGAGGATTCTGAGGTTCCCGAAACCCAGGCAGCGGGCGGCGTTGACGTAGTCCAACTCCCGGACCTTCATGACCTCCCCCCGGACGAGGCGGCACAGCGTCACCCACGAGGTCGCCCCGATCACGCAGACGATGTTGAACAGGCCGAGGCTCAGGAAGCCCGAAAGCCCGCTCTCCCTGTAGATCCGCGCGAAGTCCCCCTGCTTGAGGACGAAGGCCAAAGCCAGCATCAGCAGGAGGTAGGGGATCGAGGCGACGGTCGAATAGACGTAGACGACGAGCGCGTCGACCCAGCCCCCGAAGAACCCCGCCAGAAGCCCGAGGGACATCCCGATCACGATGCTGCAGAGGGCGCCGAGCACCCCGACCATGAAGGCGATGCGGGCTCCCTGGAGGACGCGGAGCAGCACGGAGCGCCCGTTCCAGTCCAGACCGAGGATCCCCAGCGGGAAGGCCTCGAAGGTCGGCGGATGGTGCGTCTCCTCGAAGGCGTAGCCCATCTCCATCAGGCTCTTCGAATACGAGGGGTTCCCCCTTCCTTCGAGGAGCACGTCGACCTGCGCGCCGAGGGCGATCAGGAAGAAGGCCGCGAACATCCCGAGGAAGAACAGCGCGAAGCGGTCCTTCCGCAGGCGGCGCCAGGCCTCCCGTCCCGGGGTCCGGACCTCGATCTCGGAAACCGATCCGACCGCTTCGACCCCGCTCATGACAGTCGGATCCTCGGGTCGAAGACCGCGTACAGGACGTCGGAGAGGATGTTGAACAGGACGAAGAGGATCGTCCCGACCATCGTGAAGGCCTTGATGACCGGAAGGTCGGAGTTCTGGATCGCGGTGTAGAGGGTTCCGCCGAGTCCCGGGATCCCGAAGAAGATCTCGAGCAGGAAGGACCCCGTGATCAGGAACGGGACCGTGATGACGAGTCTCGTGATGATCGGGATCGCGCAGTTGCCGAGCACGTGGCGGAAGAGGATCCTCCGCTCGGGAAGCCCCTTCGCCCGGGCCGTCCGCACGTAATCCCTCCCGATCTCCTCCAGGGCGACGGTCCGGAAGTACCGCAGATCCTGGCCGACGGTCAGGAGCACCCAGATCAGGACAGGAAGGGCGACGAAGAAGGCGGCCCCGAACCCGTATTCGTAGCCCCAGATCGGAAAGAGCTTCCACCGGTCCGCGAGGAGCCATTGCAGGACGAGGATGTAGACGAGGGAGGAGATGCTGATCCCCCCGATCGCGAGAAAGGTCGTCGTCCGGTCGAGCACCGACCCTCGATAGAAGGCGACGAAGAGGGAGAGCGAGATCGAGATCAGGGCTCCGATCAGGAAGGCTGGGATCGTCAGGCTCAGGGTGGGGCCGAGCCCGCGCAGGAAGATCCTGCGCACCGGCGTGTTGTCGTTCCAGGATGTCCCGAAATCGAAGGAGACCGTCTGGCCGAGGAAGTCGACGTATTGGAGCGGAAAAGGCTTGTCCAACCCCATCGACCGATGGAGGGCCGCGACGTCCTCCGGTCTGGGGTTCTTGCCGAGCTTCATCGCCGCGGGATCCCCTCCGGCGACGTGGAAGAGCAGGAGGGTGATCAGGGCCACGCCGAGGAGGACGGGAATCCCGTAGAGAGCGCGGCGGAGGATGTAACCGATCAAGGCTTCCTCCTCGCCTGGCGCACGGAGGCGAGCCCCAGCCAGGAGAACAGGAGCGCGAAGAGCACGAGCGGCCATCTCGTCGGCCGGTTCCACTCCTTCAACAGGCCTTCGCGCATCCCGCGGTCGATGTCCGCGTAACGCCAGTACTGATAGGTCGTCTCCGTGTACCGGAAGCCTTTCAACCAGGGTTGCTGGAGGTTCTGGCGGATCCTGTGGGCCCTCGTGATCCACGGCACCTCGTCGGCGACGATACGGGCCATCTCCTCGTAGAGCCGGGTCCTCTCGGGGGAATCGGGGAGGATCGAGGCCTTCTCGTAGAGGCGGTCGAAGCGTTCGTTCTCGAAGTTGGCTGCGTTGGGTCCCGGCGAGCCGTTCGGTCCGTAGAGGAGCTGGAGGATGTTCTGCGCGTCGGGATAGTCGAATCCCCAGGCCAGGCCCGCGATCTGGAACTTCTTCTTCCGCATCTTCTCGAGCATCTGGGGGAATGTGTTGACGACGACATCGACCTCGACCCCGATCCTCCGCATCTCGCTGACGAAACGGTCCGCGAACATCTTGGCGGTCGCGCTGGCTCCGGAATTCTCGAAGGTCAGGCGCAGGCGTTTCCCGTCGGGACCGATCCCCCCCGGATACCCGGCCTTCGCGAGGAAGGCCTTCGCGCGCTCCACCTGGGCGCGGCCGTCGTCGGAATGGTACGGATGGTAGTCGATGTAGCCCGCGACCCCGGGCGGGATCAGGCATTTCGCGATCACGGCCTGCCCCGAATAGAGGTGTGCGACCGTCCAGCGATGGTCGTAGGCGAGCGCGATCGCCCTCCGGAGATCGGGGTTCGCGAGCAGCGGATCCTCGCAGTTCAGACAGGTGTAGACCGTTCCCAGTTCGGGCCAGGGGTCGAGCCTGATCCCCCGGGCCTTCATCTCCGGACTCAGCTTCCCCCCCGGGACGGCCTCGTCCGTGTTGTCCTTCGGCGGATTCAGGAAGTCCAGGTACCCGGCCTTGAAGTAGAGCCAGCGGGGTTGGTCCTCGAGCAGGAAGCGGATCTCGATCCCGTCGAGGAGGGGGATCCGCTTTCCCGCGTTCACGAGAAGCCCCCGCTCCTCGTCCTTTTTCCAGTCCCACCCCGGGATCCGGTCCCCGGGTCTCCGTCGCGGATCGGGGACCCGGACCTCGCGGAAGGTCGGGTTGCGCCGGAGCACGACACGGTAGACGGGATTGAACTCGACGACCCGGAAGGGTCCGGTGCCGACCGGATGGTTGCGGAACTCCTCCTTGTAGTAGAGGACCGCCTCCCTCGGATAGACCGAGGTATACGGCATCGCGAGCACCCAGAGGAGTTGGGGATAGGGTTTGACGAGACGGATGCGCAGCGTGTAGCGGTCCGGAGCCTTGAAGCCCTCGACCGGGACGTCGATCCCCAAGAGCGGCGGCGCGTCCTTCCCCGCGACCTTGAGCTTCCTCGCCTCCGCCTTGCGCGCCTCCCGCCAGGCGTTCAACCCGCGGATCTTTCCGTCGAAGAGCCACCAGCCCTTCGCCCCCGTCGCCGGATGCGCGAAACGCTTGAAGCACCAGATGAAATCCTCGGCGGTCACCTCCCTGCCCCGCCCCCCCTCGAAGCAGGGATCGTCCTGGAAGCGGACGCCCTTCCGGATCCGGAACGTGAAGGTCAGACGGTCCTCGGAGACCGAGGGCATCGATTCCGCGAGGGCGGGGATCAGCTTGTAGGGCCGCGCATAGGGGTGGTACTGGAGCAGACCGTCGTAGACGTGGGCCGCGCACTTCCCCGACCCCTCGTCCTCGATCAGGGGCGGATCGAAGCTCTTCGGCAGCAGGCGGAGGCCGACGTGCAGGACCTTCCCCTTCTCGTTCGGATAGGGATCGGGGCTGCAGGCTCCCTGCAGGAGCAGGAGACAGAGCGGGAGGAAGGCCTTCCGAGCGGACATGGGTCGAAGCATGAAGCCGGGCTTTTCCCCTGTCAGCATCCGCCTGGGCCGCCGCCCGCGCCGCCCCCGGGAAATTCGACCGTAAGTCGATAGCCAGAAGAGACTTACAAAGAGAGATCCGGGCGTTTCGCATTTGTCTCGCCCCCTCCGTTCTGGGATACTTTTCCGCTTCGAAGTCGCGGCTCAGCCGCGCGTTCCCCCCCGCCGGGAAGGTCGATTCCCGGGGCGGCCGGCCCGAGGGTCGGGCCGCCTTCCTCACGCCGCGGACCCGACCCGAATGAGCGACGACCTGCAACCGAGAGACGACGGCTCACGCCCCCTCCTCCTCGAGGAGGAGATGAAGCAGTCCTACCTGACGTACGCCCTGAGCGTCATCCACTCGCGGGCCCTGCCGGACGTGCGGGACGGCCTCAAACCCTCCCAGCGGCGGATCCTCGTCGCGATGCACGACCTGAACCTCGGACCGCGGGCGAAGCACCGCAAGTGCGCGAAGATCTGCGGCGACACCTCGGGGAACTACCACCCCCACGGGGAGGCCGTGATCTACCCGACCCTCGTGCGCATGGGGCAGGACTTCAACTCCCGGTACGTCCTGGTCGACAAGCAGGGGAACTTCGGGACGATCCGCCCCGACAACCCCGCGGCCATGCGATACACCGAGGCCCGGATGTCCTTGGCGGCCATCCACATGCTCGAGGACCTCGACAAGGACACGGTCGATTGGGTCCCGAACTACGACGAGACGAGGATGCAGCCGACGGTCCTTCCCGGCCGCTTCCCGAATCTGCTCTGCAACGGCAGCAACGGCATCGCGGTCGGAATGGCGACGAGCATGCCGCCCCACAACTTCCGGGAGATCGCCGAGGCCGTGAAGGCCCTCCTCGACGACCCGGACATCAGCACCGAGAGGCTGAACGAGATCGTGCCCGGTCCGGACTTCCCGACCGGGGGGATCCTGCTCGGACGCAAGGGCGCCGCCCTGGCCTACAAGCACGGCCGCGGGCAGGTCGTGATCCGGGCCCGCCATGTCGTCGAGGAGAGGAAGGGGCGCAAGTACCTCGTCTTCACCGAGATCCCCTACCAGGTCACGATCCAGGCCATCGTCCAGGCCATCGTGGATTCGGTGAAGAACGGCCGCATCGAGACGATCTCCGACGTCAACGACGAGACGAACGCGCGCACCGGGATGCGGCTGGTCGTCGAACTCAAGAAGGGCGTCGACGACGAGACCGTCACGCTGAATCAGCTCTTCAAATACACCCCCCTCCAGACGACGTACTCGATCATCAACCTGGCCCTGGACCAGGGAAGGCCCAAAACCTTCTCCCTCAAGGGGCTCCTCGAGGCCTACCGGGACCACAGGATCGAGGTCCTCACCCGCAGGACCCGCTATCTCCTCGGCAAGGCCCGCGACCGGCTGCACCTGATCGAGGGACTCAGGATCGCGCTGGCGGACATCGACGAAGTCGTCGAGATCATCAAGGCCAGCCGTTCCGTCGAGGACGCGCGCGCATCCCTCGTATCCCGCTTCGAACTCAGCGATGTCCAGGCCCGGGCGATCCTCGACATGCGTCTCGCCCGGCTCACGAGCCTCGAGATCGAGAAGCTCGAGGAGGAGTACAGGGCCCTGCTCGAAGAGATCGAGGGCTACGAGGCCATGCTCGCCGATGTGCGGCTGATCCACGACGTCATCCGCCGCCAGATCGACGAGATGGCGGACAAGTACGGCGACGACCGCCGCACCGAGATCAGCAAGGAAGAAGTCGAGGTCAACATCGACATCGAGGACCTGATCGAGGAAGAGATGATGGCGGTCACGATCAGCCATCATGGGTACATCAAGCGGACCCCCCTGGACGCTTTCCGCAGCCAGGGCCGCGGCGGCCGGGGCGTCACGGCCGCCAACATGAAGGAGGGCGACTTCCTCTCCCACCTCTTCGTCGCGACGACCCACGACTATCTCCTCTTCTTCACGAACCGCGGGCGCGTCCACTGGAAGAAGGTCTGGGAAATCCCGGAGATGAACCGCACCGCCAGGGGCCGATCGATCGCGAATTTCCTCGAGTTCCGCGAGGAGGGGGAACGGCTCGCCGAGGTCCTCCGTGTCGACCGCTTCGACGACCGCTACCTCCTCGTCGCGACCGCCTCGGGCTATGTCAAGAAGACAGTGCTCTCCGCCTACTCGCGCCCGAAGCGCGGCGGGATCCGCGCCCTCGTCCTCGAGGAGGAGGACTCCCTGATCGGCGTCCGCCTCCTGAAGGACGGGCAGGACGTCATCCTCGCGACCGCCGGGGGCAAGGCGATCCGCTTCATCGAGGAAGACGCGCGGCTGATGGGCCGCGTCGCCCGGGGGGTCCGGGGCATCCGCCTGCGCCCGGGCGACGAGGTCGTCTCCCTCGTCGCGGTCGAACCCGGCGAAGACATCCTCACGATCTGCCGCAACGGATACGGGAAACGAACCGCCCTCGAGGAATACCGCAGGCAGGGGCGCGGAGGCAAGGGGACGATCAACATCAAGACGACCTCGCGCAACGGCCCGGTCGTCGCCGCGCTCGCGGTCCGCAGCGATCAGGACATCATGCTGATCACCGAGCATGGAATGATCGTGCGCATTCCCGCCGGACAGATCTCGAGGATCGGGCGGGCGACCCAGGGCGTCCGGGTCATGAACCTGAAGGAGGGGGACGCCGTCGTCTCCTGCGCCCGGGTCGTCGACGAGGAGGAAGACGAATCGTGAGCGGGTGACCTCGGGAACGCCTTCCTCCCGACATCGAGCGGAGATGAAGGCGAACCTAAGCCCTCCATCCGGGCGTACTTATCAGCCGGGACCAGCGGGGCGACTCCCCCGAAGGGACCATCCGTTAGACTCTCCCGCGGGATTTCCCCCGCCGTCCCGCAAGACCCTCAAGGTGCCTCGATGACTTTCCTCCGCTCCCTCTGCGCGCTCATCCTCTGCTCCGCCGTCCTCTCCGCCCAGAACCGCGAGCAGGACATCCTCGCCGTCGGTCCTTCGGTGAAGGGATCCGGGGGAGGGATCTTCCTGATCGACCCGGTTCTCGGCACGGCCAAAGCCCTCCTCGGCGTCTCCGGAGACCTCAAGCTCGCCCACGCGATCGTCCAGGACCCCTACAACCCGACCGCCTGGTACGTCGGAACCGACGGCAGCGCGGCCACCCCGCAGGTCACCCCGAACGTCTACCGGATCCTCGCCGGCACCGGGCGGGTCTTCAAGGCGACCAAGCTCAACCGGTCCGCCCTGACCGGGGACCTTAGGATCGAGGATCTGCGCGTCGTCGGAGACCGCCTCCTCATCCTGACCTCCTCCCGCATCGCCTGGCTCCCCGTGGCGGGCGGGAACCCGACGACCGTCCTCAAGCACACGAACCGCTGGCCCGCGATGGATACCGACGGCCGCTACGCCTACGTGAACCTCGTGTCCTCGGGCAACGGATCCCAGTCCCTCCACCGCTTCGACCTGCAGGACCCGAAGAACGCCTCCAAGTGGAAGCTGCTCTACTCTCCCAAGTACCCGTTCCCGACAAGGATCCAGGGGATCACGATGGCCGGGGACGGGAACGTGTTCGTCGTCGACCGGGACAACAGGCTCACGACCGACGTCTCCAGGGTCGATCCGAGGACCGGCAAGCTCCTGCAGAAGATCAACGTGAGTTCCGCCCTCTTCTGGGGGGGGACGAAGGCGGTCGAGGATCCGAGGACCGGAGACCTCGTCATCCTCGGCAAGGGACGCCTGAACTACGGGGTCGTGACCTATAGGAACGGTAAGCTCTACAAGGCCCTGTTCGGGGGATTCAGCTTCCCGCTGACCGGCATCGACGTCCGGCGCGCCCCGCGCCTCTTCCGTTTCGGCTACGCCTGCGCCCCGAGCTTCCAACCCGAGCCCTGGATGTACGGGAACTCGGTCCCCTACCTCGGGAACCTCTCCTACGGCCTGATCCTCCTGGCCCCGGCCAATACGGCGGGTCTCTTCCTCCTCGGAACGCACGGCGCCCTTCCGAAACCGATCCCCCTCGGCTTCCTCGGAATGGGGAAATGCGAACTCGGCCTCGCCCCGCTCCTGAGCTTCCCGATCCTCGTCCCCAAGGGCGGCAAGCTGAGTCTCCCCCTCCCGATCGCCTCCTCCCTCTCGAAGGCCAACCTCGACGTCCAGTTCGCCCTCCTGGATCCGAAGGCCAACACGACCGGCATGATCACGACCCGCGTCGGGTCGATCCTGATCCGCTGACCGCCGCCTCCTCTCCGCCGTCCGGGGGGAAGGGCTAAAACCCCGGACGGTGCGGAGGATCGCAGAGGGCGGCGGCCTCGGGGCCCCCGAGGACGGTTCCGCGGATCGGGTCGTAGTCGAGAGCGCGCCCGAGCCGGTAGGCCACGGTCGCGAGGAGGACGGTCTCGCTGAGGGGAGCGGAGTACGAGAAGTCGCAGGTCGTGCGGGTCCTGGCCTTGCAGGCCGCGATCCATTCCCGGTGATGTCCGATCGAGGGGGGGATGCTCGGTTCCGGGGGCTTCCAGTTCCGGAACCGAGCCTTCGGCCCGAGGAGGCGCCGCCCGTAGTCGGCGAGGATCCAGCCCTCCTGGCCGAGGAAGAGGACCCCGTTCCTCCAGGAGTCCATCCCGATCCGGGCGAGGGCCTCGGGACGTTTTCCTCCGTCGTACCAATGCACGCTCACCCCCGGGGCCCCGCTCCGGGCCGCGTGCCCCCAGCGCGCGTGGAGCCAGGGGGGGGCGGCCCCCTCCTCCGGGTCGGGCCCCTCGGCCTCGATCCGCTTCGGAACCCCGAGATCGAGAGCCCAATGCGCGAGGTCGAGATAGTGGCAACCCATGTCTCCCAGGGTGCCGGTCCCGAAGTCCCAGTAGCGCCTCCAGTTCGCGGGATGGAGACCCTCGACGTAGGGCCGCGCGCGGGCGGGCCCGAGCCAGAGGTCCCATTCGAGCCAGGGAGGCCGCGGCCGGCGGACCAGTCTCCGTCCATGCCCCGTCCAGGACTTGTCGCAGAAGACGTGCACCTCGGTGATCGGGCCGATCACGCCGCTGCGGACCCATTCGACCGTGCGGCGGTAGTTCTCCCCCGCGTGGATCTGGATCCCCATCTGCGTGACGGCTCCCGTTCTCTCGGCCAGGAGCCTCAGCCTGCGGGCCTCCGCGGGGGCATGGGCGAGGGGCTTCTCCAGGTAGACGTCGAGCCCCTTCCAGAGGGCGGCCAGGGCCACGGGTTCGTGGAGATGATCCGGCGTGCTGACGTCGACGGCGTCGAGAGGGACCTCCGCGAGCATGCGCCGGTAGTCGGCGAAGCGGCGCGCCTTCGGGAAGGCGCGGGCCGCCTTTTCGAGCCTGCGCGCGTCCACGTCGCAGAGCGCCGCGATCCGCTCCCCCCGGACGGCCCGGAGATTCGCCCCTCCCCTCCCTCCGACGCCGACGACGCCGATCCGGAGCTTCGAATCCGGATCCCTCGGCTTCCGGCGGGGAGGCAGGGGTCGTTCGAGACCCCGGCAGCCCGGGACCCCGAGAAGGAACATGCCCCCCGCCCCCGCGGCACCGGTCAGCAGGGTCCTGCGGTCGAAGGCGGCGGGTCGATGCGGCATCGCGCCCTTCATTCCCCCCCCTTCCTCCGCTCCGCGCCGGAGCCTTCCTCCCCTCCTTCCCGCCCGCGGTCCCCCTTACCCCGAACCTCCGCCCTTTTCAGGGGGCGGACCCAGAGGTTCCGGAAGGCCGCGTAGATCTCGTCGCGGACCTCCCGGGGAGCATGCCGTTGGAGGCCGAGAAAGCCCCGCTTCGCCCTCTCCGCGAAGGGCTTCCCGGGCACCCTCAAGGTATCGACGTCGTAGAGCAGGCGGCCGTTCAACTCGGTGCGGAGCCGGCTCCCGCGGAAACGGATGCGGAAGAGGTTCCAGCGCCCGAGAGGCCTGAGCGCGCCGCGGTCCCCGGGGGGCACCGAACCATAGAGGGAGCCCGTGAACTGCCAGGGTTTCAAGCGGCTCTTCGTGACCCTCTCCCAGTTGAAATCGTCGAGGATCTGGATCTCGCAGCCCGAGAAGGCCGGGTTGCTCCCGTCCCTGGCGGCCCGGAGGAAGACTCCGCTGTTCGCCATGAAGGCCGTCCGGAACTCGAGGAGCAGCTCGAAATCCTCGAAGTCCTCGACGGTCCGGAGATAGCCCCCCGGTCCCTCCTTCGGAAAGAGGAGAAGCCCCCCCTCGACCCGGTATCCCTTCACCTTCTCGCCGGATCCGCCCGGAACCGCCTCGAAGCCTGAGAGACTCTTCCCGTCGAAGAGCGGCCGCCAGCCGAGCCTCTCGGCCTCGGCCGTCGGCACGAGAAAGCCCTTCCCGTCGACGAGGAACAGGTCCTCGTCCACGGTCGGGAGTTCGCGGATCTTCAGCTTCCGGAACCGGACCGCGGCCTCGGGCCTGCCGATCCGACCGGGGTGGACCTGGAGCCCGATCCGGCCCTCGCGGGCGAAACCCTCGAGCTTCCCCTCCTGCACCCAGTCGAGAACGAGCACGCCGTTGATCCGGACGCGGAGGTGCGGCCGCAGGCCGGTCCGCCGGATCTCGATCCGGTTCCAGGCTCCCGCCTTCCACGCCTTCTTCCCCGAGGGGTTGTGGCGGAGCCAGCCGTCGGAATAGATCCCCGCGATCTCCCCGCCGGGGCGGTCGTCGAGGGTCACTTGGAGTCCCCGGGCCCCGGGGACCATGTTCAAGAAGATCCCGCTGTCGAAGGGGGCCTCGGTCCGGCACTCGCAGGAGAAGTCGAAGCTCTCGAAGCTCTCGACCGTGTAGAGGAGCCCCCCCCGGCGCCCCTCTCCCTGACGCCCGACGATCGCCCCGTCCTCGACGCTCCAGCGGGCCTCTCCGTCGTAGCGCCCGCCCCGATCGGTCCAGCCCTCGAGGCTCTTCCCGTCGAAGAGGGATCGCATCCCCCCGGCCGCGAGGCCTCCCCCCTCCTGGGGATGGGGAAGGAAGATCAGCGGGAGGAGGAGAAGGGACGATCCGGGGAACGAGAACGGGAACAAGGGACCTCCTCGGTAGATCCAACGGGCATCGAAGGCGGACCCACTCTAGCGAAACGGGATCCCCGCCGGCCCTTCGAAGAAGGGCGGAACCCAAGACGGAACCGGGACGGACCCGTACGGAAGCCCCCCAAGGAGGGCCGCGTCCGGGACCGGAACCCGACCTTCAGCGCGTCCGGAAGCGCAGCCGGACCGGCCGGAGCGGAGCGCCCTCCGCCGACCGGAAGCCGAGGGCTCGTCCCCGGTTGAACCAGAGTTCATAGGAGGTCTCAGGCCTCAGGCGGACCGGAAGGACGAAGCAGCGCCCGTCCTCCTCGAAGCTCGGCCGCCCGGCGACCTTTGGAAAGGGCCGGTCCGTCTTCATGACCGACCAGGAACCCCGCTTCATCGGCCGGTCGAACCAGACCCGGATCTCGGTGACGGAGGAGTCCGTCCGGGCTCCCGGGGCCGGGGACATCCGCAGGACCTTCGGGCGGAGGGCCTCGAAGGCCTCGAGCCTCTCCGCCTCCTTCGAGAGGACCTCCGCGAAACGAGGCATGATCCCGTCCAGGGTCTTCCCGCGCTCCTCCCGGGATTCGTACGCGGCCAGGAGGTCGGCGACCTCCCCCAACCATTCGAATCCGAGGGCCCGCTGCCGTTCGCATTCCTTCCCGGCCGCGGCCGGCCCCCGGGTCCGGGCGACCCAGCGCACGACGCAGCCCCGGACGAGGGTCTCCTTCAGCATCGTCTCCCAGGTCTTGTAGGCCTGCCGGCGCATTCCCGCGGCCGAGAGCTTCCAGAGGCGGCGCCCCGGTCCCTCGAGGAGGGCGCGGTGCGCGTCGATCCTCGGGTTGCAGTACGAATGGCAGAACTCGTGCACGACGGTCGGAAGGACGGTCTCATCGAAACGGGGGCGTCCCCGGTCGTCCCGGAGCCAGACCCCGAGCACGCAATGCAGTTCCTCCCCGCCGGGAAGCGCGACCCTGGGCCCGAAGCACAACCCCCCGTTCAGGAGGGCGAGTTCGAGATGGAAGGTCTTCGAGGGACGCGGCCCGAAGAACCGATCGAACCATTCCAGGCGCAACGAACGACCCAGGAGGTCCTGCATCCTCGACTCGGCCTCCTCGTAGAGCTCTTCCTGGGCGGAGAAGAAACGGACGAAGCGGCTCTTCGCGACGAAATCGCGCAACGCGGCCGCGAAGTCCGCCGCGGCCTTCGCGGTCCATCGCGCTTCGAGGCTCCTCGGCCGTTCCTCCTCCCCGGACGGGAGGCGGGGCCAACGCCCCGCGCGCGCGTCCTCCTTCCACTTCCCCGAGGGGTCCGGAGGAAGGAGATGGACGGCGAAGCTCGCGACCGCGTCGTATCCGATCCCCGCCCGGCGCCGGAGTTCCCGCGCCTGCTTCACGGCCTCGTGCTCCCTCATGCCCTCGAAGAAGCGGTCGGCTTCCGCCGCGTAGGCTTCCAGGCGGGCTCTTCGATACTCGGGGCTCCCCGCGAGTCGGAAGACGAGGCTCAGGAGTTCGACCCGCGGATCGACACGCACGGCGATCGGGGGATCGAGTTCCCGGCGGGCGGGGGCGGCGGCCTGGGCCCCTCCCCCTTCGGCCCCTCCCGGGGGGAGGGCGCGCCCCGTTCCACCCGCGGAACACAGGAGAACGAGCGCCAGGACGGCGGGCCCGCCTCTCGATTCCTTCTTACCCGATCCCATTCGTATCCTCCCGCGCCCCCCCGGACTCCGGCGGCGCTCCCGGATCAGCGTATTGGCAACGCGGTCGGGTTCGAGAACCGATGCCCCCCCTTCGAAGCGCCGAGCGCCTGGAAATAGAAGGTCATCCCCCGGAGTTTCGGGTCGTTCGGGAGGCGGAACGAGAGATCGAACCAGCCCGAGGCGCCGACCGGGGTCGGTCCGAAGAACCCGAGGTACAGGGGGTTCAGCAGGAGGGTACCCCAGGAGGTCTTCAGGGAGCCCTTCCGGATCGAGAAGAGATGGAGAGCGGGGCCGGGAAGAGCCACGACCTCCAGATGGGAGACGGTTCCGATCGCGGTCGAACCGCTCTGGAAGTACAAGGGCCGGGGATTCGTCGCGAACAGGCCTCCGAACTTCGCGCTCCTCCGCGCGGTGCCGCCCAGGACCGAGGCCAGCGCCTTCTCGTCCCCGCCCTGGACATAACGGAGGAAACCCGAGACGGCCCGGTGCGTCGTCTCGAAGACCTGCTTGTCCGCGGGCCTCCCCCGCAGCACGTAGGCGACGATGTTGTAGTGGTCGCCGTCCTTGTCCAGGACGAAGAGGCATTTCAGGCCCTGAACACCCGTCAAGCGGTCATAGGCCCCCTTCCCGTGGGGCTTCCAGGGGGTGATCTTCTCCCCCATTCCCGAGAGGAGCAGCACCGGGGCGGTGACCTTCGGCATGACCGTGAGCCCGTATTTCAGGTCCAGGCCGAGCCACGGGCCGTAGCTGACCCCACAGGAATAGCCGGGGTTGTTCGCGAGGATGAAGAAGAGGTTCGTCGCACCGGTCGAATGGCCGGCGAGGGCCATGTTCGAAGTGTCGAGGGCGCCGGCCAGCCAGGAGGTCGAGGTCTTGTTCTCCTTGACGAGGGCGGGATGGAGGGCCCTCCCGTCCTGGATCTGGAGGTTCAGGTTCGCCGGGGCCGTGTCGGAGAGGACCGCGATCCAGCCGCTCGAGGCCAGGGCGAAGCCGACCTCGACGTAGTGGTATCCGTACTTCCGCCACCCGTGCAGGAAGACGACGACCGGCCAACCCCCTTTCCGGGGAAGGAGCGCGGCGTTCTTCCCTTGGGTCCTGGCGGGGTAATAAAGCGTGCAGTCCAGGCTCTTCGATCCGGAGTTCGTCGGGTTGGGGAACTTCGCGGCGCGGAAGCCGACCTTGTAGAGGGCCTGCGCATGGAGCGTTCCGGCGGGGAGGGCCAGGAATAAGAGGGCGATGAGGGTGCGGGCGCGGAACGAGAATCGTACGGAAAGCATAGGTCCTCCGAGGTGAAGAGAAATCGCAGGGGGTAAGGCCGTGGGCGGGCCGCGAACGAGCACGATCCTCCCCGGGCCGGAAAGGAAACCGCCCGGAGTCTAGGGGCGCGGGAACTTTTCCGCCACCGGCGGCCGCCGCTCCCCGTCCCGGAACCTCGCGCCGAGGAGATGGATCGCGAGCGCGAAGGAGGGCGGACTCAAATGGAACGCGAGGCGATCGGCCGCGGTCTCCAGGTGCCAGGACAGATCGGCCGGTGTCGCGATGAACACGCAGACCTGTCCGAGAAAGGCGGCGATCAGGAAGAGCCAAAGGACTGCGGCCCCGGACTCCCGGATCCGTCCCCGCAGGACCAGGGGCGGCAGGAGGAGCGCGAGGAGGGGGACGAGGGCCGCGTGCCGGGGATCGGTCAGGATCCCGAGATAGTGGGCGAGAACCGGCAGGACGTTCTCCCCGAACTGCCGGACGAAGCGCCCTCCGAGGCCGTGTCGGGTCCACGGGGATTCGAAGCCGAACCACGCGTTCGTTCCCCAATGCAGCGCCAGGAGTCCCGCCGGCAGAAGGACCCAGAGGAGGGAGGACGGCCGCGGCTTCCTTCCTCCTCGCCGCCGCATCACGAGGAAGAGCGTCGCGGCGGCGGCGAAAGCGAGGAGATAGAGCATGCCCTCGTTCTTTGCGTAGAGGGCGCAGGCCGTTCCGAACGCCGCCAGCGGAGCGCCTCTCGAGTCTCCGCGCCCGAGGACGAACCCTCCGAGGAGGGCGACCGTGAGCCCGGCGGCCACCATCCCGTCCCCGCCCCCGTCCCCGCAGTGGACCGCGAACCGCCAGGTCGTCGCATAGGCCAGCATGCCGAGGGCGCCGAGGACCTTCGAGTCGGCCGCCCTCAGGATCTCGGCGAGGACGCAGAGGAGGGCGGGAAGGAACAACTGGATCGGGATCCGGTTCTCGAACTGCGTGAGGCCGCCGGCCCGCGCGAAGACCCGGAGCTGGAGGAGGGGATTCCAGAAGGGATAGTCCTTCTGCAGGACGAAACCCGGTTCGGCCATCTCCTCGCGGAAGGCCTCGTTCCATCCCCCGGCGTGGTAGAGGACCTTCGCCTTCAGGGCCCAGAAGGTCGCCTCGTCCCCGACGACGATCGGCGTCAGGGTCCCGCGGAGCACGAAGAGGAAGGAGAGCGCCAGGGCGAGTAGGAAGACCGCCGGAAAGACCCGTCCCCCCCTTGCGGGGTTCTCGGAGGGGAGGAGCGGACCAAGGCGCGGTCCGCCCCCGAGGAGGAGGCCCGCGGCGCACACCAGGAGCACGAGGTCGGGCCCGAGGCTCTCCCGGGACGATCCCCCGGCCGCGAGCCACGAGGTCTCGACGAGGCCGGCGAGGAAGGCCCCGAGGATCCAGGCGAGGCCGGGCCAGGCGTAGGGGGCTTCCGACGGGCGGATCCCGAGGCGCCGGAGGAGGGCCGCTCCGGCCAGGAAGGGCGGCAGAAGAACCGGAAGGAGTCCCGGGAGGCCGATCTCGGGGACGGAGGCCGTCACTTCCCGCCCCCGCTCCGGAGGCTCCGCGGAACGAGCCAGAGCCTGAGCCCCGGCTCCTCGGCGACTTTCACGCAGGCCGTCTCGATCCCGGGAACCGTCGCGTCCGGGAAGAGTTCGAGGAAGAAGACCGGTTCCTCGATGGCCGTCACCCTGCTCCTCCAATCCGGAGGAAGTCCCGCGAGCGGCCAGAACCTCCGCGGATAGAGGAGCACCGCCATGTGGTCCAGGAGGGCCTGCCGCTTCCAAGGATCCTCGCCGAGGAGGAAGATCCGCGCCCCTTCCCCTGTGTGACGGAGGAGCATGCGCCGGGCCCGCCCCTCCCAGCGGGGATCCCAGCCCGCCTTGCTTCCCCAATCCTGGAGGAAACCCTCGATCCTGGCTTCCGCCCCTTCCTCGAGGAGCCGGGAGAGGACCCTGGCCGGCGGAGCCTCGGCCAAGCGAGCACGGATTCCCGAGATCCCCGCGAGGAGCAACCACAGGGCCGGAACCCACCGGAGCGCATTCGAGATCCTTCCCTGGGTCGGCTTCGTCACGCGACCGCCTCTCCCTTTCCCGGAGACGGGGAGGCGCCCCCCCGGAAGAGGAGGATCGCGAGGACCGCGAAGGCGAGACCCGCGAGGAGGTCCACGCCCCAGTGGTATCGGAGGACGAGGGTGCCGAGGATCAGGAAGCTCCCGACAGGAAGCAGCCAGAGAAGCTGGAGGGGATCGGTCTTCCAGGCGGCCCACCAGAGGCAGAGCGTGATCATCGTATGCCCGCTCGGCATGCAGTCCTGCCGCAGGGGTTCCCATTCGTAGAGCACTCGGTTCAGGAACCCGAAGAGCGGTCCTCCGACGAGGGGATCGGGATCCTCGAGGAAGCGGTAGGGGGGAAGCGTCGGACAACAGAGGTATCCGAGGTAGGAGAGGAGAAACCCGCCGACGACGAGTTCCGCGAGCCGGGGGATCGCATCCTTCCGGCCCCGCGCATGGAACGCGAGCGCCAGGGCGAGCGGAAGGAAATAGAACGTCGAATAGCAGACCTGGCACAACTCGACGAGCCAGGGCGGCGGGGCGCTCAGCCGGGACCGGAGCGCCTCGCCGCCGAGGGCCCGGTCGGCGAGGGCGACCTTCCACTCCATCGCCTCGGGAACGAGGTCGGGAATCAGGATTCCCAGGGACGAGAAGGCGGCGGGAACGAAGAGGCAGGCCGCCGCATAGCGGAGCCAGTTCGGAGCCCGGCGCAGGGCCAGGGCCGGAAACACGACGAGGACATGGCCCGCGACCCAGCCCCATCTTCCGGGGACTCCTTCCCCGGCGAGGACGAGAAGGACCGCGAGGGTCCAGGCGTACCAGACGTAGAGGAGTTCGATCCGTATCATGTGTCCAGGAGAGGGATTCCGCTCAGCACAGCCTAGAGCGGACTCCGATAGACTGGGAGTTCGGTCCGAGGCTCTCCGTCCCTCCCGGAACGGAACCGGACGGACTCCGAAAGGAAGGCGCAGCGAGACCTTGGCGAAGACATCGACCCTCCCCGGAATGCATGCATCCCGCCCGTTCTCCGCCGCGGTCATGTTCGCCGTCCTCGCGCCGTTGTCGATCTCCGGCCCTCTCCCCTCCCAAGGCCCGGAACGATTCCTCCTCCTGCGTGAGTATTTCGCCGTCGCCGCGACCTTGAAGGTCTCGGCTTCCCGCCCTCCCGAGCGCCTCGCTTCTGTGGCTCTCGCATTCCTGAACGCGGAGGACCCCGAGGTCCGGGGCCTCGCCTTGACCCTGGCCGCCAGACTCGGGATCCCCAAGGCCTTCCCCGCGCTGCGGAAGGCCATGGCCGATCCGAATCCCGAGATCCGCCGCCGCGCTCTGATCGGACTCGGCGAGTTCGGAGGTTCCCGGGCCCGCCTCGTTCTCGGAAACCTGCTGAATTCCCGGAACCGTGAATCGAGGGACCGCGCGCTCGCCGCTCTCGCCCTCGGCCTCGGCTCCCCGAACGGCGAGGCGGACTCCCTCCTGGGCGCCGCTCTGTCCGATCTCCTGGTCTTCGGCACCCGCTCGACCGACCACGAATACGCGGGATGCCTCGCGGGGTTCTCGAAGGACGGCGGCCGGGCCGCGATGATCCACTTCCTGAAATACGGGAACCCCGAAAGGGTGCAGGACCGGAGGTTCCGGGACCACAGGCTCCAGGCCTTCGCCCTCTACACCCTGGCCCGCAGGGTCGCGAGCCGCGAGGGGTTCGTCCGCCTGCGCTCCTTGGGCCTCCGGAACGATTCCGATCCGGACATGATGCGGGCCTGGGCCTGGCGGGGTCTCGCCCTCCGCGGAAAGAAGGGGGACCGGGATCTCGAACGCAGACTCGTCGAGACCTGCCTCGACGAACTCCGCGGGAGGAAGGAATCGACGGCCGGGTCCGCTCTCCTCGCCCTCGCGAACCTGAATCCGGATCGCGCGACGGAGCTGGCCCGGAAGGCCCTCTCCCGGAAGAACTCCCCCCCCTCTCTCCGGATCGGCGCCCTGATCCTCCTCGGAAGGGTGGGCGGGGTGAAGGACCTCGAACGCGTCCGGAACTTCGATCCCTTCCGGCGCCAGGAGAAACCCGAGGACGTAGCCTCCCTCGGCGCCTCCCGGATCCTCGCGGCCGCGAGGATCTGGAAGAGACTCAGGGAGGCCGCGGAGAAGAGGGAGAAAAAGAGAGGGAAGAAAGGCGGCCCGGGAGGAGACGGGAAGAAACGGCCGAAACCCCCGCCCGCCTCCCTCGATCCCCGCCCCGAGATGCTGGAAGTCCTCCACGCGCCGCTCGACGCCTCGCCCCTCCTCCCGACCCGGCGGGCCGCGGCGCTGGGACTCGCCCTGTGCGGGGGCACGATCCCCGGAACCGCGATCGATCGACTCCTCGACCGAACCCCCGACCCATTCCTCCTACGCCTTCTTTCGCTCCTGCGCTATCACCTGACCCCGATCGAGAAACGAAAGGACCTCTCCCCCGAGATCCTTGCACAGGCCGGGGCCTCAGAATTGTGGGACCGCCTGCCCCTTCCTCCGCCGCCCGGGAAGGAGGACCTCTCCCCGTTTCCGAAGGACCGGGTCCGCCGGGCGCTCCGGCTCGCCGCCCTCGGCCTCCAAGACCTGGAACATTGCCTGGCGAGCCGTCTCTTCGATCGCCTCGGCCCCTATCTCGAGCACGCCCCCTTCGAAGGGCTGCGCGCCTGGTGAGATCCCCGCTATCCTTCCGGCCTTCGTTTCCTTCGACCAGCAAACCAAAGAACGGCCGGCATGAAGCTCGCGCTCCTCTTCCTCCTCCCGCTCCTCTCTGTTCCGGACAGCCCCCCGCTCCCGGCGAGGCAGGGGAAGGGCCGCGCTCCGAAAGCGAAGCAGGCCCCGGTCCCCCTCGGAACCTACATGGTCAAGACCCGGCTCCTCCGCAAACCACCTAAGGAAGGAGAAGTCGAGGGCCCTCCCGACATCCCCGAGACCCTGAGACTCCTTCGCCAGATGCATGCGCGGGGGTTGATTTTCGAGGTCCGAAACCGGAGCACGGATTGGGATGACTTCCGCGCTCTCCTCGCGGCCACGAAGAAGACCCGCCTCCGGATCTGGATCGCCCTCCTCTCGCCGACGCTCGGAGGGAACTCCCTCCCCTATCTCGGGAATTACGAGAAATGGGCCGAGGCCTGCGTGGCCCTGAAGCGCGACTACGACCAGTTCGAAGCCTTCCTGATCCGGGAGGTCGCCTACGGCCGTAATGCGAAGTATCTGCACCCGGGAAGACTCGGCCTCCTGAAGAAGAAGCTGAAAGCCGGAGGCCTCGCCTTCCTCGGAGAGTTCTACGACTTGACGAAGATCGCGGTCGAACTCTACGGCCCCTGCTTCGACGGCGTGTTGATCCGCTATATGAACCCGAGGGGCTACCGGAACCTCCAGGGTCTCCTCGACGGGGCGAGAGCCCTCGCCCCCCGCCGCTGGTCGATCCATCTCGCGATCCCCTGCGCCCCGGACCCCCGCCTTTCCGAACTCGTCGAGGCGCCGGTTCCGGAAGTTCTCTTCCTCCAGATGCAATCCGCACGCAAACACGCGGACGGGTTCGTGCTCTGGGATCTCGACCTGCGACGCCCGTCGAAGATCCATCCCGGGGCGGGAGGCTACTCCAAACTCCTGATCACGGCTGGATCCTACCTGCGCGACCTCGACGCCGGGCGGCCGCCCCGGCTGCCGAAATAGGAACGCGTCCGGAGGAACCCCTTCTCGACGGCGGAACCGGGAAGCCTCCCCTTTCCCGCGCGCGACCCTCTCTTTCCCGGATCGTTGTATACTTGCCGGGGTCCTTTCTCCGGATCCCTTCATGGATTCGGGCCTTCGGCGGGATCCAAGGCCGCCCCCGATCCTGCGCCCATTCCTCCAGAGTCCACGATGCACTACGCCACGTTCCTCGCTCTCGGCACCCTCGGCGCCTTCCTCGCTCCCCCCGCGGGAGCGCAATGGAAGGTCGTCCCCCTCCTCAAGAGCACCGAACTTCTCGACCATCCGACCTGCATGGACATCGCTCCCGACGGACGGATCTTCATCACCGAGCGTTTCAAGGGGCGGGTCCGCATCTACGACCCCGCGAAGGGACTCCTCGCAGCCCCGTTCACGACGGTCCCCAACACCTTCCCCAAGGACGAAAGGGGGCTGGTCGGCATCGCGATCGACAAGGATTTTCGGAACAACCCCTATGTCTACATCTTCCAGCACTACAACGTTCCGTCGAGCAAGATCCCCGGACGGGTCATCCGCTACACGGCGGTGGGCAATGTCGGCGGTTCACCGAAGACCCTGATCGACGGGGTGCTGTCCTATTGGACGCGCAGCGGAGGCTACCTCTCCTTCGGACCTGACGGAAAACTCTACGTCTCGGTCGGCGACATCGCCTGGCCGACGACCGCCCAGAACAAATCGCCGACGATGTGGAACGGGAAGATCCATCGAATCAACCGGGACGGGACGATCCCCAAGGACAACCCCTTCGGATCGACGCTCCCGTTCTACTGTCTTGGGATCCGCAACGGCTTCGGGCTGACCTGGCACCCGATCCTGAAGATCCTCTACGAAACCGAGAACGGACCGACGACGAACGACGAGATCCAGATCATCCGCCCCGGCGGGAACTACGGCTGGCCGGCGGAACTCGGGAATCAGGGCAAGCCCGGGTACGACAAGCCGATCTACACCTGGACCCCAACGATCAGTCCGACCGGGCCCGCCTTCTGCTACAACACCGTGTATCCCCTTTCGGTGCAGGGTGCCCTCTGGGTCGGCGACTACAACAACGGCGCGATCCGGATCCTTCACTTGACCGGCAACCCCGCCGACAAGGTCGTCAAGGAGACCCTGATCAAGGGCATGCCCGGAGTCGTCGACGTGCGTCAGGGAATCGATGGGAAAATGTACGTGCTCGCGCACAACGCGGGCCAACTCTATCGGATCGACTGGACGGGACCCGCCCCGAAGCTCCCCGACCTCTCCCTCCAGGGAGAAACGAAGGTCGGGAACCTCAACATCCTCCTGCAACGGGGCAAGCCCAAGTCCTTCATGATCCTGATGATCGGTTCCGCCCTGGATCCGGCCCTCAAGACCCCCTGGGGCATGCTTGGGGTCTTCGCGCTCCTTGTGGACGTCTACGGTCCCGCGGACCCGCAGGGTGTCCTCGGAGTGCGCGTTCCGATCCCCAACGACCCGAAGGTGCGGGGCGCGAGGATGGCTCTGCAGAGTCTCGAACTGACCTCGACCCTCCAGGGAAGGCTGACGAACCGCATCATGCTCCAGGTCCGTTAAGATCCGCCCCGAACCCCGGGGTCAGAGGATGGACTTGCCGAGGCCGGAGAGAAGCAGCTGCACGGCGACCTCGGCCGTCGCGTTCGCCTGATCGAGGATCGGGTTGATCTCGGTGACCTCGAAGGATACGGCCCGGCCGTCGTCGGCGATCATCTCCATCAGGAGGTGCGCCTCCCGGAAGGAAAGGCCGCCGCGCACGGGGGTCCCCACGCCCGGCGCGACACCGGGATCCAGCCCGTCGAGGTCGAAGGAGACGTGGAACCCTGCCGTTCCGTCGTTCAGGACCCCGAGGGCCTCCTTCATGATCGCGGCCATCCCCCGCTCGTCGATGTCCCGCATCGTGTAGGCGCGGACCCCAGAACGATGGACGATCTCCCTCTCCACGTCGTCCAGGTTCCGGATTCCGAGCAGAACGACGTTCCCGCGGTCCACCTTCGGAGAGAAGCCCCCGAGCCCGGTCAGGATCCGCGGACCGAGCCCAAGGCAACAGGCCAGAGGCATTCCGTGCACGTTGCCCGTGGGCGAACTCTCCGGAGTGTTCATGTCGGCATGAGCATCGACCCAGAGGAGCCCGATCTTCCCTCCCCGACTCCGGAAATACTCGGCGGCCCCCGCGACGGTTCCGAGGGCGATCGAATGGTCCCCCCCGGCCACGACCGGGGTCTCCCCCCTCTCGAGAGCCTTCACGACCCGCTTGCGGAGTTCCTCGCAGGCCTCGGCGATCTCCTCGCGGAACTTGGCCTTGGGGTCGGCGACGACCCGGCTCTCCGGAGTATGCACGGGAATATCGCCCCCGTCCTCGACCCCGTACCCGAGGCGCGCCGCGCGCTCGGCAAACCCCGCGATCCGAAGGGCGCTCGGCCCCATGTCAACCCCGCGCCGATCCGCTCCGAGATCCATCGGCACCCCGAGAAGCCGAATCGTGCCCAGGCCGCTCCGGTCCCTCGTGGCCTCGATCCTCCCCCAGTCCCGGTCTCCGCTCATCGTTTCAGGCCGGTTCCCCGAGGATGGCCATGACTTCCCGCTTCTTCTCCTCGAGGAGATCCGCGCGATCGGCCTCCATGACGAGCCGCAGGTAGGGTTCGGTGTTCGAGGGACGGAGATTGACCCACCAGTCCTCGTAGGTGATCAGGATGCCGTCGAGCCGCGAAAGTTCGCCGTCGGGAAAGGCCTCCACGACCTTCTCCATCATCGCGGCCTTGTCCTCGACCCGGAAATTGATCTCTCCGGATTGGTGGTAGACGCGCAGTTCGTCCGCGGCCTGCTTCAGGGTCTTCCCCTCCTCGCCGAGGCGGACCATGACCCAGAGGGCGGCCAGGAGCCCGCAATCGCTGTTGTGGAACTCGGAGAAGTAGAAATGCCCCGAGAGTTCTCCGCCTCCGATCAACCCCTTCTTGCGCATCGTGTCCTTCATGAAGGAGTGGCCGACCCGTTCCATGACGGCGTATCCGCCGAGCTTCTCGACGGATTCCTTGACGATCTTCGAGGAACGGAGGTCGTAGATGATGCCCGCTCCCGGATGCCGGGAGAGCATGTGGCGCGCGAGGATCACGGTGATCAGGTCCGCTCCGACCGTGCGGCCTTCCTCGTCGACGAACGCGCAGCGATCCGCGTCCCCGTCGAAGGCGAGCCCCATCGTCGCCCCGCTCTCGGCGAGGACCTTTCGCAGGGCGCTCAGGTTCTCCTCCTTCAGAGGGTTCGCCTCGTGGTTCGGAAAGGACCCGTCCAGGTCGTCGAAGAGGGGCAGGACCTCGAGCTTCGGGAACGAGGCAAGGACCTCGGCTCCCTCGTGGCTTCCCATGCCGTTCGCGTAGTCCACGACGATCTTCAAGGGACCGATGGCCTCGGGTCCTCCGGCCATCTCGATCATCTCGTCGATATAGCTCCGCCTGACGTCGATCGGCTCCCGCCGCCCTTTCCTCGAAGCCTCCCCGGGCTCCTCGCCCTCGGCCAGGGCCCGGATCTCGGGGATGCCCTCATCGCCCGAAAGAGGGATCGGCCCGGCCTTGCACATCTTGAGACCGATGTACTCCGCGGGGTTGTGGGAAGCCGTGACGATGACCCCGCCGTCGCAGGGAATCGTGCCCATCGCGTGGTAGGCGCAGGGAGTCGAGGCCAAGCCGATGTCGGCGACGTCGCAACCCTGGGATGTGATCCCCTCGACAAGCGCGTCGCAGATCGAAGGGGCCATCGAGCGCATGTCCCGGGCGACGACGAGACGCCGCGCGCCGAGATAACGGACGACCGCCTGTCCGACCCTTCGGGCGGTGCGTTCATCGAGCTGGTCGGGATAGGTTCCCCGGATGTCGTAGGCCTTGTAGATGCTCATTCTCGCCTCCCTTCATGCGGCGCCGGGGGAAACGGCAGCCGCCTCCTACCAGGGTTCGGTGTCTGCCCGGATCGAGGGGTCGGCCCTCCGTCCCCGGCGGAGATTCTCCGCGACCCCGCGCAAGGCTTCGAGCCCTGCCTCGAGGGCCTCATCGTCGAGATCCCGATGCAGGACGAAACGTAGGGTATCGGGCTTGATGGCGAAGACCAGGACTCCCTCGCCCGCGAGCCCGCGGATCAGGTCCGAGGTTTCGAACCCCGTGACCTCGACGAGGACCATGTTCGTCTCGACCCGGGACGGGTCGACCGAGAGCCCCTCGATCTCCGCGGCGGCTTCTGCGAAGCGCCGGGCCCTCGCGTGATCCTCGTGCAGACGGCCGGGCCCCTCCCGGAGGGCCACGAGCCCCGCGGCCGCGAGCACGCCGGCCTGACGCATCCCACCGCCGAGCGCCTTGCGGACCCTCCTCGCCTCCTCGAGGAAGTCCAGGGGACCGGCCAGGAGGGAACCGACCGGGGCGCCCAGTCCCTTCGACAGGCAACACATGACCGAGTCCGCCGGTCCCGCCAGCTCCGCGGGGGACCTGCCGGTCGCCGCCGCGGCGTTGCAGAGCCTCGCTCCGTCGAGATGCAGGCGCGCGCCGTGGGAATGCGCGAGTTCCGCGATCTCCCGGACCCTCTCGAGGGGGACGACCTTCCCTCCGGCCAGGTTGTGCGTGTTCTCGACGACGAAGAGACGGGTCCTCGGCTGGTGCGGGTCGCTCGGATTCCGGATGCGGCGGAGGAAGTCCTCGGGTTCCGGAACGCCGGACGGCCGGGCGAAGGTCCAGATCTGCACGCCGCCGAAGCGGCACGAGGCTCCCCCCTCGTAGCGGAAAGTATGAGTCCCCTCCTCCATGACCGTCTCGCCGCCGGGTGGACACCAGGTCAGGACGGCGGCGAGGTTGGCCATCGTCCCCGACGGCGTGAACATCGCCGCCTCCTTCCCGATGAAGTCCGCGAAGCGTTCCTCGAGTTCACGAACGGTCGGATCGTCGCCGAGCACGTCGTCCCCGACCACGGCCTCGGCCATCGCCCTGCGCATCTCGGGCGTCGGACGGGTGACGGTGTCGGAGCGGAAGTCGGCGCGGACCTTCGCGTTCACAGGCAGGTCTCGATGCAGTGGCGGAGGCGCTTCAGGGCTTCCTCGATGTTCTCCACGGAGTTCGCGTAGGAGAAACGCATGTACCCCTCCCCGTGCGCCCCGAAGCTCGTTCCGGTCAGGGAGGCGACCCCCGCCTCCTCCAGGAACAGGTTCTCGAGTTCCTTCGACTTCCGTCCGAGTTCCTTGACGTTTGGGAAGACGTAGAAGGCTCCTTTCGGTCTCCTGCAGGAGATTCCGGGAATCGCGTTCAACCCCTCGACGATGACGTCGCGGCGTTTCCTGAACTCTTGGACCATGCGTTCGGCCCCGTCCTGGGGGCCCCGAAGGGCCTCGACCCCGGCGATCTGGGTGAAGGCCGCCGTGCAGGAGGTCGAGTTGGTCTGAAGGCGGGCGATCTGCGCCGCCATCTCCGTGTTCATCACCCCGTAGCCGAGGCGCCATCCGGTCATCGCGTAGGTCTTCGAGAACCCGTCCAGTAGGACGATGCGATCCCTCAGGTCCCGGTGACGGATCAGGGAATGGTGCTCCCCCTCGTAGAGGATGCGGCTGTAGATCTCGTCCGAGAGGATCCACAGATCCGGGTAGGGACGGACCGCCTCGGCGATCGCCTCGATGTCCTCCTCACCGAGGACGCCGCCGCAGGGATTGCCGGGGGAGTTCAGGATCAGAAGCCTCGTGCGATCGTTCAGGAGACCCTTCAGTTCCCCCACGTCCAGGGCGAACTCGTTCTCCTCCCGGAGCGGAAGCGGAACCGGCTTCGCGCCCGTGTAGCGGATCATGCTCTCGTAGATCGGGAAGCCGGGGTTCGGGTAGACGGCCTCGACCCCCTCCTCCAGAACCGCGAGCATCAGGAAGAACATGATCGGCTTGCCGCCGGGAACGACGACGACCTCCGCGGAATCGACCTCGATCCCCCGAGTCCGCCCGACCTCCCAGGCGATCGCCTCCCGGAGTTCCGGAAGCCCCGCCGACGGACCGTAATGGGTCCAGCCCTCGGCCATCGCCTTCCGGCCCGCCTCGACGATGTTCGAGGGAGTATCGAAATCGGGCTCCCCGATCTCGAGGTGGACGATGCTCCTTCCCTCGGCCTCGAGACTCCGGGCTCGCGCCAGAACCTCGAAGGCCGTTTCGGTGCCCAGGTTGCCCATTCTCGCTGCAAGCTTCATCGTCGCTCTCCCTGTTGGAACGCTTCTTGCCCCCAAGACCGGACCACGCTTCCTTGTCTCGGTCTCCGGGGCGTGGATCATGCCCCGGATGTCCGGAGAGGGGAAGTCGGGCCTCCCGGTTGCGGCCTCTTGACGCGCCGGGAGGAATCCCCCTCGAGTACGGGGCCCCCCCGGGCCGGGAGGCGTCCCTCCGGCGCGGGTCCCCTCCATCCGAATCGAACGGAGTCCACGATGCGCACGATCCACGCAGTCCTCGGCGCCCTTCTCCTCCTCGCCTCCTGCGGCAAGGAGGCGGGCCTGGTCGCCTACATCGCGACCGACCAGCACACCTCGGAACGGATCGTCCGGCTCTTCGAGCAGCGGACCGGCATCAAGGTCCGGGCGCGGTACGACACCGAGGCGAACAAGACCGTCGGCCTCGTGACCGCCCTCGTCGAGGAGGCGGACAACCCCCGCGCCGACGTCTTCTGGAACAACGAGATCGTCCATACGATCCGCCTGATGGGCCAGCACGTCTTCCGCGTTCACGACTGGCCGACGGCCGCCGACATCCCCGACCGCTACAAATGCCCGGGGGGGCATTACGTCGGCTTCGCGGCGAGGGCGCGGATCCTGATCGTCAACACCGAAAAGCTGAAGGATCCCGGAGAACGTCCCTCGTCGATGTGGGACCTCTGCGACCCGAGATTCAAGGGAAAGGCCGCGATGGCCCGCCCGCTGACCGGGACGACCCTGACCCACGTCGCGGCCCTCTACGCGACCCTGGGGGAGGAGAAGGCGCGGGCCTTCCTCGACGGCATGAAAAAGAACGAGGTCTACTTCGCGAAGAGCAACGGGGCCGTCATGCGGATCGTCGCGGGGAAGGACGGCCCCGCCTTCGGCTTCACCGACACGGACGACTTTAATGTCGCGAGGAGGAAGGGCTTCCCCGTCCTCGCCGTCTATCCCGACCAGGACGGGATCGGCACCTTCGTGATTCCGAACACCGTCGCCCTCGTCAAGGGGGGACCCCACCCCGAGAACGCCCGCAAGTTCGCGGACTTCCTCGTTTCCCGGGAAGTCGAGGAGATCCTCGCCGCCTCGCCCTCCGCGCAGATCCCCCTGCATCCGGACGCGAAGGCTCCGGACCAGGTGCGGCCCTTCTCCTCCTTCAAGGCGGCGGAGTGGGACCCGGTGAAGACCGCAGAAACGATGGATCGGATCCTCCCCGAACTCAGGAAACGCTTCGGCCGTTGAGAGGGCCGGACCGGGAGTTGCGGAATCGGAACGGCGGGTCGCCGGGGGCTCCCGCCGGCCGAAGGGCAGAGTGCCGGCGCGGCCTTCGGCGGCCCGTCTTTCCGGAAAGCCGCGGACGGGAGTCTCGATGAGAGGACGCCGAAAACCCCTCCCCCCCTGGGGAACGATCATCTCCCTGGCCCTCTTCGGGCTGTGCGCGGTTCTCCCGCTGTCCTGGATGTTCCTCGAGTCCTTCTTCCCGGACGGGAGCTTCGGCCTCGACGCCTGGCGGAACATCCTTGCCACGGAAACGGAACGCCTCCAACTCCTCCACTCCCTGATCCTGGGGCTCTGCGCGACCCTTTTCGCCGTCCTCCTGGGCTCCGGCCTGGCCTGGGCGACCTTCCGCACCGATCTCCCGGGCCGCCGCCTCCTCGGCCCGGCCGGACTCCTCTGCCTCCTCTATCCCCCGATCGTGACCGCGATGGCCTTCGCCGACCTGAGTTCGGCCAAGGGCCTGCCGGTCGTCGCCCTCCTGCTCGCGGTCTCCCATGCTCCGTTCTGCATCGCCCTGACCGCGCGGGGTCTCCGCTCGGTCGACGGGCGATACTACGAAGCCGCCCTTCTCGCCCGAGGCCGCCTGCGCGCCGAACTCCTCCTCCTGCGCGCGGTCCTCCCCGACATCCTGGCGGGCGCCCTCCTCGTCTTCGTCTTCGTCCTCAGCAACCACGGCGTCCCCGAGTTCTTCTCGGTCAAGCAGAAGACCTGGTTCGTCTACTCCGAGGCGATCTTCCTCCGATGGTCCGCTCCGGGGAAACCCGGCTCCCTGCGTTCCGCCGAGGCCGTCGCGAGTTCGGTCCCCCTCCTCCTGCTGACCGGCCTGGTCCTCTACTTCTGCCTGAAGGCGCGGCGACGGGGCGCTCTCGTGACCGTGACCTCCGAGTTCCGCCCCCTCCCGTCCCGCTCCCTGGGCATCTGGAAGGGGCCGCTCTTCGTCTTCGCCCTCGTCCTGCCGGCCCTCGGGCTCGCGCTCCCGACCTTAAGGATGTGCCTCTGGGCCGCGGGCTCGACCGCGAACTTCGGCGTCTCCCTGGAGAAGGCCCTCGATTCCTTCCGCCGGGTCCTCGTCGAACTCTCCCCCGATCTCGGCAAGACCCTGGGCCTGGCCTCCCTCGCGGGCCTCCTCGTCTGCGCGCTCGGCCTCCCCCTCGCCTGGGCCTCGGTGCGCAGGAAACGTCCTTGGATCGAGGCTCTCGGACTCCTCCCGATGGCCGTCCCCGGGATCCTCCTCGGCATCGCCTTCGTCCGCGCCTGGAACGCCCCCCATTCTCCGCTGCGGGCCCTCTACGAAACACCAGTGCTCTGCGTCGCGGGGTACGGGACCCGCTTCCTCCCCCTCGGGATCCTCGCCCTCGCGAATGCCCTGCGCCGCTTCCCCGCGAGCTTCGACGAAGCCGGGGTCCTCGCGGGCGCGGGCTTCCTCCGCCGCTTCGCCCGCATCCACCTCCCCCTCCTCCTCCCCTCCCTCGTCTCGGTCTGGATCCTGGCCTACATCCTCGGCCTGAGGGAACTCGACCTCGCGGTCATCCTCCCCCCCGCGAACGACATGGTCGCCCGCCGTCTCGCGAACATCGTCCATTTCGGAAACGAGGACGTCGGGGGCGCCCTCGCGGTGCTGCTATGCTTCGGCGCGGGTCTGCCCCTCCTCCTCCGCATCCTCCTGACCGGCCGGGCCGGCGAGGCGGCTTCGTGAGCCTTTCGACCGAAGGACTCCTGTTCCGACACCCCGGGTTCCGGCTCGGTCCGCTCGACTTCACGCAGCGCTCGGGCCGGCTCGTCGTCATCGGTCCCTCCGGCAGCGGCAAGACGACCTTCCTCCGGCTCTGCGCGGGTCTCGAGCGCCCCGAAGAGGGGAGGATCCTCTTCGACGGACGGGAACTCAGCGGGCCCTCGACCTTCGTGCCCCCGGCCCGGCGGAACATCGGCTTCGTGTTCCAGGGCCTGGCCCTCTGGCCGCACATGCGGGTCCGGGAACAGATCCGCTTCGCGGCCCGCTGCTCGATCGAAACCGCCGAGGCATGGCTCGATCGGGTCGGACTCCACGGCTTCGGCAAACGCCTGCCCGGCGAACTCTCCGGAGGCGAGGCGCAACGCGTCGCCCTTGCCCGCGCCCTGGCCGCCCGTCCGCGCCTGCTCCTCCTCGACGAACCCCTGCGTTCGGTCGATCCCCACCGGAGGGCGGACCTCCAGGCCCTGATCCGGGACCTCTGCCGCGAACTCGACATCCCGATGCTCGCGGTCACGCACGACCCCGAGGAGGCCCTCGGCCTCGGCGACGAGATCTGCGTCCTCGAGGACGGGAGGATCCGGGTCCAGGACGGGGCGGCGGAGATCTGCCGGAACCCCCGCAGCGCCTTCGCGGCGAGCTTCCTTCTCGGGGCCTCGCTCCTTCCCCTCGAATCCCGGGACGGGAAGGTGCATTCCCCCTTCGGATCCTGGCCGGCCCCGAACGGGAGCGGGCGGGTCTTCCTCGCCCTCCTTCCCGGGGACCTCGAACCCGCCGGCGAGGGTCCGATCGCGACGGTCCGCGACCGCCGGGAGGGCCTCCGGGGACCGGTCCTCGAAGTCGAACTCTCGGGAGTCCGACTCCTCGTCCCCGCCCGGGACGAGGAGCGGCCCGCGACCGTGGCCCTCCGCCTCCGGGGGACCCCCCGCCTCGTGACCGGAGGGGACGGAGGATGAGCGAAGGGCGCTCTCTCCTTCCCCGCCTGCTCGCAGGCATGGTCCTCCTCGGCTCGGGGGCAGCGGCGGTCCTCCTCCTCTCGACCGGAAGGCCCGAGTCCTCCCCCCCGGAGGGGAGGGGCGCGGCCCCGCGTTTCACCTCGTCCCGCCAGTGCGAGTCCTGCCACCGGGAACTCTACGCCGAGTGGAAGCGCTCCCACCACGCGATCGCCTACACGAATCCCGAGGTCCGCAAACTCTCGAACGATTTCCGCACGAAGGAGTGCCAGGACTGCCACCTCCCGCGCCCGGTCTTCGAGACCGGCATCGCCGAGCCCCCCCTGCCCCGCCAGGCGCGGCCGGACGAGGGCGTCGATTGCCTGACCTGCCACCTCGCGCCGAACGGCCGCATCCTCGGCGCGAAAAGCAACCCGAAGGCCGGCTGCGCGCCCCTCGCCGAACCCGGGATCTCCTCGGTCTCCCTCTGCGAGACCTGCCACAACCAGCACCAGACGACCGACCAGTTCCGCGCCTCGAAGTTCGCGAAGGAACCCGGCGGCTGCAACGCCTGCCACATGCCGGTCGAGGAGAGGAAAGGACGCGGCGGACGACGCCACGTCTTCGAGGGCGCCCACGACCCCGCGACCCTGAAGAAGGCCGCCCGCTTCGAGGCGCGGATCGAGGGGGACGAACTCCTCCTCGAGGTCCGCAACGACGGAGCCGGACACAACTTTCCGACCGAGGAACGCCACCGCGCGGTCGACGTTCTCTACCGGGTCCTCGAACCGGGGGTCGAGTCCGGGCCCTGGACTCCGCCCTTCCGCAGGGTCTACCGTTTCCGCCAGCCTTACCTCGGGGATCCGGGCCCGAACACGCAACTCCCCGCCGGCCGTACATGGAAGGGGAAGGTCTCCCTCGACGGCGTCCCTTTGGGATCCAGGATCCAATGCCTGCTGGTCTACAAGCTCCAGCCCTTCGTCGAGGACCGGGAGGCGACGATCCTCCACCGCAGGGAACTTCGGAGATGACCCCTTCCTCGAAACCCCGGTCCTTCCGACTCCCGGCTTCCGCCCTACCCCTTCTCGTCCTTTTCGCGGGCTCCTGCGCCCGCCGGAACGGCGGTACGCCCGAGAGCCCGGCCCTCCTCCCCCCCCTTCCCGGATTCCGCGACGTCCTCGGGGAGTGGTCGGAGCGATGCAGGGTCCCCCCGCCCGGAGCCTCGGACGCGGCCCTCGACTTCGGCGACCCGGAGAAGAAGGCGAAGGGGATCGACGCCTGGACGACCGCCCTCGCCAAGGGCCGGTCGATGCTCCGCTTCGCGAAACAGGCTCGGACCGACCTGGCCGCCGATCCCGTCCTCGCCCTCGCGGGACTCCAAGCCCTCCTCGACTCCCCGGACCTCTCCCCGCAGGAGGCCCGCGAGGCCCTCGAACTCGCGCGGGGGATCCTCCCCGCCCCGACGCTCGGAGGCTTCGCTCTCAGACTCTGCGAGGACCCGCGAGCCTGGCTCCGCGCGGCCGCCTACGACACGCTCGCCGTCCAGCGGCACGCGATCGCCCTTCCCCGCCTTCTTCGGCGGATGAAATACGAGACCGAGCCCGAGGCGACCGTCCGTCTCTTCCTCGCGGTCGGCGCCCTCGGCGACCCGGCCCCGATCGACAACCTCCTCGCCTGGCTCCCGGACCCGAAATGGCGCTCCCGCGCGGGCCCCCCCCTCGCCGAACTCGTCACCCGCTTCGGGGAGAGTTACGACCCGAACAAGGACGGTTGGCCGGGGCTCGAATCCAAGGCCCGGAAGATCCTCGACGAGTTCCGGCGCACCGGCCTCCTCGCCCGGGACATGCGGGAGGTCTTCGCCGTCCGGCGGGAGGCGGTCCTCAGGGAATTCCTTCTTTTCCTCCGCGAACTCGGCGGAACGAAACTGCGCCCGATCGATGACGCTCGCTACGTCGCGCGGCGCGCCGGCGTCTTCCCCCTCCCCCTCTACGAAGAAGGCCTGTCCGAGAAGCGCCGCCGGATCCGGGTCCGCATCCTCCAGATCCTGACCGAGCTGGGCCCTCCCGCGGCTCCCTCGGGACCGGGAATCGCCGCCCTCTGGGGAGACCCTCTCTGCCGGGCCTACGCGATCGAAGCCCTCGGAGCGGTCCGCTCCGAAGCGGCGCTCCCGAAGCTTCTCGCCGTCCTGAGAGCCGAGGATCCGCGCCCCTTCGGGGGGGCGCTCCCCCTGCGTGAGGCGAGGATCGCCTCCCTCAAGGGGCTGAGGCTCCTGCGCGACTCCCGGGCGATTCCTCCCCTTCTCGCCCTCTGGCGCGGGAATGCGGACCTCGAACTCCGGGTCTTCGCAGCCGCTGCCCTGATGGAATGCGCGGCCGGACTCTCGACGGAGGCCCGCTCCTTCCTCTCCTCCCACCTCGAAAAGGGGGACTACCACCCCCCGACCCTGCGCGAACTCCTCGGTCGCTGACCCTGCCCCCCATCCCTGCGGCCCCCCCGGGACAAGTCCGGCCCGCCGCATGGCCGATAAGAAGGAGCCATGCCCCCCGGACGGCTCCGAACCGCCCTTTCGTCGATCCTCCTCCCGGCCCTGCCCTGGTGGATCGCCCAGGTCCTGATCCTCGCCCTGATGCACCTTAAGGGCTGGAGCTTCGAGATCCCCTGGGAATACCACCAGCTCCTGGCCCGCCCCTGGCTCCAGGAACGTCTCGGCGAATCCCTTCTCCACCTCCACGCCCAGCCGCCCCTCCTGAATCTCGGACTCGGACTCGCCCTCGCCCTCGAATCCCTCGCGGGAATCCCTGCCTCTACGAGCCTCTTCCTCGCGCAGATCGGAGCGGCCCTCCTGTGCACGCTCTTCCTCTCGCTGCTCGCCCGGGAACGCCTTCCGCAGGGACGTCCCCGCCTCCTCTTCGCGGTCCTCGTCCTCGCCCAGCCGGCCTTCCACGCCTCGGTCTTCCAGTGGTTCTACACCCTGCACGAGGCCTGCCTGCTCGCGGCCTTCCTCTATTTCGCCTCGCGATATCTCTCCGCCCCGAGGCCCTCCCGCTTCCTCGCGGCGTCCCTTCCCCTCGTCCTGCTGAGCCTCGAGCGCAGCCTCTTCCACCCCCTCTTCACGGCGGGGGGGCTCCTCGCCCTTCTCGCGGCCGGGAAGGCCTGGAAACGAAAAGAAGCCGCGATCGCCGTCCTCTGCCTGGCCCTGTCCGCGGCCTGGCCCGCGAAGAACCTCTGGCTCTTCGGAAGCTTCACGACCTCGAGCTGGCGCGGCTACAACATGGCCCGGGGACTCCACGTCCAGCATCCGCCGATCCTCTACGCCTTCCAGCCCGGCGACAGCCCCTTGCAACGGAAGGCGCGGGCGGCGGCCCGGAACCTCACTCCGGAGGAGTTCCGGAACATCCCGGCCTTGGCGGAACCCCTGAAGGCGCCGGGAACGCCGAACTGGAACCAGTTCGCGATGCTCGCCTACGGGAAGACGATGGAGAAGCAGGTCCTCGACCATCTGTGGAAGGATCCGCAGGATCTCTTCCGGAGGGCGACCCACAACTACCTCCGCGGCTTTGGACTGCATGCCGCCCGCAATCCCTACAACGGAAACTTCGAGGGGCGCATCCGGACGACCTGGGTCCGCGTCTGGGCTCGCCTCCATGAGGCCCTCGTCTTCCTCGGACTCCCCCGGGACCCCCGCGAGGGCCTTCCCTCCGGCTTCGCCCTCGCCTTCCCCTGGGTCCTCGCCTGGATCCTCGTCCGCGCGTTCCGGGCGGGGAACCCCGAGGCCCGGCGGCTCCTCCTCCTCGCGCTCTATCCGGTCCTTTGGGTCCTCCTTCTCGTCCTCCTCGTAGACGGTCAGGAAGGCAACCGCATGCGCCTCTCGGGGGAAGCCCTGTTCTGGTTCGCCCTCCTGTTCGCCTTCGGGACGGCAAAAGCGCGGCGAAGCCCGCTCAGGACTTCCCGAGCGGAAGGAGGGCCAGGCAACAAAGAGCCAGGACCAGCGCCCCCATGAGATTGAGGGAGAAACCCGCTCCGGCCATCTCACGGACCCGCACCCCGCCGGCGCCGAAGACGATCGCGTTCGGCGCGGTCGCGACGGGGAGCATGAAGGCGCAGCTCGCGCTCAAGCAGGCCGGGATCATCAGGAGTTGGGGTTCGAGGCCCGCAGCCAGGGCCGCCGAGGCCAGCACGGGCATCAAGAGCGTCGTCGTCGCCGTGTTGCTCGTGACCTCGGTCAAGAAGGTCACGAACAGACAGGTCGAGAGGAGGGTCAGGAAGAAGGGCCCCCCGGCGGCCCCGGCGAGCAGCTCCCCGAGGGAGGCCGAAAGCCCCGAGGCCTGGAAGGCCCGCGCGATCGCGATGCCGCCCCCGAAAAGAAGGAGCAGGCCCCAGGGGATCCTCGAGGCCGTCTCCCAGTCGAGCAGCGCCTTCCCGTCCCTCTCCCCCGAGGGAACCAGGAACATCGCGCAGACCGCGAGGAGCGCCACCGTGCTGTCCCCGGCTCCCCGGACTCCGAGCCAGGCGCTCCACCCCCCCGCCGGCGCGGTCCGGAAGATCCACGCGCAGGCCGTCAGCGCGAAGACGAGGAGCACGCGACGTTCGGCCTTCCGCATCGCTGGAAGGGAAGGGATCCTTGCAATACCCCGCCCTCGAAGGCCCCGCGTGATCCACCAGAAGGCCAGGGGAAGGAGGACGAGGACGGCGGGGATCCCGATCTTCATCCAGTCCAGGAACCCGAGTTCGACCCCGGTCTCCTCCTTGTAGATCCCGAGGAAGATGACATTGGGCGGGGTCCCGACCGGGGTTCCGAGCCCTCCGATGCTCGCGGCGTAGGCAATTCCGAGCATCAGCGGGAGCCCGAGCCTCCCGTCAGGGTCCCGTTCGAGCACCGCGAGGGCGACCGGGAGCATCATCAGCACGGTGGCGGTGTTCGAGATCCACATGCTGCAGAAGGCGGTCGCGAGCATGAACCCGAGGACGAGACGTTTCGGCCCTCCACCGCCGACGAGGCGCAGCATGAAGAAGGCGAGCCTCCGGTGGGCCCCGCTCTTCTCCATCGCGGTCGAGAGGAGGAAGCCCCCCATCAGGAGGAGGATGAGGGTATGACCGTAGGCGGTCGCGACCTCGCCGTGGTCGAGGACCCCGACGAGAGGGAAGAGGGCGAAGGGGAGGAGCGAGGTCACGGGGATCGGAATCGCCTCGCCGACCCACCAGACCGCGCAGAGGGTGGTCACGGCGGCCGTTCCGGCGGCCTCGAACTCCCAGCCGGCCCCGAGGGCCGCGGCCCCCGCTACGAGCGCCAGGAACGGACCGCCGAGGAGCGCCGCCTTCCGTCCACGCATGCCGAAAGCCTGCGCGGCTCCGGGAGCCGGGTCAAATCCTTCCCGGGGTCCGCCTCATCGCGCCGCCGACCCGGCCCCTTTCCGGACCCCCTTCAGCGGGAGTTCAACGACCAGTCGTAGTCGAGGAATCGGATCCCCTTCCCCAGGAGGTCCCGCGCCTCGGCGGGAAGCCGCTTCCGCAGGAAGGCCGCGACCCCCGCTCGTCCGCCGAAATCCTTCTCATACCACCGGAAGATCGAGCTGACCCACAACCTTCCCCGGATCACCCGGTGTCCGTGAGGCGAGCGGAGATAGGCCCTCGCCGCGGCTTCGAGGTCCTTCTCGAGCGTCGCGGGTTCGTAGGCCCGGGGACGGAGGGGCGGGCAGGAGATCGAGGCGCAGTTCACCGCGAAGTGGATCCTGGGATCGCCGAGCCGGCGCCCTTCCCTCTCGATCTCGTCCAGGCTCGAGGTCCTCCCCGCGACCCGGATCACGCGCCGCTTGAAGAAGCCGACGCCTCCGACCGCGAGCACACTCTTCAGGTCCCGCCCGCGTGGACCCTTTCCGAGGACGAGATCGAGCACGAGCCGCAGGCAGCCCGCGTTGTAGGCGTTGATGTAGAACGCGAGCTTCGCGGCCCTGTCCGCCCCGCGGAGATCGGCCCTTCCGACGCCTTCGAGGTAGGCGTCGAGGACGGCGCGTTTCTTCGCGAGCGCTTCGTAGTCGACGCGCCCGTTCCGCACGACCTCGGAGAGCAGGCCGGAGAAGCCCCGGACGCCGGGGATCCGGGGACCGCTCGGACGGGAAGGGGCCGAGGCGGGCCGCGAGGCGGGTCTCGAAGACGGTCCCGTTCCGGCCTCCTGGGCGCCGTTTCCGCCGGCCTGCAAGCAGGCCCCGAGCAGCAGAAGGGTCCAGGGGCTGGTTCTGGGTCTCATGATCGCGCTCCAGATTCTCGAGCTTCGTCCATGCTACGAAGCCCTTCCCGATCGGTGCCCTCCTTTCTCTCCGCCTCGGGAACCTATTCCCGCCTCCTGCTAACCTGAGGCCGATGGAGCACGACGCAGGACCGAACGACGAAGATCCCCGGCTGCGGGGGCTGGCCCGCCTCCTCCGCATCATCGACCGGCTCCGCTCGGAGGGGGGCTGCCCCTGGGACCGGAGCCAGACTCTCGACACGATGGCGGGACACCTCCTCGAGGAGAGCCACGAACTCTGCGAGGCCCTCGACCGCGGCGACGACCGCGAGATCCGGGTCGAGGCCGGGGACGTCCTGATGAACGTATTCCTGATCGCCCGCATCGCGGAGGACGAGGGTCGATTCTCGATGGCCGGGATCTGCGAGGCGATCTCCGACAAGCTCGTCCGGCGCCACCCCCACGTCTTCGGGGAGGAGCGGGCCGGCGACGCGGCCGAGGCCTTGCGGAACTGGGAGGCGATCAAGAGGGAGGAGCGGGAGGAGCGCGGGGAAGGCCCGCCCCCCTCGGTCCTGGACGGGGTCCCCTCCGCGCTCCCCGCCCTCCTCCGGGCGAGCCGCGTCGGGGAGAAGGCGGCCCAGACCGGTTTCGACTGGCCGGATCTCCGGGGTCCGCTCGAGAAATGCCGCGAGGAACTGTCCGAACTCGAGGAGGAGATCGGGCGCGAAGTCCGGGACCGGAGTCGGCTCGAGCACGAGTTCGGGGACCTCCTCTTCGCCCTCGTCAACCTCGCCCGCCGGCTCGGCCTCGATCCCGAAGCCTGCCTCCGGAAGAACCTCGATCGCTTCGGCCGGCGCTTCCGCTACCTCGAAACGAAGCTCGGCCCCCGGCTCGGCCGGGCGGACCTCGCGGAGATGGACGCCCTCTGGGAGGAGGCCAAGGCCCTCGAGGAATGAACCGCGGTGCCCCGACCGGCGACCGCGACAATCGGATCGATTCGGGGAGGGACCCGGCTTCCCCGGGGGATGGATCGGTGAGAGGCCAACGTCGGCCCACCGTCGGATTTCCGTCGGATTTCCGACGGTCCCCCGCCGGGAATCGAGGAAAACTCGAAGAATCCGGGAAGGAATCCCAGGATCCTTCGTCTGAGGAGGGTGGAAGAAAGATACATAAGTCGCTGATAAAATGTGACTTATGAAATCCCTTCGGGGAACCGTCAAAATCTCGCCGCTTTGGAGAGGGCATGGCACGAAACCTGCTTTTCCTCCCCGCACAACGGTGGGACCTGTTGGTCCGGACCTCAGGCAATGAGGGAAAGATCAACGGCGGACCTTCCGGCGCCGTCTCAGGCGTCGGCGCCGGAAGGTCTTCTTCTTCCGTGCATGGGAAACTCCTTGAGGGAAACTTTGGCAGGGAATAACGGGCCGTCCGCGAGGACGGCCCGTCTCTTTTTGTATCCTTCGGCTACCCTGGAGGTCGTGGAAGGCCCTTCTTCCCGCCCTTTTTCCCCTGTCCATACCCAGGAGGATCCGTTTCCAACGGCTCCCCACTCCCGGCAAAGGGACACCCCGCATGAGGAACCCAGGACCGGCCCCCAGAACGCCCCGGAATCTCCGGCCCGAGCGGAGCTTCTCCGGAATTTCCGGAGCCCTTGCCATCCTCGCCGGAGCCCTCCTCCTCCCTCCGCCCCCAGGAACGGCCCAGGATTCGGCCCATGGAACGCGGGTCCGCGCCTGGAAGGAGATCCGGTTCGCCGAGGTCGGAGCGGCCTTCCGGATCCCGGCGGACTTCGAGACCCGTCCCGCTCTGACCCGGAACGCCGGGCAGACGGCCCGGGAATATACCGGCATGCTCGGAGGGACCCAGGCACTCCTCCGGATCCGCACCGACGCTGACCATTTCCAGACGGTCAGCCGGGGGCTCCTCGAGGTTGCACAGGAAGGCCGTCTCCTCTCGGTCCGGGGCTTCCGCCTGGACGGGGAACCCGGAGCCCGCTACCGACTGCTCTCCGAGGACCACGGTCTCGAGACCCTCGGGGTGCTCCTCTGCCCGAGGCGCCGCCTCGTCCACCTGGCCCTCCAGCTCCCCCGGAACGCCGGCGCGGCCCCCCTCTCGGAATCCTCTCGCCTCCTCGAGAGCCTCCGCATCCTCCCCGCGAAGGAGATCACCCTCGCCCGCCCGATGGCCGAACTCCGGGACCTGTCCGAGCTGCGTCTCGGATTCCCGGGGAGGGTCCGCGCCGACATCCGGGAGCTGAGCACCGCCCACTACCGCCTCTGGACCGACGCCGCCCCGAGCGGGGCCCGCAAGCTCCTCGCCTTCCTCGAGCGGGAGTTCACTCCACTCATCCAGGAGCGCATCGGCCCCTTCGACCGGGACCTCGGGCATCCGGACCTGACGATCTTCCTCCACCGGACCCGTAACGGGTATCTGCTCGCGGCCCTGCGATCCGGCATTCCCCGTGAACAGGCCGAGGCGATGGACGGCCATGCCTGGGATCGTTTCTACAGCACCTGGTACGCAGGCCCCCGGGATCCGATCCACATCCACGAGGCCACGCACCAGGTCATGGCGGCGGTCTACGGCCTCGACGGCGGCGGGCCCTGGCTCCAGGAAGGGATCGCCCAATGGGTGGAGTCCCGATTCTCCCGGCTCGATCCCCGGCGCCTCGCCCGGAATCTCCTGCGGAGGAGCCGAGCGCCGGACTTCGACGAGATGCTCCGGGCCAAGAGCTTCCTGCACCGCAACCGGAGAGGCCTCGTCGGATCGAAGGACCTGTACGAGCTCGCATCTTCCCTGCTTGCCTTCCTGCGGGAGAAACGCCCGGAAGCCTTCCCCGACTTCCTTCTCGAGACCGGGATCCTTCCCGACACGAGGAAGAAGCTCTGCGAGGAGGCGATCGAACACAGCCTGGGCTGGGACATGGATGAACTCGAGGCCAGGTGGAAGGCCTGGGCACTCGACAGGAAATGAGAGGGGCGGACGGGAGATGGAGGTAAAGGGCGATCCTCCCCTCTGGGAACGGGAAGAGGCCCCGGTCCGCGACCCTCTCCCCCCTCGTTGCGATCTCGCGATCCTCGGCGGAGGGATCGCGGGGGCCAGCACGGCCCTGCATGCCCGGGACGAGGGGCTCGAAGTCGTCCTCCTCGAAGCCGGGAGACTCGCCTCGCGCGCGAGCGGGCGAAACGACGGGCAGATCCTCTGCGGGCTCGGCGAATCCTTCCACCGCCTGGCCGGCCAATGGGGACGCGAAACGGCCCGGCGGCTCCGTGCCTTCCTCGCCGCGAACCGCGAGGACCTCGTGGGACGGATCCGGGCGGAAGGTCTCGATTGCGGCCTGCGCACCGAGGGCGGCCTCAGGCTGGCCTCGACCCCGCACGAATGGGAGGAACTCCGGGCGAGCGCCGCGATGCTCGAGGAGGACGGGGTCCGTGTCCGTCTCCTCGAGGCCGGGGAACTCCGGCGGGAGGTCCCGTTGCTTCGAGGTTTCCATGGAGGCCTCTTCCAGCGGGAGGAGGCCCTCGTCGACCCCCGCGCCCTCGTGCGGGGGATCGCCGCCCTCGCGAGAACCCGGGGAGCCCGCGTCCTGGAAGGAACTCCCGTTTCGGAGATCGAGGAGGACGGAACGGGCTTCCTGCTGCGCCTCGGCCCGGAGGGCCGCAGCCGGTTGCGGGCGACGGCCGTCCTCCACGCGACCTCCGCTCTCGCGCCCGAGCTCGACCGCAGCGGCTTCCTCGCGCGCCGGGTCTTCCCGTTCCGGGGCCAGATCCTCTCGACCCGGCCCCTCCCCGCGGAGGTCCTCGAGAACCTGCCCTTCTATGCGATGTCCGCAAACTTCTGTTACGAGTACTTCCGCCGCCACGGAGAGCGGTTGACGCTCGGCGGCATGCGCTGGAGCGTCAAGGGCGAGGAGAACGGCACGACCGACGACGCCCATGTCCATCCCCGGATCACCGCGAATCTCGTGGAATGGATGCGGACCCACCTCCCCGCCGCCGCGGAAACCGGCATCGAGCGCGTCTGGTCCGGGATCATGGCCGGAACCCCCGACGGCCTTCCCCTCGTCGGCCCCCTCCCCGGAAGAACCGGCGAACTCTGCTGCCTGGGGTTCAACGGTTACGGCCTGGGCTCGGCCTTCCGCGCCGCGCGGCTCGCCCTCGACTGGCTCTGCGCGGGGCGCTCGGAGGATCCTGCCGCCTCCCTCTTCCTCCCCCGGCGCCTCCTCGGAGGGGCGGGGGTCAGGAACCCGTGACCACTACCTGGCACCCGCCCGGGATATCTTCCGACTGCGACCGGATCCCGCAGGCGTTCCCTGTAGCGACCACGGTCAGTGCCCCGGAGGTGGGTGAGAATCGGGCCGGCGAAAGCGGCGAACAACGAACAAAGAGGCCGCACAGTCCGTGGCCTGGAAAGCCGTCGAGGCTTCATCCGCATTTGGAATCCCTGGATTATTCCGCCTGATATACATGCTGGACCAGGAGGGGGGTGTATCAGTAGCGGTGTAAATTCGCTGGCCGCCTGACCGAGCGGAGGAAGGGCTCTCGCCCCCGAGAGGAGCCCTTCCGGAGCGATCGGTTGGCGTGGCCGGCCATCTCGGTGTTTCGTGTTGATCACCTACGAACCCCACGAGGCACGAGATGACCCACCACGAACCCGATTCTACGATGATCGCCATGGCCCTGGAACTCCTTACTGAACACGGACTCGAAGGGGTCGGCTCCGTTGTCCAGATCCTGATCAACGAAGCCATGCAGCTCGAGCGGTCGGCCTTCCTCGAGGCTGGCCCCACGAGCGGACCGAGGACAGGCGGGGATACGGGGGCGGCTTCAGGGCCAAGCGTATGAAGACCCGCCTCGGGGAACTCGACCTCAAGATCCCTCGCGTCCGCAATCTTCCCGAGGGCGCCGATCCCTTCTACCCCAAGGCCCTGGAGCGCGGCGAGCGCAGTGAGCGCGCCCTGAAGCTCGCCGTTGCTCAGATGTACGTGGAGGGCGTGTCGACCCGCAAGGTCACGGAAATCACCCGCGAGCTCTGCGGCCTCGACATCAGCTCCACCCAGGTCTCGCGAGCCGCAAAGCTCCTGGACGAGGAGATCTCCGAGTGGCGGAACCGGGAGCTGGGCGAGTGCAGGTACCTGATCCTCGATGCACGCTACGAGAAGGTGCGGCACGGGGGCAGCATCCGAGACTGCGCGGTGCTGATGGCGGTCGGTGTCGGTGTGGACGGCAAGCGAAGCATCCTCGGTGTCAGCGCGGCACTCTCCGAAGCCGAAGTCCACTGGCGGACCTTCCTGGAAGAACTCCGGGCACGAGGTTTGTGTGGGATGCGGATGATCACGAGCGACG
>Ga0256830_1000216_pt1 | contig 50372 bp, 56 predicted proteins | sample 128326metaG_FD_190537 | JGI IMG/M metagenome (GOLD analysis project Ga0256830, IMG submission 190537) | Hydrothermal vent microbial communities from Lau Basin, Pacific Ocean - 128-326 | ecosystem: Environmental > Aquatic > Marine > Hydrothermal vents | place: Pacific Ocean: Lau Basin | collected... | reverse complement strand
GATAACCAAGCCGCTGAAATATTAAACACTGAGCGGCAGAAGCTGTTTAACCTGATTTTTGAGCAGGATAAAAAACGAGCATAATAACTACCCCCGTTTCAGACTCATTTGTCTATTGGAAAATACTCTATCCCCCACAACTCTTCGGGAGTATAGACAGGCAGGCTGGTATTTTTATAGTCTTTTATGTTTCTAGCTACAAGACCATTCATGTTACAACATTCACCAGAATAATATTGAACAGCATTCTCGAAATCGGCAAATTTTGAGTTTATGGATAACTCTAAAACTTTTGAGTTAACCTCAGCTATTCTGAAAATAGCGAGCAATTTTTTAATCTCTACCTTTGCCTGTTTTTTATTTATGGCTTTCGATATAAGGTAATCCAAAGTAGTAATTGTAGTTGCGCACAGATAACCATCAGAGCACAAAAGGGGTCAGAGCCCTTTAATCTGCTTTAATCTGCTTTAATCTGCTTTAATCTGCTTTAATCTGCTTTAATCTGCTTTAATCTGCTTTAATCTGCTTTAATCTGCTTTAATCTGCTTTAATCTGCTTTAATCTGCTTTAATCTTTTAATAGATGATCCTAGTACACTATCAAGGCCCAACAGGCTTCTAGGATCATCAGGTCAAGCCCAGAATCAGTCGTTTGTTTTTGGATCGTATGGCACATTCCAGTTAGGCGCCATCTTGTAATCTGTGCCGATCTTAACTTCATACGGCTCAACCACATCTGGTAAACCATCAAAGGTAAAGTTTGTTACTGCGGTATGCTTTAACCACACTACTCTATTTTTATGGCGTTGACCGGTCTTAACGGACACTAGGGGGGTGTGGTAGTGAACAAACCCCTCGGTATAATATTTTACCGCTTTTGATTCGCTCCAGGTGTCGATTTTACCGATCATTGTCCATAATAGTTCGCCATCTGCCGCATCGGTTGACCAAAAATTAGCCGAGCCAAAAGGCCCCGTATTGTAGTGTTTGGCGACAATCGTATTTCTTGATATCTGTACCCACTCGTGTCCGGGGATATCTTGCTCACCGTTGGGTCCGTCCGCTGGTCCCTCCAAATAGTACTTTTGCCCATGCAACTTTATAACGATTCCGTGCACAAATGATTTATCCCATTTAGGATGTGCCTGAACCGAGCCAATAGCTAAAAAGGCAACAATGGCAAAAATAAATAATGGTATTTTTTTACGCTATGCATCTCTTGCTCCTGTATGTCTGTTTTATACTTCAAATCTGCCAAGCTATTCTCTGATTAAAAACTCGAGTCCAACCGGGTGCTCTTCTCCATAAAAACACGTTGTAATAAATCCCAACAGCTGTCTTATATTACAGGTCGGTCTTGATATGGAAGAAGATAGGTTTTCAACCGGGGTATTACATACCCTCTCATTAATGGATAAAGTATTCGCATCACCATAAATTTAGAAGTAATGGCTTTTGCAGGGCTTGAGCCGTATGATGGGAAACTAGGAGACTGTCTGAGAATCTAATCATCAAAGAACATGATCGCAAAATATACAATATTAGTGTTTTTAATGACACTCCTCCTCGGTTGTGAAGATAGTGAGGGTGATGCAGGTGATGCCATGTTACAGCCATCTGCTCAGGGTGCACGAATACTTGGCATGGATGTAAAGAACATCCCATCAGTCAGCTATTCCACAGCGTATGACCAAGCCATGGCATTGGGTGTCCGGGAAGTTAGCGTATCATTGGATTGGTCGTTACTAGAACCATCAGTCGGAAGTTATGACAATTCACTTCCCGCGATCATTGATACCTTTTATCCAATGCAAGTAGGCAATCTCACTCTTGTATTACGCCCTCTGGATACGCCTGGCCCTTCCCTACCTACTGAACTAGCAGGCCTCGCATATGACAATCCCACGATGATTGAGGCTTTTGAGAATTTTCTTACGAATCTTCACGCGCAACTATCTACATTAAATGCAAGCGGTAAGCTGAGATGGATACATGTTGGCAATGAAATTGATTCGTATCTAGGTACTGATGCAACCAAATGGGCGCAGTGGCAACGCTTTTTTCAGGCTGCAAAAGCAAAAATCGAAAGCTTATGGGGATCGCAGGTTGAGGTGAGTAGTATTATTCAATTTGCTGCATTGAATGAGGCTAACAAGCTAGCTTTGTACTTGAATTTATTGCCGACACTCGATCATGCGGTGCTGACCTATTACCCTCTGAGTTTCGATTTCACGATGCGACCAGTTTCTTCGGTGGCAACGGATTTTGCTCTTATGGTAAATAAGATCCCCGGAAAAACTATTCTACTGCAAGAGTGCGGCTATCCATCAAGTTCTGTTAACAATAGCAGCGAAACGCTACAGGCAGATTTCATCTCGGCTGTTTTTGAGACATGGGATAGCCATATTGATCGTATTCGCTTAATAGATTTCACATGGCAATATGATGTTTCTGCAACGACAGTAGATCAATGGGTTCTTGATTATGGTATGTCAGGTAACCCCTATGAAATTGCATTTAGAGAATATCTCGGGACATTAGGATTAGCTAATTATGACGGCACAGAAAAAGAGGCTATGCAGCGTTTGCGCAATGAATTACAAACCCGACAGTGGGTAAAATAGAAGAGTAAGAAGCAGAAGAGTTTTCCCATTGACTAAAGAAAGCCTGGAAGGGAAAAGGGATTCAAACACACCCTGCAATGAATGTGTTGCATGCTACCCTTCTTCTTATTTCATCCATATTTTGAGCATCATCCTATACAGCACCCGCATTTATCACTTGAAATTCGCCCCAATCGTCACCATAAACCGCACTGCATAAATTCATTCCTAGAGACGAGCTTAATTGAAGCAAAAAGAATTGAAACAATCCGTAATATCAGATATTCAGCAATGGCCTAGCTGGAGAATTAAACTCAGAGCGTTTATCGAGTCTCAACACTTTCAACGCTTTATAATTACCCTCATTTTAATCAATGCCGCCATCCTAGGTATGTTAACAGATGCCGATATCATGTCCGCCATCGGTGGTGTGTTAATAGGCCTAGACAGCGCCATCATTGGTGTTTTTGTCATCGAAATAATATTGCGCTTAATCGTTTATCGATGGTCATTTTTTCGCAGCCCTTGGAGTGTATTTGATTTTTTTGTCGTCGCTATTTCATTGATACCTGCATCTGGACCATTTGAAGTATTGCGCGCACTGCGTGTATTACGCGTATTGCGCCTACTGACTATGGTACCGTCAATGCGTCGTGTTGTTGCAGGCATGATTAAGGCAGTTCCTGGCTTGGGTTCAGTCGGTGCAATTATGTGTGTACTTTTTTATGTCGCGGCCGTAATGGCCACCAACTTGTTTGCCAAAACTTTTCCTGAATGGTTTGGCAGCCTCGGAGCCAGCGCTTATACCTTATTTCAAATTATGACCTTGGAATCTTGGTCGATGGGAATAGTTCGCCCCGTTATGGAGGTTCACCCCCACGCATGGTTGTTTTTTCTACCGTTTATCTTGATTGCTACTTTTACGGTTTTAAACTTATTAATGGCTGTCATTGTTAATGCCGTACAAGAAGTACAACATAATGAATTAGAGCAAGCCCAGAAAAACATTAGTCATAAAGTAGACCAAGAAACAAATACACTACAGCAAGAAATAATAAGTTTAAGAATGGATATCCGAGAGATTAGAAGCTTATTGAAGAACAAACAATCATCCGTGTTATAAATATATTTCCAGGAAAAAATAGATATTGTAGTTATTCCTAAAAATTAATCCAGCAAAGCGAGAATTTTTTGTTTTCTCGCAGCATCCGCAAAACTGGCTTCGATACTATTTCGCACCAATTTTTTAGCTTGTTCTTTGCTCATAGCAAGATCCTGTGCTAAAGCAACAAAATTTTCTGTCATATAACCTCCAAAATAAGCAGGATCATCCGAGTTAACCGTTACACATACACCTTCTTCTAACATCTGCAAAATATTGTGTTCTGACATATCGTCAAATACACATAGTTTGGTATTCGAGAGCGGGCAAACCGTTAATGGTATTTTAGTCGCTACTAAATGATTCATTAATTTTGCATCATCTATTGCGCGCACACCATGATCGATACGCGAAACTTTTAAATCATTAATAGCCGTCCAAATATATTCGGCCGGTCCTTCTTCTCCGGCATGAGCAACGGTTAATAGTCCCAATTCGCGTGCTTTAGCAAACACACGACTAAATTTTTCAGGTGGATGGCCTCGCTCAGAACTATCTAATCCAACACCAACGATTTGATCTAAAAAAGGCTCCGCCTGTGCTAATACAGCAAACGCAGCCTCTTCACTGTCATGCCGCAGGAAACACATTATTAATTCTGAGCTAATACCCCATTTAAGCTCGCCATCTTTTAAAGCCTGGGTAATGCCATTAATAATAACTTCAAATGATATTCCCCGATCAGTATGTGTTTGCGGGTCAAAAAAAGGTTCTACATGCACTACATTTTGTTGATGACATTTCTCTAAATACGCCCAGACGAGATCATAAAAATCTTGCTCCACGACAAGAACATTAGCGCCTTGATAATAGATATCCAAAAAATCCTGTAGCTTACTAAACTCATAAGCCTTACGTACCTGATCCACCGTTTGAAAAGGCAAATCGATATTATTTCTTTGCGCCAATTCAAACATAAGCTCTGGCTCTAAACTTCCTTCTAAATGCAAATGCAGTTCTACCTTAGGCAGAGCATTTAGCCAATCATAAGACATAGTCCATCAACCTCATTATGCTGTAGAGTTCAGGTGGTTTTAATCGCATAAATTTTTTCAATCTAGGTTTTGCATGAAATATTCATTCCAGTACATTAAGATAGGGACTGGATATTCATCAACCTACGAGAATGAAATGGCTTATTTATATTTAGCTATCGCCATCATTGCTGAAGTCATTGCGACCAGTGCCCTAAAGGCATCCGCTGAGTTCAGCAAGCTATTCCCAAGCCTTATTGTCATTATTGGGTATGGCATTGCCTTTTACTTCATGACATTGGTATTACGTACCATACCCCTCGGCATTACTTATGCGATTTGGTCAGGTGTTGGCATTGTATTAGTCGCCATTGTTGGAGCCATACTCTATAAACAAATACCAGACACTCCTGCCATTCTCGGTATGGGGCTTATCATATCAGGGGTCATCGTCATTCATCTGTTTTCTAAAACGGTAAGCCACTAGAAAACCCAGGGGCAGGTCTTTCATTGTGCGCCATCGACAAGCAAGTTGAGGTCGTTCCGTCTAGGCAGCACAAAGCCATTGCGGCTCCTTCAAGAACATCTTGCGACCATTGCTTGTAGGCAACAAGCCATGAAGAAGGAGTTGAGAATATACACTCGCTGGTCCATGTTATTGTTGAAAATCAACTAGCAATGAACGTAGAACCTATTCCCTCGACAATATCAAAACTCACTCGACAGGGCTTAAGTAGACATGAGGCTATGCACGCAATTGGAGCCGTTCTTTCCGAGGATTTGTTCAATATTATAAAATGCAATCAAAAACACAATATTAAAAACTATCGTACACGGTTAGGCAAACTCACTACAAAAAGATGGTTTAAAGGAAAGTGGTAAAAAATTCAATCACTAAGCCTGAAAGGACGCTTCATCGATTAATCTGTCCACGCTGAAAATGCCTGTTTTTCGTTCAGCCAAGTATCGCAAGAGTAGTGTAGTCACTCTGCAAACAAGTAAGCAATACCGTTAACATTTACGCGCTATTTTAAATATATTTGGCAAGCACCTCGAAGGCTGTCCTAGATTCACGAAGGAATGGTTCACTATTTTCAGTGACTAACATCAGGGATAGCCGAACGGAAAAACAGTGACTCATCCGTACTTAGCGGGAACTGCTGATATTTAGCAACTCAACTAGCACTGTTTATATATATAGTATATACTTTTTTCAACAGCTGAATTAACCTAATACGCGACACATATCGACTGGTGTTAAAGCTGGGTTATGGGTTTTTGTACAAACAAATACAGCTTCAACTTTTAATTTAATCAAACAACCCTAAATGGTGTAATTGCAATGGATGAAAACAAAAAAAGAGCGTTAAGTGCGGCATTAGGCCAGATTGAAAAACAATTTGGCAAGGGCTCGGTAATGCGCATGGGCGATGGCAATGCAATTCGAGATATAGCAGCGATATCTACAGGGTCTTTAGGGCTTGATATTGCGCTTGGCATTGGCGGACTACCCAAAGGGCGTGTTATCGAAATATATGGTCCTGAATCTTCGGGTAAAACCACATTAACCCTATCCGCAATTGCACAATCGCAAAAAATGGGCGGCACTGCTGCATTTGTTGATGCTGAGCATGCGCTTGACCCCATTTATGCGCAAAAATTAGGCGTCAATATTGATGACTTACTGGTTTCTCAACCAGATACAGGTGAGCAAGCCTTAGAAATTACCGACATGTTAGTGCGCTCAGGTGCCGTGGATATAGTTGTCATCGATTCAGTGGCCGCGTTAACCCCTAAAGCCGAAATTGAAGGCGACATGGGTGATCACCATGTTGGCTTGCAAGCCCGGCTAATGTCGCAGGCTCTGCGCAAATTGACAGCAAACATTAAGCGCTCTAACACCTTGGTCATTTTCATTAATCAAATTCGCATGAAAATCGGCGTTATGTTTGGTAGTCCCGAGACAACCACGGGCGGTAATGCGCTTAAATTTTACTCATCTGTACGCCTCGATATTCGACGCACCGGTGCGATCAAGAAAGGGGATGAAGTCGTTGGTAGCGCGACCAGGGTCAAAGTTGTAAAAAACAAAGTAGCCCCGCCCTTTAAACAAACCGAATTCGATATTCTCTATGGTGAAGGAATTTCCTTATTGGGTGAAATTATTGACCTCGGCGTTAGCGAAGGCTTGATCAATAAAGCCGGCGCTTGGTATAGCTATAATGGCGAACGCATTGGGCAAGGTAAAGAAAATGTCCGAAACTACTTAAAAGCGAACCCAGCCATGGCCGAAGAAATTGAAGCACTGCTGCGCACACGTTTATTACCTACGCTCACCAAAGATGAAACCTCTGGCGATAAAAAAGAAAAGGAATTAGCCCAAGCGTAAATCTTAGCCAATAACTGTTCGATTAACAGGGGTTAGTGAGCAGCATTCACTGACCCTTATTGACTTCAAGCTAAGCCCCTTATATTTAGCCTATTTTTTATAGAATGCCAAGCATGAACAAACCCAATCACTTCGATCCTGGTGCTCAGGATAAAGATAAATTAGATTCTGACCATCGCATTAAAACCATTATCTATCGATTTTTAACACGACGGGAATATAGCCGCTTAGAACTTGAACGAAAACTAATCAAAAAAGAGTTTAACTCAGCCCAAATTACCCCCCTACTGGATCACTTCGCCCAAGAAGATCTTCAATCTGATCAACGTTTTGCTGAAGCATTTTGCAGGTTTCGCGCATCCAAGGGCTATGGGCCGTTCAAAATCGAGGTGGAATTGCGTTTAAAAGGAATTTCTGACGAGATAATAGCGCAAACACTGGACTCTATAGGACGAGATTGGTATAAAACCGCGAAAGAGATCATTGATCGACGTTTTGGGGTCGATAAAATAAGTAGTCTCGAAGACCGAGGTAAGCGCTGGCGATTCTTGCAAAATCGTGGTTTCACTTCAGATCAAATTAAAACGGCTATTGAATTGAGTTAAATAAATGAAAGTTTCTGAAATACGCGCTGCATTTTTGGCGTTTTTTGAACAACGCGGACACGAAATCGTTGCCAGTAGCCCACTTATACCAGAAAACGATGCCACCCTACTCTTTACCAATGCAGGCATGGTGCAGTTCAAAGATGTGTTTTTAGGACGTGAAACACGTAATACGCTTAGAGCGACCAGCTCTCAACGCTGCGTAAGAGCTGGTGGCAAACATAATGATTTAGAAAACGTAGGTTATACCGCAAGACATCATACTTTTTTCGAAATGCTGGGTAACTTCAGTTTTGGCGATTATTTTAAGCACGACGCTATTTCCTATGCATGGCAGTTCTTAACTAAAATACTGGACTTAGCGCCAGAGCGTTTATGGGTCACCGTATTTGATGAAGACGATGAAACAAAAGACATCTGGATTAATCACATTGGCGTAGATCCGGCTAGACTTTCTTGTATTGGTGCAAAAGATAATTTTTGGTCCATGGGAGATACTGGGCCTTGTGGCCCCTGCACCGAAATATTTTACGATCATGGGCCTGAAGTCGAAGGTGGGCCGCCCGGAACGCCCACAGAAGACGGTGATAGATACGTTGAAATCTGGAACCTGGTCTTTATGCAATACGATCGCTCAGCGGATGGAACGCTGAAACCCTTGCCTAAACCCTCGGTAGATACAGGCATGGGATTAGAACGTGTAGCCGCAGTAATGCAAGGCGTACACAGCAACTATAGTACCGACTTGTTTCAGCACTTAATAAAAACGGCGGCAATACTCACTGATTGCACCGACCTCGATCATAACTCATTAAAAGTCATCGCAGATCACATACGCTCGTGTGCGTTCCTCATTGCGGACGGAGTGATGCCTGCCAACGAAGGTCGTGGTTATGTGCTACGCAGAATCATTCGGCGCGCTTCCCGCCATGGTTATGAACTCGGCCAAAAAGGACTTTTTTTCTATCAGCTCATTGATATTTTAGCAGACGTTATGGGCGATGCTTATCCCGAGCTATTAACTCAAAAAGAAAGAATTAAAAAAACCCTCAAACTTGAGGAAGAACGCTTTGCGGAAACCTTAGAGCAAGGAATGAAAATCTTAGAAGCTGAAATGGCTGCGCTCGAAGGAAAGACGATTCCTGGAGAAATTGTCTTTAAGCTTTACGATACCTTTGGCTTTCCACTCGATTTAACGGCAGATATCGCGGCAAACGCTAACTTGAAATTGGATCACCCAGGTTTTGAACAAGCGATGGAAGCACAACGCAATCGAGCACGTGCCGCCAGTCAATTTGGTGCTGATTATAGCGCTGAAATCGACGCTGAAGGCCAAACCGAGTTTAGTGGATACACCGCACTCACTGCTCAAGCAACAATTAATGCCATTTTTGTGGACGGAAAACCGGTTACTCAACTCGCAAATGGCGAACAAGGCTATTTTGTGCTCGACAAAACACCTTTTTATGCGGAGTCTGGAGGACAAACAGGAGACACAGGCGTTTTATCCAATGATTCTACACTCATCGAAATTCTGGATACTCAAAAAAACAGTAGCGGCGCCTTCATCCATAGAGGCATCGTAGAACGCGGCATAGTGAAAGAAGGCGATATCCTCACTGCAGCGGTCGCAGAGAAATTACGCATTGAAATTGAACGCAACCATTCCGCAACGCATTTACTCCATGCGGCTTTACGCCAACTTCTCGGAAATCATGTTGAACAGAAAGGCTCTTTAGTCACTGCGGATCGACTGCGATTTGATTTTTCTTACCCTGAACCTATCGCTATAGAACAACTAAAAGAAATTGAGAACCTAGTAAATCAACAGATTCGTAACAACATCGCCATTCAAGTGAGCATAAGCGACATCGAACAAGCTAAAGCAAAAGGCGCTATGGCTTTGTTCGGCGAAAAATACGGTGATGAAGTAAGAGTATTGCAAATGGGTGAGTTTTCAATCGAATTATGCGGAGGCACGCATGTCAACAGCACTGGAAATATTGGATTGTTTCGCATTATTTCGGAAGGCGGCGTTGCCGCAGGTGTACGCAGAATAGAAGCAGTCGCCGGTGAAGGCGCTATACTCTGGAGCCAGCAAAACGAAGACTTGATTCGCCATGTTGCGAGCCAATTAAAAACCAATAGGGAATCAATCAGCACAAAAACAGCACAATTAATCGACAAAAACAAGCAGTTGGAAAAGCAGCTTGCGCAATTAAAGCGCAAACTCGCTACTGCGACAGGCGCGGATTTAAGTGCCCAAGCAACCGACATTAAGGGCATTAAGGTATTAGCGGCTCAGATCGAAGGCGCAGATATCAAAACATTGCGTGAAACCTTAGATCAGTTGAAAAACAAGCTCGGGACTTCGGCTATTGTATTGGCCACCGTTGACGATGAAAAAGTACGACTCATCGCAGGCGTTAGCAAAGACCTTACGGCAAAAGTCAAAGCCGGTGAATTAGTCAATCAAGTCGCTACTCTCGTTGGCGGGAAAGGCGGTGGACGAGCGGATATGGCCCAAGCAGGCGGTGACAACCCAGCTGCTCTAGATGACGCTTTAAACAGCGTTATACCCTGGGTTAGCAAAATAGTGGGAGAATAGATATTTATCCGTTCGCCTGGAGCGCGAGATTTATTGTCGCAAAAACACCACAGTTGTAAATTATTCTTTCAATTTGGAGATAAATACGGTTTAATCCGTGCCCTTTGCTTACGCTAAAACTGGTATGAGTTTAATAGTACAAAAATATGGCGGAACATCCGTTGGTTCCATTGAGCGCATAAAAATAATCGCACAAAAAGTATGTGATTTTCAAGCAAAGGGCCATAAAACGGTAGTCGTTGTTTCCGCAATGAGCGGCGAGACCAATCGTCTTACCGCATTAGCACATGAGCTGCAGGCGCAACCCGACCCGCGAGAAATGGATGTATTATTATCTACGGGTGAGCAACTTACCATTGCCTTACTCGCCATGGCCTTACAAAACTGTGGCTGCGATGTGCGTTCTTATACCGGAAGCCAAGTACGCATTATTACCGATAGCGTGCATACTAAGGCTAGAATTCGTGAAATAGAACAAAGCAAAATTAAACACGATTTGGATAAAGGTCGAATTGTAATCGTTGCTGGATTTCAAGGCTCTGATGAAAAGGGCAACATTACAACACTCGGCAGAGGCGGTTCAGATACCACTGCGGTTGCATTAGCAGCGGCATTGAATGCCGATGAGTGCCAAATATACACCGATGTAGATGGGGTATATACTACCGACCCAAGAGTAGTCGCGGAAGCGACTAAGCTAGACAATATTACTTATGAAGAAATGTTGGAAATGGCGAGCCAAGGTGCAAAAGTACTGCAAATTAGATCCGTCGAATTTGCCAGTAAATATTCGGTACCCCTAAGAGTGCTGTCTTCATTTGTCGATGGTGAAGGTACACTAATTAGTGCAGAGGAAGGAAGAATGGAGCAAGCCCTCATATCTGGTATTGCATTTAACCGCGATGAAGCCAAATTAACCATTGTTGGGGTTCCTGACCAACCGGGTGTAGCGCATCATATTTTGGGACCGATTGGTAATGCCAATATAGAAGTTGATATGATCATTCAAAATGTCGGTGTCGATGGAACCACTGATTTTACATTTACCGTGCACCGCCAGGATTATGAAAAAACATTTAAATTACTACAGACAATTGCTGCTGACCTAGGTGCGAGAGATGTCTCAGGTGATACAAAAATCGTTAAAATTGCGCTTGTTGGCGTAGGAATGAGATCCCATGCAGGAATAGCGAGCACCATGTTTGCGGCTCTCGCTAAAGAAAGTATCAATATTAAGATGATCTCTACCTCGGAAATTAAAATTGCTGTTGTAGTCGATGAAAAATACCTTGAACTCGCCGTAAGAGCGTTGCATGATAATTTTGATTTAGCAAAAGCTGAATAACTCAGATAAGCCATAATAATTCGTCGGGAAAGACGACAATAGACCGCCACGGATGACGACAAAAGATGAGAATTCATCTTAAAAATCACGTTTTTACGTCATAAAGTTTATTTGCAAGTGGTCGATACCTAACGGTATTGGAGTTAAATGAACTAACTCCCGCCGTTTGTTGTGAGATGGCTTTCAATTAAAGGAGAATGCGGTAATGTTAATTTTGACGCGACGCGTAGGAGAGACACTGATCATCGGAGACGATGTAACCGTAACAGTGCTCGGCGTTAAGGGTAATCAAGTCAGAATAGGTGTTAATGCTCCAAAAGAAATTTCCGTACATCGGGAAGAGATTTACGAGCGTATAAAACGAGAAAATAGCGATAATGATGTCGATAATAACAATAATGACAAAGACAACGAATTTGATTCCAATCGGGGATTAGGGTGAAATAAAATCATCTATTGATAGCAGCAACACGTCTCTAATTAGCAAAAACACATTTTATTTACCATAAAATGTGTTTTTTATTTCCAATCTTAAAATAATTTAAATAATCCGGGTTAAATAACGTAAATAAAGTAACATTGGTGGTTCACTAATCCGCTGGAATTTGGCAGAATAGCGCACCGCAGTGATGGCTGCTACGGAGAGATGGCCGAGCGGCTGAAGGCGCTCCCCTGCTAAGGGAGTATGGGGTTTATAGCCTCATCGAGGGTTCGAATCCCTCTCTCTCCGCCATTTGTAAAAAGAACATGCGCCTGTAGCTCAGTTGGATAGAGTACCTGGCTACGAACCAGGCGGTCGGGCGTTCGAATCGCTCCAGGCGCGCCATTTTTAAGCGGTAAAAACAAACGGTTACTTGGTAGCCGTTTTTACGCTTAATTTCACTGCCGAATTTTTGCCGATCACAGCTTTTCCTGCCGCACGTATTTTAATAAATGTTAGTCCAGGGTTACTTTCTGTCTTAGTCCTTAATCCTCAGCTGGACGAGCTTAGGATAATACCTAAATTTGATCATTAACTTGAGAGCGATTTTGAAAAGACAGATTGTCTTTATCTTTACCTAAAAGAGGAGTTTTGATGACATCTACCAGAATAGCGGCAGCCTCTCTCAGTTCAATTTCATCTAATTCATCAGATAGATTTTCCGCAGATTCACTTGCAATTTCTGAGTCTTCCTCATCCTTCAGCTGTGGTTTTAAACCTCGAGAAATACGAAAATTATTCAACCGCTCACGTCGTTCTGTTTCTAGCTTTTCTCGTTCAACCTTACGTTGCGATTTCAGTAAAGTAATCGTTTTTTTGCCCAAAACATTTCGTTGCACCTCAGCTTGAGAAACTAAAAACTTAAATCCACTGTCCTTTTTTGCACGCGCCTCATGGCGAGACTTAAGATTATTTAAGTCCAATACCGACGCATTAAACGGCGTATATCTCACCGCTGAAATATTATCCCACGGCAAAGCATTCTCCAATGAACGCTCACCTTGATCTTCGCTTTGAACAGCGGTCGGAAATACGATATCGGGAATCACGCCGCGGTATTGCGTACTATCTCCATTCACTCTAAAAAACTGCGCCATTGTAATTTTCAACCTGCCGAGTGAAACATCTTTACGCTTAACAAAGCGATTTAAATCGATCACTGATTGCACCGTACCTTTACCAAAAGTAGGCTCACCTACCACAATTCCGCGTCCATAATCTTGCATTGCCCCCGCAAAAATTTCAGAAGCAGAAGCACTAAAACGATCAACCAGCACCGCCAAGCGGCCAATATATGCAATGCTTCGATCTTCATCTTTTTTGAGTTCTAACTTACCCGTTTTTTCGCGTACTTGGACAACGGGGCCCGACTTAATGAATAAGCCGGTCAATGAAACTGCTTCGGCCAACGAGCCGCCGCCATTGCCACGCAAGTCAATAACAAGACCGTCGATACCTTCTGCTTCCAGCTCTTTTAGTAAGACGCGGGTATCGCGGGTTGTGCTTCTAAAGTCCTTGTCTCCTCGATCAGCCGCATCAAAATCGACATAAAACATCGGAATAGTGATTACCCCAATACGGCTTACCGTATCACCACTCGGCAACTCAATAATGGATTTTTTCACCTGTTGTTTTTCAAGTTTCACTTTATCGCGAACAATGGTAATCACCTTGCTCGGCCCATCCAGACCACTAGCTTTGGGAAGTATTTGCAGTCGCACCGTCGATCCTTTTGGCCCTCGAATCAGATCAACGACATCATCAATTCGCCAACCAACAACATCCTCAAGCGCACCGTTTTTACCTTGTGCCACACCAATAATACGATCCTCTGCATGCAATTGACCTGCGAGGTCTGCCGGGCCTCCCGTTACTATCCGTTGTACGACGGTATGCTCTTCTATCGTTTGTAAAACAGCACCAATACCTTCCAGCGACAAACTCATATTAATTTTAAAATTTTCAGAAGCCCTAGGGGAAAAATAACCCGTATGTGGCTCGACGCTTCTTAGATAGGTGTTGATAAAAAACTCGTAAGTATCTTCAGCGTTGAATTGCGCTGACTGGTTTTTTAATCTTTCGTATCGTTTGCGTAAGGTTTTTTTGAGTTCTTCATCCGTGCGGTTTGCCAGCAACAAACTGAGCACATCATTCTTAACTCGCTTGCGCCAAATTTCATTTAATTCCGCGCTATCCTTTGCCCAAGCTGATTCAGCACGATCAAAGCGGTAGGTTTCATCACGGGTAAAATCGAAAGGTTCTTCTAAGCGTTGCAATGCATACTCTGCTCGCTCAATCCTCCGCTGGTTATATCTCCGAAAAATAACAAATGCGGGACGTAGATCCCCCTTCAAAAGCGCATCATCTAAGAGCGTATTAAAACGATTAAACGAATTAATATCCTCAAGGGTAAATATGCTGCGGCTTGGATCCATGTTATCAAGATAGTGCTCGAGAATAATCTTCGACTGCGCATCATTTAACTTCGTATTTTTATAATGATAACGATCTATTAATTGCGTAATTAATGTGGCACTCAAGGCATGTTTGGGTAATGGAACCAAAGGTGTAGGGGTCATTGCAGAAAAAACCCCGCTAGACGAACACACGGAAGCCAGAAACACAAAAATAATTTTTTTTATCATAATCTTACCTACTATATAAAGCGGAATACGCTTCATTCAATTTCACAACACTTAGAACAGGCTCCTAGTATATGGGGATGTAATCAGCAAGAAGTGCCATAAATTATATTTTTCGTTACTATTTATACCGTCCAGTCCATGCAAAACATTTTAAGCGGAGAATCTATATACAGATAATAGCATGCTGTATGCCGGGCGCAGAACATTTCCTCTGTTTGAACCTAAACTCTGCAGTTGACCGCTCTTACTAGGCGGCAACTCGCTGAAATATAGAAATTAACTGCTAAGAAGTATTGTTTCAGGAAATAAAATCTAAAAGAAAAGCCATTCTTATCGCTTAGTTTTTGTACTAACATCAGCATGGTATAAATGCTCCACCAATTGCAAACGTAAGCGGCGATTTCGACGATATTGCGAGGTCATTAAATACAAGGAAAGCATTACTTTGGCAGCAAAAACTGCGGCTAATAGAAAATAGCCTGTATAGATAGCCAAGCCTGTCGCTAGTGACATGAAAAGCATATCAGCGAATTGCGACATCATATAACTGGAGCGAATAATAGTCATGATTTCTCCTTTCCGATATTCAGCATCCATTATCTTTGCAAAATACCGACATAAACCAAGCCCTTATCTCTTTTTCGGCCTGAAATGATATTTTTCAAGGAATAGTTATAATTAGCATATTTTTCAATGACTTAAAATCCTGGTAATTGCAGTCAGATTTCAACTTTATTAGCGATTACTTGGATAGCTGTTAAATCGCCTAAAAAATAAGCCGCTGATAATAAATCAACATCGCATTCATCAGCCACTAACGCTTGCACCATAGACAACTCACTTGCATAAATATCACCCTCGCCCTTTGCATTCACTCTAGCAGTATCTAATTTCATTAACTTCCGCGTGAATAATTCTGTCATTCCTTCATTATAGTGCTCGCGGTTTTTTCATCGACCCTAAACTGGGCAACATGGTTTAAATAATAAAACCAGCGATCCTCTTCAACTAAATGAAAAATATTAACAAGGTGCTCTGCTCTTTTTGACACCGATGAAAAAACCGCATCTATCTGGCAAACGACATCTTCTGCGCATGACAGAAATTCTTTTTTTGACAAATAATTTGAATAACATATCACGCTATCACATGATCCACAGATTAGCAGCGATCAAACACATCGAATTTTTTGCAACATTCAAATCAGTTTTTGAAATTCGCGCATTCGCTTTTTCGATAGAAGCTTTTATCGCGTCTATTTTTACATCGCTATCGTCCATACGCGCACTGGTTTTGTCGATCCCAAAACCTCCGGTATATTTCAAAAAACCCGCTAATTGCACCCCTGTCTCAACTCCAAAATGCATGGAATTTGAAATCGATAATTTTATTTCACTATCACCCCCGACAAAAACATCACTCACCAAACCGAGTGTCATATTGTTAACACCGGAAAGTGCCATATTGTTTTCAATCCCAATTCCAATATTACTTTGCGCACCCATGTTAAAGGTCATTGCACCACCAAAGACAGTCTCATGCGAATCACCTCGTACCACTGTCTCAGAATCACCTTCTACCAATTCTTCTGAATCGCCATAAGTTTTAGATATCGAATGACCTTGATGAATATTCACCGCCAACCCAAGATGGTACGAATAAACACCGCCATAGGTTTTATCAACGATTGTGGTTCCCGGATAGAGTTTTCGCTGATCAGCGAGCGCTTCAATTGAATCAGAATCAATGGTCTGTCTAAATCCAATCCAGTCGTCACTTGCATCGGGTAGAGTATCGGCCAACCATTGTTGGGTTATATCAACCTTCTCTTTTATCCATTGGTTCGCAATGCCTAAAGCGCCAGTTAAACCTCCAGGAGCTTCGGGTGCCCAACCACTACTGCTATATTCCATTTGGTCTTGTATATCACTAGAATCATCATAACCCAAGGATTTCGCTGTTCCGCCCATATGAACGATAAGATTTTCGGTATAAGCATTCCCATAATTAAAAAACCCTTGGGAACTACCTTCTCCCATCTGAGGCCCAGCGGCCCAACTAAATACCCGACCATAGGCATAAGACATTTGATCACCCCAGCGTTTATCTTCAGAAACGCCGCGTTTTCTATCGGGTGGAAATCTCGCGGCGAATTCTGCGTCTGACTCCCCATCCAAGCGCTGTGTTGCATCGCCACCCGGTTCAGGCAAATGAAACACCTCGGGATCAGGCCCTTGTGGGTCGTCAGGCGTTTTATCGACGACCTTCGAAAAATCCATTGTTCCATCAGGTTTTCGATCTCGTTTTTTACCTATGACACCCAAATCATCCATATGAAAGTCTTCATGAAAAGTTCCACAAAAATAAACATGCTCTTGCTCTGGATACGCAAACGTACTTCCAACATGATGAACATACATGGGGCCAGTCGAACGATCAATATGCGCGGTTACATCCGTCTCTTCTTCCGTTACAGTGATGGTGTCTCCCGTTAAATTGGCCATGCCATAATCGTTCATCTTGGTAAACGGAAACTGACTCGAATTAGATTCTTGCGGTGCACTACGACCCGATTCATCCGTCCAATATTGGTGCGCTGTGAAATACCCTGAATTAACCGCAGCGCTGTTCTCATCGGGCCCATATGCTCTTACAGAACGCAGCTGTGTGGTCTCATCAACAGAGACATTTGACGAATTCTCTTGCTGGCTTAAGGGAACACTCTTAAATGTATAAGACCCACTATGTGACTCCATGGCCAAACCACCTGGTGTTTTCATGGTGGACAAGTGTCCCGTATCAGGTGTCATTAATGAAGGTGTGGATGCATTAGGTATTGCACCCGTTATCACCGGCCGATCAGGATCACCATTGATAAAAGTGAGTAAAACCTCAGTATTTCCTTTTAATGGAAAATAAGTTCCCTCATCTTCCCCCACATAAGGTTGCGCCATTCGAATCCAGGCACTCGACTTGCGATCTGGATCACTGGTTTCTTTTCCGCCATCGGCACGATCAAAGGGTAAATGAACTCGGTAACGACCTTGCCGATCAACTTCTGCGACACCTGTTGCTGCCTCCGCATAGATAAATGCGGTCATGGTGCCAAAAAATTTAGGTATTGCAGTATCTCTTATGGGGCGAAATTGTACATTTTCTTGAAACGCAGAAAATTCATTTTGATAAAACGGTTCTGTTTTTTCTGCATCAGCAGTTTTTACATTTGCAATACTGCCTCGGTGTTTTATTTGGGTTAATACATAAGCTTGATTATTAAATTTTGGGTGAGGATACTCTTTTAGCTTAAAAACTAAACCTGCAGAGCCAAACATCATAAGCGCATTACTCTTGCCGAAAAATGTTCGCTTTCCTTGCACCAGTTCTTCAGCACGTATCATCGCAAGTCTTTCCGCGCCTTCCGTATCGCAAACATTTTCGCCATATAAATAATTTTCACCGAAACCATTCACATCCATGTCTTTTTTTCCAAAAATATCTAATGACGGTTGCTCTGGATTATAGTCTCGCACAGAAGTTTTAGCCGCTATCTGGCGACTGCGACATTCCCACGCATTGATTACATTATATTCATTCTGTCGGCTCGGATTTAAGGTAAAACTAATATCCCCATTTTCGATATCGACATAATCGACACCGTCCGCAAAAACAATTTTTTCCGCCTCACCATCGTGCACAAAATTATAATAAATACCCTCATGCTCCAGCAAACGACTGATGAAATCGAAATCTGATTCTGCAAATTGACAGGTATACTCTCGCTTGGGTAAATCAGATGTTTGCAACGCAAATTCTGTCATATTTTCCAAATCGAAATCTGCATTCGCTAATACCTCTTTTATAATTTCAACAACTGTTTTATTGAGATAAATTTCATTCGTTTTGTAAGTAGACAATTTCCAAATACTTGGAACTAGAACCACCGAATAATAAATATCATTCGCTGTTACTTTCGTCATATCAACTGCGGACAAGATGCCATGAATCTTTTTTTCGTCTGTCCCATAGTTAATAGAAAAATGAGCCCTCTCGCCCAATAACTCATCAGCATCAATATCAAGACTCAGCGGTACTTTTAATTCAATTTCATATCGATAAAGCTGTGATATTCCTTCTTCGCCCTGGAAACTAATAACTTCAATCGCATCATCGGCAAAGCTAGCTGTTTTAAAAAAAAATTCTGGATTCATCGTATTCTCACTTATATTAACGCATTAACATAACCTTAATCTGTGCCGGAGACAGCGTCGTACCAGGCACATTCATACTCATGCCATTCTGACCTGTCATACTGGTCATTTTTGTTGCTGGGCTGCCACCATAGAGCACATTTGTTGATCCCATGGTATGCCGACACGGGCCCATGACCATACTCGAAGCCACTCCCCCGACGACACCTGCATTATCACCATTACTCATCGGTATCGTTGTCATCAAATTATGCGCAGGCCCAGCTGTTAACAACACTTTTAAACACGCTGTAGGCGGTAACGCGGTAGGCCCCATTGCAATATTTGGATAGGGTATTGGAACAGGCCCCGCAGGTGGTATTGGGGTTTTACACACATCGGGCATCGCATTATTAACGCCACCCATTTGACAATTTGCAAACATATTTTTCTCCTAGCCCATGTGGATGCGTTCAGCATCAATTTTCATATCCTTCTTTGCCAATACGGCGGCTTGCCGTGAACGCAAAGAAAACAAATTTTTAATCGTGGTTAACATCTCTCCCGCTTTGGTTTGATCCACGCCCTCAATAATGCGAAACGAATTTTTTAAATGCTGGGTCAATCGACCAGCCACGGTATCAATAGAATCTGCGAAAACTTTTACTCGCTGCATATTAGAACTAAACTCATCACCGACTGCGGTAATCTGTTCGATGTTAATTAAGCTCTTGTTTGCGACTAAATCAATTTCTTTAGAAAAAACGGATACCTTTCCGGTCGTCACCATATCAATGGACTCATCTGCCGACACTGATATTTTACCTTTTTTCGAACTCAAATTTATATCGCCCTCAAAGGCCAATGTGGCACTGTCACCGATTGAGCGCTCAATGATAGCCAAAATATGACATTGCCGATTATTATCTCGACTAACCATCACTTTATCACCCGCCTCTGGCTGAATAACACAGCTAAAAGCCCGGTTCGCAACAAAAACTCCCGCCGGACTTTGTACAACATACTGGCTATTATTTTCACCAACACCATGAATCACTCCGTACTCAATATCTATTTTTGTATCCACCATAAAAGGACTTATATTTTCAGCTAGCATTATCGTTCTCCATCTCTCGATTTACTTTCTAGGTTTAGGTTTCCACTGCTCTGCTTTTAATCGTTTTTCATCGACACCTAATGCAAAATTTTTCATAGATCCATTCCAAAGCGTGTTAACTTCCTTACAAGCATGCAAATTTGTACGCATTAAATGACTATTACATATGTCGGCACCGCTCAAGTTTGCATGCGATAAATCCGCATAGCTTAAGTCGGTTTCTGAAAAATTGGCCAATTCACAATTCGTCTCACCCATTTGTGCCTGCGTAAGTTTTGCACCACTTAGGTTCGCACTCCTTAAATCACACGCATTAAAACTCGCTTGCTCAAGCTTCGCTTCCTTCAAGCTTGCTCCGAGCATTTTACTACCATAAAATATAGCTAAATTAGCTAGCGCATAATCAAGGACTGCATTGGTAAGATTTGCTTCCATAAAACTGGTTTGGGTCAAATTTGCTTTACTAAAATCACAATCACTTAAATCTGCCGAGCGAAATTGAGATTTTGACAAATTCATACCGGAAAAATCTTGGCCGCGCAATATGGGGCCTTGAAAAATACATTGAAAAATCACCGCATCTCGTAGGTTGACACCCTCGAGATTCGCTTCGATGATATTAGTACGATCCAGGTTCGCCTCTTTTAATATCACATTAGGCATTTCAGCATTGGTGAAATTGGTGAAATTTAGATTCGCCGCTGTTAAATTAGCATTCGATAAGTCTGGTGTCACAAAGTTAGCCTGAAACAGGTTTGCCTTGGTAAAGTCAGCCTGATTAAAAATGCCTTCAATAAAATTCGCTTCCGACATGTTCGATTCTAAAAAACGAGCCTCACTGAATTCAGCATTAATAAAACTCGCATCCTTAAAAACGGCTTTAGAAAAATCTGCACCATTAAAAATGCAATCAACAAAACTAGTTTCTGTTAGATTAGTCGCTTGAAAATTTGAATGACTAAAATCAACTTTATGAAAAATACCCCCTGCTAAATTTACTCCGCTATAATCACCCACACTTAAGTCTAACTCAGAAAAAAACTCTCCGCCTTTAACTTGCTTAAACAATTCGTCCTTGCTTATTTTCAATTTTTTCATCGTCGACTGAGTCATTTCGACGGTCTCCAGTCTTGGAGTTTGCTTAAATCGAGGTTTGCACCCGTAAAATCAGTCTCTCCCACGGTTGCGTTCATAAATTCCACGCCATAAAAATTAGAGTTCGACATGTTTGCGCTCGTAAGGCGAGCATTCATTAAAGAACCTTCCATAAAATTGACTGAAGAAAAATCAGCTCTCCCAAGATCTGTCTTCATAAACAAGGCACGTTTTCCTTGTGCTCCGTAGAACTTGCTATTCTGCAAATTTGCACCACTAAAATCAGCTTGATGAAATGTAGCTTCTTCAAAACTGCTATTTTTTGCATCCACTTCTCTAAAATTAGATTTATTCAATAGTGAATAATTAAAGTTGCAATTCCGTAAGCTACAGTCTTTAGGAAAACGGACATTTGTCATATTAGCCTTTATAAATTTAGAATTATCCAGCTTACATTCAACAAAATTAGAATTCGAAATATCTGCTTCAGAAAAATTCACACCAATCAATTGACTTTGCAAAAAATTACATTCTTTCATAATACTGCCAATAAATTTTGCATTCGATAAATCCATTTCTAAAAAATTGGCTGCCGTTGTTGTTGATCCACTCATGTCTACACCAATCATTTTTGCTTCTAAAAAATCGACTTCCTCTAAATCGCAATTAATCAACTGTGCATTTGTGAGGTCAGCCTTGCTTAAAACACCATCTCTTAAATTAACATTATGCAGTCGTGCTTCTTTAAGTATGCTGGCACCCAAGTTTGCTTCCTGTAAATTGGCTTGGCTTAAATCTGCATTGCTCAAATCAGCATGGGTAATTATCGCTCGCGCTAGGTTTGCATTAGCCAGATTTGCATTGCTGAAGTTAACACATTCCAAATAACACTCTGATAAATCTTGACCGGATAAATCAAGGCCCGATAGATCAAGCCCTGAAAAGTCTTCACCGGCCAGAGACTCTCCTTTTTCGCGTTTTTTATTAAAGCGGTGTTGTACAATATCAATTGGTTCCTCGTGCGGAGGCTTTCCTTCTACATGATGAGCACCTGTCCTATATAGGGCTTTAACCTTTGCGCTTGCTTCTTCCAGCTTTGCGGTCATTTCAGCAATATCGAGATCAACGCTAGGTAATTGCTCTTCTGCCACGCCTTTGGCTCGCATGTCTTGTCTTATTTTTTCAATATTATTAAGCTGTTCGCGCAAAGAATCTAGCATTTCATTTTTCGGTGGTCTAGGGAATGCTGGCTTAGTTTCCATATTGGCCAAAACATCTTGCACTTGTTGACGCACCTGCGCTTCTGCAGCCGTTCCTTCTACTTGTTTTATCATCTCTTTAATCTGTATTTTAGCTTCTTCCTTTTTAGCCATCGCCATTTCATCCATTTGCTTGCTCAAAACATCGAATTGACTAAAGTCGGCATCTTCTATTTTTATATCTGCTGAATTTCCTTTGGTAAAACCAGGCAATAATTTATCCATGGTTTGCATAATTTTTTTCATATAGGGGTCATCTGAGGCTTGAGCATCTTTAACATCGAATTGAGCTAAGAGGGGAGCGGGATCTATTCCACTGGCTTTAAGCTGCTCTGCGAGTTTTTGTTTTTGTTCCTCAATACTCGCTAAGGCTTTTTCTTTTTCTGCTTCCGCTCTTGCTGCCAAGTTTTTCGATAATTCACTATCCCCATCACTCCCTGTTTTATCGAACATGCGTGCAAATCCACAACGCTCTGAGTCCGGGATAATATCCTTGGTAAACATCATGTACTTGAAAGTTTTTCTGTCATCCAAGCGATTGCGTAAAGCTTCAGCGTAATATTTTTTGGTTCTAGGAGTTTGCAGCAAATCCTCGTATGCGACCAGCAATTGCTCTACATCACTTGCATCATCTTGGTTTACTTCAATCGTACCTCTAAATAAGATAACACCTGTTTCTACGTGCGGAAAAAGAAAGGTGGTTTCCGCCTTCATTTCTACTTCGGTAAAGAGTGTCCCTTGATCCATTTTTTTCTCTATAAAGCAACGGGTGCGAAAACCCGGTAATTTCCCGCTGACTTGTGTTTTATCGGGATGCATATTGAGTAGCTGGAAAGATTCATCGCCCTTCCAATAATTATCAATCCACTGATCTTCTGCTGCGGTATTAAAATAATTCCAGTTTATATCGGGAGCCAAGCCTGGAAAGTATTCTTCTAACCACTTTTTATCGTAAGTACCTGCTTTTATGGCACGCTGCTGCCACATCATATCCAGCGGCCTAAAACCCGCAGGATTAGGGCGTTGCCCTTTACCCGTCAATAATTGCTTAGGGTCTTCTATGTTAGGCATTGGTAAGCGCATTTCACCCAATACATCAACTTCATCTAAGCCTTTGCCTATGGGATTTTTGGGATAATCCTTTCCACCAAAGGCATGCTCATAGCTCAGTGACAATTTTTTAAAGGGTTCAGGCGATGAAGGCCCGGCTAGTCCGCCCCAATATCGATGACCAATAACAAGGAGTTCTTTGTCAATCGTTCCCATTTTGAGCTTCACCCGATCAGACGTTACAGGTTTCCCCTCAGGCGCATAATAATTCCCAAAAACCACGGTCTCACCCTGCGGCTTCGGCATATTGGTATCCAGTACTCCATCCTTGCCCAACTCCGTTGATAAAAAAGTCCATAAATCTTGTTCGAGCAAAACATCTGCGTTCGAATCAAAGGGGAACCCTAGTAATACTGTCACTACTAAGTGATTTTTTTTATTCCACTGCATCGGTTTAGTTTGCAAGCTTAATTGCAAAGGTTTAAATACGTGCATGTTAATATTTTTCATCCATCATTTAAGTTAACAACATAATATCCTGCCACAGAAATATAATGCTTAGTTGCCAAGGGATATGCCCCCGACACTGAATTGGCTTATGATCAGGCTAGCTTAACTCAATAATATTCATTTATGTGTAAGTTGCGCCACACTTGAGGACTAAAGCATTGGATACGAGCCAAAAATATGAACATAATTCAAGCGCTCCTTTGTTTGATCGACACAGATATCGAGAAGGTATTTTCTGATCAATTGTTAGCCAAAACAAATTCTCTCCCAATAGATTATTTAACCAATAATTTGCATACTGCCAAATTATCCAAGTATGGTAGCGCTAGGAGCCTGTCCGAGAATAGAGAACCTACTGTGGAAAATCTATTTCGGCCCCTTTTTCCGAATAAATTCGTTAAATAAGGCCCACTATTCGCCTTATTTATTCGAAAAAAGGGGTTCTAAATAACTTTCCCTCGCTACGATTTCTATTCTCGGACAGACTCCTAAGCCTGTCCGAGGGACACATGAGTATATCTATGAAGCAAGATAGCTAAGCAACATTATTTTAGATAAAACTGAAAAAATATCTTGTATTGAGAAACATACAACGCTAAGGCGATACCAGATTGAGAAAATACCGTATCACCCATAATAGTCAATATACCTTTGAGTACACCGTGTTAAACGGCGCAATAACTACACGAATGTCGCCAAAGACAAATAACCATCAGCATATTGACTTTAGCCAAATCATCATCAACCCTTTGGCAGCAAAAAATGTAACACAAGCCGATTCCTTCGGAAATACTCTTTTTCTATATACTCTGAACAAAAAACTCAATACCTTATGCATAGCAGCCAACCATATCGTCACCACCTTCGAACGTAAAAAAATCGATTATACTAACTCAACCCATTGGGAAGACGTTGCCAAAAAAGTTAGAAATATGCCAGAGCTTTTAGTATTTTTGAGCGAATCGGATTACATTTCTATCAATTCTATTTTTCATGACTATGCTAAAAAACTTTTTGAAAAAAACGCGCCATTATTGATTGCCACCGAATCGCTCATCGAACAGATTTATAATGACTTCACTTATGCCCCCAGTGCAACCACTAGCTCAACATTAGCGTTGACTGCCTTCCAGTTAAGGCGCGGCGTTTGCCAAGATTTTTCACATATCGCGATTTGTTGCTTACGTTCACTTGGTATTGCAGCTCGTTATGTCAGTGGCTATATAGATACAACAACTAACAATCAAAAACTTTATCCGACAGCCAATGATGCGTCGCACGCCTGGATTTCCGTTTATGAGCCTCTCCAGGGCTGGATTGACTTTGACCCGACCAACAACAAAGTCGTCGATGAAAGCTATATTGAGATTGGTTATGGTCGCGACTATAGCGATCTATCGCCATTGACGGGGCATACTGATTCAGCTGGAAAACATCAACTCAAGGTGTTGGTTGATGTAAAGAGACTCACTTAAAAAACGTCTTGCTTAACACTAGTGGTTATTCATTATGGTGTCGTAGTCTCTACTGGCTGACCACTATTGGCAGGACGCTCTAGTCGATCACGAAGCGAGCCGTGCTCGATATTCTTCTTCGTGCTTTGGCCACATACGTTGCTTCTCGAATTACTTCACTTGTAAAGCTATATGCACCGGAGCTAACTTTGTTTTTAATGGCCTTAAGTTCGAATTCATGTCTCGAGATTAATTTTAGTATTTGAGTGAAGATCGTATTACAATGAGCCAAGGCCTGATTCTTTCTATTATTACAGTGTTTGTTGGTACTTTCATTGTAACAAATAGTTGCTGGATCAGGCCGATTTATTTTTCAGTTAACGGGACACTAGTGCTAACCGATATGAAATTATTAGAAACTAATAGACACTACAAAAATGGATCGCTGCTAGTATCACGCAAGTTGAAGCTTATTAGCTTTTTTCTTGTAATGATGTTAATAATTTCCAATTTTAGCATGGCTTCAGATCATGTGGATGGGCCAATGACTATTGACCATCCCATGGCTGATATTAGTGATTTATTTGTTTTTCCCAGCCCAAATAATCCAGAAAATCTCGTTCTTATATTAAATGTATACCCATTTGTACCCTGGAATGGACATTTTGCGGATCGTGTGACCTATAGCTTGATCGCAAAAAATGCAAAAATTGCGCACCGAGGCCAAAACACCGCGTTTAAGCTTTTGGGGGAGGAAAAGCGTATTGATTGTACTTTTGTAACACCTCATCGTAAAACAAATTGGGCAAGCTGCGTATTCCCGCATGGCGAGTCTATTCGTTTTGAAGTGGATAAAGAGGGTGTTAAAGGTAATGGATTTCAGGTATTTGCGGGCCGACGGGGTGACCCGTTTTTGTTTAATTCTAGCTGGTTTAAAGAACTCGTTAAAGAAGGAAAAATTCCGAAAGCGAATACTTCTAATGATATGAAATATCTGAATGTTTTGAGTCTTATTTTTGAAATTAATATTGCACAGGTTTTTGGCACGGGTGAGACTGACTTATGGGCAATCGCTGGTGAGACCACGACGCGTGACAGCGTGAATAGTCCAGTGCGTCGTATTGATCGTGTTGGTCGACCAGAATTAAGTAATGCACGCCTGGCTGCATTTAATAAGCAAACTGACTTACGTGATTTATATAATGCACAAGATACCTTTGCTATAGACCCAGATAGCTATACTAAATTTCGAACGCGCATGCTTGACAATATCAACTACTACGACAATTTAGATAAAACCGTGGATTGGTTGCCCGCTTGGCGTGATGCATTGGCCGGTATACTGCTGAATGACTTTCTGGTGGTCGATATGAGCAAGCCAATGACCGTGCAAAGTTATTTTGATATAGAACGCTCTGCTTTTCGAAATCAACCACATACACGAGCAGGTGGTCGTGTGCCGGGGGATAACATCATAAATGCTCTATTTACAACAATGATTAATGGAGGTCATGGTCGAGAAGTATCAAATGGTATTTCAACCTATGGCAAACCTGCGATCGATCATTTCCCCTATTTGAGAAAACCTTCTCGTAATCCAATTGCATTTATTAAATCCTATTTAGCACGGAGTGCAGCAACAAAATTATCTATGGAATAGACCTCAATCCCCAGGTTTTTTCTATATGAAGCTTCATCTTTAAATCCTGATTATTTAGTCAAGAGGCATTAACTAAAAAGGCGGCGGTTCATGAAATTTTAGGCGTTCACTAGAAATGGGGTGAGTGAAGCCCAGATGTTCAGCATGCAATAATAAACGGTCTGCTGATTTTCCGTATAACTCATCTCCTACAATAGGAGCGTTTAGTCCATCCTCATGTGCAGCATGTATACGTAGCTGATGAGTTCGGCCCGTGTGAGGATAGAAATAAACTCTTGTGGTATTCGCATGACGAGAAATAAGCTCCCAACGAGTTTGAGCGGCTTTACCATGTTCATAACAAACAACTTGTCGCGGCCTATCGAGTAAATCCACTCGCAAAGGTAATTCAATAGTGCCGAAATTTTCTTCTATCCGCTTAGATAACACAGCGACATAACGCTTTTCTACGGTTCGCTGTAGAAACTGTTTTTGTAAGTCTTTATGAATCGATGCATTTTTTGCTACCAACAGCAAACCAGAAGTGGAATAGTCTAATCGATGCACTAACAATAAACCGTTAAGTTGTGGATAGCGGCGTTTCAATCTTGTTTGTACTGAGTCAGTCAGTTCTTTACCCGGAACTGATAATAAGCCCCAGGGTTTATTGACAACCAGTAAATGTTCATCCTCATAGACTGTCTTCGGCCATTCATCGGTAATTAGGTCACCGTGTATTTTAAAATCATCTACCACCAAACCTTTAAGCATAAAATCTAGAATGGGATAGCACTTGCCTCGGCACGCAGGATAATAATGTGCATGATGCCGTATCCCTTCACGAGGCGCTGCACCCCACCAAAACTCCGCCATAGCTATTGGCCGTAATCCGTTGATATGAGCATACTGTATTAACTTAGGCCCAGCACAATCTCCTGTTCCTCCCGGCGGTAAGCCTTGATCGAAAAATGCTGCTAGATCTTTCTTTTCGCCCAAGGAATTAATCAACTGATATCCTGAAAATATTTTTCTATGTAACGCACTGGATAATTGAGCGCGTGCAATTTTTAGTTTCTGAATTTCATTCTGAAAAACATCTACTTTTTGTTTCAACTCAGCTTGTTTTTTTTGCCAATAGCCTACTGCTTGTTTTCTTTCGCGTTTATCAAATTGGCTTTGCAGGGATAACTCTGCGAGTAAATTTTCCTTTTGTACATTTGATTCATTTATTGCGAAGAAATTATTATTCGACCGCTGTTCATGGCGATATAATTTGCGTGTCTTGTGCTCTTGTTTTAAAGCATGCAAAGCCTGATCCCGTTGTAGTTGCAATTGACCCAACTCATGCAGCAAAGCCAGTCGTTCAACGCTTTGCTCTAAGCTAAAAATATCTTTTGCATACTTTGCTAGCTTAACCTCGCCATTAGGTAGATATGCATCGCGCTCATTAGGGTTAAATACCGGCGGTACAAATTCTGGCAAAGCCCATTGCCCCGCTAACATTCCTGAAAATGCGGCGATAAACCCGAGAACATTATTCTGATCTTTAACCACCAGCACACCCAACATCTTGCCAGCATTAGGCGCGAGGAAATCATGCTTCCATCTGCTCTGGTTGTTTAGCCGCTGTTGCAAAATAACGCCAGCCTGTTGCGCCAAGGGATGCGGTGTATTATTAAACGGACTCGGAAAGGACTGAGGCAAGTCAACTTGCTCAGGAGTGAAATAATGAATAAATAACATGCTTACAACATCATTTTTCGAGTAAAAGAATAACAAGTTTTGACACAATAAGTTATGCGAAATTTAGCATAATACTCACCACATCAAATCATCAGGAATGGCATAATCGGCGTATTCGTCATCAATCACTTCTGTGATTGAAACATCATTCAATACAATGATATAAGTTTCGTCTCGTTGTAGTATTTTGCTCGCAACGATGGCAGGAACAACCGAGTATTTATCATCAAATTTAACGATAGCACAGCTACCTTGAGATATTTGAGCATGCAACCTGTCAGTAACGTAGACACGTTTAACCACTTTATTATCTTCAAAATGGTAAACCACCTCGCCATCAGGAGTCTCAATCTGATTCATTTCAATCAGTTGCTTAATTTGCGCAACGATAGCTTTTTGTTTTGCGGCCTCTTCTTTTTGTAGGTTTAGCAAACGATCTTTTTCACGCTTTTCTGCTTCTGCCTTTTGTGCAAGCAATTGACTTTCACTCAGTTCCTTCGGCCCTTTCTTTTTCTTCTTACCGACCTTTTTTCTATTCTCTTGACTTTGTTTTCTAATTTTCTTTTCAGTGGTTAAACCTGCTTTTAGCAGTTGATCTTGAAAGGAGCTGCCCATGCTTTTATACCAATATTCCGATGAAAGTGATCGTATTATAAGCGTTATTGGATGTCCTAGAAAGAACTTGTGATCTAAATTACATGACATTGCATAAACATGAACAATTTTAGAACACTGCTGATTCAATCACACCGTACGCCCTTACCATAGCAATGGATTAAGCGCGGTCTCGAATCTGCACGCAACTTGTGTTTAAGGTCTGATATTTATCACGTCAGTCTATTGGTTGTTATTACGGAATGAAAACATGATACATTCTTAACGCCATTGTCGGCATCACGATAAAGTAGTCTTCTATTTAATTTTTAATAGTGCCTAACTTTGGCGCAAAGCAGATATTAACATAAGCGAGACAATGTATTGTCGTTGTCACTCGTATAATGCAGGTGAAACATTCTCAAATTGAAGAACAGAAATAGTAAAATTGTATAGTTCCAAAAAACCACTATTTCTTCGCAGCTCTCATTAAACCAGAGCTCATTATGAAGCATTTTTTTCGGCTTATATTTTCTCCCTGAAAAACCGCCCTCTGAATACCTTCGATCACGTTTCATAATCATGAGGTAATGAAAGGGCTTCTGATTTTTAATAACCTACTGTATAGATTAATATTAAATAACTTTAAAAAAAGTTCTATAGCAAGTATCAAAATGGAATATCGTCATCAAAGTCAGCAAAGTTATCGGCAGATGACGTAGCAGTAGGTGCTGATTGTTTATTTTGTGGTGGAAAACCAGCTTGTTGCGTCGGGTTGCTTCCACCAGCTGCCGCAGCTCCGGCTGGCATTCCTCCTGTCTGAGCACCTCCACGGGTATCCAACATTTGCATATCATTCGCCACTATTTCCGTGGTATATCGATCTTGTCCATTTTGATCCTGCCATTTCCGAGTTTGTAACCGACCTTCAATATAGACTTTAGAGCCTTTGCGCAAATACTCACCCGCAATTTCACCCAAACGGCCAAACATAGAAACACGATGCCACTCGGTTCTCTCCTGAGATTCTCCTGTTTGTTTATCTTTCCATGATTCTGATGTCGCTATGGTAAGATTTGCAACCGCCGCTCCACTTGGCATGTAGCGCACTTCCGGATCTTTGCCTAAGTTTCCAATTAAAATTACTTTATTTATGCCACGCGCCATATCTTTTAACCTCTGTTTAAAACTTCATCTGTCAATATCGCCTATTAGAACCTAATTTCTGACCTTTTTCACTGGCAATTAATACTCCATCATCAACTATATCTATGCGGTAGGAACATTAGGAGCCACATAATGAAATCGTATCAAATCTTCCTTGTTCAATGCATGATTATCTACCTTAAGGTAAGCGATTTCATCTTCAGCAATAATAATTACCTCGGCAACCCCCGTGATAGCAGTGATCTCTTTAACCAGCTGTTTCGACCGTTGTTCATCTATTGGCCCAATATGAATCATAAAGGTCGCTAGGTATCGAGGATTTTTCATTGTAATTGCGAGGAATAGCCATAATAATAAACCAAGCATCGCAAACATGAAAACACCGCCTAAACCAAACCCTCCATAGATCATGCCTCCGCTAATACCTCCAACAAACGCACCCAGAAACTGCGCGCTGGAATAAACACCCATTGCCGTGCCCTTAATATGGGGTGGCGCTGTTTTTGCGATTAATGACGGTAATGTTGCTTCCAATACGTTAAAAGCGATGAAAAACAAAAACAATGCGACGAATATCATGGGTAATGAGTGATACCCAATCATTAATAACATCTCTGCTAGCGCTAAGACCGCAACCGAACCAATAAACACAGATTTCATTTTTCGATGTTTTTCAGCCACGATGACAAATGGGATCATAATAATCATGGAGATGACTAAAACAGGGAGATATACCCACCAATGGTCAATAATTGCAAGCCCTGCATAGTCACGCAGTGCAAACGGCAATACCACAAAGCTCGACGTTAAAACCATATGGAGAATAAAAATCCCTGCGTCGAGGCGCAACAACTCGGGATCCCTGAGCACGACCTTGAACTGCTCGGGAATAGGCTCAGCATCGCGATGAAACTTCGATACAGCGGGCGTTGGTACAATGTGATACAACACAAAAATACCGCCAATCGCAAGCACCGCCGTTAGCCAAAAAATACCATCAACGCCAATCCAAGCATCTAAGATCGGCCCCCCCACCAGGGCAACAGCGAACGAAAGTCCAATACTTACTCCAATCGTCGCCATGACCTTTACACGCTGTTCTTCACGCGTCAGATCAGCCGCCAAAGCCATGATCGCAGCCGCTATAGCACCTGAGCCTTGCAGAGCCCGACCGATAATAACCCCGGTCATAGAGTCTGCCATTGCCGCAACTACGCTGCCTAAGGCAAATATCAACAGGCCCGCCGCAATAACCGGTTTGCGACCTATTCGATCTGATAACATGCCCATCGGTATCTGAAATGCAGCCTGAGTCAGACCATAAACCCCAATAGCAACACCGATTAGAAACGGCGTTACGCCCTCTAATTCATCCGCATATAAGGAAAAAACGGGCAAGATCATGAACAAGCCGAGCATTCTCAACGAGTAAATACTTGCTAACGAGCGGGCTGCTTTATGCTCGAGAGGCGTCATTTTGTCAAACGCATCCATTTTAGCCGTTGCTGCAGATCCTGTTTTTGCAGTCACTTTGTTTTTTCCTCCCACTGGAGCGTGTCCGAGAACTACACCACCACAAACGCACACTTCAACTCGTCCAACTGCGGATTCAGAATAATTATTGAGTTAAACCTTTGCGTCGAACCCATGAAACGCCGTATATTAACAGGTTCGTCTTGCAGCAGAAACAAATATGGATACGATAAAACTACGTGGTGCCAGAACACATAATCTTAAAAACATTGACCTTGAACTTCCTCGTGACAAATTAATCGTTTTTACCGGACTTTCCGGTTCGGGTAAATCATCTCTCGCGTTTGATACTATATACGCCGAGGGTCAACGACGATATGTAGAGTCGCTCTCTGCGTACGCGCGGCAATTCCTATCGGTCATGGAAAAACCAGATATTGATCATATCGAAGGTTTATCGCCCGCGATTTCCATTGAGCAAAAATCCACCTCGCATAATCCGCGCTCAACAGTTGGAACGATTACCGAAATATACGACTATCTGCGTTTACTCTATGCACGTGCAGGCGAACCCCGTTGTGACCAACACAATATTGTGCTTGAAGCACAAACGGTAAGTCAGATGGTTGATCAGGCTTTAACCTTGAAAGAAGGTGAAAAATATATGCTGTTAGCGCCGGTGGTGCGCGAGCGCAAGGGCGAGCATTTACATTTACTCGCCGAACTCAGGTCCCAAGGCTTCATTCGTGCTCGGATTGACGGCATTGTAGTAGATCTTGACGTTGTACCCGAATTGGATAAGCAAAAAAAACACAGCATTGAAGTCGTCGTCGATCGTTTCAAAATTCGTAATGACCTTAAACAACGTCTCGCCGAATCTTTTGAAACCGCGCTGTCTTTAACCGAAGGCATTGCGAGCATCGTTTCAATGGATGAAAAAAATGAAGAAACTCTTATTTTTTCTGCCAAGTTTGCATGCCCAGTCTGCGGGTTTGCCGTACCAGAATTAGAACCAAGACTGTTTTCATTTAACAATCCTTCGGGTGCATGCCCGGACTGTGACGGCCTAGGCGTAAAGCAATACTTTGATCCGGATCGCGTTGTCTCACATCCTGAACTAAGCCTGCGTGAAGGCGCCGTAAGAAACTGGGATAGACGCAATAGCTTTTATTCACAACTATTGCAATCTCTCGCAAATCATTACGAGTTTAATTTAGACACTCCGTTTAAAAAGCTGCCTAAAAAAATCAGACAATATGTTCTTTTTGGTAGCGGCGATGAAATAATTGCTTTTCGTTATTTAAACGAAAAAAAACGCGCCACCATTAAAAAACATACGTTTGAAGGCATTATCCCAAACATGCAACGGCGTTATAAAGAAACCGAATCATCGGTAGTACGCGAAGAACTCACTAAATTCTTAAGCATACAACCCTGTCCGGCATGCCAAGGACAACGGCTTAACAAAATGGCCAGACATGTATTTGTTGCAGATAAGAGCCTGCCAGAAATCACCAAAATGCCCATCGGTATCGCTCAGGGCTTTTTTCAAAAAATGAGTCTTCCAGGTAAACGCGGACAAATTGCGGAAAAAATTGTCAAAGAAATTAGCGAGCGCCTCAACTTTTTGGTTAATGTAGGTTTGGATTATTTGAGCTTAGAGAGAAAAGCCGACTCACTCTCCGGTGGCGAGGCCCAACGTATTCGCCTAGCCAGCCAAATTGGCGCTGGATTAGTAGGTGTCATGTACGTACTCGATGAGCCCTCCATCGGCTTGCATCAACGTGATAATACTCGACTGTTAAAGACTCTCACTTTTTTACGCAATCTTGGCAATACGGTCATTGTTGTTGAGCATGATGAAGATGCGATTCGCAGCGCCGACCATGTCGTTGATATTGGCCCAGGCGCAGGAATTCATGGCGGTGAGATCATTGCACAAGGTAATCCTGAAGATATTGAAAACTGTAAAGCATCCATAACCGGACAATATCTTTCTCAGAAACTCACTGTTGGACGGATAAGAACTCGCACTCCTTTTAATCCAGAATCGGTGCTTCGCATTATACAAGCCAGCGGGAATAATCTAAAAAAAGTGACAGCGGAAATTCCGGTTGGTTTATTCACGTGCATTACCGGAGTATCAGGCTCGGGCAAATCAACTTTAATAAACGATACCTTGTATCAACAAGCCGCGTCAGAAATCAATCGCGCAAGTTATGAATCAGCTCCGTGTAAAAAAATTGAAGGTCTGGGCTTATTCGACAAAGTCATTGATATAGACCAAAGCCCTATCGGCCGAACCCCGCGTTCTAATCCTGCAACCTATACTGGACTTTTTACCCCGCTACGCGATTTATTTGCGGGCATCCCTGAATCCCGCGCACGAGGCTATGGACCAGGACGATTTAGCTTTAATGTTAAAGGCGGACGTTGTGAGGCTTGTCAGGGAGACGGAATGACTAAAGTAGAAATGCACTTCCTTCCCGACATTTATGTACAATGCGATGTATGCAAAGGAAAACGCTATAATCGTGAAACACTTGAAATAAAATACAAAAGCAAAAACATCTATGAAATTCTCGGCATGACCATCGAAGAAGCTTCGCAATTTTTTGATGCAATACCCACCATTGCCAGAAAACTTCGCACCTTAATGGATGTCGGCCTGGCTTATATAAAACTCGGACAAAGTGCGACAACCTTGTCTGGTGGTGAAGCACAAAGAGTAAAACTAGCAAAAGAACTCTCAAAACGTGATACCGGTAAAACGCTGTATATATTAGATGAACCTACCACTGGATTACATTTCCACGATGTCAATCAATTATTAGAAGTACTCCATCGTTTACGCGACCACGGAAATACTATCGTGGTTATTGAGCACAATCTTGACGTCATTAAAACCGCCGACTGGATTATTGATTTAGGCCCCGAAGGTGGGCACAAAGGCGGGCAAATTATCGCAACCGGGACACCAGAAGAAGTAGCTGAAAACAGTCACTCGTATACCGGGCATTATTTGAAACCCTTATTAAAAAAATCTCAAAAACTACCGATAACGACCTCCTAGGAGCCTATCCTAGAACAGCGATCGTAGCGAGGGCAAACCATTTTGAGTCAGATTTTTCGACTAAATGAGGCGAATAGTGGGCTTTATTTAACGAGTTTATTCGGAAAAAGGGGCCGAAATAGATTTTCCGCAGTAGGTTCTCTATTCTCGGACAGGCTAGGCTCCTAGTAGGCACCAGACAGGTTGGAAACTCCACACCTTTACGACAAATTCTTCCGAATGCCAAGCTTTTCGACTTAGAAAATGACTCCGACTATGAATTCATCGATAAAAATCGTCAACAGATGAGACAATTTGGCGATTACTACTCAGCTATCAGAAAAATGTAACAAACAGCCTGTGAAATTTATTTAAACACAGCTGTGGGCTAAATTACACACTCTCAGAAAATAAAACGCTACACTCTATTTATGCAAAACATAAACAAGGAGAATCTCAATGAAAGAATTAATTAGCAAATACTCCGTTAAATCTTGGAATACCGATGATGCTTCCAAGATATCTTATTGGGCTCTCATAATTGCCAGCTTAGTATTGTATGCTAATTCAATTGCCAGCTTGGTTGTTTAAACTTTGCTACTTAATAGTAAAGACATTACCTACTTTGAGGTCTAATATTTTTTGCGCACTTGCTTGGTTAGCCGCTATTTCTATTAGACCGATAGAATTTTCATACCAAAATAACTCACCAACTGCTACTTCAGAAAACACAGAAGCGTAAGCAATAAGCTGATTTTCGCAAAGAATACTTTGTCCTATACTGAGCAAACTGAGATTTAAACCGGTAAAGCAATTCCCAAAGCTATCGATATAAATTATGCGATTAAGTGATTGCTCTTCGGTTTCAATGGGTTTCTTTATGAACGGCTTTCCGAGTTTACCCAGCGATTCTCCCTCGTGTATCAACCCCGCAATAGGTGCAAATAAATCTCTGGCGTGAAATGAGTTTGATAAACTTTCAGGACGCCAGGTAATTTCATAAACTTCAGATGTTTCGTCTGTTGAACAAACAAAATCAAAGAGACCATTATCTGGCCCTACAAAGATATGACTTCGGGTTTTTAAAACAATGGGTTTGCGCTGTTCACTACCCACTCCTGGATCAACCACTCCTAGAATAATCGAGTTTTCAGGAATACCATTAAGTAAACTCTTTAGTAGAATGGATGAGGAGAAGACGTCAAACTGGGGCGCGTTGTGAAACAGATCAATAATTATAATAGAGGGTTCTATCTTGGCAATTGCTGCATTGAGCTGACCTGCATACAAGTCATTTGTACCAAAGTCTGTAAACAAAAAAATCATGTCGTATAAAAATATTGATGAGCGTTTTTAACAGACATAAAAAAACCGGCTTCCACCGGTTTTTTATAAATTCTAATAGGCACCGAAGCTATACTTGGTTTTCAACCACATCTACCTTTTCAGTTATTTCTGAATGGCCTGTTCCTACTAATTGAACAAGTGCCATGGGCGCAGAGTCTCCCGGGCGATACCCACACCGAAGTATTCGCACATATCCACCTGGACGATCTAGATTAAGTGGGCCTATCTCTTTGAATAACTTTCCGACGATTTCTTTGTCTCGCGTACGAGAAAATATAATTCTTCGGTTATGCACAGAGTCTACTTTTGCACGAGTAATCATCGGCTCGACAACTCGACGCAGCTCCTTAGCTTTAGCTACCGTGGTTTTAATGGTTTCATACTTTAGTAATGCATTTGCCAAGCTTTGTAAGGTTGCCTTGCGGTGACTACTGTTCCGGCTAAGCTGTCTGCCCGTATTTCTATGTCGCATAATATCTTCCTAGTCTCTTCGCGCTTTAAGCGGTTTCAGTTGTGCTTTCTTTCAATTGTGCAGGAGGCCAATTATCCAAACGCATTCCGAGAGACAAGCCCTTAGAGGCAAGAACATCTTTAATCTCTGTTAACGATTTTTTCCCGAGGTTTGGTGTCTTCAATAATTCGACTTCTGTACGTTGAATTAGGTCACCTATATAATAAATATTTTCTGCTTTCAAACAATTAGCAGACCTAACGGTTAGCTCTAGATCGTCTACCGGGCGCAGTAAAATAGGATCAACCTCAGGCTCTTCTTTCTTCGGCTGCTCTTCTGTTTTACCTTTAAGCTCAACAAAATGAGTCAGCTGGTCTTGTAAGATAGTAGCGGCTTGTCGAATAGCGTCTTCAGGATCGAGCGTACCATTGGTCTCAAGCTCGATAACCAATTTATCCAGATTAGTCCGTTGATCAACACGCGCACTATCGACCTGATAAGATACCTTTAAAACAGGACTGAAAGTAGCATCTAGTCGTAACCTGCCGATAGGACGTTCTTCTTCACCTTCCTGGCTAACAGCAGCCTTATAACCACGACCCCGTTGAATTTTTAGCGTCATGTTTAATTCACCGGCTTCAGTAAGATGCGCAATGACTAAATCTTTGTTAATAACTTCAACATCGTGGTCAACTTGAATATCAGCAGCGGTGACCACACACGGGCCCTTTTTCTGCAGTGTCAACGTTGCTTCTTCACGTGTGTGCATCGTCAACGCGACTTCTTTAAGGTTTAACAAGATATCAATAACATCTTCTTGCACACCCTCAATAGCACTGTATTCGTGTAATACACCGTCGATTTCAACTTCGACCGGCGCAGCACCGGGCATAGACGATAATAAGATTCGCCTTAATGCATTTCCCAAAGTATGGCCAAACCCTCGTTCGAGTGGCTCTAATGTAACTTTCGCTCGAGTTTCTGAGGATTTATGAACCTCAACTAAACGCGGTTTTAACAAGTCGCCTAATCCGCCTTGCATGAAAGCTCCTCTTTAAATTTAGTCTTACTTAGAATACAACTCTACGATGAGCTGCTCGTTTATGTCTGAAGGTAGTTCTGATCTTTCTGGAATACTGGTAAATATACCTTCAAGACCCTTAGAGTCAACGGCCACCCAATCTGCGGTGCCACGCTGTTGTGATGCTTCTACCGATGCCTTGATACGCAGCTGAGATTTGGCTTTGTCAACTACGGTAATTTTATCTTCAGGACTCACTTGGTATGAGGGTATATTCACTCTGATGTCGTTAACTCTGATACTGTTATGCCTAATTAACTGACGAGCTTCAGAGCGTGATATTGCGAGACCCATGCGGTAAACAACGCTGTCTAAACGGCATTCTAATAGTTGCAACAAATTCTCGCCGGTAGAACCTTTTCGACTGTCTGCTTGATGATAATACAGTCGAAATTGCTTTTCTAATATACCGTATATTCTTCGCACTTTTTGCTTCTCACGTAACTGTAATGCATAGTCAGATAGACGTGTACGGCGTTGTCCATGTTGCCCTGGAGGAAAAGCACGATTTTCCATCGCGCATTTACTGGTAAAGCATTTCTCGCCTTTTAAAAATAGCTTTGAACCTTCTCGTCTACAAAGCTTGCATTTGGAACCTGTGTATTTAGCCAAAGTAACTCTCCAATTATACGCGACGTTTCTTAGGCGGCCGACAACCATTATGTGGTATAGGCGTGACGTCTGTAATATTGTTTATCTTAAAACCCACTGAATTTAGTGCTCGCACCGCAGATTCTCTACCTGGCCCAGGCCCCTTGACAAACACATCAACATTTTTTACTCCGTATTCTTGTGCGGCTCTTGCGGCTTTTTCGGATGCAACCTGAGCAGCAAAGGGAGTACTTTTCCGTGACCCTCTAAACCCTGACCCACCGGCGGTTGCCCACGTGAGCGCATTTCCCTGACGGTCTGTAATCGTTATGATTGTATTATTAAATGACGCGTGAATATGTGCCACGGCGTCAGAAACGTTTTTTTTGACGCGTTTGCGACTTTTTGTACTTGGTTTTGCCATTTCGTAACCTGTTTTTGAGTGCTATTTCTTAATCATACGTCTGGGACCTTTACGAGTGCGCGCATTTGTTCGCGTTCGTTGGCCGCGTAGTGGTAATCCACGTCGGTGTCTAATCCCCCGGTAACTACCAAGATCCATTAATCGCTTAATATTCATAGATACTTCGCGTCGCAAGTCTCCTTCGACCACAAATTTACCGACTTCTGTTCGCAGCTTTTCTAGCTGATCTTCAGTCAGGTCTTTTATTTTTGCCATTTGTTCTACACTAGCCGCAGCACATATTTTCTGCGCCCTTGTTCGGCCAATACCATATATAGCGGTTAGTCCAATGATGGTGTGTTTGTGAGTTGGTATATTAATACCTGCGATACGCGCCATAAAAAATCTCCGTAAACATTCGGCCTAGGCTAAACAAGCCGCCGAATTCTACTCTTAGCCCAGTAATAAATCAAGAAGCAAAGTCGCTTAGCCTTGACGTTGTTTGTGTTTTGCCTCTTTGCAGATTACACGTACAACACCTTTACGCTTCACTATACTGCAATGTCGGCACATCTTTTTAACAGAAGCCCTAACTTTCATGATTCACTCCTAAAAATCTATTTTATCGTACTAATCCGCCACCACGACCGTGGCCTTTCAGATTAGATTTTTTCATTAACCCGTCATATTGATGCGACATTAAGTGAGATTGTATTTGCGCCATAAAATCCATGACAACCACTACAACAATCAATAATGATGTTCCACCAAAATAAAAGGGTACATTCCAATATAAAATCAAAAACTCTGGCAACAAACAGACTGAGGTAATATAGATTGCTCCAGCCATTGTGAGTCGAGATGTAATATTATCAATGTACTTAGCTGTTTGATCACCAGGTCTAATACCGGGTATGAATGCACCGGAACGCTTCAAATTATCAGCCGTATCTTTAGGGTTAAATGTTAAGGCTGTATAGAAAAAACAGAAAAATATAATCGCTATCGCGTAAAAAATCACATACAGGGGCTCTCCGGGAGACATCATTGTCCCAAGATCTTTTAGCCACTCAAGTCCTTCGCTGCTACTGCCAAACCAGCCTGCCAAGGTGGCTGGAAATAATATAATACTTGATGCAAATATCGGTGGTATTACGCCTGCCATATTCACTTTAAGCGGTAAGTGACTACTCCCGCCTGAATACAGTTTATTGCCTTGCTGTCGTTTAGCATAATTAACAGTGATACGGCGCTGGCCTCTTTCTACAAACACCACGAATGCCGTTACGGCCGCCGCAACCAGAAACAGAAGAATGATAGTAAACCACCCTAATTCGCCAGTTCTACCCAACTCCATCGTGCCACCAACTGCCGATGGTAATCCGGCGACGATGCCTGCAAATATAATAAGCGAGATACCGTTCCCTATCCCTCTTTCGGTTACTTGCTCACCTAGCCACATCAAGAATATAACGCCGGTCACCAGAGTGATTACAGCGGTAATCATAAAAATTGGTCCAGGATCTATAACCACCGAAACATTTCCGATACGTTGCTGTTGCAAGGCTACGGCTACACCAATTGACTGGAAAGTGGCAAGCACTAAGGTCAAATAGCGAGTGTATTGTGTTATCTTTCTTCGACCCGCTTCGCCTTCTTTTTTTAACTGCTCTAATTTAGGCCAAACCGAGGTCAATAGTTGGATAATAATAGAAGCAGATATATAGGGCATAACCCCTAGAGCAAATACCGATAGCCGCCCTAGTGCACCACCGGAAAACATGTTGAACATGTCAAGAATGGTACCTTTCTGCTGTTCAAATAATGCGGCCAGAGCAACGGGGTCTATTCCAGGAACTGGAATGTGTGCCCCAATTCTAAAAACAATAATAGCGCCAAGAACAAAGAACAGGCGTTGCTTTAATTCGGAGTACTTTCCCCCACCCATTGCGGCTGCCGTTGCGGCTTTATTATTTGCCACCTAAGCCTCTACTTTTCCACCAGCCGCCTCAATCGCAGAACGGGCACCTGGGGTAACACCAATACCTTGCAGCGTAATGGCTCGGTTAATTTCGCCTGAAGCAATAACTTTAACCTTTTTAATAATACTGCTAATCAAACCTGCTTCACGTAAACTTTGAATGCTCGCCACTTCACCAGCAACCTTGGCCAGCTCATGCAACCTGATTTCGCAGTTATGACGTGCACTACGGGAACTAAAACCCACTTTTGGCAGGCGTCTTTGCAGGGGTTGTTGTCCCCCCTCAAATCCTGCTTTTACCTTACCACCTGAACGCGACTTCAAGCCCTTGTGTCCACGTCCACACGTTTTTCCATAGCCAGAACCGATACCACGACCGACACGTTTGGCTGCTTTTTTTGAGCCTTCAGCAGGCGACAAACTATTTAAACGCATTTTAAGCTTCCTCTACCTTAACCATGTAATAGATCTTATTGATCATTCCGCGGTTTTCAGGTGTATCAACTATTTCAGACGTATGATTTATTCTTCGTAAACCGAGACCACGTACACAGGCTTTATGTGATTTTAACCGCCCGATAGTACTCCGAAGCAATGTCACTTTAAGTGTTTTGTTAGCAGCCATTTCCTATTCCAATATTTCTTTAACCGTCTTGCCACGTTTTGCTGCAACGGCCTCAGGTGAAGACATTTCGCTAAGCGCGTTTATTGTAGCACGAACAACGTTAGTCGGATTATTTGTCCCTATGCACTTTGCCAGTACATCGTGAATCCCCACAACCTCGCATACTGCTCTCATCGCTCCGCCCGCAATTATGCCAGTTCCTTCAGAAGCCGGCTTCATGAAAACCTTTGCTGCTCCATGCCTACCTATCATTGAATATTGTAGCGTTTGCCCAGCAAGTGAGACATCGACCATATTACGCCGTGCCTTTTCCAAAGCTTTTTGAATAGCCGCCGGCACTTCTCTCGCTTTTCCGGTACCAAAACCGACTCGACCATTGCCGTCTCCAACCACAGTTAGGGCCGCAAATCCAAATTGCCGTCCGCCTTTGACAACCTTAGCAACTCGATTTACCGTCACCAATTTTTCTTGTAAATCACCACTCGCCGATGGGACTTCGTAATTAGCCATACTATACCTTCTCTAAAACTCTAATCCATTTTCACGAGCCGAATCGGCAAGTGCTTGAACGCGCCCATGATATCGAAACCCAGAGCGATCGAATGCAACTTGATTAATGCCTTTTTCTTTTGCTCGCGCCGCAATCAGCTTACCAACTGCTTTAGCCGCATCGATATTCCCGGTTGTTTTAAGCGCGCCCTTTATTGCCTTCTCAAGTGTTGATGCACTCGACAGTACTTCAGAACCACTTTCGCTAATGATTTGGGCATATATATGCCTAGGTGTCCTATACACACATAAACGATTAACACCGAGTCGTTTAATATGCGCTCTAGTTCGCTTAGCACGTCTTACTCTTGATTTCTTTTTATCCATCTTATTTAGCCTTTATTTCTTTTTGGCTTCTTTCAATTTAATCTGCTCATCTGCATACCGAACACCTTTCCCTTTATAAGGCTCGGGCGGACGATAAGAGCGGATATTAGCTGCCACTTGACCGACTTGTTGCTTATCAACACCTTTAATTCGAATATCAGTAGGACTAGAGGTTTCTATGGTAATTCCTTCGGGTATTTGAAACGCAACAGGGTGTGAAAACCCTAGGCTTAGATTGAGTACTTTACCCTGTGCCTGGGCGCGATAACCAACACCTACCAGCTTAAGATCCTTTGCAAAACCCTTGGTAACGCCCAAAATCATATTGTTTATCAATGAACGAACCGTGCCCGCCATTGCAAGTGTGTCTTTTTTTACCGCCTTGATAGACAGCCTATTATCTTCCTGAACAACCTCAACACCACTCACAAGGTCAAAAGAAAGCTGCCCCATTGGGCCTTTGACACCTACTTGAACTTTAGATATTGAGACATTCGCTTCACTTGGAATATCGATGGGGTTATTAGCTATGCGTGACATATTTGTCTCCGAAAATTAGGCTATGTATCCAAAGATCTCACCACCGATGCCTGCCTTTCTTGCTGCACGATCAGTCATAATACCTTTTGACGTGGAAACAATGGCTACCCCAAGTCCTGCTTGAACTTGTGGCAACTCTTCTTTGCCTTTATAAACGCGCAGACCTGGCCGACTAACTCTCTTAAGTGAGTGAATGACCGGTTTACCTTCGTAATACTTCAACTCGATAAGTAACTGAGGCTTGCCATCATTTTTAGATGATGTTGAGAAATCGTTTATATAGCCTTCATCTTTTAATAGCTTAGCCAACGCTTTTTTAGTCGTTGACAAAGGCATTGCGACTGTCGCCTTCTGCGCAGCCTGGGCATTTCTAACACGGGTAAACATATCCGCGATCGGGTCAGACATAGACACGTTATATTCTCCTAAACCTTACTTTTACCAACTGGACTTGACTAAGCCAGGGATATCTCCGCGCATACAAAGTTCGCGTAATTTATTGCGACCAAGACCAAATTTGCGATAAAAACCATGAGGTCGTCCGGTCATACGACATCTATTACGCTGTCTTACAGGACTTGAATCTCTTGGTAAAGCGTTAAACTTTGCCCGCGCTTCAGCTCTCACCTCTTCATCTGCGTTCAAATCGTTCATTATTTTTTTGAGCTCAGTTCGCTTTTGGCTATATTTTGCCACCATTTTTGTGCGTTTGAGCTCGCGATTTATCATCGATTTTTTGGCCATGCTTATTTATGCCTTAGTTTTTAAACGGAAATTTGAATGCTTTTAATAACGCACGACCTTCGTCGTCCGTTCTGGCACTCGTGGTTATGGTGATATCGAGACCACGTAACTTATCAATCTTATCAAAGTCAATCTCCGGAAACATAATCTGCTCCTGAACACCCATACTGTAATTTCCTCTTCCATCAAACGATTTCGGGCTTAAACCACGAAAATCTCGAACCCGAGGAATAGCGACGGTAATGAGTCTATCGAGAAACTCATACATCCTTTCACGACGCAATGTAACCTTGCAGCCAATTGGCCAACCGTCACGAATTTTAAACCCTGCAATTGATTTTCTTGCCATGGTAACAATGGGTTTTTGACCAGAGATACTGGTTAAATCTCTAACCGCATGATCCATGACCTTTTTATCAGACACAGCCTCTCCAACACCCATATTTAGCGTTATCTTTTCAACCCGAGGTACTGCCATAATATTATCAAACGGAAAGTCGGCCATTAACTGCTTAACTATCTCGTTTTTGTACTTTTCTTGTAATCTAGCCATCTTTAGAAACCCAACTATATATCTACTAATTCATCATCAGACTTGAAGTAACGAACCTTACGTCCGTCTTCTAAAATCTTAAAGCCGACGCGGTCGCCTTTATTCACTTTAGGATTAAAAATCATGAGATTAGAAACATGCATAGACGCCTCTTTTTCTATTATGCCACCAGAAACTCCAGCATTAGGGTTTGGCTTAGTGTGACGCTTTACCATATTAATGCCTTCGACAAAAACTCGCCCATCACTCGCAACTTTCGTCACGCTTCCGCGCTTACCTTTATCTCTACCAGTAACAACGATAACATCATCACCTGTCCTAATTTTTCGCATTTGTTTATCTCTCTATCTATTACAGCACTTCAGGTGCAAGCGAAATAATCTTCATGAATTTCTCAGTTCGCAATTCTCGAGTTACCGGCCCAAAAATCCGGGTACCTATAGGCTGCAATTGGGTATTTAACAAAACCGCTGCATTACCATCAAAGCGGATTAACGATCCATCGGAACGCCGAACGCCTTTTCGCGTTCTCACGACAACGGCATTATATACATCACCTTTTTTTACCTTTCCTCGTGGAATAGCTTCTTTGATACTAACCTTAATAATATCGCCGATTTCTGCATAGCGTCTTTTTGAACCGCCGAGAACTTTAATACATTGCACTCTACGTGCACCGCTATTGTCCGCGATATCGAGCGTTGACTGCATCTGAATCATGGAATTCTTCTCCGTGTATTAGGCAAACACCCCTGCAAAAAGGTGGCGTAGTCTAACACAATACCTTACAAACAAAAAGCACGGTTTTAACTCAAAAAAACCGAACTCATTACTTATATTTTAATTAATTGGCACGCTCTAGAACTTCGACAAGACTCCAAGACTTGGTCTTGGAAAGAGGTCGACTTTGCGTAATTGTCACCGTATCGCCTTCGCTGGCTTGGTTTTTTTCATCATGCGCTTTGAGTTTGGTAGAACGCTTTACATACTTACCGTAGATCGGATGCGGCTCTTTGCGCTCGATCAACACAGTAATGGTTTTTTCCATTTTATCGCTGATAACTTTGCCTTGTACGGTACGAACAGCATTTACTTCTTCAGTCATTATTTAGCACTCTTTTGTTTCTCATTCATGACAGTTTTCACTCGGGCTATGTTTCTGCGAACACGTCTCAGCTCACTGTTTTGCCCTAATTGACCTGTAGCATGCTGCATGCGAAAATTGAACTGATCTCGCAACAAGGCTTCCATTTCTTTCCCTAGCGCATCAAGGTCTTTTTCTCTTAACTCACTGGCTTTCATCTATATCACCGTTCGTGTCACAAAGGTTGTTCCAACAGGTAACTTAGCAGCAGCTAGCTTGAATGCTTCTCTTGCCACTTCCTCGGATACACCTTCCATTTCATACAACATTCGACCAGGCTGAATTTGCGCAACCCAATATTCAACATTACCTTTACCTTTACCCATTCTAACTTCGAGCGGCTTTTCGGTAATTGGCTTATCTGGAAATATTCGAATCCAGATCTTGCCTCCTCGTTTGATATGTCGAGTCATAGCCCGTCGAGCAGCCTCTATTTGCCTAGCCGTTATTCGCCCACGGGCTGTGGCTTTCAAACCAAACTCTCCAAAGCTTACTTTATTACCAGTAGCCGCCCAACCGCGGTTCCTGCCCTTAAATTGTTTTCTAAATTTTGTACGTTTAGGCTGTAACATATTACTATCCTTTCACGGCCGGCGTTGCTTTCTTAGCGCTGTCGTCTTCTTCAATCTCTGCAGGTTTTTCAAAGACCTCGCCTTTAAAAATCCAGACCTTGACACCGATAATACCGTATGTAGTCGCCGCTTCTGCAAAACCATAATCAATATCAGCCCGTAGAGTGTGTAGCGGAACCCTTCCTTCTCGGTACCACTCACCACGTGCGATCTCTGCACCATTTAGCCGACCAGCAACATTAATTCGAATTCCCTTAGCACCAATACGCATTGCATTGGTAACCGCTCGCTTCATTGCACGTCGAAACATGATTCGTTTTTCTAGTTGCTGAGCAACGCTCTCTGCAACTAGCTGAGCATCTAATTCGGGCTTACGAATTTCTTCTATGTTAATGTGAACGGGAATCCCCATCATTTTGGCGACTTCTTTGCGCAGCTTTTCGATATCCTCGCCCTTTTTGCCAATTACAATACCGGGTCTTGCGGTATAAATAGTAATTCGCGCATTTTTCGCAGGACGCTGAATCTGAATTCGACTAACTGAGGCATGCTTTAACTTGCGTTTAAGATAATCGCGTACTTGGATATCGTTATTTAAGTAATTGGCATAATCTTTAGTTTCCGCATACCACTTAGAATTCCAGTCGGTGACTATTCCTAAGCGAAAACCTGTTGGATGTACTTTTTGACCCATTATCGGCTCCCTCTACTGATCCGAAACAGTCACACAAATGTGACTACTGCGTTTCAAAATTCGATCAGCGCGACCTTTTGCTCGCGGCTGAATTCTCTTTTGGATGGGACCTTCGTCAATCGTGACGGCGCTCACACGGAGTTCGTCAATATCAGCCCCTTCGTTATGCTCAGCATTTGCAATCGCAGACTCCAATACCTTTTTAATAATACCCGATGCCTTCTTTTGACTGAAACTAAGAAAAGTCAGTGCTTTTTCGACTTCTTGACCCCGAATCACATCCGCTACCAGTCGTGCCTTTTGCGGTGAAATTCGTGAATAACGTAGTTTTGCGTATACCTGCATTGCCTTGCCCTTATCTAGATTTTCTATCTGCCACGTGGCCACGATAGGTTCGGGTGATAGAAAATTCACCAAGCTTATGACCAACCATGTTTTCATTAATTAATACGGGAACATGTTGTCGACCGTTATGCACAGCTAGCGTTAAACCTACCATATCTGGAATAATCATTGAGCGTCGCGACCACGTTTTAATGGGACGTCGACTATTCTCCGCGACCGCCTTGCTTACTTTTTTGAGTAAGTGCGCATCGATAAATGGACCTTTTTTAATTGAACGTGGCATGCTTGTTCCTCTTAGCCAATGACTTTTATTATTTACTGCGACGACGAACGATGAGCTTGTCTGTGCGCTTATTTTTACGCGTTTTGTAACCCTTAGTCGGCACCCCCCAAGGTGACACAGGATGCCTACCACCAGATGTACGCCCTTCACCACCACCATGCGGATGATCTACCGGGTTCATCGCCACACCACGAACAGTGGGGCGAATACCCAACCAACGTTTTGCCCCTGCCTTACCAACAGATCGCAAGTTGTGCTCAGAATTACTAACTTCACCCAAGGTTGCGCGTCCGCCAGCAAGTACTTTTCTAAGCTCACCGGAGCGCAGTCTTAACATGGCATGCTGACCTTCTTTTGCAACCAATTGTGCGGAGGTTCCAGCACTGCGTGCGAGTTGCGCTCCTTTACCCGGCTTCAATTCAACACAGTGTACCGTGCTACCCACTGGGACATTACGCAATGGCAAACAATTACCCACCTTTATTGGCACATCACTTCCAGATACCAAAGTATCCCCAGCACTCACACCCTTGGGTGCGATAATATAACGTCGTTCACCGTCTGCATAACAAAGCAATGCAATGTTTGCTGTGCGATTTGGGTCATATTCGATGGTTTCTACGGTCGCAGGCACGCCGTCTTTGGTACGTTTCCAATCAATGATACGATAATGCTGTTTATGCCCACCACCACGATGTCGAACGGTAATGCGACCCGCGTTATTACGACCCGCATTTTGCTTTTGCTTTTCTAACAAGCTCGCATGCGGTTTACCTTTATGTAAATCATTATTGACAACCTTAACGACAAAGCGTCGTCCTGCCGAGGTTGGTTTTGTTTTAATTACTGCCATTACTGTTTACCTTTCCTGGCAAGCTACCTTAATCGGTACTCGCAAAATCGATTTCAGAACCCGCTTGCAACGCAACGTATGCTTTTTTCCAATGTGGCCGACGGCCTGCGGGGCCACGCTGCTTACGCTTTGTTTTGCCCTTCATATTGAGAACACGCACATCATCCACCTTGACCTCGAACATTAGCTCAACCGCCGCCTTGATTTCCGCTTTTGTTGCATCTCGTACCACTTTAAAAGAAACCAATGCGCCACTTTCGCCAAGAACAGTCGTTTTTTCAGAGACATGTGGCGCCAATAATACTTTCAATAATCGCTCTCGTTTCATCCCAACAACTCCTCGATTTTTTTCACTGCATCTACAGTCATTAACACTTTTTCATATGCAATCAGAGAAACCGGATCAATTTTCGAGACATCTCGTGCTTCTACTCTATGCACATTTCGAGAAGACAAATAAAGTTTTTCATCAAATTCTGCGGAAACAATTAAGGTATTATCCAAGCCAAGATCTTTAAGCTTAGTCAGCAATTCTTTAGTTTTCGGCGTTTCCATCTGTAAATTATCAACAAGAACCAAACGATCTTGTCGCACCAGCTCAGACAAGATGGAACACATCGCTGTACGCCGCATTTTTTTATTCACTTTATGCGAATGATCAACAGGGGACGAAGCAAATGTTTTACCACCTCCGCGCCAAATTGGACTACGAATAGTACCTGCTCGTGCGCGGCCAGTTCCTTTCTGTCTCCATGGCTTGGCTCCACCACCACTCACATCGGAACGACTTTTATGAGCACGGGTACCTCTTCTTCCACCAGCAAGATGAGCAACAACCACCTGATGTATCAATGCTTCGTTAAAATCTTTTTGAAATACAACTTCGGATACCTCAACACTCGAACCCGAATCACCATCTAGTGCAGCAATTTTTAATTCCATGACAATCTCCTCAAGCTCGCGTCTTAACAGCTGGACGAATAATCACATCGCCGCCCTTAGCGCCGGGAACCGCACCCTTAACTAAGATTAAGTTTTTATCAATATCAACGCGAACAACTTCGAGATTTTGCTCGGTGCAGCGGACATTACCCATCTGACCAGACATTTTTTTGCCTTTGAATACACGACCAGGCGTTTGGTTTTGCCCAATAGAACCCGGAACACGATGCGATATGGAATTACCATGGGTCGCATCTTGACAAGCAAAATTATGGCGCTTAACTGTACCTGCGAAACCTTTGCCAATACTGGTACCGGTAACATCAACCTTTTTCACATCTGAAAAAACATCAACGTTAATTTGCTGTCCAATAGAATGCTCATCACCCGCAGGAGCTGCTAAACGAAACTCCCATAAACCACGACCCGCTTCAGTATTTGCCTTAGAGAAGTGCCCAGCCAATTGCTTTGTTACACGACTAGCACGACGAGATCCTGTTGTCACCTGAATGGCTTCATAGCCATCCGTTGCAACAGTTTTGACTTGCGTTATACGGTTAGGTTGAACTTCAATTACGGTTACCGGCACAGATTCACCCGCTTCGGTGAAAATCCGCGTCATACCGCACTTACGTCCGATGACACCAATAGTCATTTTTATGTCCTCTTCACACCAATTCCGATTGACTGGCGTTGTATTTTAACTAACAACCCGATACATCAGGTCAATTAATACATTAATTCAGTTTAATCTGAACATCTACGCCAGCGGCTAAATCTAATTTCATTAGAGCGTCTACCGTCTTATCCGTAGGGTCTACAATATCCATTAAACGCTTATGCGTTCTCATCTCATATTGATCACGTGCATCTTTATTCACGTGAGGAGACGTCAACACGGTGAATTTTTCTATTTTTGTTGGTAACGGAATAGGCCCACGAACATGTGCGCCAGTTCTTTTCGCCGTCTCAACAATTTCTCGCGTTGAAACATCAATCAAACGATGATCGAAGCCCTTTAAGCGAATACGAATACGTTGGTTAGTCATTATATATTTACTCTATTATTACTCAATAATTTTAGCGACAACACCGGCTCCCACTGTACGCCCACCTTCGCGGATCGCAAAGCGTAAACCCTCTTCCATCGCAATCGGGGCGATAAGCTCTACTTTTATACTAATATTATCTCCCGG
>Ga0256830_1000215_pt1 | contig 50483 bp, 55 predicted proteins | sample 128326metaG_FD_190537 | JGI IMG/M metagenome (GOLD analysis project Ga0256830, IMG submission 190537) | Hydrothermal vent microbial communities from Lau Basin, Pacific Ocean - 128-326 | ecosystem: Environmental > Aquatic > Marine > Hydrothermal vents | place: Pacific Ocean: Lau Basin | collected... | reverse complement strand
GGCCGTCGGCATGCAGATCCGCCGCCTCGCCATGGCCGGCGCGCGGCACTTCCTGGTGGCCAACGCGCCGGACGTGGGCAGCATCCCCGAGACCCGCCTGATCGCCGCGCAGATCGGCGATCCCGACTTCCCCGCGCGCGCCACCTATTTCGCCACGCGCTTCAACGAGGAACTCAAGGCGCAGCTGCACGGCCTGGAAGAGGCCTGGGACATCGAGGCCGAGCACTTCAATACCTTCAAGCGCCTGGCGAAGATCATCCGCAAGGCGGAAAAGCTGGGCTTCACCAACACCACCGATGCCTGTTTCTTCACCGCGACACTGACCCCCAACCCGGCCTGCGACTTCGATAGCTACATCTTCTTCGACGAGATCCATCCCACCGCGCAGGTACACGCCCTCATCGGCCGGGCCATGGCGGAGACGGTGCGCGAGGAATTTCTCGAAGAGGACGAGGCGCACGAAGACGAGGACTGACGGAACGCGGGATGACGGAGGCGCAGTCGTTGTAATGGAGAGGCAGAAGGCCCTGTCGATACTGGAGCAGGAGTTCGGCATCCGGGGTGGCCAGATTTACCTGCTGGAAGTGATCCCCCTGGTGGAGATGCTGTGGGCCGACGGCCGTAACCAGGAAGAGGAAATCAACCTGGTGTACGATTTTCTCGACGGCCACCTGGCGCGCCTCAGCGAGGCCGCGCAGGGCGAGGACTTCATCAGCAAGGCGGAGCTGAACGACTTCATCGAGCGCTTCATCAATCGCCGCCCCTCGCCGGCGCTGTTGCGCGCCATTCGACAGCTGGCCGGTGATGTCCTGGATGCCAGCGGCTCGTCCGACGAACGCCGGCAGCGTCGCCATTCGGTGCTCGACTATTGCATGGATATCGCGGCCGCGGCAGTGACTGAATATCCCTACCCGCGCCATGAGCGCTTCATGGACGAGGAAAAGCGCCTGCTGCGGGAGTTGATGCTGGAACTGCAACTGAACGAGACTCCTGTCTGATCATGAGCATGGTTCCCGTGTTACGCGCCCTGATGAGCCAGGTAAACCGCATCGCCCGCCCCGGTGATGCCGCCCGCTTCTGGCTGGCGCAGATCTTTCTTATCGCCTCCACCATCATCGGCGTCTATCTCGCCGCCCAGGTGGGTTTCGAGAAGGCGCTGGAATTCGACGCCCTGCGCGAGCAGCGCACCGCCTACTTCATGCTGGGCGCCCTGCGGAGCGAGGTCAGCGATAACCTCGAAAAGATCGACAGCTTGCTGGAAAAATTTGCCGGGCGTATCGATCTTCGCCTGCTGGAGCGGGAGACCGAGATGCAGACCTTCGTGTGGCGCAGCATGCAGGAATCCACCGAGACCTTCCAGATCCCCGACCGGATCATTACCGGCGTGCGGCGCTACTACGCCGCCGTGACGCGCCAGACCGCCGAGATGCGCATGCAGCGGATCAACAACCGCGTATTCATCAAACGCCTGCGCGCCGCCGGCGAGGCCCTGCGCCGTGAAGTCCTCCCTGCCATCGACGCGGAACGCGCGCGCCTGCGCGCCTATCTCCTCCCGCGCGGGGTCTCTCTTGACTGAGGCCACGGTACGGCCACCGGCGCCGCCCCTCGTGGCCCACCGCGGTTATCGCGCCCGTTACCCGGAAAATACCCTCATCGCCTACGAGGCGGCGGTGGAAGTGGGCGCTTGCTTCGTGGAACTCGACGTGCAACTCACCCGCGACGAGGTGCCCGTGCTCTACCATGATCGCAGTCTGCTGCGCGTCAGCGGCCAGCCGGGCGCCATTCACCAGTACAGCTGGGAAGAACTGTCGGCCTTTCGCGCCTTCGAGTTCGAGCGCTTCGGTTACCGTTTCGCGCAGAATCCCATCTGCTCGCTGGCGCGCTTCGTGGAATTTCTCGCCGCCCACCCCCATGTCACCGCCTTCGTGGAACTCAAGCGCGTCATGGTGGAGCGTTTCGGCGCCGACCGGGCGGCGGCAAAGGTCCTGGCCACCCTCCAGCCGGCGGCCGGGCAGTGCGTGATCATTTCCTACGCCCCCGATGCCCTGCTGGCGGTGCGTGAGCGCGGCTGGCAGCGTATCGGCGCGGTGGTGGATCAATGGCGGGAGCGGCGCCATGCCGCCATCCGCGCCCTGCGCCCCCAGTACCTGTTCTGTGACATCGACGGCCTGCCGCGCCACGGCCGCCTCAGGGTGGACGACGGCAGGCTGGCGGTGTTCTCCACCACCGATCCGCGGCGCGCGCGCGGCCTCGTGCAACGCGGCGTGGACCTGGTGGAGACTGACGACATCGGCGCCATGATCGCCGCCTGGTCGGACTGAGCCCGTGGGCGCGCCGGACTACGACCTCATCGTCATTGGCGCCGGTATCCAGGGCGCGGGGGTGGCGCAGGCGGCCGCCGCCGCCGGCTACCGCACCCTCATCCTCGAGCAGACGGCCATCGCCGCCGGCACCTCCAGCCGTTCCTCGAAGCTGATCCACGGCGGCCTGCGCTACCTCGAGTCTCTGCAGTTCGGGCTGGTGCGCAAGTCCCTGCGCGAGCGCGACATCCTGCTGGACATCGCCCCGCGCCTGGTGGAACTGGTGCCCTTCTACATCCCCGTCTACCGGGAAACCACCCGCCGCCCCTGGCAGTTGCGCATCGGCCTGTCACTGTACGCCCTGCTGGGCGGCCTGCAACGGCGCGATCGCTTTCATGTCCTGAGCCGCGCGGAGCGCGAGGCCCTGCCGGGGATCAGGAAAGACGGGCTTACCACCGTGTTTCGGTATTACGATGCCCGCACCGACGACGCGGCCCTGACCCGCGCGGTGGTGGCCTCGGCGGTGGAACTGGGCGCGGAACTGCGTTGCCCGGCGGCGTTTCGTCGCGCCGATGTGTCTGAACAAGGTGTCACCCTTGAGTACGAGGAAAACGGCGAGTCCAGGGCGGTCACCGGCCACGCCCTGGTCAACGCCGCCGGCCCGTGGGTGAACGCGGTGCTGGAACGGATCCGGCCCCAGGTCGCGCCCCGGGCGATGGATCTCGTGCAGGGCGCCCACCTCGTCCTCGACGCCCCCGCGCCCCGGGGCGTGTTCTACGTCGAGGCCCCGCAGGACCGCCGCGCCGTGTTCGTCATGCCCTGGCAGGGAAAGACGCTAATCGGCACCACCGAGACCGTCTTTGAGGACGACCCGGCGAAAGTCGCGCCCACCGAGGCGGAGCGCGACTACCTGCTGGAGATCTGGCGTTACTACTTCCCCGCAAGCACCGACAGCGTCATCGACAGCTTCGCCGGCCTGCGCGTCCTGCCGCGCAGTGACAAATCCGTATTCCACCGCCCGCGCGACACGGTATTCCACACCAGCCACCCCGGAAACCGCGTCCTCACCCTCTACGGCGGCAAGCTCACCGGCTACCGCGCCACCGCGGAAGAAGCGCTCGCTTACCTGAAAGGCGTACTCCCCCCCGCCACGCCCCGCGCCGACACGCGCACCCTGCGCCTGGAAACGGTGGAGACATCCTGAGCTTGTTATACGGAACCGGCCGCATAACAACGCGGTGGAAATGCGTGAAAAATCGAACTATAAATTTAATGCCAGAACCTTGGAGTGGTTTCTGGAGAATGTGCCAGGAATGTTATCCGGCCAACACCGTTTGATAAAACGGCAAGGTGTTTCTGTATAGCAACATGAGGTAAAATATGAAAAAGGAAGATCAAAATACAGTAGCAGATTTCCTGATGCGCAAGGCACCGACGGAATTGGTAGAAGGGTTAACTGTCCTACAGAAGTTGGAGTTACCAATACATGATAAGTATTCTTTTGAATGTCAGCTGGATAAAATCTCAGAACAGTCTGATGATAAGTCCATGCTTGTGGTTGAGACAATTATAGGCCACTTTGGATCTCAAGATTTCCCGATTTTATCTTTGGAGAATGCATTTGATAAGTTTTGGGATAAATTCCGGCCCCTGCCTTTTCCGGCTCCATTTCCCAGGCCAATTTTTCCGTTTCCCGAACCGACTTTACCTCCTGAAATTCCCGACAGGGGGGTTGATGAACCTCCAGTTTGTGAAGTGTATGATGAAGCTTTTGGGTCAGGATCGCTTGCGTCGCGCTGTGCCTGTCGAGCGTATACCGAAGCTCGCAGGGGTGGTTATAACCATCTTCAGGCGGTATTGATTGGACATTCTTCTGGTCAAAGAGCTAGAAGAACAGGAAGATGCGACGCGTGAGCGCATATCAGTAGCGTCAACAAACAATAAGGAACAATAAGGGACAGGCCACGTTTTTATACCGCTTTGAAAAATAATATGGATAACGTGGTCTGTCCCGGTTTTTCCCGGCCCTGCGCTTCGTTGCCAGCCAGTTACCCTTATCGTTAGATATCAATATGGAGGGAATATGAGTGAGCAAGAAATACTAAGTTTTTTAGAGAATTTGGACAAAACATTGGAACCATCACTTGCGCTTACACTTGCTGGCTTAGCTATCACTGTGAGCATATTCCTAACTGGCGTGATTTCCAGTCTTTCGAACACAATTCAAAGAATTAAAGACAGTGGTGGTACGCCAGCACAATGGCAAACAAGCAGGTTGGCTTCTGGTAAATCAGCTATAAACCGTCTTTTGTTTTCATTTTATGCGTTGCTTGCAGCAACATTGGAGGGGCTGTCATTAGATCAACTTGTTGATCTTGATAGTATGGCGAATTTAATGGGTCTCGAAGTATTCCTATCTGGTTCCTTTACTGCTCTGGGGATTCTGTTTTTCTGGTTAGGGGCAAAAGAAGTAGCAGGCTTGGTTAAAGACTGAGGCATGACATCTAACAAATCATTCGAGTATACCCCTCTCGGGGCCGGACGCGCTGACGCGCGCCGTTCAAGTCAAATGTTAGGAGACAAAAACATGAAGAAGGAACTTGCCATATATATTCTCAAGCTAAAACGTAATTAAGGGACAAAGGTAATTAAGGGGCAGCCCACGTTTTCCGGACTAAAATTCTTTGCAAATAGAACATGGCCTTTAGCGAATTCGAAATTGAAAGATACAAGAGGGTGGTTGGCGAGTATGTGGAAAAACATCGTCCGCCGCCACATATGCGTAATGAGCTTGATCTCGGCTTCAGGATCACAGGTCAGAGTGTCGAGATCTTTGAAATCAGGCCTTTTTGGAATGATCCGGGAAAGAAGATTGAGGAGGCGGTTGCCAAGGCCACTTATGTCAAACGCCATAAGGTATGGAGAGTGTACTGGCAGCGGGCCGACCTGAAATGGCATCGATATGATCCGGATCCCGAGGTCGATACAATCGAGGAGTTTCTTGAGATCGTAGAACGCGATGAGTACTGTTGTTTCTATGGCTAGCCTGGGCAGTGATCGTATTCGCCTGACAGCCTGCCTCCCGTCGCGCCAGCTGCTTCACTCCAGGGCGCTTTCCATCGCCGATAGCCAGTCCCGGTAACGCTCCCCAAGTGCCGGGTTCTCCCGTGGCGTGAATGTTTCAGCACCGTTGCCTGCTCGCCAGTCGCTGTCCCGCAAGCTTTTATCCCCGAGTCCGTGTTGCCACAACAGCCAGGCGGTGCCGCGGGCGGTGGCTTCGCACTCGCCGGGACGTTCCACCGGAAGGCGGGTGAGATCGGCGAGGCGTTGGCACAGGCCGTCGAGGTGGGCGAGGCCGCCGCTGATCTGGATGGCCTCGATGCGGTAGCCGAGATCACGCATGCGTCCCATGATGGTCCAGGCGAGAAAGACGATGCTCTCCACCACGGCCACGGCCTCCCCCGCCAGGCTTGCCTCCGCCCTGCCGCCGATGAAACGCGAATGGAAGTCCGCCCGCCACCAGGGTGCGGCGAGTCCGGATATCCCGTTGAGAAACAGGGGCGGCCTGTCGCCCTGCGCGAGCCAGCCGGGGAGTCCCGCGATCACCGCGTTGGCATCGGTGCCGTGGCGCGCGGCGAGCCAGTCCAGTGCGCTGGCGCCACCGTTGATGGTTCCCTCCAGCGCGTACCGGGTGGTGGCCGGCGTCTGCAGGAGGGTGCTGGCCAGCAGGCCGTCGGTGTCCGCCGGCAGGCGTTCACAGGGCAGCAGCACGAAGGCGCCGGTGCCGATGTTGACGTGCACGGTGTCGGTCAGCGGTTCGCCCCAGGCGTACACGGCGGCGTTCTGATCGCCGGTACACAGTCGCAGCGGCAGGGCCTCGTCGTCCACCGGCAGGTGGCCGAAGTCACCCACGTTGGCCACGCAACGGGGCAGGATGTCGCGGGGGATACCGAAGAGGTCCAGCAGCACCGGGTCCCAGTCGCCGCTGTCGCGGTTGCGCAACTGGGTGCGTGCGCCGTTGACGGGATCGGCCACGCAGGGGTGTTCTGCGAGCAGGCGCGCGAGCAGGAAACTGGCCAGCGGGCCGGCGCAGAGTTCTCCCGTGGCGTGGGCCCGCGCCAATGCCGGTTCGTGATCCAGCAGCCAGCGCAGCTTGCTCGCGCCGTAGTGGGGCGAGAGGACCAGCCCGGTGCGTTGCTGGATGAGGGCCGCCTGTGGGGCGAGTTGCGCGCAGAGTTCGGCGTTGCGGGTGTCCTGCCAGCTCACCACCGGGGTGAGCGGCGTGCCGTCCGGGCGCCGCCAGGCGCACAGGCTGGCGCGCTGGGTGGCGAGCCCCGCCGCGCGCGCGGGCGTGCCGCTGGCGCGCAGTTGTGACATGACGCCGCGCAGGCAGGTCTGGATGGAGCTCAGCAGGGCCTCGGGATCCTGTTCCACGAAGCCGGGCGCCGGGTGGTTTTCGTGGACGGTCTCGCGGTGTTGCGCCAGCAGGCGGCCGCGGGCATCGAAGGCCAGGCAGCGGGTGCTGTGTCCGCCCTGGTCGATGGCGAGGACGGCATGCTCGGCTGCGTGCGGCGTGTTCATGTAGACAGGGTAGCCCATCCCCTTCCACCGTGGCGACTATACTTGCCCCATGGAGCAGCGTATCCGCTTTCATCTTTCCCTGAGCGCCGAGGATGTCCTGCGCTACTACGAGGGTAGCGCGCGCCAGGTGCAGGTTACCGCCACCGACGGGCGGCGCGTGCGTTTTCCGTTGGAGCATCTGCGGCCCTTCGTCACGCCGACGGGGGTGAGGGGCGAGTTTCTACTCACCTTCGATGCGCAGCAGCGTTTTCGGTCCCTGCAACGCCTGTCGTCGGGTTGAGGTTTCCCCGGATTCCGGTCTGCGGCCGGGTTAAACGTTACGTTTTAAGATTTTTGATCCCCTCACCCTGTCCCTCTCCCGGAGGGAGAGGGGAATGTTGTATAGAGGCCGCTATCGCGCCGGGGGCGGCGCCCCTACATGGCCTTCGGAATGTCGTGGGAAGTCTGGGTGAAGCGAAGTGTAACCCGGGGGAAAGCAGTAGCGAGTATTGAGTGGTGAGGGCTGAGGATCGGATCCCCGCTCTGGAGAAGGTTCGAGTGGCGAGGTGCGAGGGCTGAGGATCGGATCCCCGCTCTGGAGAAGGTTCGAGTGGCGAGGTGCGAGGGCTGAGGATCGGATCCCCGCCCTGGAGAAGGTTCGAGTGGTGAGGTGCGAGGGCTGAGGATTTGATCCCGGAACCTCGAACCTCGAACCTCGAACCTCGCTCCTGTCTTTTCCCGACTTTTTCACTCGTGAACAGACACACGGTTGACAGCCCGTCCCCGCGCGGCGCACACTGTGGCCATGTTGATGCGTTCTCCCATCAAATCCATGCACTCCACGCACCGCTGGCTGGCGGCGCGCGTGCCCCTGCGTGTCCGGAGGATGCAATAGACGGAAGTTGGCATACGACGCACTGTTTATTCACCGAAGGGCCGCAGGGTAAAAACTGCGGCCTTTCTTTTTGCAACTCAGACAGACCAACCAGGGAGGTTACTGCCATGTCTGTCCCGGCGGCCTTTGTCGGCGTGATCCTCATCTGGTCCACCACGCCGCTCGCCATCAAGTGGAGCAGCCAGGGGACCGGGTTCCTGTTTGCCATCAGCGCGCGCATGCTCATCGGCGTGCTGCTGTGCTATGCCGTGCTGCGCCTGCTGCGCGGTCGCCTGCCGTGGCACCGCAAGGCCGTGCAGACCTACCTCGCCAGCGGCGTGGCCATCTACGGCGCCATGACCAGCGTGTACTGGGGCGCGCAGTTCATCCCTTCCGGCCTGGTGTCGGTGATCTTCGGCATGACGCCCATCTTCACCGGCATCCTCGCCGCCCTGTGGCTGGGGGAGCGTATTGGCACCCCGCCGCGCCTGCTTGGCGTGGCCCTGGGGGTGGCCGGCCTGGCAGTGGTCTTTGCCGACGATCTCGCCGGCACCCACCTGGATCATGCCGCCCTGTGGGGCATGGCGGCGGTGCTCTTCGCCACCTTCCTGCACTCGCTGAGCATGGTGCTGGTCAAGGGCATCGGCGCCGGCCTGCCGGCGCTGAGCGCCACCACCGGCGGGCTGCTCTTGTCCACCCCGGCGCTGGTGCTCACCTGGTGGCTGGCGGGCGGCAGCCTGCCCGAGGCGGCCCCGGCGCGCGCCGTGGGGGCCATCGTCTATCTCGGCGTATTCGGCTCGGCGCTGGGTTTCGTGCTGTTCTTCTACGCCCTGCGCCACCTGGAGGCGGGACGCATGGCCCTCATCCCCCTCGTCACCCCGGTGCTGGCGCTGCTGCTGGGCTACCTGCTGGCCGACGAGGTCCTGCCCGCCTGGCGGCTGGGCGGCGCGGGGCTGATCCTCCTCGGCCTGCTGGTCTTCGAGTGGGAATTGCTCGGCCGCCGCTGGCGGGGTCCGGCGGTGGCCGCCCGAGCCGAGGAGTCCTGAGCCGCCGCCGTCCGCTGCCGCCGATGTGCGGTAGCGGATTGCGGCGTGGCCGGGGCCCACGCGGGCTTGAATTCGGGGCAGGAAATAAGGCATAAAGGTGGTGCGCGAACCGCGCCGGGCAAACAGAGCGCGGACCACAAAGGAGAGGCAGGATGTCGGTACAGGTAAACCAGGAAGAACAGGCGAACACGGAACGACGCGGCAAGTCACTGGGTGACCTGCATACCCTGCTGGAGAGTCGCACCGAGACCCTGGCGCTGCTCCAGCAACTGGCGGACATGCGCCCCTTCAAGGCGGAGGAGAGCGTGCAGCTTGCCCTGCAGGAGTTCTGCGAGGCCCTCGTGGACTACACCGCCAGCGCCCATTTCCAGCTCTACCGTTTCTTCGAGGAAGGCAAGGAACGGCGCAAGGCCGTACTGGAGGTGGCCAACCGCATCTATCCCCGCATCGCCACCACCACCACCCGGATCCTCGATTTCAACGACGAGTACGACTGCGAGGACCACTGCAGCAATCTCGCCAACCTCGCCGAGGATCTCTCCAGACTTGGCGAAGTGCTCGCCGACCGTATCCAGATGGAAGACCAGCTCATCCAGGCCCTGCAAAGCTCCGGCCGCGGCAAGTAGGCCCCCACCGTTCTCCGTGCGAGCGCCCGGGCAGGAGCGGCGCCCCAATAAAAAACCCGCGACAGGCGGGCGCCTGCCGCGGGAGGGTCTCAGGAGGGGAGAGACCGTTTAGCGGTGTCAGGCCTGCAGCAGCAGGGCCAGTTCTTCGAAATCCACGTGTTCCAGCAACTGGGAGTCGTTGGCCGAGGCCTGGTCCTCGGGGGCCATCTGCGCGATGACGTCTTCCATGCTCAGTTCCTCGACTTCATAGGTAGGCAATTGGATGTTCATGGTGATTCCCCCGTGTATTTAGGAGCTTATATAGCTGTTCCTAGAAAAAATATCAAGTAAACGGGCTAACTTATTGATATTTAGTCCTCGGGCGACTATATATAGGCAGAGGGTGCCGCCCGCGGCGTCGCTGAAGCGGCGGAAAATACCCCGCCGGGGCGCTTCGGGCGGGATCTGGCGGGAGTGGGCGGCTGTTACGGCCCAGCTGGGGTGTCGCGGCGGACAGGCGCCGGCGGACCCGGCAGGGAGCCTCGCGGGCCGTGGCGGTGTGACAGGAAGATGTGGCCCCTCAGGCGGTGCCGGGCAGGCCTGCCGGGATCAATTCCGGGATTTTTCCCAGGATTTTTCGGGGATTTTTTGGGCAGGGGCCTCGCCCGTGTCCTCAGGGCTGGTGATGAGCGCGGTTGACGCGCACGCGTTCCAGTTGCTGGCGGATATGCTCGGTTCGACCGACCTGGTTGCCCAGATAGTAGCCAAAGGCGAAAAAGGCGAGCCCCAGTGACAGGGCATAGACGAACGTGATCATATCCGGACCTCCAGGCAGCGGCTGCGTCATGTCTGATACCTGTTTATCGTCACTGGCGGGGATTTTTTAAAGGGCGGGCGGGCCGGATTGTGAACCCCGTCGGCCCGGGTCGGCGAAATTGTGAACCGGGCGGCGAAACGGCCCGACCCAGCCGGGACGGTACCCCGAACGGCGGCCCGGCGCGTTGGAGGCACTAACACCAATGGATCATGGCGGCCGCCCCCCGCCTGGACGCTATCGAAGACAGGGGCACGATGTTGGAATGATGGTTGAGGTATGTCGCTAAACCGCAGAAAACTGGCCGATCAGACCCTGCGCTACATGGGGACGGGCGGTATCAGCCGCGAAAACCGCCACGCCGGCTTCCGGCCCGCCTACCGTGACCGCCGCAGCGGCCAGATCTATCTCTCCTGCTACGCCGACGGCCGCCCGGCCCCGGTACATGTCCTCGACGGCCTCCCCGAGGCGCTGGTGATCCAGCGCAGCGCCGCGGGCCACGTCATGGCGGTGGCCCAGTGGGTGGAGGCCGGGTTCGTGCGCGCGGGGCGTTTCTATACCCGCGAGGAAGCGGCCCGCTGTCTGCAGGCCGAGGACGCGGCCCTGGGTCGGGAATCGGGCCTGGCGCCGGCCTGAAGCCGGCACGAACCGCGGAGAAACCGGTGGCGCGTCGTCAGGGCCGCAGCAGGTTGCCCGCCACCATCACGGGCGTGACGCGCGCCGTGGGGCCCGCTGCGGGGTTCGCCGCCAGCGGCCTGGCGCTGATGGGCGGCATGCGTTCCAGCAGGGGCGTGGGCACGCGTCCCAGCCGGTCTTCGTAGATGATGGTGTAAGTGAGCACTCGCTTGAGATAGTCGCGGGTCTCGTCGAAGGGCACCGTCTCGATCCACACGTCCGCCGCCAGGCTGCCGTTCTCCGGCAGCCAGCTCCTCACCCGGCGCCCGCCGGCATTGTAGGCCGCCGTGGCCAGCACCTTGTTGCCGTTGAAACGGTCCTTCACCCGCCTGAGGTAGCCCACCCCGAGGCGCACGTTGGTGCGCGCGTTGAGCAGATCGCCCATGCCCCGCCAGCGCATGCGCAGGGAGCGGGCCAGGTGGCGGGCGGTGCGCGGCAGGAGCTGCATCAGGCCCAGGGCGCCGGCGTGGGAGCGGGCGTCCTCGGTAAAGGCGCTCTCCTGGCGAATGATGGCGAAGGCCCAGGCCGGGTCCACCTTGTGGCGCTTCGCCTGGGCCAGCACCAGCTCGCGGTGGGCCAGCGGGAAGCGCCGCTCCAGGTCGTCCCAGTAGCGCGCCTTGCCGAAGGTGGCGATGGCGCGGTCGTGCCAGCCCCACTGATCGGCGAGCTGGGCGGCGCGCAGCAACTGCTCCCGATCCATGCGCGCGGTGACCTCGCGCCACTCGCGCCGCGCATCGACGATCTGGCCGACGAAGTACAGCTCGCGGGCGCGCAGGACGGCGGGATCCGTCAGCAGGCCGGCGAGTTCGTCCTCGCTGAAGCTCAGCGGCTGGCTGCGGAACTGGTAGGGCAGGCCGGCGCGATCGGCGGACAGGAAACCGTAGTAACTGCGGTCGTGCACGTTGATGAGGAATACCGAGCGGGCCTCCTCCAGGCGCCCCATGGCCTCCAGCGCCCGGCCGCGCCAGTAGCGCCAGCGTTCGGTCTGTTGCGCCTCGCGCGGCAGGCGATCCAGCCAGGCCAGCGCGGTCTCCCAGTCGGCGTCCCGCAGGGCGGAGACGATGTACCACTCGTGCACGTCGGCGTCGGCGTCCGCCAGCGACAGGGTGCGCAGCCACTGCCGGGCGTCGGGGGCGTCGCTGCGCAACAGGCGCAGGGCGAGGTGGCGCTCGATGCGCTGGCGTTCCACGTCGGTGAAGGCATAGCGCTCGCGCCAGCGCTGCCAGCGGCGCGCGGCCTCGCTGACGTCGCGGCGCGCCAGGCGCACCAGGCTGTCCACGCGGATCCAGCGCGCCACCTCCAGATCGCGCGGGATGCGCGGATCGTTGAATTCCAGTTGCGGGTTGCGCCGCGCCTTGCGCCACAGGGTCAGCCAGTGGCGCTGGGATTTCGGCAGATACTTCGCCAGGTGGCGGGCGAGGCGCACGCGGTTGGCGCGCATGGCCAGGTGGATGCGCTTCCACACCAGCGCATCGGGCATCTTGCCGGAGCGGTGCCAGGCGCGGATCAGCGGGTCGCAGGCGCGTGGCAGGGACTTCGGCGTCGGCCACAGCTCGGCCATGACCTCGAAGGCGCGTTCCTTCTGCCCGGTCTTGTAGAGGGCGCGGCCGTAGTAGCAGCCGAGCAGGCGGTCCTCGCCCGGGGCGTAGTGGGCGAGGAAGGTCTTCCATTTGCCGCGCCGCGCCAGGGTCCGCAGCCAGCGGCTGTGCAGGCGTGCCGCCAGCGGGGTGTCGGGATAGTGTTGCAGGAAGGCGAGCACTTCTTCCTTGCGCGCGCGGGCGAGGCGGCGGTCCAGTTCGCTGTAGACCAGGTAGGGGTAGAGGGGGTAGTCGCGCAGGCGCCGGGCGAGGCGGCGGAATTTCTTCATCTGGCCGCGGCGCAGGGCCTCGCGGGCGTCGGGATAGAGCTTGCGCTGCTTGACCAGCGTCGCGCCGTCCACCGTGGCGGCGGCGGGCCAGGGCAGGGTGAGCGCGAGCAGGCAGGCGACCACCAGCAGGGCGCATGACGCGCGCGGGCACGCCCGCCGCAGGCCGGGCCGGACCGCGCCGGCGTATGCTCGCAGGTGGACGGCCCTGTTGTTTTCCGTTATCGACATCACCATCTGCATCCTTCCCGGCCCGTCGCCCGCGCCGGCGGCAGGCCGGTGGCGGGCGCGGGGGCGCTGCCTCACTATATAACAATAGGTAGGAAATCGGCCAACGGCGCGGGAAGTTGACGTCGGGAACGTGATTTTGGTCAAAAATCGCCCAATTCGGCCTGGGCGGGCCGGTTCCGCGGCCCGGCAGCGCCCACGCCGGCCGGGTGGTGTAGAATAGGTCGCTCGCGGCCGCCCGCCGGGGTCGCGCCGAGCGTCTTGATGGAGTCCTAAATGAGCGAGAAGTTGAACAAGTACAGCGCCCACATCACCCAGCCGAAGTCACAGGGGGCCTCCCAGGCCATGCTCTATGGCACCGGCATGTCCGACGAGGATCTGGACAAGGCCGAGGTGGGGATCAGCAGCGTGTGGTGGGAAGGCAATACCTGCAACATGCACCTCAACGACCTGGCCGCCGAGGTGAAGAAGGGCGTCGCCGACGCGGGCATGGTGGGTCTGCGCTTCAACACCATCGGTGTCAGCGACGGCATTTCCATGGGCACCGACGGCATGAGCTATTCCCTCCAGTCCCGCGACATCATTGCCGACTCCATCGAGACCGTAATGTGCGCCCAGTGGTACGACGCCAATATTTCCATCCCCGGCTGCGACAAGAACATGCCCGGCGTGATCATGGCCATGGCGCGCGTCAACCGTCCCGCGCTGATGATCTATGGCGGCACCATTCGCCCCGGCCACTGGAAGAACCGCACCCTGGACATTGTTTCCGCCTTCCAGAGCTACGGCGAGTTCATCGCCGGCAAGATCGACGAAGAGGAGCGCCGCGAGATCGTGCGCCACGCCTGTCCCGGCGCCGGCGCCTGCGGCGGCATGTACACCGCCAACACCATGGCCTCGGCCATCGAGGCCATGGGCATGAGCCTGCCCTACAGTTCCTCCACCCCCGCCGAGGATCCCGGCAAGCTGGCGGAGTGCCACGGTGCCGGCGCCGCCATCCGCAATCTGCTCAAGCATGATATCCGGCCGCGCGACATCATGACCCGCGATGCCTTCGAGAATGCCATGGTGGTGGTCATGGCGCTGGGCGGTTCCACCAACGCGGTGCTGCACCTCATCGCCATGGCGCGCGCCGTGGACATCCCGCTGGGTCTCGACGACTTCCAGGCGGTGTCGGATCGCATTCCCTTCATCGCCGATCTCAAGCCCAGCGGCCGCTACGTGATGGAAGACGTGCACCGCATCGGCGGTATCCCGGCGGTGATGAAATACCTGCTCGCCCATGATCTGCTCAAGGGCGATTGCCTGACCGTCACCGGCAGGACGCTCGCCGAGAACCTCGCCGAGGTGCCAGAGCTGGAAAAGGACCAGCAGGTGATCCTGCCGCTGGACAAGCCCATCAAGGAGAGCGGCCATATCCGCATTCTCAGGGGCAGCCTCGCGCCGGGCGGCTCGGTGGCCAAGATCACCGGCAAGGAAGGCCTGTGCTTCGAGGGGCCGGCGCGCGTCTACGATTGCGAGGAAGACATGCTCAAGGGACTCGAGAACAACGAGATCCGGAAGGGCGATGTGGTGGTCATCCGCTACGAGGGGCCGAAGGGCGGACCCGGCATGCCGGAGATGCTCACGCCCACCTCGGCCATCATGGGCGCCGGTCTCGGCGCCGACGTGGCGCTCATCACCGATGGGCGTTTCTCCGGCGGCTCGCACGGTTTCATCATCGGTCACGTGGTGCCCGAGGCGCAGGAGGGTGGGCCCATCGGCCTGATCCGGAACGGCGACATCATCCGCATCGACGCCGAGAACAATACCCTCGACGTGGACCTCGACGAGGAGGAACTGGCGGCGCGCCGCGCCGAGTGGCAGATGCCGCCCTACAAGGCGACGCGCGGTACGCTCTACAAGTACATCAAGAATGTCAGGGACGCCTCGCAGGGCTGCGTCACCGATGAATGAGGCGGGTAGCGCGCCCGGCGCTCGGCGGGCCTGGCAGAGCCGCTGCGGCAGGGGCGCGTGAAGGATCGCACCATACGTCTTACCCTCCATGCCGCCATCATCTTTCTGATCCTGGTGGCGGCGACCCTGTCCTACAACGGCATCCAGAATTACCAGCAGTACCGCCAGTTTCAGCGCACCAGCGCCGAGACCGTGGCGGTGGGCGTGGCCACCGAAGTGGCGCAGTTCATACGCGAGCGCCAGCGCATGGTGGCGCTGTTTACCGCCGAGCATCTCGACAGCGTGGCGCGCCTGCTTCACAGCCCCGACGACAGCGAGGAGATAGCCGACTTCCTGCGTCAGCGCGCCATGCGCTTCTTCCCCGACATGTTCGCGCTCACCGTGCTGGATGCACAGGGCAACCCCCTGTGGGACGACTTCGACGGGCTCATCGGTGATGTCTGTCTCGAGGACGCACGCCGCCTGCTGGAGAGCGGAGGGCACCAGGCGCGCGTGCATCCCAACCCGGTGGTTTATCACTTCGATATCATGGCCCCCTGGCAGAAGGATGGCGCCAGCGGCCTGTTCTTCATCAGTTTCACCGCCGACTACCTCGGCCAGTTGTTGCGCGTGCGCCAGATCCCGGATCACCAGCTGTTGCTGGTGGACGTGGAGAAGCAGCACCTCATCGAGATCACCCCCGATGGCGCGCGCATCAACTGGCCGCGCCTCGACTACCGCATGCAGGCGGACGAGTTGGCGCGCCGCCTGGCCGCGGTGCCGGTGAGCGGTACCCGCTGGCACGTGGTGGATCTGCACCGCCCGGGCCTGTTCGGCGCCGAGCGCCGGCGCATCCTCATGGAATCCCTGTTCATCTTTGCCGTCTTCCTGCTGGTGATCCTCGTCACCGTCCGCCTGCTGTGGCAGGAAGCGCACCGGCGCATTCGCGCGGAGAAGACCAAGGACGAATTCGTCTCTCTGGTGAGCCACGAGTTGCGCACCCCGCTGACGGCCATCCGCGGCACCCTGAGCCTGATGGCCAACGAGGTCACCGGTGAACTCAATCCCAAGACGCGCGAGATGGCCGGCATGGCCCTGCGCAACGCCGAGCACCTCGGCCTGCTGGTGGACGATCTGCTCGACCTGCAGAAGCTGCGCGCCGGCAAGATGGACTTCCACAAGGAGGAAGTGGCGATTGCCGCCATCGTCGAGAACGCGCTGGGCAGCTATCGCGACTACGCGCGGCGCTTCGGCGCGAGTTTCCAGCTCGAGGACCGCGCCCCCGGCGTGCGCGTGTTCGGCGATCCCCAGCGCCTGGAACAGGTGCTGGCCAACCTGCTCTCCAATGCCGTCAAGTACGGCGCCGAGGGCGACCGCATCGAGATCGGTATCAGCCGCGAGGGGGACCGGGTGAGGGTGCAGGTGAGCGATCACGGCGAAGGGATCCCGGCGGAATTCCAGTCACGCCTGTTTCGCGCCTTCGAACAGTCCCGCAGCGAACGCCAGCATGCCGTCAAGGGGACCGGGCTGGGCCTGTATATCGCGCGCGCCATCATGGACGAGCACGGCGGCCGCATCGGTTTCCGATCGCGGCAGGGGGAGGGCACGACATTCTGGTTCGAACTGGATATCGTCGGCGAACACGGTGCAGAGGAGGACGATACATGAGCACGAATACCGGTGACGCGGCGGAGGAGAGGCTCTACCGCCTGCAACGACGCCTCAAGGCCTTTGCCGAGGAACGCGACTGGGAGCAGTTCCATTCGCCCAAGAACCTCTCCATGGCGCTGATGGTGGAGGCGGCGGAACTGGTGGAACACTTCCAGTGGCTCACCCAGCGGCAGAGCCATGCCCTGCCGGAGGACAAGCTGCGCGAGGTCTCGCACGAGATGGCCGATATCTTCATCTACCTGCTGCGTCTGTGCGAACGCCTCGGCGTTGATCTCTATGCCGCGGTGGAAGAAAAGATCCGCATCAACGAGGAAAAGTATCCCGCCGAAAAGGTGCGAGGCAGTTCACGCAAGTACAACGAGTATTGAACACCCTCGATGGGGAAATGCGCCGCGCGGGGCGGTATTTCCCCTTCAGGATGGGCGCCCGCCGGCCGATATTTCCTGCAGGTCAGGCCAGAAGGGGAGGTGTCCCATGAAACCGGCCAGCAAAGTCGTCTATCCCAGCTCCGGCGAGCTGGGCATCCCGATCCCCACGAGTCTCATGCCCGAGCGCTTCGAAGCGGGCTTCCAGCACGCCCTGCACGGGGGTCAGATCCGCGAAGCCAGCCAGCTGCGACGATCCTTCGGCGCGGGCTACCGTGCCGGCAAGCTCTACCTCAGGGCGCTGCGCCGCCAGCAGGGGATCGTGGAGTTCCCGCTCATGGGCAAGCTGCGAGTTCGTTCACGTCCACACTGAGCGCGGTTCGGTTTTTTCGTCGTCTGCGCGTAGGGAATGCTTGTGCCTTCCAGCAGGCGAAGTTTCTTTTTTTTCAGTATCCATGCCGGTACTCCACCAGCTCGCCCCGATGCAGGTCGGTATCCGGGAAAGCCGGCGCCGGCCACGTACTTCGCCTTGCTTCATCCAGGCTGCATGACTGTGCGCCGTATCGTTCCTCAGGGTGTCGCCGGCTTCTCGATGCGGATCACCCACATGCCCTGTTCCTGGGTGATACCGTGGTAGATGATGTTGCGCTCCTTGCTCCAGGCATGGACGTCGTCGCCGCAGGGCGGGTAGGTGATGAGCAGGCGGGCGTGGGTGCCCGGCGCCAGTTCGTCCACCGCGCGGTTGATGGCCAGCAGGTAACCGGGGCAGGTCTGGCCGCGCACGTCGATGTTCGCCACGCCGTCGTCAAAGGATACCGCGGCGCGGATCCCCGTCTGCTTCGTCTTGTTGCGTGAGAAGGGCCACATGGGTCGTCGTCTCCCGGCGGTCTCATTCCGTTCGCAGTGATTCTACCGGATCGAGACGTGCCGCGCGCAGGGCGGGGATGATCCCGGCCAGCAGGCCGACGCTGATGGCGATGGCCTCGGCGAGCAGGACGAAGCTCAGGGGGGTCTTCACCGGCAGGGCGGGCAGGGCGGCATGCAGCGCCTGCGCGCCGCCGGCGCCGAGCAGCAGGCCGAGCAGGCCGCCAACGGCGGAGAGCACCATGGCCTCGCCGAGGAACAGGTTCAGCACCTGGTACTGGCGGGCGCCGAGGGCGCGCAACAGGCCGATTTCACCGCGCCGTTCATTGACCGCGATGGTCATGATGGTAAGGATGCCGATGCCGCCCACCACCAGCGAGATCCCGCCGAGGGCGCCGACGGCGAAGGTCAGCACATTGAGTACCGAGCCGAGCACCTCCAGCATCTGTTGCTGGGTGGTAATGGTAAAATCCTCGCGGCCGTGCCGCGCGATGAGCACGCGGCGCACGAACTTCTCCACCCTGTCCACCGGCGTGCCCTCGCGGAAGACCACGTCGATCTCGAACAGGTTGTCCCGGTTGAAGAGTTCCAGTCCCCGTGCCGTGGGGATGTACACGGTATCGTCGAGATCGAAGCCCAGCACCGTGCCCTTGGGTTCCATGACGCCGATGACGCGATAGCGCGCGCCGCCGATGCGGATGCGCTGGCCGAGCGGGTTGCGGCTGCCGAAGAGTTCCTTTTTCATCTTGCTGCCGAGTACCGCCAGGGCGCGCGGCGAGTCGGGGTCGTCGTGCGGCAGGAAGCGGCCCACCGCGGGGCGGATGCCGAAGGCCTCGGGGAAGTCCGGGCCGGTGCCGTAGATGGACGCGCGCCGCGTGCGTCCTCCGCCTTCCACCTCGGCGTTGCCCTGCACGAAGGGCACCGAGGCCCTGATGAAGGGCGCGCGTTCCAGCGCCAGGGCGTCGTCGATGGTCAGGGGACGGGTGGTGCCGAAGATCCCCGGCGAGCCGCCGTGGGTCTGGGTCTTGCCCGGGTTGATGGCGATGATATTGGTGCCGAACTGGGTGAACTCGCTGATGACGAACTGGTGAATGCCCTCGCCGATGGAGGTGAGCAATACCACCGCGGCGATGCCCACGGCGATGCCGGTGGTGGTCAGCACCGAGCGCAGGCGCTGGGTGAAGATGGCGCTGCCGGCGAGTTGCAGGGAGTCGGTGAACCTCATGTCTGGCGCCTCGCCAGGGCCATGACCGGGTCCAGCCGCGCGGCGCGGCGCGCGGGCAGCAGACTGAAGAGCACGCCGGTGATCATGGCGGTGCCGATGGCGGCGAGGCTGGCCCACCACGGCGCCCAGGCCGGCAGTTCGGGGAAGGCGGTGCGCAGGGCGTAACTGCCGAGCTGACCGAGGGCCATGCCCATCACCGCGCCCGCCGCCGAGAGCAGCGCCGCCTCGGCGACGAACAGCAGGAGGATATGCCGTCCCGGCGCGCCCAGCGCCTTGAGCAGGCCGATCTCCGCGGTGCGTTGGGTTACCGCCACCAGCATGACGTTCATGATCAGGATGCCGGCCACGGCGAGGCTGATGGCGGCGATGCCCCCGACGGTATAGGTCAGGGCGCTGAAGATGCGGTCGAAGGTGGCGAGCACGGCGTCCTGGGTGATGACGGTGATGTCCTCCTCCCCCTGGTGGCGATCACGAATGATGTCGAGGATGTCGCGCTTCGCCAGCGGCATGGCCTCGCGGCTGCGCGCCTCGACGAGGATGCGGAACAGCGAGGGGTTGTTGAAGATCTGCTGTGCCGAGGCCACCGGGATCATGATCAGGTTTTTGGTGTTGACGCCAATGGACTGGCCTTGCGACTCGAGGATGCCGATGACGCGGAAACGGTATTCGCCGATGCGCAGCCACTCGCCCAGCGCGCGGTGCATGCCGAAGAGTTCCCGGCGCACGTTCTCGCCGATGACGCACACCGCCTCGGCATTGTCGAGATCGCCGGCGGGCAGGAAGCGTCCCTGCGCCATGTTCCAGTGACGCAGGGGCAGGAACTCGGCGCTGGAGCCGAGGATCACGCTGTCGCGCTCGCGGCTGCGCCAGGAGACCACCGAGGTGCCGAGGCTCACCGGCGCGACGCGACGGATGTGGCGGCTGCGCTCGAGGGCGCGCGCATCGTCGAGGGTCAGGTCGCGCGGCGTTTCGCCGAGCAGGGTGGCGGGGGAGGCGCCGGCGGTCTCGGAACGACCGGGCAGGACGATGAGCAGGTTGGTGCCCAGCGCGGAGAACTGGTTGGCGACATAGCGGCGCGCGCCCTCGCCCAGCGAGGTGAGGACCACCACCGCGGCGACGCCGATGGCCATGGCCAGCAGCATCAACAGGGACCGCATGCGATAACCCCGCAGGGCGCCGGCGGCGAAGTCGATGACGTCACGCGCCTTCATTGCCGCCGCTGTCCTGATCGATGCGCCCATCGACGATGTGTACGCGGCGCTGCGCGCGGCTGGCGATGGACTGGTCGTGGGTCACCACCACCAGGGTGATGCCCTGCTGGTTGAGGTCTTCGAGGATACGGATGACATCGGCGCCCGAGGCCTGGTCGAGGTTGCCGGTGGGTTCGTCGGCCAGCAGCAGGGCCGGTTGCATGACCACGGCGCGGGCAATGGCGACGCGCTGCCGCTGCCCGCCGGAGAGCTGGTCGGGGCGGTGGTGGACGCGGTCGCTCATGCCCAGCTGGGCGAGGGTGTGGCTCGCGCGCCGCGCGCGTTCCCGCGGCTCGATGCCGGCGAGGATCATGGGCAGTTCCACGTTCTGCCGGGCGGTGAGGCGCGGCACGAGATGAAAGAACTGGAAGACGAAGCCAATGCGCCGGTTGCGCAGCTCGGCCTGCGCCTGGTCGTCGAGGGTGGTGGTATCGCGTCCCTCGAACAGGTAGTGGCCACCGCTGGGGTGATCGAGCAGGCCGAGGACGTTGAGCAGGGTGGACTTGCCGGAGCCGGAGGGGCCGGTGACGGCGAGATATTCACCCGCCGCGACTTGCAGGTTGATGTCGGCGAGGGCATGCACGGTCTGATCACCGACCTGGAAGTCACGCCGAATGTCGCGCAGCTCGATCATGGCGCCGCTCGGGGCGTCGCCTCCTGCCGCGGCACGACGAGGGCGCCATCCTCCACGCCGTCCTCATCCAGTGATACGGTGATCCGTTCGCCCGCCTCGAGCCCGTCGAGGATCTCGGTGTAGCGCCAGTTGCTCAGCCCGATCTGCACCTTGCGCTCGTGCAGTACGCCATCGACGTAGACCAGCACGCGCTGGTCCTCCAGCAGGGCCTCGGTGGGCACGCGCAGGGCGTTCTCGCGGCGCTCGAGGATCACTTCCACGTCGGCGCTGTAGCCGGGCAGCAGATTATCCAGCGCGCTGCCCTCGGCAAAGGCGGCCTCGATGTCCACGGTGCGCGCCTGTTTCTCGCGATCCAGGACGTAGGGCGCCACGCGACGCACGCTGGCGGGAAAGCTCGTGCCGGGGAAGGCATCGAGGGTGATGCGCGCCGGCATGCCGGCGCGGATGGCGGGCGCGTCCACTTCGTCGATGGGCGCGGCGACATAGAGGCAGCTGTTGTCCACCAGGTCCACCGCCGGCGGCGTGGCGATGCCGATGGGCGAGGGCGTGACATACTCGCCCAGCTCGCCGTTGATCTCGGCGACGGTGCCGGCAAAGGGCGCCCTGAGCAGGGTGCGTTCCAGCCCGGCCTGCGCCACCTCGACGCGCGCGGCGGCCACGCGGGCGGTGGCGCGGGCGGCCTCGCAGGCCGCCTTGCGCGCGCGGGCATCGCCCTCGGCACGATCCACCGCCTCTTCCGAGGTCAGGCCCTTCTTTTTCAGGGCCGCCTGGCGCAGGGCCTCGCGGCGCGCCACCTCGGCCACGGTGCAGGCCTCCACGGCGCGGGCATCGGCGGCGACGGCCTCGCGCTGGGCCAGCCTGATCTCGGCGCGGCGATCGGTGTTCCACATCTCCATGAGCAACTGGCCGGCCTCCACCCGGTCGCCTTCCTTCACCGGCAGGGCGGCGATCTGGCCGCCGATGGAGGGTGACAGGCGCGCCCGCTGGCAGGCCATTACCGTGCCGGCGCGGGTATTGGCCACGGTGGCCTCCACCACGCCCCTGTCCACGGTGCGCAGGGTGACGGTAATGGGTTCCGGCCGCGTGGCGCGCCACAGGAGGAGGCCGATGAGGACCACGACGAGGAGCAGGGAGAGGGTGGTCTTGTGCTTCAGATGCATGGCAAGGTCCATTCGGCTGAGGGGGCGATGCGCCACCGCCTGGCGGCATTATTTCACAGCTTGCGCGAGGTGATGAAGCCGATATTGCCCTGGCGTATGATGGCGAGGTCATGTCTCCCGAGATTCACGGCACGCGTCCCCGCATCGGTATCAGCAGTTGCCTGCTGGGCGAGGCGGTGCGCTACGACGGCGGCCACCGTCACGCGGCGGCGCTGACGGCGGCGCTGGCGCAACACTTCGAGCTGGTCTCCCTCTGCCCCGAGCGCGAGGCCGGTCTTGGCGTGCCGCGTCCGCCGGTGCGCCTGGTGCAGTGGGAGGACGCCATTCACGCCCGCGGGGTGAGGGATCCTCATCTGGATGTCACCGACGCGCTGCGGGCCTGCGCGGAGGCGAAGCGCGAAACCATCGCCGGCCTTGCCGGCTTCGTCTTCAAGGCGCGCTCCCCCAGTTGCGGCGTGGACAGCACGCCGCTGGTCGATGCGCGGGGCAGGCCGCTGGCGCCCACCAGCGGCCTGTTCGTGCAATGGGTGAGGACGCATTTTCCCGCCCTGCCGCTGGCCGAGGACGAAGCACTGGCCGACGCCACCGCGCGGGCGGATTTCATGGCGCGCGTGTGGGCGTATTACCGGGGCGAGTAGGAGGGGCAAGGCGCTTTTTCGTCATTCCCGCGCAGGCGGGAATCCAGGCGAGCGAACACAGCTCTGGATTCCGGGTCTTCGCCACTCGCACCTCGCCATACACCGTTGTTTCCTTTCCCTCTGTGGTCAAACCTAAAGGGAACCCGGAACAGGACTAACCTTCGCTGAGCAGGCGCCGCAGGTCGATGATGGCGGCGTTGGCGGGGGAGATGTAGCTCACCATGGTCTTGGAGTAGTTGGCCATCCAGCCCATGGGATCGCCGTTGAGCACCACGGGGCTGCTGGGTTCCACCTGGGTCTGTTCCAGCAGGCGGATGACCTGTTGCAGGCTGGCCTCGGCATTCTTCTTCTTCAACACGTCGCGGAAGTCGATCTGCACGGCCTTGAGCACGTGCAGCAGCGCCCACACGTAGCCGCGCGATTCGTAGAACACGTCGTCGATTTCCATCCACGGCGTCTTCGCCACGATCAGTCCCGGCGCGCGCGTGGCCTGGCGCGCCGCCGGGTCACCGGCGAGATCGGTATTGACGCGCAACTCCTCGACGCTGGCGTTGAGGCGCCGCGACAGCCCGCCGAGGCGTTTTTCGATCACCGCCAGCAACTCGTTGAGGTTGTCGGCGCGGGTGTAGAACTGGGCGTTGGGTTGCCCGGGATCGGCGAGGCGATCGAGGTAGCGTTGCAGGTGGGTGACGCCCTTGCGGTATTCCCGCTCGGTGGGAGGGAACAGCCAGGAGTCGTTGGCGAAGTTGAAGCGCGGTTCCGCCTCGGCCAGATCCGGGTCTTCCAGCGACTGGGACTGGGAACGACTGAAATCGTTGCGCAGCACGCGCGCGGTGTCGCGGATCATGACCACGGCGCCGAATTCCCAGTTGGGGATGTTGTCGAGCATGGGATAGAGCCCGAACAGCGAGGCGGGCGGCAGGCGGTCGTTGCTGAGGTAGCCGCCGGGCTTGTTGAGGACCTTGCGCGTAATGGTGATCAGGGTGCTGGTGGTGACGTAGCCCGGCACCAGGCGCGACTCGTCGCCGCCGGCCATGGCCAGCGCTTCCCGGCGCACGTCGAAGTCGCCGGGCTCCTGCGACCAGTAGATGCCGAGGATGTAGAGGAACAGGACGAGGGCCGCGACAGCGAGGAGCAGCAGGCGGCCGGGACCGTGGTCACGCCAGTTCTCCCGCCACGCGCGCGGCGAGAAATAGCGGCCGAGGCGCGTGGCGCCCGCGCGCAGGCGCTGCCACAGGCTGACGGCGAGGGTCTTCAGTTTGTCCATGGCGCTGCCGGGAGTTGTTTCATACTGTCCATGTGCACGGTAACATCACCCTGCAATCCTGACCAACCGGCGACGGCGAGTCAATTGTTTATCCGGCCGGGGGCGGGGCGCCCGGCCGCCACGCACCGTGGACAAACATCGTGATCGGGGGCATCGCATGGCCGAAACCGTATTCGCAGGCAATATCATCCGCGTGGAGACCGGCGAGGTCATGCTGCCCGGCGGCGCGCGCATGGCCATGGAGGCGGTGCGCCATCCCGGCGGCGCCGGCGTGGTGGCGCTGGACGAGGCGCGGCGCGTGTGCGTGCTGCGCCAGTACCGCCCGGTGCTGGATGCCTGGGTGTGGGAGATCCCCGCGGGCAAGCTGGACGACGAGGAGGCGCCGGAGCTGGCCGCGCAACGGGAGCTGGCCGAGGAGGCGGGCGTGCGCGCGGCGCACTGGCAGCCGCTGGGCGACATGCTGGCCTCGCCCGGCGTGTTCGACGAAGTGGTGCACCTGTACCTCGCCACCGGGCTGACGGCGGTGGCCACGGACCTGGGGGAACACGAGATCCTCGAATGCCACTGGCTCGACCTCGACGCGGCGGTGGCGCGCTGCCTGTCGGGCGAGTTCAACGATGCCAAGACCGTCATCGCTCTGCTGCGCGCGCGGGCGCGCCTCGAGGCCACGCCGTAATGCTGGCGGTGCTGGCACAGATGGCCCTGCTGGTGGCAGCGGGCGCGGTGTGGCGCGCCAGCCGGCCCGGCGGCATGGACATGGACAGCGTGCGCCTCGCACTGACCTCGGCGGTGTACTACTTTTTCCTGCCGGCGCTGGTCTTCGAGGTTCTGTCCACCACCCACCTGTCGCTGGACTCCCTGCGCCTGTCCTTCCTGGCCGCCAGCGGCGTGCTCGCCGGGCTGGGCCTCGCCTGGCTGGCCTGCCGCGCCTGCGGCATGGCGCCGGCGGTGACCGGGGCGGTGGTGCTGGCCTCGGCCTTTCCCAATGCCACCTATCTCGGCCTGCCGGTGCTCGAGGCGGTGCTCGGGCCGCCGGGGCGGAGCATCGCCATCCAGTACGATCTCTTCGCCTGCCTGCCGCTGTTGCTCACCGTGGGCGTGTTGAGCGCGCGCCACTTCGGCCACGGTGACGAGCGTTACCATCCCCTGGCGGCGCTGATACGCGTGCCGGCGCTGGTGGCGGCAGTACTGGCCATCCTCGCCAACCACTTCGGCTGGACCCTGCCGGACTTCGCCGCGCGCGCGATGCATGCCGCCGGCGCGGCGGTGATCCCCATCATGCTGGTGGCGGTGGGCATGAGCCTGCAACCGGCAAGGCTGTGGCGCAGCAATCCCGGCCCGGTGGCCATGGTGGCCCTGATCCAGTTGTTGTTGATGCCCCTGCTGGTCTATTTTCTCAGCGGGCCGGTGGGCATGCAGGGCGCGCTGCGAACCGGCGTGGTGCTGGAGGCCGCCATGCCGAGCATGTTGCTGGGCATCGTCATCTGCGATCGTTATCGCCTGGACACCGCGGTGTATGCCGCCGCGGTGACATTGACCACGGCCCTGGCCTTTCTCACCCTGCCGTTGTGGTTCGACATCCTGTCTCAGTCCTGAGCCGCGCCTGCCTGAAGGCGCGCCGCCACCAGCGCCGCCTGCAGGCGGTCGCGGTCGATCACTTCCGGCCAGCTGCGCCAGTAGCGCGCCACGCTGCTCACCTGCCGCATGGCGAATTCCTCGAGGCGCGCGCGCAGAGCCGCATCCAGCTCCGGCAGCATCAACAGCAGCGGCGCCTGCCAGCACAGCCAGTCGTCGGCCACCGTCTGCTGGTCCGCCTCCGGCCAGCGGTGGCGCACGCCGGCGGGGGGAAAGTCCAGCTCCGGGTGGGGCTCACTGCGATCGATCCAGCGCGTCTCGGGTCGCGTGCCCGCCGCCTGTTCCACCAGGCGCGCCATCTCGTCGCCGCTCGCCTGCAGCCGCGCGAGACCGTCGCCATCGAGTTCGTAGAGATGTCGCGCGAAGTGCATGGACGGGCTGCCCTGCCAGCGTGAACGCACGTGGGTGGGCAGGGGATCGCCGCGGCGCACGCTGGCGAGCAGGGCCAGCGGCTGCGCCTCGGTGTCCAGTAGCCACAGTTCGTGCTGATCGGCGAGGGGAAAGGGCGCCTGCGCCATGGCCGCCGGCAGGCGCGTCACCATGTCCTCGGCCTGGGCGCGCGCCTCGGCCATGTCCGCCATGGGATCGAAGGGCAGTCGCACGAGACCCGTGTCCTGCGTCCACAGGCCGTAGACCATCAGGCGGGTCTCGTCCTCGTCGCCCTCGAACTCCCCCCACACGGGGTTGCGCGTGCCGACGCGCACCTGGACCTGCCACTCGATGCCGTCCGGACTCATGGCGCGCGCCTCGCCGGTATCGACGATCTGCAGCACGCCCTGGTAGGGCGCCAGCAGGCGCAGGGCGTAGCGCGTCTCAGAGACCATGCTTTCTCCCGGGGTTTGGGCGGCGTATTGTATAGTTACTGTATATCATGCCGGGAAACCCACGCAGCGTCTCTTTCACTCATGCCGACACATTTTCTCAATCTCCTGCTGGCACTGGGTATCGGCCTGCTCATCGGCACGGAACGCGGCTGGAAGGCGCGCGAGGCCGGCGAGGGCATGCGCGTGGCGGGGGTGCGCACCTTTGGCCTGCTGGGTCTGCTCGGCGGGGTGTGGGGGACCTTCGCCACCGAAGCGGGGATCCTCCTGCCGGGTTTCGCCTTTCTCGCCCTCACCGCGGTACTCATCGTCGCCCACCTGCGCTCGCGCCGCGAGACGCAGGACCTGGGGATCACCACCCTCGTGGCGGCCCTGCTGACCTTCAGCCTCGGCGCCCTCGCCGTGCAGGGCTGGCAGGTGGAGTCGGCGGGGCTCGCCGTGCTGGTGACCATTCTGCTGAGTCTCAAGCCGGTGATGCACCGTGGTCTGCAGCGTCTCACCGCCGAGGAGCTGTCGGCCTTCCTCAAGCTGCTGCTGATCCTCGTGGTGCTCCTGCCGGTACTGCCCGACCGGGGCTACGGCCCCTGGCAGGTCCTGAATCCCTGGCAGCTTGGCTGGCTGGTGGCCCTCATCGCCGGGATTTCCTTCGGCAGCTATATCGCCATGAAGATGGTTGGCGTGGAGCGCGGCATCCTCTTCGCCGCGCTGCTCGGTGGCATGGTGTCTTCCACGCTCACCACCATGAACCTGGCCCGCCTGCAGGCGACGCTGAAACGGCCTGCGCTGCTGGCGGCGGGGATCCTGCTCAGCTCGGCGATCATGTTTCCGCGCATCCTCGTCGAGGTGCTGGTGGTCAACAGTGACCTGCTGGAGGTACTGTTGCCGCCCTTTGCCGTGATCACCCTGTTGCTGTTGCTGGCGACGTATTTTTTCTGGCGCCGCCAGCCGCGCCAGCAGGTGCTGCGCGAGCTGCCCATCAGCCGACCGCTGGAGTTGGGCATGGCCATCAAGTTCACTCTGCTGCTGGTGGCGATCATCCTTCTCGCCGAGGCCCTGCGGCGCTGGTACGGGGAGGCCGGTGTCTACGCCCTGAGCCTGCTCTCGGGACTCATGGACGTGGATGCCATTACCCTGTCGCTGGCCCATCTTGCCGGCAAGGGTGACAGTGAGGCAGGCGGGCTTGCGCCGGACACGGCGGTGGCCGGCATCCTGCTCGCGGCGGTGACCAATACCCTGGTCAAGGGGGGGCTGGCGCTGGCCCTGGGCGGGCGCCAACTCGGCCTGCGCGTGCTGGCGGTCATGGTGGTGGCCCTGCTGGCCGGCGGGCTGGTGTTGCTGTTCTGAACCGCTCGCCGCGGCTCAGCCGTCGCGGAAGTCGATCATGCGCTGGGTGGCGCGCAGGGCGCGCCGACGGATGCTTTCCTCCACTTCGATTTCGTTGCCACCCTGCTCCAGTAGCTCGGCGAGGTTGCGCAGGCCGTTCATGGCCATCCACGGGCAGTGGGCACAACTGACGCAGGTGGCGCCGACGCCGCCGGTGGGCGCCTCGATAAAGGTCTTGCCGGGCGCCGCCTGCTGCATCTTGTAGAAGATGCCGCGGTCGGTGGCGACGATGAATTCCGGGTTGGGCAGTTCGCGGCAGGCGGCGATGATCTGGCTGGTGGAACCCACCACGTCGGCGCGCTCGATGATGGCCTGGGGGGACTCGGGGTGTACCAGCACGGCGGCCTCGGGATGGGCGGCACGCACCCGGTCGAGCAGGCTGGCCTTGAAGGCCTCGTGCACCACGCAACTGGCGTTCCAGATGAGCATGTCGGCGCCGGTCTGGGCCTGGATGTAGCTGCCGAGGTGCCTGTCCGGCGCCCAGAGGATCTTTTCCCCCTGCCGGTGCAGGTGTTCCACCACCTTCACGGCGATGCTGGAGGTCACCACCCAGTCGGCCCGCGCCTTGACCTCGGCGCTGGTGTTGGCATAGACCACCACCGTGCGATCGGGGTGGGCGTCGCAGAAGGGGATGAATTCCTCGGCGGGGCAACCCAGATCCAGCGAGCACTCCGCCTCGAGGGCGGGCATGATGACGGTCTTTTCGGGGTTGAGGATCTTGGCGGTCTCGCCCATGAAGCGCACCCCCGCCACCACCAGGGTGCTGGCGGGATGCCGGTGACCGAAACGCGCCATCTCCAGCGAGTCGGCCACCTTGCCGCCGGTCTCCTCGGCGATCATCTGCAGATCGTCGTCGGTGTAATAGTGGGCCACCAGCACCGCGTCGCGGGCCTCGAGGCCCGCCTTGATGCGCGCGATGAGATCCTCGCGCTCGCCGGGGGCGAGTTCGGCGCCGAGGTTCGGCATGGGGGGCACCACGATTTCGCGTGCCGCCGGCATCGCCTGCTTGATCTTTGCTACGGCCATTGCAATACCATCATGTCCTGCCCGGGATCGGGTTTGCCCCGGAATATGACCAAAGCGCGGCGGCTTTGCAATCCCACCTTTTATATATGGGGGGATATCCCTCCGCTTTCCATTCCTCGGTCGGTGTCGGGGCCGGCCGGGTGCGGCGGGCCACATCGGCGGGTTCGTTCCTGAGGTGGAATTCCGCTATAATTCTTTGATTCTACGGAAATTTACAGCCCCCCTTCCCGGCCCGGGCCGGGAAGGGACCGGTTCGGGGCAAGGTCGTCCCGAAACCGCTCCCGTATCGACCCGGGGCGGGCGAGTGGCGGGATCGCCCTGCATCGGATATTGTCTAAAGGAAGCGCGACAGGATCCGACAAAGCAGAGGGTGAAGATGAGTGGCCGGGGACCCCTCCCGCATCCTCACCGTGGAAGACCAACGACAACTATATATACGGACTCGCGCACAACCAGTCGATATGGGGGGAGTATGAGTTTTTCCCGGCTCTTTAGCGAAATACTCAACGCGGGCGGCGTGCCCTTTCGTGACCAGCCGCTGGTGGACGAGAAGATCGGCGACGCCGATGCCACGCTGCAGAATTCCATCAAGTTGCGCCTGCTCGACAGCGATGCGGATCGCTTCCTGGTGCTCTATCCCGCGGCCAACAGTTTCAATGCCGCGCGCCTCGAAAAGGGGCTCAACCGGCCGCTGCATTCCCTGCGTGGCGAGGCCTTCCGCGCGGTACTCGACGAATTCCAGCGCAGTGGCCTGCCGCCCCTCAACCAGCCCGGCGGTCTCTACGTGCTCCTCGACGAGTCGCTCATGGAGAACGAGACGCTCTACTATTGCGCCACCGAGATCGGTCGCGGCTATGCCATTCGCAGCGAAGACCTGCTCGCCATCGTCGCCGACGACTGGCTCGGCATGTCCCTGTCGGATCCCAGCGTTCACCCCTCTGATGCCAGCGTGGAAATCCCGGTGGTCTCGGTGCGCGAACGCCTGAAGAAGCTCTACGATCTGCCGCCCATGCCGGCGGCGGCGCAGCGTATCCTCGATCTGCGTGGACGCGACGATTTCTCCGTGGAGGAACTGGTCGCCGTCGTCGAGACGGATCCCGCCCTGGCGGCGCAGGTCATCCGCTATGCCAACTCGGCCTTTTTCGGCAGCCACGGCGAGATCAAGACCCTGCACGACGCCATCTTCCGCGTCCTCGGCGTGCGCGCCGTGCTGGACCTGGCCCTGGGCCTGTCTCTCGGCCGCCAGTTCCGCATCCCGGCGGCGGGCCCCCTCGGCGGCGAGCGCCTGTGGCGCGAGGCCACCTATGCCGCGGCCCTGATGCAGAAACTGTCCCTGCTGGTGCCTTTCGATCACCGCCCCGACTTCGGCGTGGCCTACCTGGTCGGCCTGTTGCACGACTTCGGTTTTCTCGCCATGGCCGAACTCTTTCCCCAGGAGATGGCGACCCTCAACAGGATGCTGGAAACGCATTCCGACACACCCCTCTACCGGCTGGAGCGGCAGATCCTCGGCATCACGCACACCGAGGTGGGGGGGCTGGTGCTGCGGGCCTGGGGCCTGCCGGACGAGATCATCGTCGCGGCGCGCGAACATCACAACATCGCCTATCGCGGTGAGCACGAGGAATACCTCAACCTGCTCATGGTGGTGGAGCGCGTTCTGAGCAACCACGGCCTTTCCGATGCCGACAGCGATGAGATCCCTCCCGGCCTGCTGACGAAGATCGGCCTCGACGAGGAACAGGTCTATCTGGCCGCCGACGAGGTCATCCAGGAAGGCGAACTGCTCGACGGCATCGCCCTGCAACTCTGCGCCTGATCGCCTGCTCCCCTCGCCCCGGCGGCGGGGGCGTCATTTGCTGCGAGTTTTGCCATTTTCCCCTCCAGGGGTCTATAGTTCGGTATAGTTTTTTCAAGGAAAACAACCGGCTGCCGATAGTTTCGGATATGACGGTTCACGGCGGAAGCGATCCATGGCGAATTGTCCCGATCTGGGCACACCGATACGCAAACCGGCGGGCAAGGGGGCCTTCGAGACCCAGCCCCGCAAGGTGGACGCGTGGCTGGAAAACCTGCCGCGCGCCAATGTCGGCGAGTGTGCCCGCCAGATCTTCGATGCCCTGACGCGTACCAACCGCCAGCAGTTTCGCTACCGCCATCGCATTCATCTGCTCGAGGCGCTGCGTGAGCCGGTGGCGACCGTCAGCATGCAGATGCGCAAGCATTTCATCGGCAGTACCTATCCCCTGCCGGAGAAGGCCTACCAGATCGCCTCCGCCACGCGCGAACTCAATGCCGCCATGGCCACCGGTTACAAGATCGCCATCGAGGACCTCATCGGCGCCAGCTTTCTGATGATCGACAGCCGCACGCTGCTGATGCTCATGCATCGTGCCATGACCTATATGACCAATGTGCTGCTGATCTCCTACCAGGCCTACAGCGAATTCCCCGCCGATACCTGGTCGGTGCTGCATCGGCTGTATGCCTTCGCCGAAAAGAAGAAACTGCACCGCGTGGCGGTGGCCGACGAGCAGCATCAGTACATCAACAAGTCAACGGTGGAAAACGAGTACGTGCGCGCCCTGTTGCTGTTCCTGTCCTCGCCTTATCACCTGCGCCACGGCGAGATCGGCAACGTGCACATCAACCTCGAGCGCTGGTTTTCGCACACCCGCCTGCGCAACTATACGGGCAAGGAGGAAAAGGGTTTCATCATCGATCTGGAAGCGGACGTGCCGCCACGCGTCATTGCCCTCGTCGATACCAGCGAGGCACGCAAGTCCTGGCGCGTGCTGGAAACGGAGAACATCATTGCCACGCTGAACAGGGAAAAGGAACGCTCGGCGGAAACCGTCTCCAGTACGCTCATCACCATGGGCATGGAAGACGCGGCCCTGCCGCCGGACCTGCTGGCCAAGCTGATCAATGCCTGGGATGCCAGGACCAAGCGGCGTTTCCCGCGGGACGAGAAGCAGGAATCGGTGCGTGTCATGATTGGCATGACTTCCATCCACTGCGGCCTGTTGCGCCAGACACGCGCCGACAATGCGGCGGGCCGGGTGTTCAGCCGCCACAGCCGCATGCTGCAGGCCATGTTCGACGACGCGCCCCACTTCGAGGCGCAGGAGGTCAAGGACGTCAATGTCGAGGAGCCGGATGTCTGGGAGTCGGTCTTCAACCATGAAGTCGCCGACGACAGGGGCGATCTGTTCGGCAAGGCCACGCCGGCCGGGGGCGGGGAAAATGCCGGCGAGCAGGACGAGGGACAGGCCCGTGGCGCCGGTGAGGTGGTCTGCCAGGCCGACGAGTGGCTGGTTGTCAACGAGAGCGCCGGCGGCCTCTGTATCCAGTGTCACAATGACTGTATCTCTCGCGTGCAGGTGGGTGAACTGGTGGGGGTCCGGCGCGACACGCAGGCCGGCTCGCAGTTTCTCCTCGGCCTGGTGCGCTGGATGCGCTCGCTGGGCAGCAAGGGCATCGAGGCCGGTGTCATGCTGCTGGCCCCCAATGCCATCCCGGTGGGTATCGCCCTCGCCGTGGACGCGAGCACGGCGAAGCAGTATCGACGCGGCCTGTTGCTCCCCGGGAACCCGGCCACCCAGCACCGCGCCTCGCTGGTGACGCCGGCCCATCCCTTCCGCAGCGGCGCGGTGGTCAACGTCTTCTTCCTCGGCAAGGAGAGCCAGGTGCGGCTGGGGCGGGAGATCGGCAACTCGGGTTACTGCGCCCAGTTTCACTTCGATGAGATCAGCGTCCTCAATCGCAAGGCCCTCGGCGAGGCGCCGCCGGACGATGAGTTCGGCGACGTGTGGACATCCATCTGATCCCTGTCCTGCCGCCGGTTGCGCCGGATGGGTGCGATTTACACTCTTTTCGCGTCTCCGGGATTGAAGTTTGCACCCGCCGGGCGTGCTCCCGGTGAGCGGCCGGGAAGGGACAATACCTGTTTCATCCCAGGGTATTGAACAACAGGGATTTTTCACTGTCTGGACAAAAGTTGGCACGGGCTTCGCATCCATGAAGGCTGACCTGTCCGTGTCTCAGGGAAGAGACCTTTTTATATCGCGGGCAGGGGGTAGCGGAACGGCCCGGCCGTCGTCTGCCCGGGGGCGCATCGCTGTGCCTCCTCCTCGCCCGGTTGTCATCAGCCGGCTGCTCCTCCGCCGGCAGGTGGGGCAGAAAACGCTCACGCCTCCCGCGCCATGTTGCCAGTGCGGAGAGGTGCGGGGTCAATACCGTCGCAATTGCGGTCGTCGGCGGGAGACACCGGCAAGGCGTCGCCTCCCGTCCGAAACGAGCCGTGCGGGGATAGTCATCGTGTCAGGAGATGGCTATCCCTTTTCTTTTTCCATGCTCCCATTCTTCTTGCGCTCCGGCAGCCCAGGGCGTGACGGGATTGGCGTTTCCGGCCTGCCGGGGCGGGCCGAGCGGGCGGATCTGTCCTATAGTCGTGGTGAGAGAAAACGGCGGCCGGCGGGGCCGCCGCTGTCAACGCAAGGGTCGGCCCGGTTCGTATCACGTGGTGGAAGTGCTCTGTTACAGCCAGCGCATGCTCAATCCCTTCCACGGGATCATGAGCGTCGTCAAGATCCCCTTCGCCGATGCCGTCTCCACCGATGGCCTCAACTGGATCCTGTATGTCTGGGACGAGGAACTGCTGGGCGTGGAGGGGGAGGAGGGCAGCGATGTCGTGGTGCCCGACATCAAGTACGGCACCTGGTCGCCCGACGCCGGCCTGCAACGGGCGCCGGTGCGCTCCACCCAGGACTACAGCCTCATCCAGGCCAAGGGTGATGCCCTGCTGGATGCCATCAAGGCGAACCTCCATCGTCTGCCCTTTCCCCCGCAGGATCGTTACGAGTTGTGGTTGCTGGATTCGGCCGGCCTGCCGCTGGCGCTGGTGGACAGCCGCACCGAGGCCCCGGCCGAGGAGGACGACGAGGGGGTGCGCTGGAACCCCGGCCGCCGTTGCCGCGCGGAGTTTCGTGTCGCCGATCTTGACGCGGCGCAGCAGTCCCGCCTGCGGGATACGGCCCATGCCGATGCCCTGGCCGCGCGCATCAACGGCGCCGCCGAGGGCATCGGCGGGGGCCGTGGCGCGGGTCGGCGGGCGCGCTGGCTGGAGCGCGATGCGCGGGGTGGCGGCGTCTTCGTGCATCCGCGACGGGGTGAGGACGCCACGGCGCTGGCGCGCCACTGGTTTCCCCCGCTCCTGCTGCGGGCTCACTGGGAGGATGCTCTTACCGAGCGCCTGGTGCGGGCCTTTCACGCCTGGCAGGCGCCGTGGTTGCTGTTGCTCGGCAGCCTGACGCGGCGCGAACGCGCGGCCCTCGAACCGCTCGCCTGTCGCCAGGCGGCGCGGGTGGCGGAACAGTTTCGCCTCTACCCGGCGGTGGTGGACGAGGCGCGCCTCACCGCGGCGCGGGTGCAGGCCGTGATGGGCAGGTCGGCGGCGGAGGAGGAGGACAGCGAACCGGAACCCCTGTCGCCGTTCTACCTGGAACTCTGAAGGGACAGGCCGGGAAGCGGGCTACTTTTCCCACTCCATGACAATGGGCTTCTCGCGCTTCTCCAGCAGACGCTCCTCGGCTTCCAGTTCGCTGCCGGCGAACATCACCTTGATGGTGATCGACGGATCCGCGCCCTGTTCCTGGAGTTCCCTGCGCTGTTCGCGCGCGAAGGTCTTGGCTTCCCTGAAATTCTCGAACTGGGTCAGTTTTTCGAGGTTCTTGACCATGGAGCCGCTGACGGGGGTAATGCGATAGACAAAGTAGGGCATGGCGTTTATCTCGACGTCTTCATGGCCGGAGGCCGGGTTTCGGGGTTCATTATAGCCGCTGTGCCGAGCGCGGCGAAAGCACCGCGGGGCGCGCAAAGGGCGCGTTATTCATGCGGAAAAGGCGCCCCACGCCCGCCGTGGGCGGGAAATAATTTGTTACACTCACGGCCTGTCACATGGAGGGGAGTCGCGCATGTCCCTGCGAGGAATGGTGCCGCCGGATCCGGAGACCACGGTTTCCGAGGAACACTATGCCGTGGTGTATGTGCCGCGCCGCAGCCGCAAGCGTTTTGCGCGCAGTTGCGTGGAAGTGGTGGATTCGGCGCAGGCCGCCCGCGAGGCCGCCGCGCGGCAGGACAGGTGTTACGCCGCCCGCGTCGTCGGCCCCTCGAAGTCCTCCGAGGGACAGTACATCTACTACCTGCTGGAGTGGCTCTGAGCGCAGCCGCGCCGGGATGCAGGGAACAGGGACCGCACAACGACAACAGGGAGATCCCGGTCATGGAAACAGACCTCGAATTCCTTACCACTACTACGCCGGCTGCTCGTTACGCCATCTGTGACGAGGCCTTCTGCGACAGCCTGCACGCGCGCCTCGCGCCGCTGGAGGCGCGCCTCCGCGCCCTGCCGCGCATGGACCCGCCGCCGCCGGATCAGGCCGATGCGCCGCGGGGCGTGAACCAGTTGCGGCAGATCTATCACTTCGATCCCATGCAATTGCTGGAGGCGCTGGATGGGGTGTCGCTGCATCGCGACTATCTGCTGGAGTTTCTGCTGTTTCGTCCCGCGGCCACGGCCGCGCCCGAGGCGCGCGTCTATGTCAGGAAGCGTTTCGTGCCCGCCTTCATTCGCAACGCGCATCAGTTCGACATGATCGCCGGGGAGCAGCCCTGCGTGCTGCATCACCTGGACTTCGAACGCACGGCGGAAGGGGTTTTGCAGTTCTTCCTGCTGTGGTTCCTGCTCGGCAACCTCTTTCGCCCGGTGGATCGACAGGGCGGCGGGGAGCTGGCCCTGTATGCCGAGGCGCAGAAGCCGCTCCTGCTGGAGAACCACGGCCACGCCCTGGCGGCGGCACGCCCCGGTTTTCTGGAGGGCCTGGATCTGCGCCCCCGCGTGGCACTGGGCGAGCAGGCCGCCACCCTCCAGTTGCACAGCTTCGACTGGCGCGGCGGCCTGCAGGAGCGGGAGTTCCGCATCGCCTATCCCTGCGAGGTGAGCGCCCTCGGCAGCGAGACGCTTATTCCCCCGGCGGCTGCGTCGTGAGCCCGCGCAGGAAGGCGAGGTAGGGCGCGCTGTCCCACGGACGACCCCCCAGCGCGAGGTAGCGGATATCGCCGCGCGGATCGACGAGGAAGGTGGCCGGCAGGCCCCGTGGTCGCCAGGCCTCGGTGACGCTGCCGTCGGTATCCAGCAGGCTGGGTAGATGGGGAGCCACGGCGGCGAGAAACTCGAACACCGTGTCCTCGTCCTCGCCGGTGTTTATGATCACCACCTCGATGCCCATGTCCGCCAGTTTCGGCAGGGCGCGCGCCAGCGCGGGCATCTCGCGGCGACAGGGTCCGCACCAGCTTGCCCAGAAGTGCACGAAGCGCCAGCCGCCCTCGCGCCGCAGGCGGTAGCGCTCGCCATCCATGTCCGCCAGTTCGAACTGGGGCGCGGGGCGAGGCTCCACCGCCATGATGCCCCGGGGCAGACTGTCGGCCGGGGCGGCGGCGCCCCACGGCAGTGCCGTCGCCAGCATGGCCACCAGCATGAGCACCAGCGGCACGCGGCCCGCTTTATTCAGTCCTCGGCGCACGGGATGGCCTCCGTGGTGATGCGCAGGGTCTCGCCCGTGCCGTTCGGCCCGGTGTGGAAGACCGCCTCGATGCGCAGCGGCGCGGCCGCGCGGGGCAGGATGAGATTGCCGCCCTCGCCCTCGTCGGGCCGGAAGTCGAGGGCCTCGGGAAACAGTGTCCAGCGGAAGGTGGCGCGCAGGCCGGGACGAATGCCGAGGGCCTGCCAGCGTTCCCGCCACCAGTCGCGCCGATAGCGTTTCACCAGCCTGCCGTCGCGCCGGAAACGCCAGTCGTCCAGCCTGTGCCAGATCACCCGACGGCTGCGGTTGCGGACGCTGGCGGTGATGAAACAGGTGGCGGCCAGTTCGTCCAGCGCCGCGGGGGGAAAGCCGCGCGCCTCGTAGAAGGCGCGGATCTGGGCGGGACTGCGTGGGATGAGGCGCAGCGTCAGCCAGGCATTCCGGTACTCGTAAGCCCGGCCTGCGGCTGTCGAGGGTGTCGGCAGGGCCGTGACGAGACCGGCGCACAGCAGCATGCCGGCAAGGCGCAGGCGGGGCGTCGAAGAGGCTTGGCAGCGGGACATGGGCACAGTATAAATTGGTATGCTTTTCCAGGACAGGCGCATCTATACACTCGGGCTGGGCGAGCGCGAACTCAAACCCTTTCTCTCGCTCGTGCAGCAAAGCGGCATCCGCGCCGTGCTGGATATTCGTGCGCGTCCCGAGTCGGCGCAGCCCGCCCACTTCGCCATGGAGGCCCTGCGCCAGAGCCTCGACGACATGGGCATTGCCTATCACTGGGCGGGCCGCCACCTTGGCGCAGTGCACGCGCCGCGGCCCGACTCGGTGCACGCGGCGCTGGCGGACCCGCTGCTGCGTGGTTTCGCCGATCACATGCAGTCGCGGGAATGCCTGACCGCCATGCGCCAGTTGCAGAACCTGGCCCGCAGCACGCCCTGCGTCATCCTGGCCGCCGAGCTGATGCCGGAGCGTTGCCACCGTCGTCTCATCGCCGATCAACTGGTGCTGGCGGGCTGGACGGTCCTCCACCTGCTGGATACCACCACGCCCCGGGAACACGTTCTCAGCAGCGAGGCACGGCGCGAGTCGGTGGAACTCGTCTATGACCGGCGCCGGACATGAGGCCGCGCGCTTTTCTGCCATGGGCATTCCCCGGCCCGTGGTGTTCGTGTTAGCGTTATGCAAGCTTGCCGATTGCACGAGGGAAGAGCATGAGCAGCGTGAGCCTGAGCAGGCCGGCCGACAGCCACGTCGCCACCGTTGCGGTGCTGGCCATCCTCGCCATCAGCCTGCTGGTGGAAAACGACGTGGGCAGCCGCCAGGCCCTGCTGTTTCTCACCGGCGTCGGCCTCGGCATCGTGCTGCTGCATGCCGCCTTCGGTTTTACCGGCGGCTGGCGTCGCCTCTACCTGAGCGGCGAGAGCCGCGTGGTGCGCGCGCAGATCCTGCTCGTCGCGCTGACCTCGCTGCTGTTCTTTCCGCTGCTGGGCGGTGTCGTCCCCGGCCTCGGCGTGAACGGCGCCAGTGGGCTCTTCGGCATCACCGTCCTCGTCGGCGCCTTCCTGTTTGGTATCGGCATGCAACTGGCCGGCGGTTGCGGCTCCGGCACCCTGTTCACCGTGGGCGGCGGCAACGTGGGCATGTTGCTGGCGCTGATCTTCTTCATCGTCGGCAGCTTCGTCGCCACGGCGCACGTGGGCTGGTGGTACAGCCTGCCCAACGTGGGCAAGCCCTCCCTCATCCAGTGGCTCGGCTGGCTGCCGGCGCTGTTGTTGCAACTGTTCGTCTTCGCCGTGCTCTACCTCGCGGCGCGTTACTACGAAGGCAGGCGACGAGGCAGCGTCGCCGCACTGCGCCAGCGCGAGCTGGAACGTCCCATCCTCGATCGCCTGATCTTCGGGAACTGGCCGCTATGGTGGGCGGTGCTGGGCATTGCCCTGCTCAACCTGGTCACCTTGCTGCTCTCCGGCCACCCGTGGACCATTACCTTCGCCTTCGGCCTGTGGGGGGCGAAGATCTTTACCGCCCTGGGTGGCGATCTGAGTGGCTGGGACTACTGGAGCAGCGGCTATGCCGCGCGCGCCCTGGAGAGCAGCGTGCTGGCCGATGAAACCTCCCTGATGGATTTCGGCATCATCCTCGGTGCCATGCTCGCCGCCGCCCTGGCGGGCAAGTATGCGCCGGAGAAACACCTCGATGGCCGCCGCGTCCTGCTGGCCGTCGGCGGCGGTTTCCTCATGGGTTACGGCGCGCGTTTGGCCTTCGGTTGCAACATCGGCGGCATGATGGCGGGTATCGTCTCCGGCAGTCTGCATGGCTGGCTGTGGTTGCTCGCCGGTTTCACCGGCAGTCTGCTCGGCCTGCGCCTCCGCGCCTGGCTGGGCGTGGACCGGCCACGGGAGAAACAGGCATGAAGATCAGCAATCGGTTCATCATGGGGTCGGCACTGAGTATCGCCGCCATCGCGGTGGCCGTCGATCACACGCGCCACCGCCTGCCCGAGGCGCAGGCCCCCGTGGCGCAGGACGAGGAGTTGTACGAGAGCCCCTGTTCGCTGGGGGATTCGCCCTGTTCCCTTGGCGCCAGCCCATGTTCACTGGGCGATGTACCGGGCGAGGAGCCCGCGGCTTCGCCCTGTTCCCTCGGCGAGAGTCCCTGCTCGCTGGGCGGCGTATCCCCGTGCAGCCTGTAAGTACCTGTTTCAGATTCCACTACGGTTTACCGGCATCACGGGGACTCGATGCAATCCGTTGTTTCAGGTGATGGGGACCTGGAACACGTATCCAGCGTCATGAGCCCGGGCCTGCCCGAGCCCGCCGCCACGGCGCCGGCATTCCTCCAGTGCATCGTCGAACTGGCGCGCGCCGAGACCAATCCCGTCCTGCTCCTCCTCGAAGGGGTGACGCGCCTGGAACGCGAGCGGCGTTACCCGGAAGGCGGCCTGTCGCTCATGGACGGGCACTGGCGTTGCTTCTATCACTGCCACGCGGCGCCGGAGAAACCCGAGGAAGAGCACGGGCACTTTCATTTCTTTGCCGCCTGTGAAACGGAGGACGCCCCGGCCTGGACGCATGTCGCCGCCCTGTCCATGGACCACGAGGGCCAGCCCCTGCGCTGGTTTACGGTCAATCGCTGGGTCACCGATGGCCCGTGGGTGGCCGCGCCGGCCCTGCGCGCCCTGCTGCAATGGCCGGACATGGGCGGGGAAATAGCCCTGTTGCAGCGTTGGCTTTCCCTGGTGGTTCGGTTTTATGCCCCTGCCATTTCCCATCTGCTGGAACAACGCGACCGGATGTTGACCGAGATCAAGCCGGAGGCCGCACAAAGGACTATTCTGGAAGACAGGCAGATATACCTCCTGTCGGCGCGGCCAGTGGACGTGCAGGCCGATCTCGTGGCGGCCCTGGCTTAGAAGGGAGGAAGGCGCGCTCACATCCCGATGCACATACTCTGCAAGGAGGGCTCACCATGTGGATCATACGCATTTCGCTGTTATCCGTTTTATCGTTTCTGTTCATTGTTCCCGTCCAGGCCGTCACCCTGCCCGGCCCGCTGGTGGAGACCGACTGGCTGGCGGCGCACCGTAGTGAGGTGGTCATCCTGGACGTGCGCGCCAGGCCCGAGAAGTACACCGCCAAGCCGGTGTATCGCAAGGACCGCAAGACCGGCAAGAAGAAGCTGCTCGCCGTGGGTGGACATATTCCCGGCGCGGTACTGGTCGACTACAAGAAGATCCGCGCCACGCGCACCATCGATGGCCGGAAGGTCACGCGCATGCTTCCCGAGCGCGCCAGTTTCGCAAGGATCATGCAGGAGGCCGGCGTCAACCAGGATAGCGTCATCGTCATTACCAGCGCCGGTGAAGGCAACGGCGACGTGACCATGGCCACGCGCCTGTACTGGCAACTGAAGTACTTCGATCACCCCCAGGTGGCAATCCTCAATGGCGGGCTTGCGCAATGGTTGCTGGAGGGTCGTCCGGTCAGCTTCAGGACGGTGAAGGCGAAACGCGGCAACTGGCGGGGCGGGCCGGAGCGCCGCGAGCTGCTGGCCCTCAGCGAAGATGTCGCCGCGGTGATGGGCAAGGGCAAGGTGCAACTGGTGGACACGCGGCCCCTGTCGCAGTACTTCGGTACCTGGCGCAAGGGCTACGTTTATGCCAGGGGCCACATTCCCGGGGCCAGGCCGCTGCCCAACGAGTTGCTCACCAATCCCTCCCTGCCGGCGCGTTTTCTGCCGGTGGCCGACATGAAGGTGCTGGCGAAGGAACTGGGGATCGATCCCGCGGGACCGATCATCACCTACTGCAACAGCGGCCATCTCGCCTCGGGAAGCTGGTTCATCTTCCACGAACTCATGGGCAACCCGAAGGTCAGCCTCTACGACGGTTCCATGCACCAGTGGACGCTGGAGAAGCGCCCGGTCACCGCGCTCAAGCTGGAGTGAGCGCGCTCAGTCGGCCTGTATCCTGTCGTCGATAAAGTCGCGAATGAAGGCCGCGCTCTGCATGCTGCTGAAGCGCCCCCGTTCCTCGCCATTCTGGAAGAGGATCACGGTGGGAAAGCCGCGCACCGCATAGCGGCCGGCAAGTTTCATGTTGTCGCCTTCGTCCACTTCCACCTTGGCCAGTCTGACGGTGCCGCCGTAGTCCCTGACCACCTGTTCCAGTACCGGAGACAGGCTGATGCAGGGTGGACACCACTCGGCCCAGAAGTCCACCAGCACCGGATGTCGATGGGAAGCCGCGATCACGGCATCGTCGAATTCGTCGAGATTGATATCGAAGACGGGCATTGCCACCTGCTCTGCGTGTCGAAGGGGCGGCATCATAGCATCGGGACGTGGGCGGGGTAAAAGGCTCGCAGCCGGGAGAGACGTCGCGCCGGCGCGGGCGGGCCTGTTTTCCGCGCGGGGATATGGTCTAATGGACAGGTTTTCAGACCATACGGGAAGGGAATGGCAAGCGGCTCGCGCACCGTCATCATCGCCGCCCTGCTGGGCAACTTCGCCATCGCGGTAACCAAGTTCACCGCCGCGCTGCTGACCAACAGTTCGGCCATGCTCTCGGAAGGCATTCACTCGCTGGTGGATACCGGCAACCAGATCCTGCTGCTCTACGGCATACGCCGCGCGCGCAGACCGGCCAGCGCCGAGTTTCCCTTCGGCCACGGCAAGGAGATCTATTTCTGGTCGTTTATCGTCGCCATCCTGATCTTCTCCATGGGCGCGGGCTTTTCCATCTACGGCGGTATCAAGCACATCCTGCACCCGGAGATGATCGCCGATCCCCAGGTCAACTACATCGTGCTGGGCCTGGCCATGCTCTTCGAAGGCGCGGCCTGGTTTCTTGCCTGGCGGGCCTTCAGCAAGGTCAAGGGAAGACGGGGGCTCATCAGCGCCGTCAAGGCGGGCAAGGATCCCACCATGTTCGTCGTCCTGTTCGAGGATTCCGCCGCCATGCTCGGCCTGCTGATCGCCTTTGCCGGGGTGTTCGCCACGCAACTCACGGGTGATCCCCTGTATGACGGGATCGCCTCCATCCTCATCGGTCTCGTTCTTGCCGCCACCGCGGTGTGGATGGCCACCGAGACCAAGGGCCTGTTGATCGGCGAGGCAGCGGACGAAGAAGTGGTGGCGGGCATCCGCCGCATCCTCGAGGCCAGTCCCGACGTGGAACACGTCAACGAGATCCTCACCCTGCATTTCGGCCCGGAATACATCCTCGTCAACATCAGCCTCGATTTTCGCGACGATATCGATGCCGGCAGCATGGAGCTGGGCATCCGCGGCCTTGACAGGAAAATCAAATCGGTATATCCATTGGTGAAGCGTGTCTTTGTCGAGGCGGAATCCCGCCGCGCTCACCAGGAGGAACAGCATGGGCACAGGGACGTCACTGCTTGAGGTATCGCGGCGGCTCCTGCCTGTCTTTTTTCTGCTCTCCCCTCTTCCATTCTCATCTGCTGCCTCCGCGGCGGATATCCGCCTGCCCGACGGCAGTGTCTACCATGGTGCCCTGCAGGCGGGCCGTTTTACCGGCACGGGGCGCCTGGAATGGGCCAACGGCCGGCGTTACGAAGGAAGCTTCCGGGACGGCCTGATGGCGGGCAGGGGCACGATGAAATTTGCCAACGGTGATGTCTACGTCGGTGAGTTTCGCCAGGGCATGATGCACGGGCAGGGGATCCTGAGCCTTGCCAACGGGGATCGCTACGAGGGCGAAATGGCCCACGACATGCTCAACGGCTACGGGGTGTACTACGGTGCCAGTGGCAACACCTATATCGGTGACTTTGTCGATGACCGTGCCCAGGGTGCCATGCGCATCGAGTACGCCAATGGTGACATCTATGACGGCGAGGTGGCCAGCTGGCAACCCCATGGGAAGGGGCTGCTGGTCATGGCGCGAGGGGCGAGCTACGCGGGGACCTTCGTCGACGGCGAGCTGGAAGGCCGCGCCAGCATGAAGGAGCCCGACGGGCGCTTCTATGAAGGCGAGGTCAGGGCCTGGCGTTACCACGGCCGGGGCAGGCTGGTCCTGCCGGATGGTGCGGTGTACGAGGGCGAGTTCGTCGACGGGCGTTATCACGGCCGGGGGGTCTTCACCTACAAGAATGGCGACCGCTACGAGGGGCAGTTTGCCGACGGCCTGTATCACGGCGAGGGCGTGTTCATCTACAAGCAGCCACGCGGGCGCAAGAAACGCCTGACGGGCCGGTGGGAATGGGGTCGCTACGAACGCACGGATCTGAAGAAGGACAGCGACAGGCCGGTGCCGAAACTGGTGGCCGAGACCCTGCTCTATGGCGAGGCGGACCGCCTCGAAAAGCGGCTGGGCAGGATCACCGCCGGGCGCCCCGGTATCATCGACATGTATTTCCTCGCCTTTGCCGGTTACGGCGGACAGGACGTGTTCATGAAGGAAGCGGTCTTCTCCCGCGATCTGTTTCGCAGTCGTTTCGGCGCCACCGGCCGCAGTCTGGCGCTGATCAACAATCCGACCCTTGCCGGCAGGCATCCCCTCGCCAGCGTGACCAATCTGGATCGCTCGCTGGAGGCCATCGCCGCGAAAATGAACCGGGAGGAAGACATTCTGTTCCTGTTCCTCACCAGCCACGGCGGACCCTCCCATGTGCTGGATGTCTCCCTGCAGGATGTGCCCCTGCAGGATCTCCGGCCGGCGCAACTGGGCAAGCTGCTGGAGAAACACGGTATTCGCTGGAAGGTGGTGGTCGTGTCGGCCTGCTATTCCGGCGGCTTCATCGAGGCCCTGGCCGACGAGACGACGCTGGTGATGTCCTCGGCCGCCGCCGACCACACCTCCTTTGGCTGTAGTGACGAGGCGGAGTTTACCTTCTTCGGCCGCGCCTTCTTCAAGGAATCGCTCGCCACCACGGACAGTTTCCGGGAAGCCTTCGAACGCGCCCGCGTGCTGGTGGCGGAGCGCGAAAAACAGGAGGGCTATGATCACTCGCGGCCACAGATCCACGTGGGCGCGCGCATTGCGACGCGCCTGCAACAATGGCGCGCACAGGCCGTGGCGCCGTTGGCGGCCTCGGAGTGAAGCTCGGACGCGGCGCCTTAGCCAGGGGCGCGGGGGAGGGCGGCGGAATCCGCCTTCTGTCGCGCCAGTTTCCAGCCGGGGTTGGTGGAACAGCCGTCGATGACGAAATCCGGATCGGCGTGCACGGCGCAAAAATGCCGGTGGACCACCGCCGCGTCGGCGGCAAAGATGGTTCTGCCGTTTTCGAACAGCAGGTCGAAACTGGTCGGCGCCTTGCCGGAGCGCGGCGCGCGGGAGAAGACCAGCGCGATTTCGCCCGCCTGCCAGCTCGCCTGCGTCCCGGTGTCGGCGTAGGCGGCGGTGGCGCAGAGGTAGGTGCCGTAGCTGATGGATGGTTTGGACATGGCTGCTGTCGTGCCGGGCCGGACGGGAATTATGCGGCCAATGACCGGCGCGGGCAAATGCTGTGATCCGTGGTTTCACGGTGATCGGGATTCGGAGCATGTATCTGGCATAGAATACGTCGAATTTCCCTGATGGAGGAGACAGGCCCATGAATACCCGCTACATGTTGTTGCCCGCCCACGATTCGGCTCGTATCCGCCTGTTGCAGATGCCCGAGGATATGGAAGAACACGAGGCCTTTCGTTGCGTGACGGGCGTCATCGGCGGGGTGCAGGACGCCTCCTCGGACTGGGACTGGGAGGATGTCCTCGACGCCCTGGAGAACAACGGTTTCTCCAACGTGGAATTCATCCTCGGCCCGGAACTGGACTGAGTTCCCCACTGCGTCGTCGCTCACCATGGCCGATCTGTTCAGCGTTCGCGCGCCGCTCGTCCTGCGTCATCCCGATGGGCGCGAGGAAGTCCTCGCCGCGGTGTTTCCCCATCCCGAGGGGCTGCTGTATTTTCAGCTCTACTGGCACCAGGGTGATCCGGCGCGGACCATCCACCGCCTCGCCGGCGAGCTGAGCGGAACCGGCCCCTGGCGCATCGGCGACCATCGCTTGCGCGTGCTGGGTTGCCAGGGCACGGACGGGGAACTGGCGCTGGCCTGGGAGGCCTGGCAGGCCTGTCTCGACAGCGCCCCGGAAGACTACCCGCCGCCGCCCCTCATCGCGGCCATTGCCCGCAGGCTGGGGGCGCTTGCCTGAGGCATGATCGCCGACAGCCTGGATGTGGTATAATAACCCGCTAATTTACTAAGGATATAGACCGTCAGCGCGGCCGCCCGGTGAACCCACCAGGGCAGCGCGGGCGGGCATTTCCGGGATCCGAAACAATGGCTGAAGTTGTCGTATCTGAACTGAGTACCGAAGAGCGTGGCGAGCTGGCGCGCGTCATCATGAACATTCTCGACAGCTGGGGCATGTCCTCCGAAGAGAAGATCGCCATGCTGGCCCTGCCCGAGGGCACGCGCACCCGCACGTTGCACAAGTTCTACAACAATACGCCTCTGCCCGACGAGCCGCAGGTGACCGAGCGCATCGAACACGTGCTGGGCATTGCCAAGGCGCTGCGCACCAGCTATCCCGCCAACCCCAGGATGTGCCGTTTCTGGCTCAACACGCGTAACCGTCGTTTCCGCAACCGTACGCCCCTGCGCACCATGCTGGAGGACGGGCTCCAGGGCGTGGTGGCGGTGCGCGTCTATCTCGACTGTGCCTATGACTGGGACACCGAGGAAGAACGCAACTGACTCCCACGGGCGGAGCCGCCGCCCGAGGTAACTTTCCTGTAAGGTCGTAACTATGTCGGAAATCGAACTGTCCAAAGAAGAGAAGGTCCTGCGCATGGTCAAGCGTGTGCTCACGGACATCGCCCGTGACACCCACGTGGGTCCGGGCCAGCGTCACCCGCTCAGCGGCGAGACCATTCAGAGCATGCGTGACTGCCTCGCCCTCATCGTCGCGCGCGAGAGTGAACTCGCCGAGGAGGCCGGTCGGCCCAGCCAGATGCGTCCGCACTACGTGGACGAGCCGCGCAGGGAATCGGTGGTGGTGCAGATGGACGAGGGCCTCGCGGGCGGCAAGGCGGCCAAAGAGGACTCCTAGCCATCGACGCCCCCTGCACTGAAGTCTGGTGCGAGGCATGCAAGGCACTCAACCCCTCGCTCCGCGCGCGCCTGTCGGCCCTTCAGGACGGCGACATCCTGCGCCGCAGTCACCTGTTCGAAGGCCGTTACGAGAACATCTATCTCGATGAACGGCGGATCCCGTCCCTCGCGCGCCTGCGTGAGCTGGCGCGCCGGCATGCCGCCGAGGTGCTGGGCATGGACAGTGAACGGCTGCAGGCCGGTTGCTGGTTGAATGCCATGCCCCCCGGCAGCAAGACCCTGCTGCATTCACACGACGATGACGACGAGCTGCTCTCGGGGGTCTATTACATCCAGGTGCCGGACAGGGCCGGTCGGCTGGTTCTGCACCACGCGGGCGGCCGGGTGACGGTGGAACCCGAAGCCGGCAAGTTCGTCTTTTTCGATCCCGCCATTCCCCATGAGGTGACGCGTAACGAGAGCGCGCAGACGCGTCTCTCCCTGGGCTTCAACTTCGGTCCGACTCGTCCATGAGGTCGAGGCCCTCCCGGGCCGTGTCGCGGACTTCCGCATCCTCATCCTGCAGGCACTGCTCGAGCAGCGGGCGCGCCGCCGCACCGCCCGCCAGGCCCAGCAGGTAACAGGCGTCGTTGCGCGCGCGCGCCTGCCCGGCATGCAGGAGGGGCGCCAGCGCCTCGCGCAGGGCGTCCGATGCCTCCACTGGCCGGTCTTCGCCGGCGAGGGTTTCATAGATGGCGCCAAGGCCGATGCGCACTTCCATGGGCGTGTCCTCGTCGGCGAGCAGGCGAGCCGTGGCCTCGGCAATGGCGGGGTGGCGGCGCGCGGCGGCCGTGGCGTCGGCCAGGCGGCCCGTGCCCAGCGTCTCCCCCAGGTAGGCAGCGAGGCCCTCGGCCGTGTCGGCGCTGCGTGCCCAGTCGCGCAACTCGCCGAGGGGGTAGACGCCCTGGAAGCGCAGGGCACCGATACGGAACCAGGGCACGCTGCGCACGCCGTATTCTTCTGCGGCCTCGGGGCGTTGTTGCAGGTTGACGATCTCGAGGCGAGCCAGCACGCCCTCCTTCACCAGACGCGCAAGCGAGTCCAGCACCGCGGGGCAGTTGGGACAGCTGCTGGTGAGGAGCAACAGGGCGTCGGGGACGGTGGCTGGGGGCATGAGGCAAAAAATCCGGCGGTGGTGGTCACGGGGCGGACTGTCAGGGGGGGATGGTACTTGATATGATGAGCGCCAACCAGCACCGTGGCGGCAGGCCGAGCGTCGTTCCGACGGCGGAGTGAAGCGCGGGGTGGCAGGGAGGGGGAGATAGTATGGCGCTGTATGCATTCGATGGCACGTGGCAGGAAAACACGCCGGACGATGAAAAGGACACCAACGTCGTTCGTTTCTACGAATCCTACGAAGGCGAGAAACATTATTTCAGCGGCGTGGGTACCCGCCTGGGCTGGCTGGGTCGCATCGTCGGCGGTCTGACCGGGGCGGGGGGGAAGGCCCGCATCGAGGAGGCCAGCGCGGCGCTGGAGCAGACCTTCTACGAGGGCGACGAGGACATCGACATCATTGGCTTCAGCCGTGGCGCCGCGATGGCGCTGGACTTCGCCAACCGCATCGCCCGCGAGGGCGTCGCCGGCCAGAAGCCTCCCATCCGCTTTCTCGGCCTGTGGGACGTGGTGCCTTCCTTCGGCATTCCCGGCAACGACATCAACCTCGGCTACGTCTTCAGCCTGCCGGCCTGCGTGGAGAAGTGCTTTCATGCCATGGCGCTGGACGAGCGGCGGCGCAATTTCAAGGTGCAGCGCGTCGTCACCACGGTGGAGGATGCCGAGGCCGAGGGTCGTGTCTTCGAGGTGTGGTTTCGTGGCGTGCATGCGGACATCGGCGGCGGCAACCGCAACCCCGGTCTGTCGAGCATTTCACTTTGCTGGATGTACCACCAGGCGCTGCGCTGTGAGCTGCCCATTGCCGAGGCCGTGATCGAGCGCCAGAAACTCTACCGCGATCCCGATGCGCGTATCGGCGGTAACGTGGATTTCATCACCCACCCCTGGCGTCCCATCCCCTGGACCGACGTGGTGCACGACAGCGTCCGCTACCGCGAGGGGCACAACAACCCGCCACAGGGACTCAAGGTGGTCGATGACGAGGGGCGCATCCTGCCCACCGGCTTCCAGCGCAACACCGGGTGAGCCATGCCGGGGCGTGCCGCCAGGGCCTTCGATATCGAAAAGGCGTACCGCCGGCTCGAATCGCTGCATGCAGCGGGAAAGATCGACGCGGCGCGGAAGATCTACGCCAGGCTGGCGCGGCAGCGGCCGCGGAATCCGTATGCGCTGGATCTGTTCGGCGTGCTCGCCAATCGCTACCGTCTCTTCGACGTCGCCGTCGAACTGTTGCGCGAGGCCGTGCGGGCCGAGCCCGGCAACCTGGACATGAATTACCACCTTGCCCTGGCCCTGTGCAATCTCGGCGACTTCGACGCGTCGGCCCGCCACTACGCGCCTGTCATGCGCGGCGCGCCGCCCAGCGCGGAGCGCTGTCACAACTATGCCGATCTTCTGCTGGCGCGGGGTGAGCTGGCGGGCGCCGAGGAATACTATCGCCGTGCCCTGGAGATGGACCCGACCTGGCTGGCGAGCTGGAACCGGCTCGCCGAGGTGTTGATCCACACCGGCCGGCATGCCGATGCCATTCCCCTGCTGGCCCATTGCCTGCAACGGGAGCCCAACCGTATTCCCGCCCTGTCGCTGCTGGCCATCGCCCTGGCCGCCACCGGCGAGGAACAGGCCCTCGCGGAACTGGTGGACCTGGAGCGCTTCATCATGCCGCTGCCGGCCACCGCGCCGGCGGGCTTTGCGGATCTCGCCGAGTTCAACCGCCGGCTGGCACGCCACATCGCCACGCACCCGAAACTGAAGCGGGAGCTGCGTGACATCTCCACCCGCGGGGGCGGGCAGACGGAGGGCAATCTGCTGGCGGAAGACCATCCCCTGATCGAAAATTTCCGCGGCATGATCGACACGGTCATCCAGCGCTATATCGAGGGCCTGCCCGCCATGCCCGGCCATCCCCACTGCGGGCAGGTGCCCGAGGCCTGGCGCCTGGAAGGCTGGGGCGTGGTACTGGAGAGCGGCGGCCACCAGGCCGCCCATGTCCATTTCGACGGCTGGGTGAGCTGCGTCTATTATCTGTCCCTGCCCGAGGCGATCCATGCCGACGATCCCGCGCAGGCGGGCTGGATCCAGTTCGGCCAGGGGCCGCGGGAACTCTATGGCGGCCACGCCGCGCCCACGCGTCGCCTGCAACCGCAGGAGGGCCTGTTCGTCATGTTTCCCTCCTATTTCTGGCACGAGACCATTCCCTTCACCGCCGAGGCGCCACGGATCTGCATCGCCTTCGACGTCATCCCGCAGGATCGCCGGCGGGCCTGAGGTCACGGCGACCCGTTTGTGTTTCACCCGCTGCGCCCATGAGTTCCCTCCCCGACGTTTCCGTCATCCTGCCCGTGCACAACGGTGGCGACTGGCTCGCCGCGGCAGTGGCGAGCATCCTCGGCCAGCGCCACGCGAACCTGGAGCTGCTGCTCATCGACGACCACAGCACGGATGCCGCCATCGCGGGGCTGGCGCGCGACGATCCCCGCCTGCGCGTGTTGCACAGCCCGGCGCGCGGCATCGTCGCCGCCCTCAACCACGGCATCGGGCAGGCCCGCGGCAGGTTCATTGCGCGCATGGATGCCGACGACATCAGCGAGCCGACGCGTCTCGCCTGCCAGCTCGACTACCTGCGTCGGCATCCCGAGGTGGGGATCTGCGGCGCGCGGGTGAACATCTTCAGTGGCGAGCCGGGCGCGGCGGCGGCGGAGGGTTACCGTGTCTATGAAGACTGGATCAATGCCCTGACGAGGCCGGAGGACATCGTGCGCGAGATCTATATCGAGAGTCCCATCCCCCATCCCACCGCCATGCTGCGGCGCGAGGTACTGGAACAGATCGGCGCCTACCGGGATTGCAGCTGGGCGGAAGACTACGATCTCTGGCTGCGTGCCCACCTTGCCGGTATCCGCATGGGCAAGCCGGAGCCGGTCCTGCTGCACTGGCGTGATCACGACGGGCGATTGTCGCGCCGCAGCGAGCGCTATGCCCGCCGCCGGTTCACCGCGGCGCGGGCCTGCTACCTGGCGCAACAGTATGGCGACGGGCGCGAACTGGTGATCTGGGGTGCGGGAGAAAACGGCAAGCGCCTGTGCGATGCCCTTGTCGGCCACGGCGTGCATCCCCGCGCCTTCATCGACGTCAATCCCCGTCTCGTGGGTGGTCGCAAGCGTGGCTTGCCGGTGGTCGCCATGGAAGATCTCGCGGGCCTCGGTGAGGTCTTCATCCTCGTCGCCGTGGCGCGCCGCGGCGCGCGCGAGGAGATCCGCGCCTTTCTCCGCGCGCGCGGCCGCCGTGAAGGCGAGGACTTCATTTTCGCCGCCTGAGGCGAGGGTCGGCACGCCGTGCCGGTTT
>Ga0256830_1000214_pt1 | contig 50705 bp, 50 predicted proteins | sample 128326metaG_FD_190537 | JGI IMG/M metagenome (GOLD analysis project Ga0256830, IMG submission 190537) | Hydrothermal vent microbial communities from Lau Basin, Pacific Ocean - 128-326 | ecosystem: Environmental > Aquatic > Marine > Hydrothermal vents | place: Pacific Ocean: Lau Basin | collected... | reverse complement strand
CCCAGTACCCTCCTGTTGTCAAAGGCTTGATTTTTCAGGCGTGCAAGTTCTATCATAAAGACATACAAAGAGAAAACGGTTTTCCGGTGGCTATGCCGGCGGGGAAACACCCGTTCCCATCCCGAACACGGAAGTTAAGACCGCCAGGGCCGATGATACTGCGACCGAGAGGTCGTGGGAAAGTAGGACGCTGCCGGATCAAAATTCAGAGAGGATATGGATCATCCACGATCCATATCCTCTTTTTTATTGCCTGCACCGCCTGAGGGATTAAAGTTTTCGCGAAAACAACCGATAAGGTCATTAAGATCGATCAACATCGTGATTGAACCGTGTCGAACCGGACTCTTGTACGGAAGGGGGATCGATTATGAGTGAGAATGAAAAGGACAGAAGCGGAGATCCCGAGACGACCAAGTGGTGGGTCGAGCTTGAGGACAAGAAGCTCAGCGAGCTGAGCTGGTGTTGCAGGCTGATAGTCGAGACCGGCCTGGAGGCGCTCCAGTGGTATGACTCGACTGGAGAGTTCCATAACATATACGTCAATTACTGCCCGAAGTGCGGTACAAACCTCGCCGCTTACCTGAGAGGCTTTGCAGATACCGACGAACTCCACTGAGCTTCTCCCTCGAAGTGCCTTCTGCCTGAGCAGCACGTAGGGGCGCGCTGGGGGGAGGTCACCTCAGTATGATCATGTAAAAGAAGGTCGCTTTTCTGCCGGTCTCCGCGTTCACAGCGGTAAAGCCTATGCGGTTGACCTCGCGTTTCAGCCTCTGCTCGACCCCTGCCCTGATCGTCTCCCTTTCAGGATTGATCTCGGGCCGTATCCAGCCGAGCTCAGAGACGTAGATGCCCGGGTTCCTGTAGATGCCGAGGTTTGCTATCCTGCCCTCTATCCTTCCGGGCGGGTTCTCGTCGAGGAGCCCGTACGGCGGGTACATGATCTCGACGTCGAGCGGCTCCGTCGAGAGGAACTCCGTGAACTTCTCCATCTCCGCCCAGCTTCCCACCGATGCATATCTCGGCAGCAGGTAGGGGTCGGAGAACACTCCTATGGCGGCCGGGTCCTGCGTGAACGCGGCACTGTAGCCGTGCTTCTTCAGCATCTCCACGTACTCCTTGTTGTACTCGCCGTAGGGAAAGGCGTAGAGCGCGGGCCTGTACCCGAGGAGCTTACCGAACCGCTTCTCGCTCCGCGCGAGGTCGTCCTCGATCAACTGCAGGTAGTCTTCCCGGGTCATTCCCTCAGGCGGCCGCGCGAGCCTCCGGTGGGAATAGGAGTGGTTGCCGAGGGTCGCCTTGTCATATTTCATGATGTCTGCGAGTTCGTCGGCCGTCATGTAGTCGGGGTACCTGCCTACGGCTTCCATGTAGAGGAAGACGGTGAAGGGAAACCCGTACTTCCTGAGCAGGGGGAACGCGTGGGAGTAGAAAGACCTGTAACCGTCGTCGATCGTCAGGGCCACGGTCTTCGGCGGTATCTCCGCCTTGTCCTTTATGAGTGAGACGAGCTCCGGGAGGCCTATGACGTTGTAACGGTTGTCCTTGAGATATCTCAGCTGGGCCTCGAACTCTTCGGTGGAGATGGAGGTGCTCGGGCTTACCGGTTCATTGAACTTGTGATAGAGAAAGACCGTGGCATAGCCGCTCTCTGCGCCGGCAGCGAGGGGACTAATGAATGTAAGCAGGATCAATGCGACAGGTATCGTAAATCTCAAGATTCGTGCTCCGAATGATGTTGTTGAGCCTCCGAACATACTCCTCCCGGAGTATGGAGTAGTTGTCGAGATACTTGATGAGCTGCAGCGACTGAGGGGTGTCGGTGCGCCTCTCCCTGAAGTCCTTGTATGCCCAGCCCACGTTGATGTTGTAGAGGTAGTCCTGCACCGCCTGGAGGGTGGAGTCGTACCTCGAAAGCCGCGCCTCCGATCCGACGGCCTTGATGCCCGGGCTGCCCCCGAAGGTCCAGGTGCCGAAGATATTGATCCCCTCTTCAAAGAACCTCGATGTGCCCCACCCGCTCTCGAGCGCGGCCTGGGCGAGTATAATGCTCGGAGGGTGCGTGTTGAGCCGCGAGAGCAGCTCGTCTATGTCGTCGGTGCGGTACTTCTCCGACAGCTTGCTGAACAGGGAGAGCTCACCGTCGCTCAGGGCGATGCCCTTCGATAGCTTTTCTCCGATCCGGTTGATTTCCCTCCTCTCGCCCTTTATCTCGTCTATGGCGATGAGGATGGACGGCAGCACGATCTTGACGAACGCCTCCTTCCTCTCCTCGGTGCCGAGCCCGCCGAGAGAGACCACGGACCTGTATACCACCGGCTTTACCGCATCACAGTCGAACTCCAGGGACTGCAGGTCGTCTATGGATGACAGGTCCCTGTAGATTATCTCCATGTCGCTGCCGTGCGTGCCGACGATCTCCCTGCCGGACAGCAGCATCACCGACAGGGCCGCCAGCGAGACGACTATGGTGACGATCCCTCTCACTCTTCCGGTATACCTCCGCCTGCGTAAGACGTCATCTGTAAATTATAGCATATTTTTGTAAAATAAGGCCGGTTTATGGTTAAATAAAAATCCACGGGAAATCCGTCTTGCGGAGGAGATTCGGCGATGAAGAGATATTTCGGCCCTTACGGCGGGCGGTTCGTGCCCGAGACCCTCATCCCGGCGCTCGAGGAGCTGGAGAGGGCCTTCGGCAGGGTGACGAGGGAGAAGGGGTTCAGCGAGGAGTTCAACGCCCTTCTCAGGGATTACGTGGGCCGGCCCACGCCCCTGTACTTTGCATCGAGGCTGACGCGGCACCTCGGTGGTGCACGTATATACCTGAAGCGGGAGGACCTCACCCACACCGGGGCCCACAAGATAAACAACGCCCTCGGGCAGGCGCTCCTCGCAAAGAGGATGGGCAAGGAGAGGCTTATCGCTGAGACCGGAGCGGGCCAGCACGGCGTGGCTACTGCAACGGGTGCGGCACTGGTCGGGCTGAAGTGCGAGATATACATGGGGGCTGAGGACATGAAGCGCCAGGCCCTCAATGTCTTCAGGATGAGACTCCTTGGTGCAGAGGTCTCTGAGGTGTCGCTCGGTTCAAGGACACTGAAGGACGCGATAAACGAGGCCTTGAGGGACTGGACTACAAACGTGCGGACCACCCACTACGTGCTGGGGACGGTCTTCGGCCCTCATCCCTATCCCACGATGGTCAGGATGTTCCAGTCGGTCATCGGCAGGGAGGCGAGGAGGCAGATATTGAAGGCCGAGGGCAGGCTTCCCGACTGCCTGATCGCCTGTGTCGGGGGCGGCAGCAATGCCATGGGCCTGTTCCATGCCTTTTTAAAGGACGACGTGCGGATGATCGGTGTAGAGGCCGGTGGAAAGGGGATCGAGAGCGGGCTCCATGCTGCGAGGTTTGCCGGAGGCTCGGTCGGGGTTTTCCAGGGATGCAAGAGCTATCTCCTCCAGGATGAGGACGGTAACGTCCTCGGCACACACTCCGTGTCCGCCGGGCTCGACTATGCATCCGTCGGCCCTGAGCACGCGTTTCTCAGGGATGCCGGAAGGGCTGAATACACGTATGCTACGGATGACGAGGCGCTCGAGGCTTTCGAGCTGCTGTCGAGGACCGAAGGCATCATTCCGGCCCTCGAGTCTGCACACGCCCTTGCCGAGGCCGTGAAGCTCGCCCCTGCACTGCCCGCCGACAGGGTCATAATCGTGAACCTGTCGGGTAGGGGTGACAAGGACGTCGAGCATGTCGCAAGGATCAAGGGGGCGCTGAAGCGCTGAGGGACCGCGTGCCCGGCCGGTACAGCCCAAGCACAGGTGCTGCATGACCCTCCGGAGGGTTCAGACCCGGGTGACCCTTATGAAGTAGCGCTCGATGCCGGCTTGCGGCAGCCTGAAAGAGACGGCCTCGATATCGAGCCCCTCTGGCCTGCTCCCAAGCCTCTTCTCAACCTCTCTCATCTCCTCGCGGTACAACGGTCCCTTGCCGAGAATCAGCACGCCTCTCCTTCCGAGTATGCCTGCCGTCTTCCTGATGAAGTCGTAAGTCCTGAACAGGGCCCTCGTAACGATGACGTCGTAGGTCGTGTCCCCGCCCGCCCTTGCATGCTCTTCGAGGGTGCTCTCGATCACCGTGGCCCCGCTCAGGCGCAGAACCCTGCAGATGTGCCTGAGAAAGCCGGCCCTCTTCCACGAGGGCTCAAGCAGGCAGAGGTCGAGTTCGGGCCGTGCGATCTTGAGCACCACACCGGGAAAGCCGCCCCCGGAGCCGACATCGAGCACCCTCGGACGCGCCGGTTCCGGGGGAAAGGCCTTGAGGTAGAGCAGGGAGTCGAGGAAGAGGTGGATCGCCATCTCCCGGTCGTCCTTCAGCCCTGTTATGTTGTATGCCCTCGACCAGCGCTTCAGCTCCCTGTGATACACGGCGCACGCGTCCAGTATCTCCGCTTTGCGCTCGAGGCCGAGTTCTTCCAGCCCGGCCCTCAATGTGTCGAGAAACTCCCCGGTCACGGGCTCCTTACTCAATCTGTTCAGGAGTCTCCACGCCGAGCGAGAGGTTGTGAAGAATGTGATCTATGGTCGCCACTACGCCGAAGTTGAGGAAGGTCGACTGGAATATGCTTTCAGGCGGATTGAGTATCTCGTTGCGGATGGTCAGGAAGAGGCGTCTCAGCCTCGTCCTGCGGTTGTATCTCGAGTTGCGGATGATGTCGGAGCAGAGCTCACACATCGGGACGGCCTCTCTGCGGGCATAGTCGAGGAATATCTCGGCGATCTTGAAAAAGAGGCTGTCCGGTATGTCGCCGGCCTGCTTGCCCTTGTAAGGCTTCAGGAGCCTGTAGATGCTGTCCTCGTGCATCCACCATGTCTCGAAAGGGAACTGAAACATGTCGCGCGGGTGGTAGCTGATGGGTTCGCAATCGGATATGTCGAGCATGTACTCGACCGGTTCGAGGTTCTTCCAGCCGAGGATGTTCTTCAGGATGACGGTGTCGAGAGGTATGGTGAATCCCTTGCTGAAGCCTTTCTTCATGAAGTGTTTTACCAGTTTGAGCAGGTAGTCCTCGTCGATGGGATAGTAGCTCAGCTCTGAGAAGTACTCCCTCTTTATGTCGTCGTATCCCTCTTTCGTGAGGTTCGTTATGATGATCGTATCCTTGATGCCGACGCGCAGCTTCATCAGTATGGAGGCGAAGAAGTAGTTGTTCCGACCGAACTTCTTCCCTATGAAGGCCGACATCGAGCCGTTTCCGTCTATGAGGCTGACCCAGAGGTCGACGTACTTGCTCTTTCCTGCACGCGGCAAGTCCGGGGCGAACGACATCTCCTCAGGAGGCAGCGGCAGCTCCTGCATCAGGGCGATGTATGCCTGTTCGGCCTCGTCCTTGAGGGGTGGGTTGAGGCGTGAAATGCTGTAGAGGATGTTGATCGCATCCTGGGTCCCGGCCATCTCTATGGCCCTCAGTGCGGAGCGGGAGACATCGGTGTCGTGGTGGTAGGTCAGGTGTTCCAGGAAGTGGAGCACCTCGGGTTCTTCCGAGCCGGCGAGGTCTTCTATCATGCCGAGAAGGCCCTCGGGCTTGCTCTTCTCGATTATCACCTTGTGGATGTCGTAGAGCTTCGAAGGATTGGACCTTATCTGGTCCACTATGAAGTCCTCGAAGGAGTCCCTGAAGTCCGTGAACTCCTCGACGAAGTCCTCGAACCCATCGAGGCTTTCGAGCAGGTCCTCGGGCTCGAAGGCCGACAGGATGATCGCCTTGTCGAGATCGGAGATGTTCTCTGTGGTGAGCACCTGGTTGAGCTCGTTGATGAGCCACTCGGGAATGGGCCGCGGACTGTGCCTGTCGAGTATGAACTTCGTGAGCGTCAGGATGTTGTCTTTCTTTTGGGGCGTGAACTTCTCGGTCCTGATCAACCTGAACAGCAGCCTCAGGACCGTGTTCGGGTCTTCATATATGTACCGCGATACCTGCCGCCTCATGTCCCGCGGGGGAAGGGCGATGAGCCTTCTGAGGTCGGCAAGCTGGTTTTTTCTCGGCATCTGCCTCTCCTTTTCATTCAGGGGCATGCATGTGATCAGCCGACGGGACGGCTCGTTTCACCGCAGCCTGCTGTGTTCCCGCCTGTCCTTCTCGAGGGCTATCATAACAAGGGCTATGGCAGCGGGAGTAACTCCCGGGATTCGGCTTGCCTCTCCGACGTTTGCGGGCCTGACCTCTTCGAGTTTATTCAGGACTTCCCGGGAGAGTCCCGATATCCGGTCAAACTTGAAGTCAGGAGGAATGGTACGCCCCTCGATGCGTTTCATCCTCTCTACCATCTCCATCTGACGTTTTATGTACCCCTTATATTTTATCTCTGTTTCGACAAGTTTTTCCAGTTCGCCGTCAAGCGCGTACGGAGGGGGATGCAGTCTCCTCACGAAGTCGTACGTGACCTCGGGCCGCTTCAGGAGTCTCAGCAGTGGGGTCTTCTCGGTGACCGCGGCGGTGCCGAGTGAGTCGAGTATGGGGTTTGCCTCCTCGGGGGAGACCTTCAGGGACTCCAGCCTCTTCAGCTCGGTCTCGAGCAGATCCCGCCTCCTCAGAAACCTCCTGTAGACGTCTTCCCGCAGGAGGCCCACCCTGAAGCCCTTTTCACCGAGCCTCAGGTCAGCGTTGTCGTGCCTGAGAAGAAGCCGGTATTCAGCCCTCGATGTGAACATCCTGTACGGCTCTGAAGTCCCCTTTGTGACGAGGTCGTCGATCAGTACCCCGATGTATGCCTCGTGTCTCTTAAGGACGAGCGGTTCCCTCGACTTGAGCTTGAGCGCGGCGTTTATGCCGGCCATGAGGCCCTGGGCCGCAGCCTCTTCGTAACCCGATGTGCCGTTTATCTGGCCGGCGAGGTAGAGCCCTTCGATCAGTTTGGTCTCGAGCGTGTGCTTCAGCTGAGTGGGGTAGACGAAGTCGTATTCCACTGCATAGCCTGGCCTCATGATCTCGGCCTCCTCGAGACCGGCTATGCTCCTTACGAGCCTCACCTGCACGTCGTAGGGAAGGCTCGTCGAGATGCCGTTTGCGTAGTACTCCTTCGTACGAAGGCCCTCGGGTTCGAGGAAGACCTGGTGTGCGGGCCTTTCAGAGAATCTCACGACCTTGTCTTCTATGGAGGGGCAGTATCGGGGACCCACCCCCTTTATCCGGCCGCTGTAGAGGGGTGAGCGGTCGAGGTTCTCCAGTATGATCCTGTGGGTCGCCTCGTTCGTGTATGTTATGAAGCAGGAAAGCTGGGGATTGTCCACGGATTCCGTGCTGTAGGAGAAGGGCACCGGCGGGTCGTCACCCCGCTGCTCCGCCGTCACGGAGAAGTCGATGCTCCTTGCGTCTATCCTCGGAGGCGTACCGGTCTTGAGCCTCCCAAGCCTCAGGCCGAGCCCCCTCAGGGAGTCCGAGAGGCCGACGGAGGGGAATTCACCGGCCCTGCCGGCTGCGTGGCTGTCCAGGCCGATGTGGATGAGTCCCCGGAGGAATGTGCCGGTGGTTATGATCACCGCCCTTGCGCCGTGGAAGGAGCCGTGAGAGGTCGAGACCCCGCGGACACGGCCGTCCCTTGTCACGATGCCCTCGACCGTGGCCTGTTTTATCGTCAGCCTCGGCTCTGATTCGAGCACGTCCCGCATCCTGAGGCGGTACAGCACCCTGTCGGCCTGGGCACGCAGTGACCATACCGCCGGGCCTTTGCTCCTGTTCAGAATCCTGAACTGTATGCCGGCCCTGTCGGTGACCCTCGCCATCTCTCCCCCGAGGGCGTCTATCTCCCTCACGAGGTGTCCCTTTGCGAGCCCACCGATGGCGGGATTGCAGGAGAGCTGGGCGATGGTGTCGAGGTTCATGGCAAAGAGGCACGTCCAGAGGCCCATGCGCGCGCAGGCAAGGGCGGCCTCACACCCGGCATGGCCTCCTCCCACCACTATTATGTCGTATTCCGACTCGGTATGCATTTCTGCGTCGATGCCTCGCGGCAGGTTGCGGGGACCTCGCAAGCCGGGCTCAACCCGTCCTGCCGGAGGGGCGGGAGAGCGGGTCAGCCGGCACTTTCCGGTGCGGGCCGGGCGGGACGTGCGCAGCTCCCTCCACGGCCCGGGCGCTGAGGCGCCCCTCTTCAAATCCCCGGTCAGACATTGTAGTGCCTCCTGAGCTCGACTATCTTCCTGTAACCCTCGGGGCTCAGCCTCTTGAGGTCTCCCTCGGTCTCGCCGAGCCTCTCGGTCACCTTCGCCTTCAACTCCGGGGGCGTCTTGTCCGCGGCCAGCAGTCCTACGTACAGGGAGGAGACGGCGTAGAGGAACCTGACATTCTCCTGGTCCATCTCGAGCAGCCTCTGGAACACGATGGTGGGAAAGAGAGGGGTGTCGGCGGCGTATACGATGTCGTACATCTTGTCCAGTATCGCCGATTCATTGATCATGACATCGACATCGACGACCGGCCTTCCCTTGTCGTCCTTGTCGAGGTATTCGAAGCCCTTGGCTGCCTTGATGGTCTCCTCGAAGCATTCCTTTTCACAGAAGAAGGCCGGTATGTTTATGCAGAAGAGCCCGTGGACCAGGTACAGGAGTTCTCCGTCCTGTCTCTCCTTCACCACGCGTATCTCTTTTCCGCACCTGTCGCAGTGTGTTGTCAAGTCCGTTGCCATGCGAGACTCCTTTCAGAGAGAGGTGTTCAGGCGCCGGCGCTGATTGCCCCCGCCTGAATCGTTTCCTATTTATGGTAATAACTGTCCGGCCGATATTGCAAGTCCGCCTGAGGAACCGGCCGCACGCCGGATCTGTTTTCCTCACGTCCCCGCCATCCTCACCGGGGGTGTTTTCAACGGCGCCGAGCTGCGTACGACCGAGGGCGACGGGTTTACCTCACCCGCTGATTGGTGGTATACTAATTCTCATTTTTGGAGACATGTTTGGATATAAACGGAATTTTGAAGGAAGCAACCGGTGATGTGTCAAGGGGGTCGCTGATGGGAACCGCCTCACGGCCGCCTTCCTTCGGTGCGGGAAGGCCCTTGCTCGTCTTCCTCGTCCTGCTGCTGATGGTCCTTCTCAATTTTGTTCCTCCTCTCCATGCCCAGGAAGGCCCGACAGTCAAGGGGATCGAGATAAGGGGGCTCAAGAGGGTCGACGAGGGCGCGATACGCAAGCGGCTTTCTCAGAAGGTGGGGCAGCCACTCTCCGGGGAGGCTGTATCGAGCGATATAAAGAAGATATACAAGATGGGGTATTTCGAGGACGTGAGGGTGGAGGCCGAGCCGTTCGAGGGAGGCGTGAGACTCGTGTACGTGGTCAAGGAGAAACCGACCATCGTGAGGGTGGACTTTCAGGGCAACGAGGAGTTCGACGACGATAAACTGAGGGAACAGGTGACCATCACTCCGGGAGCGATCGAGGACGCTACACTCATACGGGACAACGTTTCCAGGCTCAAGGCGTTCTACGAGAGCGAGGGGTACTGTCTTGCGGAGATCGTGCCTGTCGTCAGGAGGGTCTCGGCGGACGAGGCCTACCTCTCCTTCCTTGTCCACGAGGGGAAGAAGGTGAAGATAAGGGAGGTCATGATAGAGGGGAACCGTGCATTGTCCGACCGCGAGATCAAGAAGGTCATGAAGATAAAGAGCTGGGGGATACTGTCGTTCATCACCTCGTCGGGTTATTACTCGGAGGCCGAGATGAAGGCTGACATAGAGAGGATCAGGAACCTGTACTACGACAACGGCTACCTGAATGTCGTGGTCTCGGGTCCTGAAACGGAACTCACCCCCGACAGGACCGGCATGATCGTGAGGCTCAGGATATCCGAGGGGCCGCGCTACAGTGTCTCGGCCGTGGACTTCGAGGGCAACGAGGCCTACGACGACGAGACCCTGAAGGCATTGATACCGCTCAGGGCCGGCGACGTCTTCAGCAGGCGGAAGCTGAGGGAGGGGATAAGGAGGATAACCGAGGCCTACTCCGAAAAGGGCTATGCCCTCGCCTCTGTGGAGCCCGACATAGTTCCCGACGAGAAGACCCACGAGGTATCCGTTGTCATGAACATCGACGAGGGCGGTGTCTTCAGGGTCGGCAGGATAGATATCTCGGGCAACTCGAAGACGCTGGACAAGGTCATAAGGAGGGAGATGCGGCTCGACGAGGGCGACATATTCAACAGCAAGCTGCTCAGGCGGAGCTACGAGCGGATAAACAACCTGAACTTCTTCGAGTCGGTCGAACTCGTGCCGAAGCCCGAGGTCGAGAAGAAGGTGATAGACATCGACATTAAGGTCAAGGAGAAGGCCACGGGCTTTCTCAGCATCGGCGGTGGATACAGCACCGTTGACAAGCTCGTGGCCATGGTGGACCTCACGCAGGGCAACCTCTTCGGCACGGGGAGGTACATAAAGCTGAAGGGCGAGTTCGGCGGAAGGACGACGTTCTATGAACTCTCCTACAAGGACCCGTGGTTTCTTGACAGACCCCTGTCGATGACCCTGAGCGCTTACAACACGGAGAGGGACTACATCGGGTACGACAAGAAGGCCACAGGCGGCTCGTTGGGGTTCGGCAAGAGGTTCAATGACTTCTGGAGTGCGAGCCTCTCCTACAAGTATGAACGCGTGACGATACTCAACGTTGCGGATGATGCCTCGAGAATAATCAAGGAGCAGATCGGCACCAACTCCACAAGCAGCATAACCCCGGCCGTCGTCAGGGATTCGAGGGACAACTACCTCGACCCTTCGAGAGGTTCGCGCAACTCGGTATACGTAACCTATTCGGGGCTCGGGGGCGACAACTACTTCGTCAAGGGTCTCGTGGATTCGAAGTGGTTCTTCCCCCTGGGAACCACGACCGTCTCCCTGAGGGGGAGGGTCGGCTATGCCAGCGGCCTCTTCGGCAGGAAACTCCCCCTCTATGAGCGGTTCTACGTGGGCGGCATATACACCATAAGGGGACTCGACTTCGGAGAGGGCGGACCCCGGGATGAGAACGGTGAGGTCATAGGCGGGACGAAGGAGCTGCTCTTCAATGCCGAATACATCGTACCGCTGCTCGACGAGATCAGGCTGAAGGGGGTCGTGTTCTTCGACGCCGGCCGGGCGTACGGTGACTCGGAGACCTTCGGGAGCGACCTCAGGTACACGACCGGTGCGGGGCTCAGGTGGGTTTCACCCATCGGCCCCATTAGGATAGAATACGGGTACAACCTCGACAGGAGAGACGACGAGAGCTCGGGCAGGATCGAGTTCGCTTTCGGCAGTTTCTTCTGATCCGCGGTTTTACCTGAAGGCATGCTTGCCATGGAAAAAGGAGGATGGATTCCGATGAAAAGAGTGGGGTTTTTACTGGTTTTTTGTTTGCTCCTCAGCAGCGTCGCCTATGGGGCTGAGCTGAAGATCGGCTACGTCGACCTCCAGAAGGCACTGAACGAGTCCGAGGGGGGCAAGAAGGCGAAGGCCGACCTTGACGAGATAATCAAGGCCAAGCAGCTCCTCATAGACAAGAAGGGCAAGGAGCTCGAGAGGCTGAAGGAGGAACTCGACAAGCAGTCTGCCCTGCTTTCCGATGAGGCGAGGAAGGCGAGACAGGACGACCTTGACAAGAAGATGAGGGATTTCCAGCGTTTTGTCCAGGACGCCCAAGCCGAGGTCAAGAAGAGGGAGGCCGAGTTCACGGACGAGCTCCTGAAGGACCTTCGGAAGATAATAGAGGAGATCGGCAAGGAGGGGCATTACGTCCTCATACTCGAGAGGGTTGAGGGCTTCATACTCTACGCAGACAAGGCGATCGACCTTACCGATGAGGTGATCAAGAGATACAACGAGAAGATGAAGGACGCGAAGTGAGACTGAAGGACCTGGCCGAGAGGATCGGCGCAAAGCCCGTTTCAGACGCGGACCCCGAGATAAAAGGAGTGGCCGGGATAGACTCGGCAGGCGAGGGATTCCTCACCTTTGTCACGAGCCGGAAGCTCATCCCCTCGCTCAGGGCCTCTCGGGCTGCTGCGGTGATAGTGAAGGAGCCGCTGGAAGGGATGGTCATCCCGCAGATAGTTGCCGAGAACCCCCTTCTTGCCTTTGCAAGGGCGCTCGAGGTCTTCTACGTCAAGCCCCGCAGGCCCGGCGGCGTGATGCCCGGCGCGGTTGTCTCCGAGTCCGCAAGGCTCGGCAGGGACGTGACCGTATACCCGATGAGCTTTCTCGCCGAGGGAGTCTCCATCGGGGACAGGACCGTGATATACCCCGGGGTCTTCATCGGAGAGGGCTCCTCTGTGGGCGGAGACTCTGTAATACACCCGAACGTCACGATACGCGAAGGGGTGACCATCGGCTCGAGGGTGATCATACACGCGGGTGCCGTCATCGGGGCCGACGGGTTCGGATACGTCTTCGACGGCGGCAGGCACTGCAAGATACCGCAGGTCGGTGGTGTGATCGTCGAGGATGACGTGGAGATCGGAGCCGCCGTCACCATTGACAGGGCGACGACGGGTAACACGCGTATAGGGGAGGGCACCAAGATCGACAACCTGGTCCAGGTGGGGCACAACGTGAGGATCGGAAAGCACTGCATCATAGTCGCCCAGGTCGGTATTGGCGGGAGCACCGAGATAGGCGACCACGTCACCCTTGCCGGACAGGTAGGTGTCGCAGACCACGTGAACATAGAGGATGGTTGCATCGTCGGCGCCAAGTCTGGAGTGCACGGTCGCCTCCGCAAGGGGGTTTACTCCGGCATACCTGTCATGCCTCACATCAAGTGGCTCAAGACGAGGGCCCTGTACGAGAGGCTCCCTGAAATGCAGAAGAAGATAAGGGAATTGGAGGAGAAAATAAGCGGTTCCGAGAAAGGAGGCGGGGATGATTGACGTCAAGGAGATTATGAAGGCCCTTCCCCACAGGTATCCCTTCCTGATGATCGACAGGGTTACCGAGGTCGAGGACGGCAAGCGGGCCGTGGGGATCAAGAACCTCACCATGAACGAAGCATTCTTCCAGGGGCACTTCCCCGGAAACCCGATAATGCCCGGCGTGCTCATCGTCGAGGCCCTGGCTCAGCTGTCGGGAGTGCTCGCCTTCAAGTCGGGTGCAGAGGGCAAGGCCACTTATTTCCTCAGTATCGAGAAGGCGAAGTTCAGAAAACCGGTGGTGCCGGGAGACCAGTTGAGGCTCGAGGTCAATGTGCTGAGAGGTCGCGGGACGATCTGGAGGTTCTCGGGCACCGCCCACGTGGGGGACAAGCTCGTGGCCGAGGCCGAGTTCACCGCCATGGTCACCGACAAGGAACTGTAGTGCAGGCGCTCTTTTCCCGTGGGCTTGAGCGGAGAAATCCAAGAAGAGGAGATGTTTTATGTCTGAGATACATCCTACGGCCATAGTCCATGACGGGGCTGAGATAGACAGCGATGTCTCGATCGGGCCGTACTGCATAATAGGCGGTAACGTGAAGATAAGGAGGGGCGTGAGGCTGATGAACAACGTGGTGATCGACGGCGACGCCGAGATCGGAGAGGCCTGTACGGTCTATCCCTTCACGACGATCGGTCTCCCGCCCCAGGACGTGAAGTACGGCGGCGAGCCCACCGGCGTGAGGATCGGCAGCCGGAACATCATCCGTGAATACATATCGATACACCGCGGCTCCGTGGGAGGAGACGGGTATACGGTCATCGGTGACGACAACTTCCTCATGGCCTATGTCCATATCGCTCACGACTGCAGCGTCGGCAACAAGACCGTCATGGCGAATGCGGTCACGCTCGCAGGGCACGTCAAGGTTGAGGACTGCGCCGTAATCGGCGGAATCGTGGCCGTGCACCAGTTCAACCGTATAGGAGCATATGCAATGGTGGGCGGTTTCAGCGGCGTCACACAGGACGTGCCTCCATACACGGTCGCCTCTGCGCTCGGTTCCAGGCTGAGGCTCTACGGGCTCAACACCGTGGGCCTCAAGAGGCACGGATTCTCCCAGGAGACGCTCTCCGAGCTCAAGCGGGCATACCAGATACTCTTCAGGGAAGGGCTGCCCCTCAAGGAGGCATTGAAGAAGGTACAGGAAGAACTTCCGTATACGGATGAGATCGCCCACCTGGTCGAGTTCATCAACGCAAACACGCGGGGAATCTGCAGGCCAGGCGGAAAGTCCCGCGGGAGGGGCGCATCCTGAAACCCGGGGCGTTACGCGAATCCGTAACGGCGGCCGGCTCGACGGCGGCCGAGGATCACTTGTAGACAGCTCGATTTCAGGAAGAGACGAAATGAAAAGACTCGGTATCATATCCGGAAAGGGCGAACTTCCCCGCCTCCTTGCCGGGGAGGCAAGGAGGCGGGGCTATCATGTCGTTATGGTCGCCCTTGATCCCATCGCCGACCCCATGGACGGCTGTGCCGACGAGGTGAAGAGAGTCAACGTGGCCAAGCTCGGCGAGATAATCGCTGCGCTGAAGTCATCCGGCGTGCAGGAGGCCGTGATGGCCGGCAAGGTGTCCAAGAGTCTCATCTACGAGGGGAAGCTCATTCCCGACATGAGGGCCGTAAAGCTGCTCTTTACACTGAAGGACAGAAAGGACGACACCATACTTCAGGCCATCACGGACGAGATAGAGTCCGAGGGCATTCGGGTAATGAGGACGACGGAGTTCGCTGCCGACATGCTCATGCCGGCGGGACTCCTCACCAGGCGCAGGCTCACCCCGGACGAGGAGAAGGATGTCTCCTTCGGCCTCCGCATCGCCAAGGAGATCGGCAGGGTCGACATAGGCCAGACCGTGGTGGTCAAGGGCCGCGCCGTGATGGCGGTCGAGGCCATAGAGGGTACGGACGAGGCGATCCGGCGCGGGGGGAGGCTTGCGGGTGCCGGGGCCGTCGTGGTGAAGGTGAGCAAGCCCCAGCAGGACATGCGTTACGACGTCCCAGTGGTGGGGCTCGACACCCTCAGGGCGCTCGTAGAGGTGAAGGCGTCTGTCCTGGCCGTGGAGGCCGGAAAGGCCCTGATCCTGCAGCGCAGGGATGTGGTCTCCGAGGCGGATGAGGCCGGTGTCTCGATCATAGGTGTTGAAGTCGACCGGACGCACGTGAGGGATTGAACTGAAAACTGCAAGGGAAAGTGGTATAATATTTTTGAGGATTCCTTCGGTTTTTGCTTTTGATTCGGCGCCCTTGCGCATATGTGTCCGCCTCCCCGGGGGGGTAATGTGCTGATGAAATACATTAACAGGTTGCTCCCGCTTTTTGTCCTCCTCTTCACCGCCCTGCTGCTTGCCCTCCTATGCTACTCCGGAAAGAAACACAACGACGAGATGCTGAGAAGGCATGTCCTCTCCCTGCTCGAAGGGGCGAGGGTGAAGCTCACCGAGACGATCAAGACGAGGGTGCTCGCCATGCAGGCGCTCTCAGAGCACCTGCAGGGCCATGTATGGAGGGGGGATTCGGTTGAGGAGATGAAGGAGATGTTCATCATGATCTCCGATCCGATGTACAGGACCTTCAAGGGATTCCAGTCCATCAACTGGGTGAGGAAGGACGGTACGATCCTCTGGGCATATCCCTCCGAAGGCAATGGTTTCAGGGCCGGAATGCTCGGAGAGTATGCAGAGGAAGCGGTCCTGAAGGCCGAGAAACACCGCTCTTTCAGCATAACGCCGGTTATCGAGTCGGAAGGCAGCAAACCCCTTGTGGCCGTCTATTACCCCGTGGTGGACAGGAAGGGGGAGATAAGCGGATACGTGAGCGGTGTTTTCGAGATTCTCTCGCTGATAGACTCCTCTGTCTCGGACAAGCTCGATGTCGACTTCATGGTCCTGCAGGACGGGCGGGTGATCTACTCATCGGGCGTGGAGCCCCGGGGAGTCTGGAGCGGCGACCGCAGGATGCTCTCCGGCGGCAGCGTGGCGGAGGACGTCGTCGGCATCTCGGGCCTCTCCCTTACCATAAGGATGTGGCCGACTGAGAGGCTGATGAGACTTTACAGGGTCACGCACAGGTGGCAGTGGCCCATCCTCGTGGGTCTACCCTTCATGGCCCTCGCCCTCTCATACGCCGTCTACATACTCCAGAGACATTACGTGGAGCTCAAGACAAAGGACAGAGCTCTGCAGGAGTCCGAGATAAAGTTCCGGTCCCTCGTCGAGCACTCCCTTGCAGGGGTCTACCTCATACAGGACGGTCTCTTCAGGTACGTCAATCCGAGGTTCTGCGAGATATTCGGATACGGTTCTCCGGAGGAGATAATCGACAAGAAGGGCCCGGCGGACCTCACACAGTCGTCCGAATGGCCGATCGTCGAGGAGCCGCACCGTAGGCGCCGCAAAGGAGAGACCGGGCCGGTAAACTATGTGCTGAAGGCCGTAAGGGCCGACAACGAGGTCTTCGATGTCGAGGTGTACGGTGCTGCGACCCTCTTCAACGGCAGGCCTGCCGTAATAGGCATGCTGCTCGATATCGCCGAGAAGAAGCGGCTCGAAGAACAGCTCAGACAGTCTCAGAAACTCGAATCGATAGGCCTTCTGGCAGGCGGGATCGCGCATGACTTCAACAACATCCTCATGGCCATAACAGGATACGCTTCGCTCCTCAACATGAAGCTGAAGGACGGAGACCTCAAGAAGCACGTGGATCAGATACTGAAGGCCTCGGAGAGGGCTGCGAACCTCACGCACGGCCTTCTCGCCTTCAGCCGCAGGCAGCTGCTCCAGCCTCAGCCGGTCTATCTCAGGGACATAATCAGGGATTTCGAGAAGATACTGAGGCGTGTCATACCCGAGAATATCGAGTTCGTCATAGACCTCAGGGACACTAAGGCCGTAATGGTGGACCAGGGTCAGATGGAGCAGGTGATAATAAACCTCGCCACGAATGCGAGGGACGCCATGTCGGACGGCGGAAAGCTGATAATAGAGACCTTCGAGGTCGCATTCGACGAGGCCTACATCGAGAGGCACTCGTGGGTCAACAGGGGCGGGGGGTTCGTCTGCCTTGCCATAAGCGACACCGGCGAGGGCATGACCCCTGACGTGAGGGAACACATATTCGAACCCTTCTTTACGACCAAGGGCATCGGCAAGGGCACGGGCCTTGGCCTCTCCACGGTTTATGGTATCATAAAACAACACAACGGCTTCATACATGTCTATTCCGAGAGGGGGAGGGGAACGACCTTCAAGGTCTATCTGCCCGTAACAGAGTCGAAGCCGGTCGACATAACTCACACGTCGGAGACGCCGATAAGGGGCGGCTCAGAGACCGTGCTCCTGGCCGAGGATGAGACCAACGTCCGCGAGACGATCAAGGAGACCCTGGAGGAGTACGGCTATACGGTCTTTGTCGCGCGGGACGGTGAGGAGGCGATGAACCTCCTGAAGGAGAGGTCGGCCGAACTCGACCTCATGATACTCGACGTGGTCATGCCGAAGGAGGGCGGCAAGGAGGTTTACGAAAAGGCGAAGATGCTCGGGTTCAGGGGGAAGGTGATCTTCATAAGCGGTTATACCATAAATACCATCCAGAACTTCATACTTGATGAGGGCGTCGGTTTCCTCACAAAACCATTCAGACCTGTTACACTTGTAAGAAAGGTTAGAGAGGTCCTCGACAGCAGTGAAAAAGAACAATGAGTATTCGATCCTGGTGGTGGACGACGATGCAGCCGTAAGGGACGTGCTTGTGACCCTGCTCAAGGATGTCGGCTATGAGGTCGTCGACACCGGCAGCCCGGAGGAGGCCCTCGACCTCGTCTCGAAGAAGACCTTCGACCTCGTCCTCTCCGACATACTGATGCCGGAGATGGACGGCCTTGCACTGCTGAAGAAGATACACTTCAAGGCTCCGGACCTCCCGGTCATACTGCTGACCGCCTATCCCGACCTCGAGCTCTCCATCGAGGCCCTGAAGCACGGAGCCCATGACTTCATAATCAAACCCTTCAATCTCGAATACGTGCTTCACGCGGTCAAGAAGGCCCTCAATTATTGTGAGGGGCTGCGGCTCCAGAAGGAGTACAACAAGAGGCTCGAGAACACCGTCGTGGAAAGGACGGCGGAACTCCGCGAGGCCCTCCAGAAGATTAAGGCTGCAAGCAAGGAGATAATAGAGAGACTCACCGTGGCGGCGGAGTACAGGGACGAAGACACGGCCAGCCATATACGGAGGATAAGCCTCTATTCGAGGCTAATGGCCGAGGCGCTCAAGATGCCGCTCGATTTCATCGAAAACATAACGTATGCAAGCCCCATGCACGACGTCGGAAAGATAGGCATACCCGACGGCATACTTCTCAAACCCGGGAAGCTCACGGCTGAAGAATTCACCATCGCCATGCGGCATGCGAGCATCGGGTACGAGATACTGAAGGGCTCCTCCTATCCGGTCATCCAGATGGGGGCCTCGATTGCGCTCAACCACCACGAGAGATGGGACGGGACCGGTTATCCGAGGAGGCTCAAGGGCGAGGACATCCCAGTCGAGGGCAGGATCGTGATGCTCGTCGACCAGTACGACGCGCTGAGGTCGTCGAGGCCGTACAAGAGCGGGCTCAGCCACGAGGAGGCCTACCGAATCATCACCTCAGGGGACGGCCGGACCATGCCGGGGCATTTCGACCCCTCGATGCTCGAGGTCTTTCGAAAGATGCACAGGGAGTTCGGAAGGATATTCGATGAAAACCTTTAGCGTTCCTCTCAGCGCCGTGCGAGCCTCTCGATGCCGCCGCCTCGTCTCAGCTCGGCCCTGAGGCTCTCGACCCGATCCTTGAATGCCGGAAGGGCTCCGGCAGGGACCGTCCGGTTCCTCGGCAGCTCGATCTTCAGCGGATTCAGGAACTTGCCGTAGCGCTTTATGCTGTAGTGGAGGTGGGGTCCGGTAGAGAGCCCGGTGCTGCCGACATATGCGATTATGTCGCCCTGGCTGACCTTCTTCCCCCTTCTAATACCCCTCTTTATTCTCGACAGATGGCCGTAGTATGTCTCGTAACCGTTCGGGTGCCTTATTATGACGAGCTTGCCGTATCCGCCGCGCCGACCCGCGAACTTGACGACGCCGTCGCCTGCGGCTGAGACAGGGGTCCCGCGCGGCGCGGCATAGTCTATGCCGCGGTGGGCCCTGTAGGTTTTCAGTATGGGATGTTTCCTCCTGTAGGTGAAGCCGGAACTTATGTATCTGAACCTGAGCGGCGCTCGCATGAGCGCCTTCTTCAGCGACCTGCCGCTGCCGTCGTAGTAGCCGGGCCTGCCGTCCACTTCAAACCTGTAGGCGTCGTAGGTCTTTCCGTTGTTTACGAATTCCGCCGCTAATATCTTGCCGTATCCCTTGAAGACCCCGTTGAGCCAGAGTTCCTCCACGAGCAGCCTGTAGCTGTCACCCTTCCTCAGCTCGGTGACGAAGTCGATGCTCGACTCGAATATCTCTGCGAGGTCGAAGGCGATCTTCATGTGCTCCCTGTCGTTGCCGATGGAGTTGATCAGGTTGTCCCTTATGGTGCCGGTTATCAAAGACCTGCGCCTCTCGTAGTCGACCCTCACCTTCTCAGCGGTGAAGCCTTCGGGGCCTTTGATTATCTTCAGGTAGTATGAGTCGTCGATCGAATACCTGAAGTTCTTTATCTCGTCCTTGTCGGCACCGTCCATCCTGAGGGTGTTTATCACGTAAGAACGGTTTGGCCTCACCTTGATCAGGTTGTAGACCCCTTTCGACGCCTCTGTCAGCTTGTAAAGCGTCTGCATGTCGAGTTCGTGCCGCTTGAAGATGTCGGAGAGCGTCTCCCCTTTCCTGACCACTCCGGCTATCTCCGTGATCTCGGGAAGGGGAAGCGCAACGGGGTGCCCGGGGAAGTCGGGCGGGTTTTCTCTTCCAAAGAGGCTGTTCAGATAGAAGACGAGAAAGAAGCCCGTCACAATGAGTAAGCCTGCCAGTGTCTTCTTCATATTGATATTATATTACGTCCGGCCGCTTATTGCCAAGGAGTTTCGGCGCCGCCCGAGACGGAACCCGCAAAGATTGAAAAGTCGACGATAAAAAGGTGTATACTTTATGTGTGAGCTGGAAGTCGGCATATAAGGCGGCCTTCTTTCTGTGGATCGCGCTGATCGGCGTTCTGTCGGTCGTGCCTGCACCGAACAGTGCGGTCACCGTATCGGACAAGCTGGCACACTTCGTCTCCTACTTCGTAACCGCGCTCCTATGCTATTGCGCCTTCAGAAAGGAGAAGTTCTCCTTCATCATCGCCTCCGGTATCGCGGTCTTTCTTTACGGCATCGCCATAGAGTTCGTACAGTACTTTCTCCCATACCGTGACTTCAGCCTCGGGGACATAGCTGCGAACGCCTCGGGCATAGGATCCTTCATCCTCATATGGGTGGTGTATTCTCGGGTGCTGAGACACGGGAGCTGAATTGTTTGCTTTTATGATAGAATATCGAATCAAGAGACGAGAGCATGCAGAGCACCGATCCGGCCTGCCGTCGGATGCCGGGAGGGCGGATCACTCTCTCTGAAACCCTGTGGCTGACCGGGCCTTCGATTCCTAAATGTCTGGCGGAATTATCGAATCCATCAGCAGCGTATACAAGAGGATCTCGCATGCTGCAATGAGGGCGGGACGGGACCCGTCGGCGGTTAAGCTCGTTGCGGTCACGAAGACGGTCTCGGCTGCATCGGTCAGGGAGGCCGTCGATGCAGGGGTGAGGCTCCTTGGTGAGAGCCGGGTGCAGGAGGCGAGGGACAAGGTTTCGGCCCTGGCCGGAGACCTGCCCGAAACGGTCTCGTGGCATATGATCGGCAGGCTCCAGAGCAACAAGGCGAGGCTTGCAGTTCGGCTCTTCGATATGATACAGTCTGTGGATTCACTCGACATCGCCCGGAGACTGGACCGTTACGCGTCAGAGGCCGGAAAGGTTCAGAGGGTCCTCGTGCAGGTGAAGCTCGGCGGCGGCGAAGCGAGGGCTGGTGTGAGCCCGGAGAGACTGTCGGCACTGCTCGAAGGTGTCGGGAGTCTGAACAACATTGTGGTTGAGGGACTGATGACCATACCGCCGCTGCTTGAGACGCCGGAGGATGCGAGGCCCTACTTCAGGAGGCTCCGCGAGATCAGGGACGAAGCCGAGGCAGAGGGCTTCCGGCTCCCCGAGCTCTCGATGGGCATGTCAGGCGATTTCGAGGTCGCAGTGGAGGAGGGGGCCACCATCGTGAGGGTCGGGACGGCTGTTTTCGGAAGGAGGAATTACGGATGATCGGTTTCATCGGCGGCGGCAGTATGGCGGAGGCGATAATAAACGGGCTCCTCGCCGTGACCGGCGAGGAGATCATCGTATCCGACAAGAGCAGGGAGAGGCTGGATTACCTGAAGGAGAGATACCTGGTGAAGACCGCTTTCGGCAACAGGGATGTGCTCTCCTCTGCGGACGTCGTCGTCCTTGCCGTTAAGCCAGGAGACGTCACGGATGTCGCCACCGAGGTGAGAGAGGCGGTGACCGGCCGGCACCTCTTCGTGTCTATCGCTGCAGGCGTGAGGCTCGACTACCTGTCCGAGCAGCTCGGCACGGGAAGGCTGATCAGGGTCATGCCGAACGCACCGGCGTTCGTTGGTGAGGGGATGAGCGTCGTATCTCCGATGAGCGGTGTCGGAAAAGAGGACATAGAGACCGTGGTGGAGATGTTCAGGGCAGTCGGAGAGGTGCTCGTGCTGGACGAGGACAAGATGGACGCTGTGACGGCCCTGAGCGGGAGCGGCCCCGCCTTCTTCGCCTACTTCGTGGAAGCGATGGCGGAGGCCGGGGTGAGGATGGGCCTGAGCGCTTCCGACGCCCTCGTGCTCACGCTGCAGACGGCGGCGGGAACGATAAGGATGCTGAGAGAGGGGCGGACGACCGCAGGACTGAAACAGATGGTCACCTCTCCGGGCGGTACCACCGCAGAGGGGCTCTACAGGCTCGACAGGAACTCCGTGAAGGCCGCCCTGCAGGAAGCCGTCGAGGCTGCCGCAAGGCGGGCCGGGGAGTTGAGCAGGAGGCGATAGATGTTTATCATCGGAAATCTCTTCATAGCGGCCGGCAACGTCATTGACATTCTTCTCAGTCTCTATATGTGGGTGATAATCGTCGCGGCCCTCATAAGCTGGGTCAACCCCGACCCGTACAATCCGATCGTCAGGTTCCTACACAGGGTCACCGAGCCGGTCCTCAGCCCCATAAGGAGGCGGCTCGGCGTTTACGGGGGCATCGACTTCTCGCCCCTGATAGTGATACTCGGCATAGTCTTCGCCAGATACTTCATTGTGAGGAGCCTTATAGAAATCGGATACAGACTGAAAGGAGGCCTGTCATGAGAATTACACCCCTTGATATTCAGCAGAAGCAGTTCCCTGTCAAGTTCAGGGGATTCGATGTCGAGGAGGTCTATGCGTTCCTCGAGGTGGTCCGCGAGGAGATGGAGGACCTCCTGAGGGAGAATGCCTCCCTGAAGGAACAGCAGCACAAGGCAGAGGCCCAGCTGCAGGAGTTCAAGGAGATGGAGAACACCCTGCGGGAGACTCTCATGACTGCGCAGCAGATGGTCGAGGACTACAAGACGAATGCACGGAAGGAAGCGGAGCTGATCCTGAGAGAGGCGGAACTCAAGGCGGACTCGATCATAAAGGAGGCTCAGGAGAAGGTCGTGAAGATACACGAGGATATAGTGGACCTCAAGGGTATACGCAGGCACTTCAAGGAGGAGCTGCGGAGGCTCATAGAGAGTCACGTCAGGATGCTCGAGTTCGACGAACTGAGGGATTCCGAGGAGGAGCCTGCAGCGGGGTCGGTGGAGAGTGAAGTTCAGAGCGATTAAGGGGGTCCAGGACATACTGCCTCCTGATGTCTACGTGTGGCAGGAGGTCGAGTCCGCGGCACGTCAGGTCTTCGCCCCCTTCGGCTACAAGGAGATCAGGACCCCGGTCATGGAGTTTACGGAGGTCTTCACCAGGAGCATAGGCGAGACCACGGATATCGTCGAGAAGGAGATGTACACATTCAATGACAGGGCCGGCAGGAGCATTACGCTGAGGCCTGAAGGCACTGCTCCGGTCGTCAGGGCCTATGTGGAGAACCACCTCTACCGCCTGCCCTCGCCCCAGAAGTACTACTATATCGGCCCGATGTTCCGGTACGAGAGGCCTCAGCGCGGAAGGTTCAGGCAGTTCCACCAGATAGGGGTCGAGGCGTTCGGTGAGGACGACCCGAGAATGGATGCCGAGGTGCTCGATATGCTGAGGCGGTTTCTCGAGAGGGTCGGCGTGGAGGACCTCGGTTTCGAGATCAACTCCATCGGCTGTGATGCGTGCCGTCCTGCCTACAGGGAGGCAATGGTGGATTTCCTGAGCGGCCGCGTGGACACCCTCTGTACGGACTGCAGGAGGCGCTACGAGGTCAACCCCCTGAGGGTGCTCGACTGCAAGGCGAAGGGATGCTCGGCGATGAAAGAGGAGGCGCCGCGGATAATCGATTACCTGTGCCCGGACTGCCGCGGGCACTTCGAAGCCCTAAGGGGTCACCTCGAGTCGCTCAGTATCCCCTACAGGGTGAATCCCGGCATGGTCAGGGGGCTCGACTACTACACGAGGACGACCTTCGAGGTCACCACGGAATCCCTCGGTGCGCAGAGTGCCGTTGCCGCAGGGGGCAGGTACGACCGGCTTGTCGAGGAGTTCGGAGGCCCGGCCGTGCCGGGTATAGGCTTTGCCATAGGCATGGAGCGTCTCACCATGCTCATCAGGGACCGCCATGGTGTCGAGGAGCCGGCTCCCTCGGTCTACCTCGCCGTCATCGGAGCCGATGCCGAGGCGGCGGCTTACAAGCTCGCTTCCGAGATGAGGGGATCGGGGATATGGGCTGAACTGGACTACTCGGGGGCGTCTCTGAGGAGTCAGTTCAAGAGGGCTGACAGGCTCAGGGCGGCATATGTCTTCATCCTCGGCGAAGATGAACTGGCAAGAGGGGCCGTGCGCTACAAGAGGCTGTCCGACGGCCTCCAGGGCGAGATCGACATGGATGATGCCGTGCGGTTCCTGTCTTCTCAGTAAGACAGGGGCGGGACGGCGGCCGTCGGGCGGGTATCTATCGGTGCTTGAGAGATGAATATACAGAGCATGACAGGATTCGGACAGGCTGAGGCGGGAGGCATAAGGGTGGAGGTCCGCTCCGTGAACCACAGGTATCTGGAGCCGAGGTTCAGGATACCCGTCTTCATCAACCCCTACGAGATAACCCTCAGGAACATGATAAGGGAGCGCTTCTCGAGGGGGAGGTTCGACGTCACCATCGCACTCACTGACAAGGCGGACGTGAGGCTCTGTATCAACCGGACGCTGGCCGGAAACCTCTTCCATGCCCTAAAGGGGCTGCAGCAGGACCTCGGCATCGAGGAAGGCCCCACCCTCGACCACCTCTTCTGGTTCAGGGAGAGCCTCTTCAGGGAGGAGCCCGAATACAACCCCGAAGACCTGTTCCGTGTCTTTGAGACCGCCCTGGACAGGCTTGCCCTGATGAGGCGGAGGGAGGGCGAACACCTTGCCGAGGACATCCTCTCGACGGTTGAGGCGCTGGAGAGGATACTCGATGCGGTGAGGTCTGAGGTCGAAGGGACACTCGAGAAGACCTGTGCGCGTTTGAGGGAGCGGATATCGGAGCTGCTGAGCGAGGCGGCCATAGACGAGGCAAGGCTGCTCCAGGAGGCGGCCTTCCTCTCCGAGAAGGCCGATGTCTCCGAGGAGCTCACGAGGGTTCAGAGCCATATATCCCAGCTGAGAAAAATCATCTCCGAAGGTGGTACAATAGGCAGGAAGCTCGACTTCCTGCTCCAGGAGCTCCTGAGGGAGATAAACACCATCGGGTCGAAGAGCAGTGAATACAGGGTCTCGGATCTCGTCATCCAGATGAAGACGGAGGTCGAGAAGATGAAGGAGCAGGTCCAGAACTTACAGTAACAACAAAGAGTGGAGGAATGATGAGAAGGGATTCAATGGCCGTGCTTGTCAATATAGGTTTCGGCAACATGGTCTCGTCGTCGAGGGTGATAGCGATAGTGACGCCCGGTTCTGCACCGATGAAGCGCTTGAGGGACGAGGCGAAGAAGAGGGGAAAGCTGGTCGACGCGACTGAGGGCAGGCGGACCCGATCCATAATAGTGACCGACAGCGATCACGTGATCCTGTCGGCCCTGCAGCCGGAGACCATCACCCAGAGGTTCTTCGGCAAGGAGGCTCCGTCAGCAGAGAAAGACGCCGAGGAATGAAGGGCTCGATCTTCATAGTCTCGGCTCCCTCGGGAGCAGGAAAGACGACCCTCTGCAGGAGGCTCACCGACATCGTGCCCCGTATAGTCCACTCCGTTTCCTACACCACGAGAAAACCCCGGGAAGGCGAAGTGGACGGCAAGGACTACTTCTTCGTCGACGAGGATGCCTTCATGCGTATGGTAGGCTCCGGTGAGTTCCTCGAGTGGGCGGAGGTCCACGGCAACCTCTACGGGACCTCGAGGACCAAGCTCTTCGAGATCATCCAAGAGGGTGTCGACGTGATCCTCGACATAGACACGCAGGGGGCGGCACAGATAAGACAGAGGGGGGTCGATGCCACCTTCGTCTTCGTCCTGCCGCCGTCCCTGGAGGCGCTCAGCGAGAGGCTGAGGTCGCGGAAGACAGACAGCGAACAGGTGATAGCCCGCAGGCTCGACAGGGCGAGGGAGGAGATAAGTGACTACAGGCTCTATGATTATGTTATAGTAAATGACAGGCTCGACGTGGCACTCAACGAGCTCGGCTCCGTGGTCCAGGCAAAGAGACTCCATATCAGCCGCATCGACCACGGATGGGTCAAGCAGACGTTCGGGCTGAAAGGAGACGTGTCGTGATCACCCCGGCCCTGCTTCAGGGCCGCGGCGTGGTGCGCGCGTATCGATACATCGAGAGGAGAGAGGTGTAAGTGATGGATATTGTTTCACTGCCGGTCGAGTACGACCGCGACAAGATTGACGGCAGGTTCAGGCTCGTAAATATCGCTTCACAGAGGGCGAAGGACCTGATATTCGGCGGAAGCAAGCCGAAGATACCGACAAGGTCCAAGAAGGTGACCACCATAGCCATCGAAGAGGCGGTCCAGGGTGTCCTGGAGTTCGTCACGGGTGAGGAGGCCCTGAGGGCGAGGGAAGAGGCTAAGAAGATCGATTTCCACAGGCTGATCGAGGAGAAGAAGCGCGAGGCCGAGACAGAGGACCTCTCGGAGCTCGAGAAGGACCTCAAGATCTACATTCACGAGAAAGAGGCCGTGGAGGGATCCGGAAAGCCGAATGAGCCCTTCGAGTCTGAAGAATAGGCGCGTCATACTTGCGGTCACGGGCGGTGTCGCCGTCTACAAGGCCGCAGAACTCGTAAGAAGATTCAAGTCCGAAGGAGCCGACGTCACGGTCGTGATGACCGGGGCGTCGCAACGCTTCGTCTCCCCCCTCACGTTCGAGAGCCTGTCGGGCAACAAGGTCCACACGGATGTCTTCTCTGAACCGATGGCCCACATAAACCTTCCGGCAAGCGCCGACATCCTCGTGATAGCACCGGCTACGGCCAACATGATAGGAAAACTCGCCGCCGGCGTAGCCGACGACATGGTCTCCCTCGTATTCCTCGCCTTCGACGGCCCCGTGGTCTTCGCCCCGGCCATGAACTGGAGGATGTATGCCCACCCGGCTGTCCAGAGAAACATAAGGACACTGAGGAGTATGGGGCTGCACGAGGTGGAGCCTGAAGAGGGCGAGCTCGCCTGCGGTGAGCACGGCGTGGGCAGGATGGCCGGGATCGGCCGCATCATCGAGGCTGCAAAGGGCTGTCTGCGCGGAAAGGACCTCTCAGGGCTCAACGTGCTCGTGACCGCGGGGCCGACGAGGGAGTACATCGATCCCGTCCGCTTCATCTCGAACCGGTCTTCGGGCAAGATGGGCTACGCCCTCGCCTCGGCTGCCTTGAGGCGGGGAGCGGATGTGACGCTGATCAGCGGTCCGGTCGGCATCGATCCGCCGCCGGGTGCAAAGGTGGTGAGGGTGGAGAGGTCCGAAGAGATGCTCGATGCCGTTGAGAGACACATCGAAGGCGCTGACATACTCGTAATGGCTGCAGCAGTGGCAGACTTCATACCGGACGAATACTCGGCCGTAAAGATGCAGAAGCAGGACTCCCTGGTCCTCAGGCTGAGGCCTGCGCCGGATATCGTGAAGGCCGTATCCGGAAGCCGGAAGAGGCCGCGGCTTGTCGTGGGATTCTCTGCAGAGACAGGTCCCGAAATCGCAAGGGCGAGGAGAAAGCTCGACGAGAAGGGGATGGACTTCGTCGTGTTCAATGACGTGACCGCGGAAGGGGCCGGGTTCGATTCCGACACCAACAAGATCAGCATCATAGACAGAGAGGGCATCACCGATTATCCCCTGATGAGCAAGGATGCCTGCGCGGATGTCGTTTTCGACCGCTGCCTCGAGCTCTCAAAGCCGGGAACACGCGCTGCTGAAAATTGTTGACATCATCTGTAATCAGGCAATATAATGGTTATATACGTGTGCTGTGCCCGAGAGCCGAGTGACGGGATACCTTTATGGCACTGGATGACATAGAAAAACTGAAGGCGAGGCTGGACAAGGACCCGGGGTCCAAGCTCTTTGTGCCGCTTGCCGAGGAGTACCGCAAGGCGGGCATGTATGATGAAGCCATCGAGGTGCTCCTGAAAGAGCTCCAGAAGCAGCCCTCTTACACTACGGCGAGGGTGGCTCTCGGAAAGATATACCTCGAGATGGGTGACGGGAAGAGGGCACAGGAGGAGTTCGAGAAGGTGATCGCGACCGTTCCCGACAACCTCTTCGCACACAAGAAGCTCGCCGAGATATACAGTTCGTCCGGAGACAACGAGAAGGCGGCCGCCTCTCTCCAGAAGATCCTTGAGCTGAACCCCAGAGACGAGGAGGCCCGGGAGAGGCTCGAGGCACTCAGCGGTTCGGTACGGATGGCAGAAGAGGGGTATGAAGAGGCGCCGGCATCCGAAGGACCGGGAGCCGAAGAGGTGCCTGCCGAAGCAGAGGCAGCCGGTGCGGAAGAGCCCGACGAGGGCGAGGAGCCTGAAGACCTCCTCTATTTCGGTACCCAGCCCGTCGAGTCTCTCGAGTTTCCCGACGAGATCGAGGTTGCCGAGACCGCCGGTGCTGACGATACCGACGAGTACGGCCAGCTCGCCGAGCTGGTCGCCGACGAGGGATTGGATACGACAGCGGGCGACTCACCGATGTTCGCCATGCCGGACGGCTCCAAGGCGGAGGAGACTTTCGAGACGGAAACCTCCTTCGATTTCGAGGAGATGCTCGACGGCCTGACCGACTCTTCAGAGAGACCCGCCTCGTCGGAGGTGGACGCACTCCTGAAGGAGGCCGACGGATACATAGACGCCGGCCAGTACATGAAGGCCGTGGACATATACTCCGGGGTGCTCGATACGGACCCTGACAACAGGCGGGTGAGACAGAGGGTTGAAGAGTTGAAGTATTATCTGAAAATGATCGGAAAGGATACAGGGTCTCTTATCGGACGGCTTGAGGGTTTTTACGAGAGGCTAAAGAACAGGCGGGATGAATTTTTCGGAAGTTCTTAGAGAGGCGACAGAGAGGGTGGACGGTGCCGTAGCAGCGATGATTCTCGCCTCGGACGGGATACCGGTCGAGGAGTATGTGGTGGAGAGGCTGCTCGACTTCAACGTCCTCTCTGCCGAGGCATCAGCCTTGATGAAGGATATCGAGACGGCCTCCAATGACCTGCAGCTCGGGCAGGCGAAGGAGTTTCTTTTGATCGCCGAGGTCTGCGGGATAATCATGAGGAGAATAAACAGGGATTACTATCTCGCCCTTGTCGTGAAACCCGACGGCAACTACGGCAAGGCGAGGTTCGTCCTGAGGACGACCGTACCGCAGATAGAGAAGGAGTTTTAGCCCTGCATCACCACAGGGCCGTAACCCGAGATTCCGTTCCCGGGCAATTCAGGAAACCGATCCTATCCTCGATCCCTTTCCACCTGATGATCTGCGGGTGTCTGCGGCCAAGTCATGGAGAGAATGGAAGAGATAAGGGAGCGTCTCTCGGCGCGGCGGCTGAAGGCCTTCCTGGTGAGCGACCTGAAGAACATCCGGTATCTCACCGGGTTCCGCGGCTCTTCGGCGCTGCTGCTCGTGACCGGCGGGGACGCCTTCTTCTTCACGGACTTCAGATACAGGGAGCAGGCCCGCCGTGAGGTGAAGGGGTGCGAGATCGTCGTGCCCGCGGGCGCGCTGCTCCGCCACGTGAGGAAGACCCTGAAGGGCCTCGGCATACGATCCGTCGGGTTCGAGTTCAGCGCCCCTTACGGCCTGTATCACGGCCTCAAGGGTGACTTTGCCCTGAGGGCCGTAAGGGGGATGGTGGAGGACCTCAGGGTGAGGAAGGGGAGGGAAGAGCTCAGGCTGATCAGGAAGGCCGTGAGGAGGGCCGAGGAGGCCTTTTCAGAGATAAGGCCCGGCATAAGGGCCGGCGTGACCGAGAGGGCCGTCGCCCTCACGCTCGAGGAGTCGCTCAGGAGGAAGGGCTGCAGCCGCATCCCGTTTGATATAATAGTGGCATCCGGAGAGAACGCCGCCCTGCCGCATGCCTCACCCTCGGATAAGAGGCTCGGGCCTGGAGACCTCGTGGTCATCGACTGGGGCGGTGAGGCCGACGGCTATTTTTCCGACATGACGAGGACACTACTGGTCAGAGGGGGGGCCGACACCGAGAGGAAGGTGGAGATGTACAATACCGTGCTGAAGGCGAACCGTTCAGCGATCAGGACGGCCGGCGCAGGGGTGAGGGCGGCGGACGTGGACAGGGCCGCGAGGGACTTGATAGGACGGGCCGGCTACGGTGACTTCTTCGGCCACGGAACTGGTCACGGCGTCGGGCTTGATATACACGAGTCTCCTCGTATATCATTGATAAGCAAGGATATCCTCGGAGAAGGGATGGTCTTTACCATCGAACCCGGCGTCTACATCCCCGGAAAGGGGGGAGTGAGAATCGAGGACATGGTCCATATCGGAGAGAAGGGACCGAGGCTGCTCACGCGCCTGCCCAAGAGGCTCGATATCGTCTGAGATCGATGCCGCACGTCGGGCTGAAAAAAACAGCAATGGAGGAAGTTGATGATTTCTACGAGTGATTTCAAGCGGGGTACGAAGATAGAATTCAAGGATGAACCCTACGAGATACTGGACTTTCAGCATGTGAAGATGGGCAGGGGCGGTGCCTTTGTCAGGACGAAGATGAAAGGCCTCAGGACGGGCAAGATCATCGAGGAGACCTTCTCTTCCGGCGACAAGTTGCCGAAGCCGGAGCTGGTGGAGAAGGAGATGCAGTATCTCTACAGGCAGGACGATCTCTATTATTTCATGGATACCGTCACGTATGAGCAGGTCCCCTTGACAGAGGAGCAGCTTGGTGACTCCAAGAGGTATCTCAAGGAGAACATGAACGTCTCCATCCTCTACTACAAGGGCGAGCCGATCGCCGTCGAGCCGCCCATGTTCGTCGAACTCGAGGTGGTCGAGACAGAGCCCGGGTTCAAGGGAGACACGGCCTCGGGAGGCAGCAAGCCGGCCGTGCTCGAAACGGGTGCAAGCGTCAAGATACCCTTCCACATAAACGTGGGTGACGTCATCAAGGTCGACACGCGGACCGGGGAATACATAGAGAGGGTGAAGGGATGAACCTGGACGAGATAAGGGCCCTGATCGACCTCCTGAAGGACACGGACATATCGGAGATCGAGATCGAAAGGGAGGGTGTCAAGGTAAGGCTCAGGCGGGAGAAGCAGCAGCAGGAACCGTCGGTGGAGGTGGTTGAGAAGAGGGTTGCGATCCCTGAAGCGCCTTCGGTTGAACCTGAGGATACGTCCCACCTCTTTACCGTGACCTCGCCGATCGTGGGTACCTTCTACAGCGCGCCTTCGCCGGATGCCGAGCCCTTCGTCGAGGTGGGCTCGAGGGTCAAGGTGGGGCAGGTCCTCTGCATCATCGAGGCGATGAAGCTGATGAACGAGATCGAGAGCGAGGTGGAAGGCACGGTGGTGAGAATACTGGTCGAGAACGGCCAGTCCGTGGAGTACGGCGAACCCCTCTTCCTCATAGACCCGGCATGAAACTCTTCAAGAAGATCCTCATAGCGAACCGCGGGGAGATCGCCGTTCGTATCATACGGGCCTGCAGTGAGCTCGGCATAAAGACCGTTGCGGTCTACTCCGATGTGGACAAGGAATCGATGCACGTGAAACTCGCTGACGAGGCCGTGTGTATCGGCCCGGCAAATCCGCAGCAGAGTTATCTCCACACGCCCGCCATACTGAGCGCATCCGAGATCACGGACTCCGAGGCCATCCATCCGGGGTACGGCTTCCTGTCCGAGAATCCGCAGTTCGCCGAGGCATGCGGCAAGTCCGGCATCACGTTCATAGGCCCGAGGCCCGAGAACATACGCCTCGGCGGCGACAAGGCGAGGGCGAGATACATACTGAAGAAGAAGGGCGTGCCCGTAGTACCCGGCAGCGACGGCATCGTGAAGAGCGCCGAGGCGGCCAGGAAGATAGCCGACAAAATAGGCTATCCGGTGATACTCAAGGCCTCTGCCGGAGGCGGCGGCAGGGGGATGAGAATCGTAGAGAGCGCCGACGGGATCGAGAGCGCCTTCAACACTGCACAGAGGGAGTCCCTCGCGGCGTTCGGGTGCGGAGACCTCTACATCGAGAAGTACATATCCGAGATGCGCCACATCGAGGTCCAGATACTGGCCGACAACAAGGGCAACACCGTGCACCTCGGCGAGAGGGACTGCTCGATCCAGAGGCGTCACCAGAAGCTGATAGAGGAATCGCCCGGCCCGAACATCTCCGAGAGGTTCCGCAAGAAGATCGGAGAGTACGCGGTTAAGGCGGCAAAGGCCCTCAAGTACAGAAACGTCGGGACCCTCGAGTTCATCGTCGACCTCGACGGTAACGTCTACTTCATGGAGATAAACACCCGCATACAGGTGGAGCACCCGGTTACGGAGGCCGTCACCGGGATCGACATCATAAAGGAGCAGATAAAGCTCGCTGCCGGAAATCCGCTCGAGTTCAGGCAGAGCAGGGTGAACATGACCGGCCATGCGATCGAGTGCCGGATAAACGCAGAGGACCCGAACAGGTTCATCCCATCGCCCGGACGCATATCGTTCCTCTACCTTCCGGGCGGTCCCGGCGTGAGGGTGGATACGGCGGCCTACAGCGGTTGGACGGTGCCGAGCAATTACGACTCCCTCATCGCAAAGCTGATCGTCACCGGGAGGGACCGTGCAGAGGCCATAGAGCGGATGCGCCGCGCCCTCAGGGAGTTCATAATAGAAGGCGTCCAGACGACCATTCCGTTTCAGCAGCGGGTGCTCGCCTCCAGGGATTTCCAGCGCGGCGACTACACCACGAGGTTCGTCGAGAACCTCCTCTACGGGTAGCGGGTGACATCTCGATGGAGCCGGCCCTTGCTCCAGTGTGTGGACAGCCTCGATCGGCCTGTCGGCCGGGCTGGGGGAGGATGCATTGAGCGGCAGGAGCCGGGATAGGCTGAACGGCGGCATCTGTTTCATAGCGGACGGAGGCCTGTCGGCCGGGGGAGTCGAGGATGCGGTGAAGGCGGTGCTCGATGCCGGTGTCAGGTGGATTCAGTACAGGGAGAAGCGTCTCTGCAGGAGGGATATCTTCTTCGCGGCAGAGAGGCTCCGCATGCTGACGCAGGAGTACGGCGCCGTGCTCACCGTCAACGACCATGCAGACATAGCCCTTGCAGTGGATGCAGACGGCGTACATCTCGGCCAGGACGACCTCCCACTGGCGGCTGCAAGGAAGATCATGGGCGGAAAGTGCATCGGGATATCCACGCACGATATGGACCAGGCCCTCGATGCAGCACAAAACGGTGCAGACTACATCGGCTTCGGGCCGGTATTCAGGACCTCCACCAAGGATGCCGGAGAGCCGAGAGGGCCGGAACTCCTCGGCGACGTCGTCTCCTCTGTCGGCATCCCGGTTGTCGCCATCGGTGGAATCAACCTCGGGAACCTGAGGGAGGTCCTCCGCCGGGGTGTCGCGGCTGTGGCCGTGGCCTCGGGAATACTCGTCAGCGGCGACCTGTACAGTACTGCGCGGGATTTTGTTAATATAGTAGATGCAGAGATATAATTCGTTCGGCAGCTACATGAAGTCCCTCTTCGGCCTGACCGTCTACAAGGTGAACGTGGACGCGGGTTTCACCTGCCCGAACAGGGACGGGACCGCCGGCTACGGCGGGTGCATCTACTGCAACAACGACAGCTTCAGGCCCTCCTCTTGCCGTCCCGCAATGCCGCTGAGCGAGCAGATAGTCAACGGCCTCGGCTACCTCAGGAAGAGGTACGGTGCAGAGAAGTTCATAGTCTATTTTCAGCCCTATACGAACACCCATGCTCCTGTGGAGAGGCTCGATGAGATGTACAGGGAGGCGCTTAAGGCGCCCGACGTCGTCGGTCTCGCCATAGGCACGCGGCCGGACTGCGTGGATGAGGCAAAGATCGGGCTCCTCGAGGAACTCGCCAGGGACAGCTTCATCCTCGTTGAATACGGCCTCCAGTCGGTCTATGACAGGACCCTCGAGTTCATCAACAGGGGCCATGATTATGCCGCCTTCGTAAGGGCCGTAGAGCTCACCTCAGGAAGGGGTATCCATGTCGGTGCACACCTGATCGCCGGTTTCCCGACCGAGACCGAAGAGGAGATGCTCGGTATGGCCGACGCCGTATCCTCCCTGCCCGTGGGGTTTCTCAAGATACATCAGCTCCAGGTTGTCAGGGATACCAGGCTTGCGGAACTCTACAGCGAGGCCCCGTTTCACCTCTTCGGTTACGAGGAGTACGTGGACTTCGTCGTGAGGTTCATAGAGAGGCTCTCCCCCTCGATCGTACTCCAGAGGGTCTTTGCAACGGCCCCTGACGGCATGTTGATAGCGCCGCTCTGGGGAAAGGGGCGCCACGAGATACTGAGGGACATCTCAGAGAGGTTCGTAGAGCTTGATACATACCAGGGAAGGCTTTACAGGTCCGCGGCCGAGGAAGTCCTCCATGGAGCACGAAGGAGTCTTTAGCCCCCTCAGCGCATCCTGTGCCCCTTCTTGTGCCTTCTGTACTTCTTGCCCGGTGGAAACTTCTTCCTGTGCTTGTCGAAGTATATATAGGGCCTGTCGACGTCGAGCTCGATGGTCACGTAACTGTCGGGCCTGATGACGATCGTCGGCGGCAGTGCCGGTGCAGCCACCCATGCACCGTTGGAGAGAAAGAAGTAGAGCCTCCTGTCGACGTCGAAGTAGACGAAGGCCGAGGGGTAGTAGTAATAGACGTGCCTCGCCCTGCATCTGTGCGCCGGAGGCGGCGGAAACGGACCCCGCCTGTCTTCCACGGCCACGCAGGCGCTCACTGACAACGCCAGCGCCAGCACGACCGCTGTGGCGGCTGCTCTCTTCACGTGGTCCACCATCACAGTTCAATTATCCTGCATTCCATGGTTTTTGTCAAGTCTCCGATGCCCTGCAGGGAACGCCTTCCATGCCGCAGCGGGTGTTGCATTTATCCATGTGCAAGTAGCAAAATAGTTCAGAGGGAGTTTCACATCACGTTAAGGAGGGGCCATGAAGAAAGAGAGAGAAGACCTCAGGAGATCACCTCTTAAGGAGGGCAGGAAGCCCAAGTCATCGAGGAACTCCACGGCGGCTTCCGGAAAGAAGGCATCCGGTGCATCCGTGAAGAGTCCCGAGGTTCCCCGGATCAAGAAGCAGTATCTCAAGAGCCGCCCAGCATGCAGGGTGACCTTCAGGCTTCCAAGGGAGGCCGCCCCGGATGCACGGAAGGTCAGCATCGTTGGGGATTTCAACAACTGGGACAAGGGGGCAATGGTGATGAAGAGGCTGAAGAACGGTGACTTCACCATCACGATGGAACTCGAGACCGGGCGCGAGTACTGCTACCGCTACCTCATAGACTCCTCCAGATGGGAAAACGACTGGTGGGCCGACCGATACAGGCCCAACCCCTACGGCAGTGACGACTCAGTGGTCGTGCTCTGAGGCCGCTTCATAAAGGGGCCGCCCGAGATCCCCACAGGGCGACGGTGCGGCCGCGGCCGGCCGCTCGATTCCGCGAGCGACTGCCGGAGCAGCATCATGTTGCGGGGCGGTTTCCGGCAGGTTCTGCGCGATGTATTTTCTTCATCCGGGAGATCATCATTGTCGGCGTGTTGTCCGGGGTGAAGACGGTGGCCGGAGTGCGGTTGTTCAACATATTAGTGTACGCTTATGGCTATAATAGATGATATTGACAGGCATGTCGGTGAAGCGGTCGCTCATTACTGGCGCACACGGCGCCTGCAACGAGAAAGGCAGAAAGAGAGAGGCTTAAATGATGCCGGTTTGAGAAGTGCCGTGACCGGAGGAGCACAGATGGATGGATTTGTTGATCTGTTTAGAAGGTTGGTCATGGAGTCCGGAATCACGGAGGAGTGTATTTTTTATAAGCGCCACATAGAGCTTCCCGGGTTTTTCAGGCCGACAAAAGAGTGGGACCTGCTCGTGATTAAGGACGGGTGTTTGGTCGCAGCCATTGAAGCAAAGTCGCAAGTGGGTCCTTCCTTCGGCAACAACTTTAATAACAGGACCGAAGAGGCAATGGGCAGTGCCTTAGACCTATGGACTGCATACAGGGAAGGGATATTTAATGGAGGCAGGCAGCCGTTTCTCGGGTATTTCTTCATGCTGGAGGATTGTGAGGCGTCCAATAGGCCGGTACGCGTGAAAGAGCCTCATTTTAGAGTCTTCCCGGAATTTGTAGGTGCGTCCTACATGAAGAGGTACGAGATTTTTTGTCGAAAACTGGTGTTGGAGCGCCATTACACCTCGTCTTCGTTTATCGTCTCGGACGGCACCCGCGGTGAAGAGGGTTTATACAGGGAACCTGCCGCGGACCTTGCCTTTGCCGGTTTTGCCAAAACTCTAAGCTCTCACGTGAGGTCTTTCACATAATCATGGAGCGGATATCGACTGTTCATAGGTTGATCAACGGTGACGCCCGCGACCTCTCGTTCATTGAAGACGAGAGCGTTCATCTTGTGCTCACCTCTCCGCCGTACTGGAATCTTAAAAAGTACAGGGACAGTCCGGGACAGCTTGGCCATATTGATCAGTATGAGGCGTTCTTGTCTGAACTGGAAAGGGTATGGGGGGAAGTTTACCGCGTGTTGGTTCCAGGCGGTCGTCTCGTGTGCGTTGTCGGAGACGTGTGTGTCTCCAGGCGTGCCTTCGGTCGTCATCTCGTCTTTCCGCTGCATGCAGACATCTGCGTAATATGCAGAAGAACAGGTTTTGACAACCTGAATCCTATAATATGGCATAAAATATCGAATGCCAAATATGAGGTCGCCAACGGCTCGAAGTTCCTTGGGAAACCCTATGAGCCGAACGCCATCATAAAAAATGATATCGAGTTTATCCTGATGCAGCGCAAACCTGGTGGATATCGCAGGCCGTCCAATACGCAGAGAGAGCGCAGCAGAATTAGCAAGAAGGATTTTAATGAATGGTTCCAGCAGATATGGAATATACCGGGGGCCTCAACCAGAAGCCATCCTGCCCCGTTTCCTCTTGAGCTGGCGCTGAGAATAGTGAGAATGTTCTCTTTCGTGGAGGATACAGTGCTCGATCCGTTCTGCGGAACAGGGACGACCATGATAGCGTCACTGAGAAGCGGCAGGAACAGCATAGGTGTCGAAATAGAGCCTGAGTATTGCAGGATGGCCGCCCGCCAGCTCAAGCTTGAAGCGAGCTCATTGTTCAACAGCGTCGGGTTGAAATTCGAGAGGATCGAACGGCAGCCGGAGGGTAAACTGCAGGTGTGTGAAGACCAGGCCATGTATAATGTCAGGCCTGCAAGGAGAGTATTGGCATAGGGCGACACGCATCCCCGTCCGGCCTGTTGCAGGTTCGTACGCTGCACGCGGGCTGTCGCCTCTAAGCGGCGGGGCATGCTGTTCAGACTACAGACCCCGGGAAACAGGAGGCGTGAAATGAGAGACGAACAGGAGTGCCAGGTGACGGAATCCTTTTTCAGGCACACCACTCTGGGCGGAAGCACGATCGGAGACTGGTGGCCCGACCAGCTGAACCTTAAAATACTTCACCAGAACCCGGACGCGCTCAAGCCGGTCGGTGCGGACTATGATTACGCGGAGGCGTTCGCCGCGCTCGACTACGGGGCCCTCAAGGAAGACCTGCGGAGGCTGATGGCAGAGTCCCGCGACTGGTGGCCGGCCGACTACGGCCATTACGGCCCCCTCTTCATTCGCATGGCGTGGCACTCGGCCGGTACATACCGGATAATGGACGGCCGCGGCGGCGGGGGTACAGGCAACCAGCGCTTTGCACCGGTCAACAGTTGGCCGGACAACGTCAACCTCGACAAGGCCCGTCGCCTGCTCTGGCCCGTCAAGAAGAAATACGGCAACAGTATCTCTTGGGCCGACCTGATGATCCTCGCGGGCAACGTCGCCCTGGAGGACATGGGCTTCAAGACCTTCGGCTTCGGCGGCGGTCGCGTGGACGTCTGGGAGCCCGAGGAGGACATCCAGTGGGGACCGGAGACGGAGTGGCTGGGCGACGAACGCCGCATCAGCGGAGGTGAGATTGAGAAACCGCTTGCCGCCGTCCAGATGGGCCTGATCTATGTCAATCCTGAAGGTCCCGGCGGTGAGCCCAATGTCCTCGCCGCTGCCGAGGACATCCGAGGGAGTTTCAGGCGCATGGGGATGAACGACGAGGAGACGGTTGCCCTCATCGTTGGCGGACACACCTTCGGCAAGTGCCACGGCGCTGCTGATCCGCAGAAACACCTCGGTCCCGAGCCTGAGGCTGCACCGCTCGAAGAGCAGGGGCTCGGGTGGAAGAACACCTACAAGAGCGGCAAGGGCCCCGACACCATCACCAGCGGTCTCGAGGGTGCCTGGACTGCGACCCCCACGAGGTGGGACAACAGCTTTCTTGAAATCCTCTTCAAGTACGACTGGAATCTCGAAAAGAGCCCTGCCGGAGCATGGCAGTGGGTGCCCACGGCTCCGGAGACCGCGGGTATGGTGCCGGACGCCCACGATCCCAACAGGCGACACAAGCCGATCATGCTGACCACCGACCTTGCGCTCCGCATGGATCCCGTCTACGGGCCGATCGCACGGCGGTTCCTGGATCGGCCCGACGAGCTGGCAGACGCCTTCGCACGCGCGTGGTTCAAGCTCACCCATCGCGACATGGGACCGAAGGCCCGCTATCTCGGTCCCGAGGTTCCCCACGAGGACCTGATCTGGCAGGATCCGCTGCCTCCGGTCGATCACCCGCTGATCGACGGGCAGGATGCCGCGACCCTCAAGAGGCAGATACTGGATGCCGGGCTTTCCATATCCGAGCTGGTCTACACCGCCTGGTCGGCGGCCTCGACCTTCCGTGCTTCGGACAAACGCGGCGGCGCCAACGGCGCCCGCATCCGGCTGGCACCGCAGAAGGGCTGGGAAGTCAACCAGCCCGGACAACTCGCCAGAGTCCTTGCCGCGCTCGAGCGGATACAGGGCGAATTCAACAGAACGCAGGTGAACGGCAAGAGGGTCTCCCTTGCCGACCTCATCGTCCTCGGCGGCAACGCCGCTGTCGAAGAGGGCGCCCGGCTCGCCGGCTTCACGCTGGAGGTCCCGTTTGCTCCCGGACGTGCCGACGCCGCTCAGGAACAGACCGACATCGAATCGTTCGGCTACCTAAAGCCGGTGGCCGACGGTTTCCGGAACTACATGAAGCCTGGATGCGGCTTTCCTGCAGAGCAGGCGCTCGTAGACAAGGCACAGCTGCTCACGCTCACCGTGCCGGAGATGACGGTGCTCGTCGGCGGAATGCGCGTGCTCGGCGCCAACTACGGAGGCGCCTCCCACGGCGTATTCACCGACCGGCCGGGTGTGCTCACCAGCGACTTCTTCGTCAACCTCCTGGACATGGCGGTGGAGTGGAGACCCGTTTCAGGAGACGCCGGGCTCTACGAGGCCTATGACCGCAAGACAGGCGAGCGCAGGTGGACCGCGACGCGCGTGGACCTCGTCTTCGGCTCCAACTCACAGTTGCGCGCCCAAGCTGAATTCTACGCCCAGGACGACAACAGGGAGAAGTTCGTGCGCGACTTCGCGGCTGCCTGGAACAAGGTGATGAACCTCGACCGTTTCGATCTCACCTGGTGGTAGGCGGCCGGCTGAACCGGAGATATCGGAATGTATCTCGTGTGTACCCGAACCCGTGTCGAGCGGTGCGGCGGTATCCGGTATTGCGGGGAGCGGGCTGGAATGGACTAAACCGCCGGGCCATCTTTATAATATAGCCTATGAAAAGAAACGTCCTCTTGATCGCAGCAGCCGCAGCCGCGTTCGTCCTGGCAGGGGCTTTTTTCGCATCGCTCGGCTTCTACACCGACTGGCTCTTCTTCAGGGAGGTCGGTTACGAGGCGGTCTTCACCAAGGGCTTCCTTGCAAAGGTCCTCACCGGGACGGCTGCCGGCGTGGCTGCAGCCCTCTTCCTCCTGCTGAACATGCTCGCTGCAAACAGGCAGGAGTTCCCCCAGGGCCGCATATACAGTATAGAAAAGGAACTCTACGGAATCAAGAAGTTCGACATCAACAGGCTGGTCAAGCACCTCGGTATCTACCTGTCCGTCTTTGCCGCCCTGATAGTCGTACCTGCTGCTGCGGGGTACTGGGAGGAGGTGCTCCTCTTCATGGGGGCTCAGCCTGCCGGCATGCAGGATCCCGTGTTCAACAGGGACATCTCCTTTTATCTCTTCAGACTTCCCCTCATCGACTCCTTGAACGGCTTCGCGGGTGTCCTCCTGCTGACTGGTGCGGCCTTCACAGCGCTCAACTACATGCTCAGGGGCGGCATCACCTACATCGAGGGCCTGATAACCGTCGACAGGAGGGTCAAGAGGCACCTTGCACTTTTGGTCTCCCTCTGGATCGTCAACCTCGCCGTGAAGTTCCACCTCGACCGGTATGCGCTCCTCTTCAATGAACACGGCGTGCTCTACGGTGCGTCATACACGGACGTCAATGCGAGGCTCCTGATGCTGAACGTGATCACGCCGGTAGCGCTCGCCGCTGCAGCGGGCCTCTTCATCGGCGTGACGCGAAGGTCGATGTATGCCGCCGTGCTTCCGCTGGCCGTTCTCGGCGGCGTCTACATCCTCGGTGTCGTACTGTACCCCTCGCTGCTGCAGAACTTCAAGGTCTCGCCCAATGAGATCGTCCTTGAAAGACCCTATATCGAGCGGCACATAAGGTTCACCAGGTACGGCTACGGCCTCGGGAAGATCCGGACCGAGCCCTTCGAAGTGAATGACGAGCTCACCTTCAACGACATCAACAAGAATATCTCCACCATCAGGAACATACGCCTCTGGGACGAGGGGCCGCTGCTCAAGACGTACAGCCAGCTGCAACAGATAAGGACATACTACAAGTTTGTCGATGTGGACAACGACCGCTACGACCTCGACGGAGAGTACACGCAGGTGATGCTCTCTCCGCGGGAACTCTCCTACGAGGACCTGCCCGGCAAGTCCTGGATAAACGAGAGGCTCGTCTTCACCCACGGCATCGGGCTCGCCATGGGGCCTGTGAGCGGCATAACGAGGGAGGGCCTGCCGGAGCTCTTCATCAAGGACATTCCCCCCGTATCGACGACCGGCCTCAGGGTGACACGTCCCGAGATATACTATGGCGAGCGCCCCAACGACTACGTGATCGTCAAGACCAAGGTGAAGGAGTTCAGCTATCCCACCACAGAGGGCAACGTCTATACGGTATACGACGGCACGGGCGGCGTCAGGTTGTCGTCCGTGCTGAAACGCATGCTCTATGCCGCGTACTTCGGCAACTTCAAGATATTCCTCTCGACCGACATAACCTCCGAGAGCCGGATACTCTACTACAGAAACATCATCGAGAGGGTGGACGCCATCGCTCCCTTCCTCCTCTACGACTCGGACCCCTACATGGTCGTCTCCGAAGACGGGAGGCTCTACTGGATCATAGACGCCTACACGTTCACGGACAGGCTTCCCTATTCGAAGCCGCTGCAGAGGGGAGTCAACTATATACGGAATCCGGTGAAGGTGGTGGTGGATGCGTACAACGGGACCGTCTCCTTTTATGTCGTGGATGGCGAGGACATCATCATCCGGACGTACGAGAAGATATTCCCCACGCTCTTCAGGCCGTTGTCCGAGATGCCGGAGGGGCTCAGGAAACACATCCGTTATCCCCGCAGCCTCCTCCGGGTCCAGGCGAGGATGTTCGCCCTCTTCCACATGACCGATCCGAGGGTCTTCTACAACAAGGAGGACCTGTGGGAGATACCCGTATACAGGGGCAAGGAGATGGAGCCCTACTACGTGGTGATGAGGCTCCCCGAGGGCAGGGAAGAGGAGTTCGTGCTCCTGCTGCCGTTTACACCGTCCAAGCGCGACAACCTTGCCGCATGGATGGCGGCCAGGAGTGATGGTGACGATTACGGAAAGATCATAGTATACACCTTCCCGAGGGACAGGCTGGTCTTCGGTCCAAGGCAGGTGGATGCCCGCATCGACCAGAACGCCTACATATCGCAACAGCTCACCCTCTGGGGACAGAGCGGCTCCGAGGTTATCAGGGGCAGCCTGCTCGTAATCCCCATAGAGCGCTCGCTCATCTATGTGCAGCCGCTCTACCTCGTCGCCACAGACAGGGTGGGGCTGCCGGAGCTGAGGAGGGTCATAGTAGCCTACGGCAAGGACGTCGTGATGGAGGACAACCTCGAGTCGGCCCTGAGTCGGCTCTTCAAGGGCTCGCTGCCTGAGCCTGAGCCTCCAGGGAAGGAGGAGCCGGCAATGGAAGGGCTCACTTGGCGGGAACTCGGCAGAAAGGCCCTCGACAGCCTCGAAAAGGCGCGGGAGTCTCTCAGGAACGAGGACTGGCCTGCGTTCGGTGAATACCTGAAGAAGACCGAAGAACTGCTGAGGGAGCTTTCGAAACAGCCGGGACGCTGAGGTCACCGGCGATGCAATGGAGGTCTTGATGAAGACAGTGGATGCCAGGGGGCTCGGCTGCCCCAAGCCCGTCGTGCTGGCCGAGGAGGCGCTCGATGCGATAGACGAGGGCACGGTCGAGGTGCTCGTGGACAACGAGGCGTCGGTGAGCAATCTCGGCAGGTTCGCCGCTAAGAGCGGTATGCACGCAGAGACGGAGAAGAAGGACGGCTACTGGTCAGTAAGGATAACCAAGGGATACCCGTGTGCCGCGCGTGAGGAGGCGGCGGGCATATCCGCATCGAGGGGAGGCGGGGGAAACATGAAGCCGGCAGGCAAGGGCCTGCTGATGATAATCGGAACCGACACCCTCGGAAAAGACGAGGATATCGGAAGGATCCTCATGAAGGGCTTTCTCGAGACGATGAAGGTCACGCGTGACCTGCCTGACATGATCTTCTTCCTCAATGCAGGAGTGAGACTCACCACGGTAAACGACGAGACGGTCCAGCTGATAAGGGACATAGAGTCCATGGGTGTGGAGATATTCTCCTGCGGCACGTGCCTCGGACACTACGGCCTCGAGTCCGAACTCAAGGTCGGCTACAGGGGGACCACGAATCATGTGGTCGAGGGGCTGAAGGACTTCGGCAAGGTGGTCTGGATTTGACAGTTCTTCTCTGATTTCTATATAATTTCAGTAGCTTTCAATCCGCGAACACTTGCGGATCTCCGCGGACGGCCCTTGTCTCTCGGCGTGCCGTCTGCGCATATCCGCAGCAGGCAAGTCACACGGCGTGGGCGATTAGCTCAGTGGGAGAGCGCTGCCTTCACACGGCAGAGGTCGGTGGTTCGAAACCACCATCGCCTACCATACATCCCGCCTCCCTGCCCGATACTCTCTGCGTGAGGGGCCGGCACACCGCGGTTTTTTTGGTCTCTTGATCATTTCAAAGGATAAAGTCAAAAAATTTTTGCCTTAATGTGCGTAAATCCTGTAAAATGTCAGCATTATCAAATCATAAGGAGGTTTATTCATGAACAAATCCGAATTGATCGAGAAGGTATCAGTCGCCATGGAGATGACGAAGACCGACGCTGCAAAGGCTGTGAACGCCATGCTCGGCACCATAACCGCGGCACTCAAGAAGGGGCAGAAGGTCACCATCGCGGGCTTCGGCACGTTCAGTGTCGTGAAGCAGAAGGCGAGGAAGGGTAAGAACCCGAGGACGGGCGAGACCATAAAGATACGCGCAAGGAAAGTGCCCAAGTTCAAGGCTGGCAAGGGGCTGAAGGATACGGTGGCCGGAAAGAGCAGGAAGAAGTGACCCGAGGGCATCCCGATACGGGTCTTTGAGATAGATGTCTCCAGTATGAACCGGGGGCATGAAGCAGAGGTCGCTTCATGCCCCTTTTTGATGTTCGTCGGTGTTCAGCCCAATGCGCTCAGCACGAGGTCAGCAATGATCGCAGCCACGGAGAGCAGGAATATGACGGCGTAGTTCATGTCTTCGAGAGAGGCCTTTATGGATGAGAGCAGATACAGGAGCACCTTCCTGTCCTCGTCCGATAGGGAGTCTCCGGACTTCAGTTTCTCGATCAGCCTGAACTCGTCCACGGTCCTCTTCCTCTTCTTCGAAATCCTGTAGCGGTAGAGGAAGAAGAAGCAGTATCCGATGATTCCCACGTACCAGACAGGCCTTACCCACCGGGGCTCCACGTGCTGGAAGATTATCAGCGACCTGAAGGCGACGGCGGATATCAGCCCGAGCAGGAAGAACCCGTAGATGACGTATTTCGGGACTATGTGCGGCCTTTCAGTATGCATTCTTCACGGAGACGGCGAGTGAGCCTTACGCGGAGTTGAGGAGCTTCCTCGCCCTTTCGAGGATGTTTTCGACCGTGAAGCCGAACTTTTCAGACAGCACCCGGTAGGGGGCGGAGGCGCCGAACCTGTCCATGCCTATCACGTCGCCGTTCAAGCCGACGTACTTGTACCAGCTCAGTGAGCAGCCGGCCTCTATTGCAAGCCTCCTGTCGCACTTCGACGGCAGGACGCGCTCCCTGTATCTCGTGGACTGGCTCTCGAAGAGCCTGAAGGATGTCATGTTGACGACCCGCACCTTTCTGCCTTCTTCCCTGAGCCTCTCCCATGCCGAGAGGGCGAGATGCACCTCTGAGCCCGAGGCCAGGAGTATCAGTTCGGGCGTCCCCTTCGTGTCTGCAATGACGTATCCTCCCCTCGCCGTCCCCTCTGCCGGGGCATACCTCTTCCTGTCGATCACGGGCAGCTTCTGTCTCGTCAGCACGAGTGCGACCGGGCCCTCCCTGTGTGTGAGGGCGGTCTTCCAGGCCTCGCGCGTCTCGTTTGCGTCGGCAGGCCTGATCTCGACGAGGTTCGGGATAGACCTAAGCGAGGCGAGGTGCTCGACTGGCTGGTGGGTGGGGCCGTCTTCTCCGAGGCCGATCGAGTCGTGCGTGAATACGTATATGACATGGAGCTTCATCATGGCCGCGAGCCTGACGGCAGGCTTCATGTAGTCGGAGAATACGAGGAAAGTGCCGCCGTAGGGGATGACGGCGCCTGAGAGGGCCATGCCGTTCAGGGCCGCTGCCATGGCATGCTCCCTCACGCCGAAGTGGAGGTTCCTGCCCCTCTTCTTTACTCCGAAGTCGGCGTACTTCTCGAGGTACGTGTTGTTGGACGGCGCGAGGTCTGCAGAGCCGCCGACGATGTTCTGTATCGTGTCGGCAAGCACGTTCAGGACCTTTCCAGATGCGGAGCGCGTGGCTACTGCTCCATCGCCGGGTGCGAACTCGGGCAGTCCCGCGTCCCAGCCATCCGGAAGAGTGCCGTTGTTGAACTCGCGCCACTTCCTGTAGAGCTCGGGATGCTTCTTCCTGTATGCCTTCATCATCTCCTTCCACCTGCCCTCCGAGGCCTTGCCCTTTTCCACCGCCTTCCTCATGTGCTTGAGGGCCTTTGCAGGGACCATGAACTTCGGGCTCAGGGGCCAGTTGACGTTCATCCTCGTCAGCCTCACCTCTTCGGCCCCGAGGGGGGCGCCGTGTGAGTCGGGGGTGCCCTCCTTGTTCGGGCTCCCGAAGGCTATCTGTGTCCTTGCGATGATGAGCGAGGGCTTTTCCTTCTCTCTCCTCGCCTCGCGCAGGGCCTTCTCGACCCCCCGGAGGTCGTTGCCGTCGACACGCTGTACGTGCCAGCCGTAGGCCCTGAAACGGGCCGCCACGTCTTCGGTGAAGGTGAGGTCGGTCGAGCCCTCGATGGTGATCCTGTTGTCTGAGTAAAGGTAGACGAGCTTTCCGAGCTTGAGGTGTCCGGCAAGCGAGGCTGCTTCCGAGGATACACCCTCCATGAGGTCACCGTCACTGCAGATTGCGTATATGTTGTAGTCGACGACGGGAAAGCCCGGTTTGTTGAAATACTCCCTGAGGTACCTCTCTGCGATCGCCATCCCCACTCCGGTGGCAAAGCCCTGTCCGAGCGGGCCGGTGGTCGTCTCTATGCCGGTCTCAGGGTCGTACTCGGGATGTCCGGGGGTCTTGCTGCCCCACTGGCGGAAGTTCTTTATCTCCCTGAGGCTGAGCGGGTAGCCGCTCAGGTAGAGGAGGCTGTACAGGAGCATGGAGCCGTGCCCGGCCGACAGTATGAACCTGTCCCTGTTGGGCCACTGCGGGTTCTTGGGATTGTGCCTGAGGGCCTTGGTCCAGAGCACATACGCCATTGCCGCATCCCCCATCGGCATGCCCGGATGTCCGGACTGCGCCTTCTCCACCGCGTCCACCGCGAGAAAGCGGATGGTGTTGATACAGAGTTCATCGATGTTCATTCTTTCTTTCCTCCAGAGGGGTAAGGATTTCTTGTTGTACGTCCAAACCGGCGACAGCGAGCACACCGCCAGGCGATCTCTTGTCCCCGGATGTCTCAGCTCATGATCTCTTGAATGCCGCTACTTGCGGGAGAGGTTACAGTCTCACGACGATACCCTTTGACCTCAGGTATTCCTTTGCCTCTCTTATCGTATATTCCCTGTAGTGGAATATGGATGCAGCGAGCACGGCGTCCGCCTTGCCGTCGGAGAGTGCCTCGTAGAGGTGCTCGAGGTTGCCGGCGCCTCCAGAGGCTATCACGGGTATGCCGACCGCCTCTGCTACGGTCCTCGTGAGCTCTATGTCATAGCCGTCCTTTGTCCCGTCTCGGTCCATCGATGTCAGCAGTATCTCCCCTGCGCCGAGCTCTTCCATGTACCGTGCCCATGCGACTGCGTCGATTCCCCGCGGCCTACGGCCTCCGTGCGTGTAGACCTCCCAGAGCGGTGAGCGCCTGCCTGCCGCAGACGATCCGATGTCCAGGAAACCGAGCGACTCGTCCCGCTTCAGCCACTCGGGCGGCTCTCCGGACGCACCCCTGCACCTGCGGGCGTCGATCGCCACCACTATGCACTGGCTGCCAAACCTCTCGGATGCCGCCTTGATGAAGAGGGGGTCTCTGACCGCCGTGGTGTTGATCGAGACCTTGTCGCAGCCGGCGTTCAGCAGGGCGCGTATGTCGTCGAGGTTCCTTATGCCCCCGCCCACGGTCAGCGGCATGAATACATCGTCGGCCGTCTTTGCGACCACGTCGAGTATGATGTTGCGTTTTTCGTGAGATGCCGTTATGTCGAGGAATACGAGCTCGTCCGCTCCCTGTTCATCGTAGTACAGGGCGTTTTCAACGGGATCGCCGGCGTCACGGATGTTTACGAAGTTTACTCCCTTTACCACGCGGCCGTCTCTCACGTCAAGGCACGGTATGATCCTCTTTGCAAGCATAGTTGAATATTATAACAATCCGGTTGAAAAAATGGACAGTTTAGGGCTAAAATCCAGAACAGCGACATCGATTTCACGAAGGAGAGATGATGGAGGAGATCAGGGTCGAGCTCGAGGAGAGGAGCTACGGAATATTCATCGGAAGCGGCATACTCGGGAGTATCGGCGGTAAGTTCAGGAAGTATGAGTTCTCACCGAAGGCGGCGCTCGTCAGCAATCCCACGGTGTACGGTCTCTACGGCGAGGCCGTTGTCGACTCCCTCAGGAACGAGGGCTACGAGGTCACCGTCATACTCATCCCCGACGGTGAGGAGTACAAGGACTTCCTGTGGGCATACCACATACTAAGCAGGCTCCTGAAGGCCGGACTCGACAGGAAGTCGGCCGTCCTCGCACTCGGCGGCGGCGTGATAGGGGACATAACGGGTTTTGTTGCATCGACCTACATGCGCGGCATCGCCTACATGCAGCTTCCGACGACACTGCTTGCACAGGTGGACAGTTCTGTCGGGGGAAAGACCGGCGTCAACCACTACCTCGGCAAGAACATGATCGGCACCTTCTACCAGCCCCGCCTGGTATGGATCGACGTGGATACGCTGAAGAGCCTGCCAAAGAGGGAGTTCCTCGCGGGCATGGCCGAGGTGATAAAGTACGGCGTCATATGGGACAGGGAGTTCTTCGACTACCTCGTGACTGAGAGGGAGAGGATTTTGAGCCTCGACCCCGGGTGCCTCACGCACATAATCGGCCGCTCTTGCGAGATAAAGGCCGACGTGGTGTCGAGGGACGAGCGGGAGGAGGGGCTCAGGGCCATACTCAACTACGGCCATACCGTCGGCCATGCCGTCGAGACGGTGACCGGCTACAGGCGCTACCTGCACGGCGAGGCGGTGGCGATCGGCATGGTCTGCGAGGCGGAGATATCCGAGGCCCTCGGCATCTTCGACAGGGCCGAGGCAGCCGAGATAAAGTCACTGATAGAGTCCTACGGGCTGCCCTCGACAGCCGGCGACGCCCTTGAGGCCGACTCGATGCTGAAGGCGATGGCCCTCGACAAGAAGGCGGTCGCCGGCACGCTCAGGTTCGTCCTGCCCGAGGAGATCGGCAAGGTGAGGATAGAGAGCGGGGTGAATGAGGATGTCATCAGAGGCGTCATCGGAGACTGAGCGGTATCTTTGCCTGTTGAAGTGCCGGGGCAGCAGTGGAGAGATGCAAGGGAGGCGAGGGGTAGAGGACTTGTATTCGACCTCCGGGAAGAGGAGACGGGCGGATGATTCCGTCGAGCCGGAGTCGATGTTTCGGGATGGTTGAAGATGGCAAGATCGTTGATGATACAGGGGACGGGTTCCGGAGTCGGAAAGAGCTTCATCGTTGCCGGGCTCTGCCGCATATTCAGGGACTCGGGGGTGAGGGTCGCTCCTTTCAAGTCGCAGAACATGGCCCTCAACTCCTTTGTCACCAAGGAGGGCGGCGAGATAGGCAGGGCACAGGCGCTTCAGGCAGAGGCCGCGGGTGTGGAGCCGTCCGTTTACATGAATCCCATACTGCTCAAGGCCTCGGGAGAGGCCGGCGCACAGGTCATAATCCTCGGCAAGGTCCACTCCACCATGAAGGCCAAGGACTACTACAGGTTCAGGGAATCGGCATGGGAGGCGGTGATCGGGGCATGGGAGAGGTTGAGCAGTGAATACGATCTCATCGTGATCGAGGGAGCCGGAAGCCCGGCCGAGATAAACCTGATGGAGGAAGAGATCGTAAACATGGCCGTGGCACGGCATACCGGGGCCCCCGTGATCCTCGTCGGCGATATCGACAGGGGGGGAGTATTCGCCTCCCTGTACGGCACGGTCTCGCTCCTCGACGGTGATGCGGACCGCGTCAAGGCCTTTGTGATAAACAAGTTCAGGGGAGACATCGACATACTGACGCCCGGCAACCTCCTGATCGAGGAGAAGACCGGAGTACCCGTCATAGGGGTGCTTCCCTATATCGCTGACATCGGCCTTCACGAGGAGGACGGGCTTGCCATCGAGAGGATGAGGCCTCCGGCAGGGGAGAGGCCGGTGAGGATAACCGTGTTGAGGCTGAAATACATATCCAACTTCACGGACTTCGACCCGTTCCTGTTTGAGCCCGACGTGGAACTCCGCTACAGCCTCAGGGAGGAGGATATCCGCAACTCCGACCTCGTGATCATCCCGGGTTCGAAGAACACGGTCAAGGACCTGCTTCACCTGAGGAGGTCCGGGATCGAAGACCTGCTGAAGGATGCCGTGTCGAGGGGGCTCCCCCTGATAGGCATATGCGGCGGATACCAGATGCTCGGCAGAATCATCAGGGATCCCCACGGCGTCGAAAGCCCTGAGCATGAGGTCGAGGGCCTCTGCCTGCTCGATGCCGAGACCGTGATCGAGACCGAGAAGAGCACCTTCCAGGTTACCGCATCCGTCATGTCGGATGTCCCCCTGAGCGGCGAGGAGTTTGAAGACCTGAGAGGATACGAGATCCACATGGGAAGAACAACGACTGACCATGCCCTGTTCAGCATGAGGAGGATAGGGGCCGGCGGTGCGGTGATTCCCGACGGGGCCTCGCGCGGCGATGTCTGGGGCACTTACATGCACGGTATATTCGACAACGACCTCTTCAGGAGATCGATCATAAACGGACTGAGGATCAGACGGGGGCTCACCCCCATCGACCCGGTCGTGGAGTATGCAAGAGTGCGGGACGAGGCGATAGACCGCTGGGCCGATGTGCTGAGGGAGAACCTCGATATCGGGTTCATAGAGGGACTCGTCTCTGGAGTATGATCCCGGGATTCAATCCGGGGGCCGGCGGGGTCCCCTTGGAGATCGCTTGAACATGGCCTTGTTGGGAGGAGAGCCGGGACTCTCGAAATTCGTCGGCAGCCTCACCGGCTCTGCCATTGGAGATTCACTCGGTGCCCGGCGGGAGGGGGCCTCAGGTGTAGAGGAGGTGACCGAGCCCGGCCCTGTCTACACTGACGACACCGCGATGATGATCGCGGTGGCCGAGTCGCTGATCGAGTGTGACGGGCTTGACTGCTCCCACATGGCGCGGCTCTTCGTGAGGAGTTTCGAGGCTGAGCCCTGGCGCGGTTACGGTCCTGGACCGCCCGTGATCTTCGAGATGATCAGGGCGGGCCGCAAGTGGGACGAAGGACTCGACAGGGAGCTGTACGACGGCGGCTCCTTCGGCAACGGTGCAGCCATGAGGGTGGCGCCCGTGGGCCTCCTCTACCATGACGATCCCGAGAGACTGAGGGATGCAGCATCGCGGTCAAGCCGCATCACGCACAGCCACCCGCTGGCTGTCGAAGGTGCCGTGCTTCAGGCCTATGCCGTGAGTCTCGCGCTGAGAGGGGAGGAGGACTTCATAGGTAGACTTATGGACTTCACGAGGATCGACGCATACAGGGAGAAGCTGCTGGTCATGGAGAGGCTCCTCGATGAAGAGGCGGACAGGGAAGAGGTTGTGAAGAGACTGGGAAACGGTTTCGAGGCCGTAAACTCGGTGCCGACGGCCGCCTTCTCCTTCCTTGCCTGCTCGAGCTTCGAAGAGGCCGTGATCCATGCGGTGAGCCTCGGCGGCGACGCCGATACCATCGGGGCCATGACAGGGGCGATCGCCGGTGCGTGGTGGGG
>Ga0256830_1000213_pt1 | contig 50791 bp, 35 predicted proteins | sample 128326metaG_FD_190537 | JGI IMG/M metagenome (GOLD analysis project Ga0256830, IMG submission 190537) | Hydrothermal vent microbial communities from Lau Basin, Pacific Ocean - 128-326 | ecosystem: Environmental > Aquatic > Marine > Hydrothermal vents | place: Pacific Ocean: Lau Basin | collected... | reverse complement strand
CGGCGGCGAGCCGTGCGCAGATAGGCTGCCTCAGTCGCGGTCATCCTCCTCCTCCCGGGCAGCCAGGTCCTCAAAGAAACGGTGCAACTGTCCCCGCAGCATCTCCAGCGTGTCCCGCAGGTGCTCGACCTCCCAGCGCATCCGATGCCACTCCAGCGTGTAGCCGTAGGCGTGGCGGAAGAAGTGGCGAAAGCTCAGGTAGCTCCCCAGACGCACCCGCAGGGCCTCGTCAATGACGGCCGGCCGTCTCCCCCTTTCGGGCTCCGACATCTGGTCCAGTAGATCCGCGTGCCAGTGCGCCCCCCGGGGCAACCTCTCGTCCAGGTACACTCTACCCGCCATCGTCTCCCATCTCCTCCACCAGCATCGCCAGCCCTTCGATCAGCGGGGTGGTAGTCTCCCACCCCAGCACCGCCCGCGCCCGGCTCACGTCGGCCCGCGAGCGCCGCACCTCTCCGGGCCGGGGCGGGGCGAACGTTGGGCTCAGCCGGGTGCCCAACACCCGGTTGAAGGTCTCCACCAATTGTAGCACACTGGTCTCCCGTCCGCCAGCCACGTTGAAGGTCCCCCCCACCGCCGCGTCCCGCTCTCCCGCCAACAACGTGGCCCGCACCACGTCCTTCACGTAGACGAAATCCCGCGTCTGCCGGCCGTCGCCGAAGACCACCGGCGGCATCCCCCGCCGCATCCGGTCGGCGAAGATGCTGATCACCCCCGAGTAGGGGCTCGTCGGGTCCTGACGCGGCCCGTAGACGTTGAAGTAGCGCAGGATGACGACGGGCACCCCGTAGCTCGCCCGGTAGGATCGTCCGTAGGCCTCGCCCGCCACCTTGCTAGCGGCGTAGGGGGAGAGGGCACGGGGCGGCAATTCCTCGGAGAGGGGCAGCGCCGTGTGATCCCCGTAGACCGCCGCCGAGGAGGGGAAGACGAAGCGCTTCACCCCGTGCCGTCGCGCCGCCTCCAGCAGGCAGAGCGTCCCTTCCACGTTAACCCGGTGGACGAGAAGGGGGTCCTCCACCGAGGCCTGCACGGAGGCGATGGCCGCCAGGTGGAAGACGAGGTCCACGCCGGCCACCGCCCGTGCCACGACCGAGGGGTCAGTCACCTCCCCTTCGATCACCTCAACCCGGTGGGCGACGCCGGCCAGGTTCTCCCGCCGTCCGGTGGAGAAGTTGTCCAGCACCCGGACCCGGACCCCCTGCGCCACCAGCGCCTCGACCAGGTGAGAGCCGATGAAGCCGGCGCCACCGGTGACCAACGCCTGCATTACCCATCCCCCCGGCGTGCCAGTTCAACGCCCTCGCGCAGGGCCTGTCGCAGCAAGGGATGCCCCTCGTCCAGCAGCCGGTCCATCTCCTGCCGGGTGTAGGGGAAGAGGTCCACGCCGATGGACAGCCCTCCCAGCCGGTAGCGCACCGTGCGTTCCAGAAAGGGCAGGGCCGACTCCCGCAGGACCAGGAGCAGGTCGGCGTCGCTGCCGGGCACCGCATCCCCCCGGGCCATAGAGCCGAAGAGGATCACCCGCTCGACCTCGTCGAACCGCTCCACGAGGCTCCTGGCGAAACGGGTGAGCTCATCCAGCACCGCCGACCGGTCCAGCCAGAAGGTCCTCACAGAACCTGATTTATGCCGGCTGGCCACTTCGCTCTTCCCCTCCCTCTGCCCCGTACAGGAGCCGCTCGATGCGGGCGACCACCATATCCAGGGCCACCTCGTTGAAGCCTCCCTCGGGGATGATGACGTCGGCGTACCGCTTGCTGGGCTCGACGAACTCCAGGTGCATCGGGCGCACCGTGCGCAGGTACTGCTCGATCACCGACTCCACCGTCCGCCCCCGCTCCGCCACGTCCCGGCGCAGGCGCCGGATGAAGCGGATGTCGGCGTCGGTGTCCACGTAGATCTTGACGTCGAAGAGCTCCCGCAGGGCCGGCTCGGCGAAGACCAGGATCCCCTCCACCAAGATCACCCGCTGAGGCTCCACCCGCCGCGTTTCCTTCTTTCGGGTGTGCGTGGTGAAATCGTAAACGGGGATCTCCACCGGCCGGCCCGCCCGCAGCGCCTTGAGGTGCTCGATGAGCAACTCTGTCTCCAGCGCGTCGGGATGGTCGAAGTTGACCCGGCTCCGCTCCTCAGGCGGCAGGTGGGAGAGGTCCCGGTAGTAGGCGTCGTGGGGGATGTAAGCGATGTGCTTCGCCCCCACCCGACGCAGGATCGCCTGGGCCACCGTCGTCTTGCCCGAACCGGTCCCACCGGCCACGCCGATGATGATCACGCGATTCTGCTCCATCTCCTTCGCTGTCCTTCGGGCGTTCATTCCTCGGATGCGTCGGACCGGCTGCGCAGGAACTCCACCACGGCCCGGTTGGCGGCCACCGCCCCCAGCCCCACGACCAGGAACAGGAGGGGCAGCGCCAGGTAGAGGGTCACCAGGGCCAGCAGGGCCAGCAGAATCACCAGCCCCAAGGTAAGTCCCAGGTGCGCTCCCAGGAAGAGGGCCGCGTTACGCAGCGCCAAGCGCAGGTTTGCCCTCTCCTGCACCACCAGCATCGGAAAGACGTAGACCTGGATCAGCGTCCAAAGCACCAACAGGGCCAGGATGAAACCCTGGAGCCCGGCCGCCCAGACGGCGTCAATGGCCCCGTAGAAGTTCAGGTTGACCATCCCCAGCCCGTAGGCCGCCCCGTTGAGCAGCGCCAGCAGATAGGCCGGTCCGGCCAGCCGCCGAGCGCCGGTGAAGAAAGCCCGCCAGGAGATCACCCGATCATCGGCCACGAAGTAGGCCACGTGGAAGAGGCCGGCCGCCGCCAGCGGCGCGGTGATCACCGGCAGGGAGAGGAGCAGCCAGAGCAGGCTGACCCAGCCCATCAAAAAGGCTTCTTCGTAGAAGAGGCGCACCGAGGTCCAGAAAAGGCGCAGAGCCCGCATCATCTCCTCCTGTCCTAGGGATTGTAGCATAGAACCGCATCCCTTTCAACCGCTCAGTGCCCTTGCGCCTTTCCCATCCGGTCAATCCGTTCTCAAATCCGTTGACCGCTATCCGCTCCGAGTGTCCACCCTCCCGCAGGTTAGGCGCGTTTCCGACGCGAAACCGTGCTTCAAAGAGCCCATCGGGGCTGAAAGCGCCCTCGACCGGTGACCTGCGGGAGGGTAGGCTGAATAGATACCGCTCCGAAACGGATTGGGGGGAGCGGGTTGAACGGAGAGGGCTGCTCCCGGCGGGACCCTTCACAGAAACTTTACACTCTGGTAACACAAGGGCAACAGAGCCGTGGGTAAAATGGGATCGGGGGGAGGGTGGAGAAGAACGCTATGGAACAACCGTGGAGACGACGCCGGCTCGACATCGGGATCGCCCTGGCCCTTTTCATCGCGGCCTTGGCGGTCTACAATGCTACCTTGACCCCCAGCCTCTCCTACGAGAGCCCCGACGGCAACGAACTGATCACCGTCGCTTACACGCTAGGACTCGCCCACTCTACCGGCTACCCCCTCTACACCTGGCTGGGCAAACTCTTCACCCTCCTGCCCATAGGCGACGTGGCCCACCGCGTCAACCTGATGTCGGCGGTCCTGGGGGCCGGCAGCGTGGCGGTGCTCTACCTGCTCCTGCGCCACCTCACCCGGCCCGACCGACCGGGGGAAGCCTGGGCAACGCGGGCCTCCCTCCTGGCTTCCGCCTTCACCGCCCTTCTCGTCGCCTTCTCCCGCACCTTCTGGTCCCAGACGACCATCGCCGAGGTCTACGCCCCCAACGCCCTGATGATGACGTTGACGCTGGGCCTGCTGCTGCGCTGGGGCAGGAAGCTGGAACAGGGGGGGCGCTCCTTCCTCGCCCCCTTCTGCTTCGCCTTGGTCTTCGGACTGAGCCTGGGCACCCATATGTCCAACCTGGGCTTCGCACCGGCCTTCGCTCTCTTCGTCCTCCTCGTCGGCGGCCGGCGGCTGCTGAGCGGTCGTTGGCTGCTGGGAGCCGGGTCGGGCTTCCTCCTGGGAGCCGCCCAGTTCCTCTGGCTCCCTTACAAGGCGAGCACCCTCACCGACCGGATGATGCTACGCAGCGCTCCCAACACCCTGGAAGGCTTCTACCGCTACACCCTGGGCGCGTTCCCCCAGTTCAAGTTCGCCTTCCCCCTGGCCGCCATCCCCGACCGGATCGTCATCTACCTGGACTTGCTGGCCCAGCAGTACAGCCTCTGGGGCATCGGGCTGGGCATCCTGGGGATGTGGGTGCTCCTCTTCCGCCGGCCCCGCCGCTTCTTCCTCCTCGTCGGGATGTACCTGGTCCACGTCTGGTTCTTCATCCAGTACCGGGTCTTCGACCTGGATGTCTTCTTCATCCCGGCTCATCTCCTCTACGCCCTCTTCATCGGCGTGGGGACGGCCTGGGGGCTCCTCCGGCTGGGACGATGGGCGGCGCGGGGAGGCTGGCGCTGGGCCTCGATCGGGGTCCTGGTCACCGGGATGGGCTTGGCCGTCGTCCACCAGGTGCGGGCCAACTGGGCGGCCAACGACCACTCGGAGGACACCGCCATCAACGACTTCTACGCCCACGTCTGGGAGGTGCTGCCGGAGGAGAGCGTGCTGCTGGGGCGCAGCGGCGTCTTCGGCTACGACATGTTCTACTGGCGGCTCGTCTACAACGTCCGTCCCGACGTGGTGCTCCCCCACCTGCCCACGCCTGAGCCCCGCCCCCAGGCGCTGGCCGGCCGTCCCATCTACACGACGATGCGCCTGGACATGCCCCAGGCCGGGCGGGGACCGTGGGCACTGCCCCGAGACCTGGTTCCTCCTGATGCCTGGCACATCCCCATCCTCGTGGGAGGCGGCGGAGCGGGATCGAGGGAGAGGCCCGGCCAGGGTCTGGTCCTCTACCAGGTGAGCCGCACGCCACCGGACCTGGTCGTCACGGATGCGGAGCCCTCTACGCGGGTAGACGCTTCCCTAGGTGGGCTGACGCTGGTGGGATACGACCTGGCCGAGTCAACAGTCGAGCCGGGCGGCCTCCTCCACCTCACCCTCTACTGGCGCGTGGAAGAGCCAGGGCGCTACCTCATCGTGACCGCGCTGGGGGACCGGACACTGGAGACCCACGAATTGGGGTTCGGCAACCTGCAACGCTACGTCCGGGAGCGCCGTCCACCTCGGGAGGGGGTGGTGGTGGAATCCTACGCCATCGTCATCCCCTCGACGCTGGAGAGAGGGACGATCCCGCTCCAGGTGGGGTTGGCCTCGCCGTGGGGAGCGGTGTCCCAGACAGGGGTGGTGCTGGAAGAAATCGCTGTGAGATGAGAGGAAGGGAGAGCATGAACCAGAACCATCGCGTGCTGATCTGGGTGGGGGCTGGAGTGATCGTGTTGATGCTGGTGACCGCCGCCTTCGCCCTGGGGGTCTACGTGGGGGAACACGGCTGGACACGGGAGGGGTTGACGTTGGGCGGTCCTGGGGAGCCAGATCGGCAGCCCGGCCCCCCGGGCGGCGCGGGGATGCCTCCGGGGCAGCCGCTACCCGGCGGCCAGCCCACGCTGGTAGGCCGGATTCGGCTTCGCCTGGACGAGGGCTTGGAACTGGCCACCCCCCAGGGACCCCGCCCGGTGAGTCTGACCTCCACCACCCGCTTCGAGGATGCCCAGGGAAATCCCATCGAGCCAGACGCCCTCCGCCGAGGCGACATCGTGGCCATCTTCGGCCACTTCGAGGAAGGCGGTCAGCGCACGCTGGTCGCCGATCTGGTCGTTCGCTTTCCCGACGGCCGGTGAGCGCTGGGCCGGGTATTCGTGAGAAATCCGTGGACGGTCTACCGCAGCCCATTCCCTCGCTCACCTACGGGGAATCACCAAGCCTCTTTCGTTGACCACCCCTCCCAGCCGTGGTAAAATAAGCCGGCGTAAGAACGCACGGCTGAACGCCCACGACCCACGGTCGGGCCCAGCCCCTGGGGCACAGGTAGGCACACCGTGACCGAACCCCCTGCCCTCCAAATCCTGGCTCCCCACGAACGAGAGGCCGTGAGGGCCTTCCTCCGCCGGCTACGCCAGCAGTTCGGCGACCGGATTCTCCACGTCTGGTTCTACGGCTCCAAAGCACGCGGCAACGCCGACGAAGAATCGGACCTGGACCTGCTCGTCGTGGTGCAAGACGGCAACGAGCCCCTGGAAGAGGCCATTGGCCACCTGGCCCTCACCCTCAGCCTGGAGTATGGCGTCCTCCTGGGCGACCACACCATCGGCCAGCGGCGCTTCGCCCAGATGCGTGCCCGTCAGGAGCTCTTCTACCGCAACCTCATCCAGGAAGGCACCGACCTATGGGTCTGGGAAAGGGGATGCCTTCCCGTGGCTGAAGCGCCGGAGCCCTACGACACGGGTACCCTCCAGGACTACCTTCGACATCGGCTGGAGCGCAGCCGCGAGGATATGGCCTGGGCGTGGGGCGCTCTGGAGCGGGGGGAGTACCGGTTGGCCCTAAACCGCGCCTACTATGCCGTCTTCCACCTCACATCGGCTGTCCTCCTCAGCCTAAACGTGACCCGCCGCCGCCATTCAGGCGTCGAGTCGGCCTTCCACGAGCATCTGGTGAAGCCAGGACGCATCGAGGCAGAATATGCCAACGCCTATGCAACCATCCGACGCTGGCGCGAGAGGGCCGATTACGCCTTCGATGTCGAGTTCACCGCCGAGCAGACCCGCCCCATCATCGAACAGGCAGATCGCCTTGTGGCGCGTCTGGAACGGTTCCTGCGCGAGTCGTCCCCCTGACTATGCAACCTAACCCCCATCCCTCTTGAGGAGCAAAGCCCCTATGCCCAATCTGCAGATGACCGTCAACGGGGAACCCGTCTCTCTGGAGGTCCCGGCCCATCGCTCTCTGGCCCAGGTGCTGCGCTATGACCTGGGCCTGACCGGGACGAAGATCGGCTGCAACGAGGCCGAATGCGGCCTCTGCACCGTCCTGGTCAACGGCGACCCCATCCTCTCCTGCGTCTACCCGGCCCTGAAAGCCCAGGGGGCCGAGGTGCTGACCATCGAAGGGCTGGCCCAGAACGGCACCCTACACCCCCTGCAGTGGGCCTTCATCGAGCACGGCGCGGTCCAGTGCGGCTTCTGCACCCCCGGCCTCATTATGACCGCCAAGGCCCTCCTGGACACCAACCCCCACCCCGACGAAGCCGCCATCCGCCGGGCTCTGAAGGACACCTACTGCCGCTGCACCGGCTACGCCAGCGTCATCCGCGCCATCCTGGCCGCCGCTGGCCGGCCCGTCGCCCCGCTGGTGCCGGAGACCCGCCCGCCCCTCCACGTCATCGGACGTCCCCTGCCCCGCCCCGACGCCGTGGCCAAGGTGACCGGCGCCGCTCGCTTCACCGACGACTACACCTTCCCCGGCATGCTCTACGGCGCGACCCTGCGGGCCGGCATCCCCCACGCCCGCATCCGGCGCATCGTCACCGACGCCGCCCGGACCCTCCCCGGCGTCCACGCCGTCCTCACCGCCAAAGACGTCCCCGGCCGGAACCGCCACGGCCTCATCTACGAGGACTGGCCCGTCCTCTGCGACGACAAGGTGCGCTACGTGGGAGATGCCGTGGCCATCGTCGCCGCCGAGACCCCGGAGATCGCCCGCCAGGCCCTGGAACGGATCCAAGTCGAATACGAGCCTTTGCCCGTCGTCGCCGACGCCCAGCAGGCCCGTCAGCCCGACGCCCCCCTCGTCCACGAAACCTGGCCCACCGGCAACCTCCTCAAGCACATCCGGGTGCGCAAGGGGGAGGTGGAGACCGGCTTCGCCCAGGCCGACATCGTCATCGAGCGCCACTACGACTCCCAGACCACCGACCACGCCTTCATGGAACCGGAGTGCGCCATCGCCCGCCTCACCGACGATGGGCGCGTCGAGGTCTACGTCGGCTCCCAGATCCCCTACGCCGACCGCCGTCAGATCGCCGCCGCCCTGGGCGTGCCCGAGGAGCAGGTGCGGGTGGTGGGCACCCTCATCGGTGGGGGCTTTGGCGGCAAAGAGGACATCGCCGGCCAGATCCACGCCGCCCTCCTGGCCCGCGCCACCGGTCGCCCCGTCAAAATCCTCTACTCCCGTCACGAATCCCTCCTCGTCCACCCCAAGCGCCACGCCACCACCCTGCGGGTGCGCCTGGGGGCCCGGCGCGACGGCCAGATCACGGCAGTAGACGTGGAGCTGGTGGGCGACACCGGCGCTTACGCCAGCCTGGGCGACAAGGTGATGACCCGCGCCACCACCCACGCCAGCGGCCCCTACGACATCCCCCACGTCCGGGCCGACTGCTACGCGATGTACACCAACAACCCGCCGGCCGGCGCCTTCCGGGGCTTCGGCGTCACCCAGTCCTGCTTCGCCATCGAGAGCGCGATGGACGAACTGGCCGAAGCGCTGGGGATGGACCCCATCCTCCTGCGACGCAAGAACCTGCTGCGCGTCGGCTCCACCACCTGCACCGGTCAGGTGCTGCGGGAGAGCGTCGGCCTGGAAGCTTGCCTGGACGCCGTGGTCCAAACACTGCGCCAGGAGCAGGGACTGGACGAAGGCGAACCCATCCGCTGGGGATGGCGAGAGGGGGCCAAAGCCTACGGCTGGGGGCTGGCCCTGGCCTACAAGAACACCGGCCTGGGCGGCGGGGCCCCCGACCGGGCAACGGCCGAGGTGGAAGCCTACGAGGACGGTCACGCCGAGGTGCGCATCAGTTCCGCCGAGATGGGCCAGGGGCTGCCGGTCGTCCTGGCCGCCATCGCCGCCGAAGAGCTGGGGCTCCCCTTCGAGCGGGTCACCGTCCTCCTCTCGGACACGGACCGGACCCCGGACGGCGGCCCGACGACGGCCTCCCGCCAGACCTACGTCTCCGGCAACGCCACCCGCCACGCCGCCCGCCGGCTGCGGGACCTGTTGGCCCAGGTCGCCAGCGAACGGCTGGACGTGCCGCCGGAGGAACTTCGCTTCAGGGATGGACGACTACAGGCCAACGGACAGGTGGTCCCTTTGGGCGAGGTGGTGCGCTGGGCGCGGGAGGAAGGGCGGGAGCCCTGCCTGCGTCACGAGTACCATGCTCCTCCCACCCGGCCCCTGGGCGAAGGGGGCGATATGCACTTCGCCTTCAGCTTCGCGGCCCAGGCCGCCCTCGTCGAAGTGGACACCGAGACGGGCGAAGTGCGGGTCCTCAAGGTCATCGCCGCCCACGACGTGGGCCGGGCCATCAACCCCCTGGCCTTGGAGGGCCAGATCGAGGGCGGGATCGTGATGGGGCTGGGCCACGCTCTCACCGAAGTGTACATCCTTGAAGAGGGCGTGCCCTACACCCAATGGTTCGCCCGCTACAGGATCCCCAACATCCAGCAGGCCCCCGAGATCATCTCCCTCATCGTGGAGGACCCCACGGCGGAGGGGCCTTACGGGGCCAAGGGGGTGGGCGAGCTGCCCAGCATCCCGACGCCGGCGGCCATCGTCAATGCCATCTACCACGCCACCGGCGTGCGCATCCGCCGGCTGCCTGTGGACCAGGAGGAAGTCAAGCGGGGGTTAGGGGAGGCGACGGCCGACCGCCGACGGCCGACGGCCGACGGCCGGACGCGGTAGATGCGGTAGGCCCCCTGCCGGAAGCAGAGGGCCAAATAGTCCGCCCCTTCCGGGTCGAAGCCGCCCAGCGCCTGCTCCGCCGGCCCGTAGAAGACGTAGGCGATCCCCCACCGAGCCAGGAAGTCCCGCCGCCAGCCATCGGGGGTCTCGGCCTGAAAGAAACGAGCCACCAACGCCTCCTTCTCCTCGGCGTCCACCGTCTCCGGCCGATGCCCGATGAAGACGCGGACCGGGATGCGACTGGGGAGCAGGTCGCCCGTCTCGTAGGCCGCCAGGACGAGGGCGTCCGGCTCGACGTGGCGGGCCAGCCAGGCCACCGCCGCCATCTCGTCGGCCGGGCGGAAGATGGGCGGACGGCGGGCCGCCACCTCCAGGCTGTTGGCGACCAGCAACAGCCCGTAGGTAGGAGTCATCGCCAGGAGCAGGAAGGCCGCTCCCCACCGCCGGAGTTTGCGAGGTGTATAACGGGGCCAGCGGCTGAGCTGGCGAACCAATCGGGAGCGCCGCCAGGCCGGGAGGACCCGCCGCGCCATCCCCCAGCCGGCCAGCAGGGCCAGGACCACCGGGAACCCCTCCACCAGCCGCCGCTGGTTGTTGAAGGGCAAGTAGACCAGGATAGGCGTGACGACCAGCCAGGCCAAGGGGAGCAGCCGGCGCGGATCCCCCCGCCGCCAAGCATGGCCCACTCCGGCCAACGCCAAGAGGACCGCCGGTCCGTAGGCCGCCAGGTAGTGGGCCGGGTGAGGGGAGAGAACCAGGTTCTGCCGTGACCAAGCCCGAAAGACCGGGTTGGTGGTGAAGACCCAGAGGGCGTAGAGAATCGGTGGAGAGGCAGCCAGTCCGGCCAAGAAGGCCAGCCCCGCCCAGCGGAGAAGAGGGGGGCGCTCCTGGGACGTCCCCCGCCCCCACCGGTCACGCACCCATGCCAGAAGCAGCAATGTTCCCACCACAGAGGCGACGACGAGCAAGTAGAAGGGGACGATCCAGGCCATCGCCATCCAGGCCAGCCCGGCTCCCAGAGCCCAACGCCGCGCCGTTGTCCCCTTCTCCTCCCAGGCCCGCAGCAACCCCATCCACCCCAGCAACAACAACGCCCGCGCCATCGCCAGGTGAGGTAGCGCGTAGAGGGTGAGGAAAGCAAACCCCTCTGGCAGCAGCATGTCTAGGGGCAGGCTGCCCAGCCACTCCCCCCGCCCCGCCAGGATCAGCAGCCAGCCCAGCCCTCCGCCGAAGGTGATCAGCAAAAACGCCAGACGACGCACCGCGATGGACCCGGTCAGCGCGGCCAGGAAACGATAGGTCACTCCCAGCATCAACGCCCCGCAGATCAGCCGGGCCAGGTGAAAGACCGCAACCAAGGAAAGCCCTGTCCCGGCAGCCACCTTCCCCAGGAGCACGTAGAACAGGAAGAGAAGCACCCCCTGATGGGGCTCCGGCGTGTAGGCGATCCGGACAAGCCAAGCCCCCCGTGCCCCCTGCCCCATTCGGGAGAGGTAGGCGTGCATATCCTCGATGTTGAAGACGAAGCCGTCGAAGACCATATCCGGCCCGCTAAGGGCCCAGCCCAGCAGGTAAGGGAGGCTGGTAAGGAGCAGGGCCACAATGATCCAGAGGGCAAGCCAGCGTTGTTCGGAGGGATGGGGCGCTGGGGGGGGAGACGCGGAGGGATGAGGCACTGAGGGATGAGGCACCGAGGGGGTGGCCGACCGCCGACCACCGACCGCCGACCACGGACTGAGGACTGAGGACCGAGAGGCAAGGGGCAAGGGGCAAGGGGCAAGGAACAAGGACCAAGCGACCAAACGACCACCTGACCAAGCGACCACGTGACCACCCGACCACCCGACCACCCGACCACCTGACCACGCGACCAAAAGAAGGGCCAGGAGGGAAAGCGCCAAGCCGGGGAAGAGGCCGGGGGGCCTGTAGGTGAAGACCACCCGATGTGAACCAGGCGGCAGGTAGACCCCCCGCAAGGCCGCATCGGTGGGGTAGACAGGAACCGGCTCGCCACCTACCGTCGCTCGCCAGCCGGCCGACCAGGGATCGGCCAGGACCAGGAGGCCGGGGCCGACGGCCTCGACGACGACCCGGTTGGGGGTGAAGCGCAAGAGTGTGGCCGCCCGCACTCCCGGCGGCCCTTCCCGTGCCGGTCCGCCCTCCACAACCGCTTCCCGAGCTGGATCGTGATCGTCCAGCCAGGCCAGCGCCTCCTCTAGGGAGTCCACCGACGTCACCCGCCCGACGACGAAGGCCCGGGGGAGCGCCCACACGTTCTCGTAGAGGTAGACACCATCCAACGGCGGGCCGACCGCCCGCAGCCCCTCCCCTCGGATGGGAAAGGCAGCAGCCAGGTAGCGGACGTTGAGCACACCCAGCAGCCGGGCGTCGGGTACCGTCTCTCGGTGAGCTGTCGTCACCTCGGTCCCTTCGGGAAAGGGGGGGATGGTGACGCTGTAGCCAGAGGGACCGTACCCGCCGGCCCGCTCCATCAGGCGGACGTAGCGGGTCAACTGGAAGGGGTCTACCCCATCGGCCAGCGAAAGGCCAGCCCGGACGACCACGTGCTGGGGCAGGCTGTAGCTGGGGGAGTAGACGCGGAAGGGGCCGGGCTGGGCGGCCAGCCAGTCGGCCGCCTGCGCACCAGCGGCGAAGACCTGAGCCTCCGAACGGACCTCGACGAGGCGGTGGCCCATGATCCAGAGGTCAACGACCAGGAGGAGAATCAGGAGGGGTGTGGCGGGGAAACGGGTCTCCGGTCGCCAAGCGACTATCAGCAAGCCAGCCGTCAGCGGTCCCAGGAAGGCGAGGGCCAACAGGTTGGTCGGAAGCGCTCCGCTCACCAACCCGGCTCCCACCGCCAGGAAGAGGGTCAGGCCGCCGAAGCCAACCATCGCCAGGTTGAGCCCGGAGCGGATTCGTCGGGGAAGCCGGGCCGCCTCGCCCGAGGCCAGAGCATCGGCTCCCCAACCCGCCAGCAGGGCCACGCCCAGGACGACGAGGAACCACCCCCGGGCCGGCACCCGCAGCAGGGAAAAGCCCGGCACCAACCGGAGCAGCAGGGGGAAGAGAGGGGTGTAGCTGCCCAGGGCGAGGAGTCCCCCGACCGCGGCCATCCCCACTGCCCAATCCCAGCGGGCTTTCTCGCCCCGCCGGCGGCCTGCCCAGAGCCCCAGAGCGGCCAAAGGAAGCGTGGGGAGCCCCAGGTAGATGACCCACTCGTGGTTTCCCCCGGAGCCGGCCACCAGGAGGCCGAGGAGACGAGCCGGAGGAAGGGAGAAACGGGCTGCTTCGGCTGGCGTCAGCCCGCTGCGGGTCGTCTCCCCCAGGACGGCCAGAAGCGGGAGCCACTGGACCGCCGTGAGGAGGGCCGCCGTGAGGAGGAAAAGGGCAATCCCCAGGCCGTGGGCCCACCGGCGCGAGGAGCCGTCGGCCCGCCGCCTCACCGCCTCAGCGACCCATAGGGTCAGGGCAGCGATGGTCAGGTAGACGGTGAGGCGAAGATCGGCCAGGAAGACGAGGCCCAGCAGCGCTCCCGCCCGCACCGCCGCCGTCCGGCGGTGCGAGGCCGCAGCCCGGATGACGGCCAACAGGACGAGGGGAGCCCAGGCCCAGGCCCCGACCCAGCCGACGTGACCGGCGCCCAGATGGGCCAGCAGCTTGGGGGAGGCCCCGTAGACGAGCCCCCCCACCAGCGCCCCCATCCGCCCCAGGCGCCACCCCCGGCGCAGGAGCGCGTAAGCGGCCAGACCAGCCAGAAGCAGGTGGCCCAGGGCCAGCAGGTTGAAGCCCAGGGCGGGGGGAAGCAACACCGGCAGCCACAGAGGCGGGTAGAAAAGCCCGCTCACCGGATTGGCCAGGAAGGGCGTCCCCCCCATCACCGTGGGCCGCCAGAAGGGGAGCTGACCGGCCTCAACCAGCGCTCGCCGCAAGAAGAGCGCGTTGGGCCAGTGGGTGACCGTCAGGTCTGAGTAGGGAGCTTGGGGGATGTAGAGATAGCCATTGGGCCGGACCAGAACCGGTGCCAACAAGGCGAGCACCAGCCCTGCCAGCACCAGCCTCTCCAGCCCCTTAGGAAGGTCTCTTCCCCCCAACGCTCCCCCGTCCTGAACGCTCCTAACCCGACGCTACGGATTGGTCAGCAGGGCCGCCAGCCCGTCCGGCGTGTAGGGCTTGAGGAGGACGTCCCGCACACCCTGCTGCAACAGCGTCGTCGTCCGCTCCACCCGCAGGCCGGAGGAGACCACGATGGTCCTGTCCCCCACCCCTGCTTCCCGCAGCTTCTGGAGCACGGCCAGACTGTCCCCCCCCTCCAGCACGTCGTCCACCAAGATCAGGTCAAAGCGACCAGGGTCTTCCACGACGTCGGTGGAGCGGACCACCCGATTGCCGGCAGCGGTCAGGGTCCTCTCGACGAAGCGGCTCCAGGGATCAGCGTCGTCCACCAGCAGCACCGACTTGCCCGTCGGGAGTTCGGCCTTGGGAAGGTCTCCATCGAAGACGGGGACTTGGATCTCGATGACCGCCCCGCCCTCAGGACGGTTGGCCGCCGAAACCCGCCCGTCAATCTGCTTGAGGATCTGCAGACAAGCCGAAAGCCCCAGGCCGGCGTGCTTCGGCTCCTTGGTGGTGTAGAAGGCGGTCCAGATCTTGTCCATCGCCTCCTCGGGAATGCCGGGGCCGGAATCGGCAATGCGGACGGTAACGAAGCGACCATCGTCGGTCGGGGCAACCTCGATGAAGATCTCCTGCGTTTCTTGCCCCGCCATCGCCTCCAGGGCGTTGATCAACACGTAGCCGAAGGCCCGGCGCAGTTGGGTCGTATCGGCCCGGCCCAAAGGCAGGAGCGGGGCGATCCGATAGCGGACCACCGACTCCGGGATGCCCAGCGCCACCGCCGCGTCCCGGACCACATCCTCCACCATCGCCGGGCGGGGCTTCTCCTCGCGCACCGGCCCGATCAGATGCTCCTGGACGGAGAAGATCAGCCGAGCGCTCTCTTCGATCAGCGCCAGGTCCTCGCGCATCGAGTCCAGGAGGTCCCGGTCGGCCTGGGGAAGGCGCTCTAGGTCCTCCCGCAGCCGCTCGACGCTGACCAGGATGGGCGACGCCTTGTTGCCCACCCAGTGGATCGCCTCGGTGGTCACCATCGCGATCGCCTCGAAGGTCCGGGTGCGCACCAGTTCGGCGTGGGCCGCTTCCAGCTCCTTGAGCAGCCGGGCGTTGTTGATGGCCACGGCCAGTTGGTCGGCCATTGCCTGGAGGCTGGTGATGTCCTCATCGCTGAAGGCCGCCTCCTCGGTGCTCTGCACCGTCAGCGCCCCCAGCACCTCCTCCCCCACCATCAGGGGCAGCGCCATCTCCGATCGGGTGTCGGGCAGATGGGGGTTCTTGAAGTGTACCGGCTCCTCCCCCACATCCAACGCGATCCGCGCCTTCCGCTCCGCAATGGCCGTCCCGATCATCGAGTGGCCTCCCACCTTCAGCTTGTGCCCCTCGGCAATCATCGCCGCCCCCGCCTCACCACGACCGGCCCGTAGTACAGCCCACTCCCCCGCCTCGTCCAACAGGAAAACTCCGGCATAGTAGAAGCCGTAGGCATCGCAGATGATGTCTACCGCCCGGTTGAGCAGTTCGTCCAGGTCCAGGATCGAGGTCACATCCCGGCCCACCTGGGCCGCGGCTGCCAGCAGGCGGGCTCGTCGCTCAGTCTGGGCCAGGAGCCGCTGGTTCTGGGCGTAGAGTTGGGCATTGCGCAGTGCGATGGCCAGTTGGTCGGCCATTGCCTGGAGGCTGGTGATGTCCTCATCGCTGAAGGCCGCCTCCTCGGTGCTCTGCACCGTCAGCGCCCCCAGCACCTCCTCCCCCACCATCAGAGGCAGCGCCATCTCCGATCGGGTGTCGGGCAGATGGGGGTTCTTGAAGTGTACCGGCTCCTCCCCCACATCCAACGCGATCCGCGCCTTCCGCTCCGCAATGGCCGTCCCGATCATCGAGTGGCCTCCCACCTTCAGCTTGTGCCCCTCGGCAATCATCGCCGCCCCCGCCTCACCACGACCGGCCCGCAGCACGGCCCACTCCCCCGCCTCGTCCAACAGGAAAACTCCGGCGTAGTAGAAGCCGAACTCATCACAGATGATGTCTACCACCTCGTTCAAAAGCCGATCGGGGTCCAGGATAGAGGCAACCTTGCGGCTTACCTCGGCTCCCGCCTGGAGCAACATAGCACGACGTTCTGCCAGCGATACATTGTTGGACATCGCCCACTCCTTCATCCAGGGTTCAGGGATTGATGACTTCGTTGACCAGCTCAAGCAATTCTGCCTCGCGCCCCTTGACCAGGTAGGCCCTGGCTCCCAGCCTGATGGCTTCCTTGGCCCGTCCGACCTCGTCGTAGGCGGTGAGGACGATGATGGGGAGATCGGTGTCGGCTTGGAGCAACACCCGCAGCAGCTCCAGGCCCGCATCAGGGGAATCTTGGCCCTCTAGGTCCGGCATATGCAGGTCCAGGATGGCCAGGTGGAACGGCTCTCCGGCATCCCGGGCGGCCTCGAAAGCCGCCAGGCCAGCGCCGGCGCTGTCCGCCGTCTCCACATCGAAGCCAGCCCGTAGCAAGGTCTTCTCCATACTGCGCAGGACCAACGGCTCGTCGTCTACCAGCAAGATTCGGACTTCGTCGTTCATAGGCAGGTCCTTTCCATAGCAAGGTTGTCGCTCAGGAGAGCGTGTTGCCGATCTGCTCAATCCGCCTGAAAAACCGCCCGTCTACGACGTCGCGACAGGCAGGAAGACGCTGAAGGTGGTGCCCACGCCGACCTCGCTCTGGACGGTGATCCGCCCGCCCATCTGGTTGACGATTTGGGCACAGGCAGGAAGCCCCAACCCGGTCCCACCCCGGTCCCCCTTGGTTGTGTAGAAGGCCATCCAGATCTTGTCCAGTTGCTCGGCGGGGATACCGACACCGCTGTCCACCACGTCCACCACCACGAAGCCCGGCTCCTCCGCCGGCCGCGCCCAGAGGAGAAGCCGCTTCTCCTCCCGCCCCTCCATCGCCTCCATGGCATTCTTGATCAGGTTGACGAAGACTCGGCTCAGTTGGATCCGATCCCCCTGTACCAAAGGCAGATCATCGGCGAAGCGGGTCTGCACAATCTCATCGGGGATGCCCATCGAGGCCACCGTCTCCCGCAGCAGGTCGGGCAGGGAGAGGGGCTCGGGTTTGCGCCGACGGGCCGGCCCGATGAGATCCTCTTTGATGTTCAGGATCGCCTGAGCACTCTTTTCGATGATCTCCAGGTCCTCGAAGATGGACGAAACGCTCAACATCCTGCGCAGCCGGGCCAGGGAGCGGCCTTCCAGCCCTTCCAAGACCGCTTCCCGGTGGAAGCCCAAGGCCTCCAGCTCCTCGACCGCCTCCGCCAACAGTTGAGCGAAAGGATGCTCCCGCAGCATGGGGGGGACCACTTCCAGCAGCGCACCCGCCAGGTGCAGATAGCGGGCCAGGTCCTCGCCGATGCGGGCCACGCTGCCGGGGATGGGCGCCGCCTTGTTGCCCACCCAGTGGATCGCCTCGCCGGTGGCCGTGGCGATGGCCTCGTAGGTTCTGGCCCGCATCAGCTCCTGGTGAGCCCGCTCCAGGTCCTTGAGCAGCCGCGCGTTGCCGATAGAGACGGCCAATTGGTCGGCCACGATCTGAAGAGCAGCCACGTCCTCGTTGCCAAAGGCTGCCGGCCCCACCCTCTGCACCGTCAGAGCCCCAATCACCCTGTCCCCCACGATCAACGGCAGGGCCATCCCAGCCTGGGGCCTACCTCGGAGGGAGGCCTCCGGCTCCACATCCGCCGGCGTGATCGGACGGCGCTGCAGGATGGCCATGCCAACCATCGTGGTCCCATCCACCCCGACCCTCTCTCCCCCGTCGCCACCAAGCACCCCGCTCCCCCCGCGGCCCGCCCGTAACACCGCCCACTCTCCCGTCTCATCCAGGAGGAAGATGCCCACCAGGGGGAAACCGAACTCCCGGCCCACGGCCTCCACGGTGGCCTGAAGCAGCGCCTCCAGGTCCAGGATGGCCGTGATGGTGCGGCTCACCCGGGCACCGGCCTCCAGCAGCCGGGCGTAGCGACGGGTCTGCTTCAGCAGCCGGAGGTTCTGCTCGTTCAGTTCGGCGTTCTGCTCCAAGGTCTGCGTCAGTTCGCGGACCTTCTCCTCCAGCCGGGCCACCAGCGTCTCCAGGTAAGCCTGGCGGTAGCTCTCGTCCTCCAACTCCTCCCGTTCACCGGCCAGGTAGGTGCGCACCTGATCCAGGAACCGGTCCGGGTCAATGGGCTTGGCCAGGTAGCCGTCACAGCCTGAGGCCAAGGCCCGCTCGCGCACGTTAGGGGTCGTATCAGCGGTCAGGGCCACGATGGGGACGTGGGGCATCAGAGACTTGAGGCGAGTGGCCACCTCGTAGCCGGTGAGGTGGGGCATGTGCAAGTCCACCAGCACCAGATCCGGTTGAGCCTCCTGGGCCACCTCGATCCCCTCCAGACCATCGTGGGCTTCCAGCACCTGAAAGTGGCTGGAGAGCAGCCGCCGCACCAGCAGGCAGACCTCCGGCGTATCGTCAATGCACAGCACCTTGGGACGTGGGGATGAATGGTCCATCGCCATCACCGGCACCGCAGCTCAATGATCTGCTGAATATCCTCAGCAGGAGGCCGTCCCAACCGCTCGCACAGACGCCTGTACTGATCCAACCAGTCGTCCACCAGCGCCCACTGCTTCTCGATCCGTCGGCGATAGCGAGCCTTCGTCTGGGGATCCGAGGTCAGGCTCAGTTCCCGCTCGTACTCCCGAACGATCTGATAGGCCTGACGGATCTGCGCCTCCAGCTCCGCCCCGGGATCTATCTGAGGTTCGCCCTGGGTCGGAGGAGAGGGTTGGGCCTGCTCCCGCAGCACCGTGATGGCGAGAGAGATGATTAAGACCGCCGGGTCATCCCAATCTCCAGCAATCCGCTCCAAGAGGCGATCGGCCTGGGCCTCCCGGCCGGCCCACGTCTGTAGGGCTGCCCCCACCTCCTCCGACGACCGCTCGCCGACGCTCTCCAGAACCTCCGCCAACGCTCCCAGTCCGGCGTCGGTGAGCAACGTTCCCACCTGCTCGATCAGAGCATACCGCCGGGCGCGGTAGTGCTGCTGGAGTTGGGTGTAACGACCTATGTCCAGGAGGCCCCGCTCGTACTGAGCCTCTGTATCCCGCAACACGTCACCCAGGGCGATCAACTCGGCCTTCTTCGTTGCCAACTGCTTCAAAAGCTCCCGCATCGCCTGCTCCCTTCAGGAAAACGCCTCCCCGCGGACACCCTCCCTTAGACACCCCTTAAGGATACCTCAGAACGGCCTTAGAGACAACCACCAAGCCCGTCCAAGCCCCCCTTTCCACCCTCATTCGAACGAAACCCTAACACTTCTCTGACGCCCTGTTAACAAACGTGTGTCATGATGGGAGAGGATACACACCCACGTCCTGCGGTTCTTGCGCGTTCCTATGGTTCCCACGAGCTCCGGAAGCCCTCCCAGGTCCTCCCCAATGCACGCTACGCGGTGGACAACCCTGCTCACCTGGCGCGACGGTGGCCTGATCCGCTACAACGCGGTCTGGCAGAACGTGGCCGCCTTTTTCTACGTCGGCCTGGCTCAGGACCGGACGGACTTGGGGTACGTGACCGACCTGGTGCTCTTCCTGCTCTTCAGCCTGGCCGGGACCGCCTACGGCTACCTGGTCAACGACTTCGCCGACGTAGAGTTGGACCGCCGGGCGGGAAAGCCCAACGTCTTCCACGGCACCTCCCGGCGGTGGGCCGCCGGCGTCATCGCCCTCGCCTTTGGGCTGATGCTGCTGGGTGGCCTCCCCTTCCTCCGTCGTCCCGCCTTTCTCCCCCTCTGGCTCCTGTGGATGCTGGCCGCGACCTTCTACTCGCTGCCCCCGCTGCGCCTGAAGGAACGGGGGGCCATCGGCCTGACCGCTACCATCCTGGCCCAACAACCCTTGCCGGCGGCGATGGGCTTCGCCGCCCTCGGCCACCTGCAGAGCTGGGGGGCGCTCCTCTTCATCGCCTACATCGCCCTACGGGGGACCTGCTCCGACGTGGGCCACCAGATGCGCGACCGGGCCCGGGATGTGGCGGCCGGGGCGACCACCTTCGCCGCCCGCCGGAGTCGGACGACCATCGCCCGCCTCTACGGCTTGGCCCTGGAATTGGAAACGTTGGGACTGGGGGCAGTTCTCCTCCTGCTCCTGGTGGACCTGCCCCCCGTCTACCTAGACGGTTACGCCTTCGCCATCGCCTGGCCGCCCCTCCTCGGCTATCTGGCGCTGCTGCCCTTCACCCTGGGGCGGGCCTGGCGGGCGCTCAGCGCCGGCACCTGGGTAGACCCCTACGACGAGTCAGCAGCCGGCCCCCGGCGCGACCTGTTTCACCTGATGCACCAGGCTTTCCCCGCTGTGGGGCTGCCCCTCTACCTGGCCTCCTGGCTGACCGTCGCCTACTGGCCCAACGTCATCTTCGTGCTCTGGATGGCCCTGCTCTACCGGCTCTACGACCCGCACCGCTGGCTGGCCGTCTGGCCCTTCCGGCTCCTGACCGGAGATCGCGATGAGCCCCACGCCCACCGGTGAAGGGGAGGAGGAGTGGAAGAGGATGCCACAGTACCGGCTCCGCTTTGAGGAGATCACCGAGGCCCATCGGGCTGAGGTGGGAAGCAAAGGGTACACCCTGGCCCGCCTCTACCAGGCCGGCTTTCCCGTCCCCCCCGGCCTGATCATCCCCGCCAGCGCCTATCAGGACTTCCTGGACGCCTGCGGCCTCGAGAGCCTGCTCACCCACCCCCAAACCACCACCTACGCCCTCTGGCAGGCCATCCTCACGGCCGAGGTCCCACCGGCGCTGGTGCAGGCCCTTCGACAGGCGTGGGACGAACTCCCCCACCCCATCGCCGTCCGTTCCTCCGCCCTAGGCGAGGACAGCGACCGGGCCTCCTTCGCCGGTCAGCACGATACCTTCCTGGATGTGGGCGACTTCCACGCGCTGCTGACGGCGATACGGGGATGCTGGGCCTCCCTCTGGAACAAAGAGGCGGTGCACTACCGGCTGCACCGGAACGAGGAAGTGACCTCCCCGGCGATGGCCATCATCCTCCAGCCAATGGTCCGAGCCGTCTGGGCCGGCGTCGCCTTCACCGCCGATCCCGTCACCGGTCGGCAGGACCGCCTCACCATCGAGGTCGTCGAGGGGAGCGGCGAAGCCCTGGTCCAAGGGCAGGCCACACCCGACCGCTACACCGTCCCGGTGGGCCCCGAGGGGCCACGTCCCGACCCAGACCTGCCGGACGAGATCCGGGCCGTCGCCGAGCTGGCCTGGCGGGTCGCCCGTTGGGCCAACAGCCCCCAGGACATCGAGTGGGCCCTGGACGAGGAGGGCCGCCTCCACCTGCTCCAGGCCCGCCCCATCACCGTCCTCGGCAGCGAGGAGGCCGAGTCCATCCTCTGGACCCGCGACAACGTGGGGGAGGTCGTGCCCGATCCGGTGACCCCCCTGAGCTGGTCCGTCCTCGATCCCCTGACCAACCGGGCCTTCGCCCACCTGTTGCACCGGCTGGGCATCGGCGACTACCCCCAAGCCGGCCTCTTCGGACGCTTCTACGGACGGGTCTACTTCAACCAGACCCTCTTCCAGGCAATGCTCCGTCGCTTCTACGTCTCCGAGACCCCCTGGCGGTCGGCGCCCCGCCTGATGCTCACCGGCCTGCGGGCCCTCTGGCTGCTCTACCGGCTGCCCAGCGAGGCCAGGCGGGAGATACGGACCATCCGAACCTACCGTACTCAAGGCTGTGAGATCGCCACCTGGCGCCGCCTCATCGAGCAGACGATGGCCACCCACCTGGGGGTGACGGTGATGGCAGAGCTGCTCCACATGGCCCTGGAGAAGGTGCTGGCCCGCTGGACCGACGGCGAGATCCCGGCTGCCGCCCTGACGGCGGGGCTGAGGGGCGTGCGCAGCGCCGAGGCCGGCCACGCCCTGGCCACCCTGGCCCGACGGGCGCGGAACGACCCGCGCCTCCGCCAGATCATCCTCAAGACTCCGGTGGACCAGCTATCCCACCGCTTGACGACGACCGCCCACACCCAGCCTTTCTGGGAGCAGTTCCAGCGCTTCCTGGAAGAGCACGGCCACAGCGCCGCCCAGGAGTTCGAGCTGGCCGCCCCCCGCTGGCGCGACGATCCCACGCCGGTGCTGGCCGCGCTCCGGGCTCAGGTCGCCGAGGGCGAACAGCCCTCCACCATCGCCCCCCCCTCCCCCGTCGAAGCGGCCATCGCCCGGGTGGAAGCCCAGTTGGGCCTGGGGAAACGTTGGCTCTTCCGCCGCCTGCTTGCCACCGCCCGCCGCTTCGCCCAACTGCGGGAGAACCTCAAGTACCACTTCGTGATGGCCTATAGCTACCTACGCGACCACTACCTGGCCCAGGCCCGCCAGTTGATCGCCGTGGGGCGACTGACCGAGGTCCGAGGGATCTTCTTCCTGACCGAGGCAGAGGTGGAGGCCCTAATCGCGGGGAACCTGCCGCCGGCCGAGGCGGGGGCACGGATCGCCCACCGCCTGGAGGAGTGGCGCAAGGCCCGAGGCCTCCCCTCTCCTTCGGTCCTGCGCCAGCGGCCCGACGGCTCTCTGGAGGCTCGTGAAGAGGCGACTTCTTGGGAGATCGCGGTCCGACGGATGATGCAGGGGGTGGCGGCCAGTCCCGGTCAGGTCGTCGGACCGGCCCGGGTTGTGCACAACCTGGACGAAGCCCGAACCCTCCGCCCCGGAGAGGTCCTGGTCGCCCCGGCCATCACGCCGGGATGGTCGCCGCTGCTCCTCACCGCCGGGGGGCTGGTCACCGAACGAGGAGGGATCCTCTCCCACGGCGCGATCCTAGCCCGCGAATACGGCCGGCCCGCCGTCCTCAACGTCCCCCAGGCCACCCGTCGCCTCCGCACCGGCCAGCGCCTCCGCGTGGACGGGAGCCGGGGTGTCGTCGAAGTCCTGCACTCGTAGAGTGGCCTCTCCCGGCCGGATCAGAGCGCGGCGTAACCGCTGCCGATCGGGAACCCCTTCCCCTTCAGCAGGTTGACGAACTCCTCCTGGGCAGCGGCGTGGTCGAAGCTGACGAAGAGGGTCTGAAGCTTCCCCTGCGCGTCCTTGTGGCGCAACCGCACCGCCGGACGATCCCTCCAGCCGTACAGCACGCCCGTCTCGACCGCCGTCACGTTGAGCGGCTCCAGGATCACCCCCCAATCCGACTCCACCCGACGCAAGGGAATGCCGTAGACCCGAACCGTCAGGATGTGGTGGATGTAAACCATCAACCGCCGACCTTCCAGCGACACGATGTTGGCCGCAGCGTTCTTGAACTTACGGCTGCCCTTGCCCACCTCAACGATCGGGGAGACGTTGGAGAGCCGCTGAAAGCGCCCCGTCGCCCTGACGTCCGCTTTGCCCAGGGACGCGGCCACCGCCGCCGGGTCAATGGGCTTCGGGGCGAAGACCGCGTTGGGGAAGAAGAAAGCAGCCACACTCGCCAGGCTGATCAGCGCCAGCCCCGCAGCAAGCGCTAGGTTCACCCCGACACCGGGTGGTCTCTGGTCCATCCCGATGTAGAGATCGGACGTCGTGTTCAGACCGGCGCTCCGGAGATCAGGCAGGTCTGAAGCGACGAGCTCGCGCAGGTCCGTGCTCGTGCTGCGGGTAAGTCCTGTGATGATCGCCAGTTCCGCCCGCTCCTCGGAAGGCACCCGCCGAGAGCTCTGGACCAGCACCATATCGCCTGACCGGGCGTCGGCCAGGAAGAAGTACTCGGCCGTCGTCCGGCCATCCTCCGTCCTGTAATAGACAGCCGGATACAGGGCGATCCCCGACACAGTGACGTAACGGTTGTTCCCGATCTCACCGCCTACCAGTTGCCCGATCTCCACCTCCATTGGCCCGTCTTGGTTCCGCATCGCCACAGACAGGTTGGCGAGGACGACGGCCAGCAAGGAGAGGGCGAAGACCAGAACTAGGCCCGCGACCCTCTTCATACCACCAATGCGTCCCTTCCAACGGAGAACTGACTCATTCATCTTTGCCTCTTCATCATCGTGTTCTGTGATCCGTTCATAGAACCCGTTTGCCCCCCTAGACACGAGGGCGAAGATAGGACACAGATGAACCCAGACCCGACGGGCTTGCACAGATATTCCCACAGAATCCGCGTTCATCCGTCGCACCCGTGGGCATCTGTGTCCCATCCCCCCCATCACCGCACCGGCCCCGGCGCTGACCACGAGAGATGAACCCAGACCCAACGGGCTTGCACAGATATTCCCACAGAATCCGCGTTCATCCGTCGCATCCGTGGGCATCTGTGTCCCATCCACCCCCATCACCACACCGGCCCCGGCGCTGACCACGAGAGATGAACCCAGACCCGACAGGCTTGCACAGATATTCCCACAGAATCCGCGTTCATCCGTCGCATCCGTGGGCATCTGTGTCCCATCCCCCCCATCACCGCACCGGCCCCGGCGCCGGCTACGAGAGCGGCGGCTCGCCCCGCAGACGGCGGACGAGCCCCCAGACGTAGCGACGGGTTCGGCGCCAGGAGGAGCGGATGCGGGCGACCAGGCTCTGGGTGCGCTCCCGCAGCCGGCGGCGAGGTGTGGGCGGTGCCACGGGCAGCAGCTCGGCCCACTGAACCAGGACACCCGCCCAGGTCAGGCCCGCCCCGAAGGCCACCATCACCACGTGATCGCCAGGCCGCAGCCGTCCTTCTTCCACCGCCTCCGTCAGCGCGATGGGGATGGACGCGCTGCTGGTGTTCCCATACCGGTCCAGGTTCAGGTAAACCCGCTCCATAGGAAGCTTCAACCGGTTCGCCGCCGCCTCGATGATCCGCCGGTTGGCCTGATGGGGGATCAGCAGGGCCACCTCGTCCATCGTCAGCCCGGCCTCCTCGACGACGTGGCGGGCGGCGTCGGCCATCACCCGCACGGCGAAGCGGAAGATCTCCCGCCCCTTCATCTTGATGGTGTGCATGTTGTGAGCCAGCGTCTCCAGGCTGGTGGGATAGCGGCTTCCCCCGGCCGGTAACTCCAGAAGGGGGCCGCCGGAACCATCGGCCCGCATTGTACAGGCGAGGACGCCGCCGGGCTCCGGACGGGCGGTCAGCACCACCGCCCCCGCGCCATCGCCGAAGAGGACACAGGTGTTGCGGTCCTTCCAATCCACAATGCGCGAGAGGGTCTCCGAGCCGATGACCAGCGCCGTCTCGATGGCCCCGGTGCGGATAGCCTGGCTGGCCAGGCAGAGGCCGTAGAGGAAGCCGGAGCAGGCGGCGCTCAGGTCGAAGGCCCCGGCTCGGTCGGCCCCCAGGGCATCCTGCACCAGGCAGGCGGTGGCCGGGAAAGCGTGTTCCGGTGTCGCCGAGGCGACGATAATCAGGTCCAGGTCGGCCGGGGAGACCCCCGCCTTCTGGAGGGCCTTGCGAGCCGCGCCCAGGGCCAAGGTCGCCGTCGTCTCCCCCTCCCTGGCGATGCGCCGCTCCTTGATCCCCGTCCGCGTCGTGATCCACTCGTCCGACGTCTCCACCATCCGCTCCAGGTCGGCGTTGGTCAACCGGCGCTCAGGAACTTCCATCCCCCAGCCCACGATATGGACGTAACGCTGATTCGCCGCCATCGTCTCACTCCCAACGCGCCAGGATCAGCGAAGCATTGTGACCGCCGAAGCCGAAGGAGTTGGAGAGAGCAATCTCCACCGGGGCCGGACGGGCCTCGTTGGGAACGTAATCCAGGTCGCACTCAGGGTCCGGGGTCCGGTAGTTGATGGTGGGCGGGATGATGCCCTCCTGGAGGGTCTTCACGCAGATGAGCGCCTCCAGGGCCCCGGCCGCCCCCAGCAGGTGACCGGTCATAGACTTGGTCGCACTGATCGCCAGCCGATAAGCGTGGTCACCGAAGACGGCCTTGATAGCCCGCGTCTCGCTCTTGTCGTTGAGCACCGTCCCGGTGCCGTGGGCGTTGACATAGTCCACAGCGGTAGGTGGGATGCCGGCGCTCTCCAGCGCCGCCTGCATCGCCAGCGCTGCGCCGCCCCCTGTCTCCTCTGGAGCAGCCAGATGGTAGGCGTCGGCCGAGGCGCCGTAGCCCAGCACCTCGGCATAGATGGTCGCCCCTCGGGCCTGGGCGTGCTCCAGCCGCTCCAGCACCAGCACCGCCGCGCCCTCGCCCATCACGAAGCCATCCCGCTCGGCGTCGAAGGGGCGACAAGCCCCGGCGGGGTCCTCATTGTGGGTCGAGAGGGCTCCCATCACGTTGAAGCCGGCCAGGGCGATGGGGACGATGGCCGCCTCGGCCCCGCCGGCAACCACCACGTCGGCCACCCCCCGGCGGATCAACTCCATCGCCTCGCCCACCGCATTGGTCCCGCTGGCACAGGCAGTGGCGACCACCATATTGGGACCTCGGAAGCCGTAGGTGATGGCAATCTGGGCCGGCGCGGTGTCCGCCAGCATCATCGGGATGAAGAAGGGGCTGATGCGACGGGGTCCCCGCTTCAACAGCACCTGGTGTTGGTCCATAATCGTGCCGATCCCCCCCACCCCGGAGCCGAAGACAACGCCGATCCGCTCCGGCGGGACGCCGTCCTCGATCAGGCCGGCATCGGCGACGGCCTGGCGGGCCGCCACCATCGCAAACTGGGCGAAGCGGTCCAGCCGTCGGGCCTCCTTGCGCCCCAGAAGTGCTTGAGCGTCGAACCCCTTCACCTCCCCCGCGAAGCGGGTCTGGTAGGGGCTGGGGTCGAAGAGGGTGATGTAGTCTACCCCCGAGCGGCCGGCCACCAGGGCCTCCCAGGTGGTCGCCACATCGTGTCCCAGCGGATTGATGGTTCCCAATCCGGTGACCACAACGCGTATCCTGCCCACAGTCAGATCTCCTCCCACGTAGAAAGCTTGTATCTATTCAGCCCACCCTCCCGCAGGTCACCGGTCGAGGGCGCTCTCATCCCCGACACGGTTTCGCGTCGAAAACGCGCCTAACCTGCGGGAGGGTGAACAGCTACGAAGGCTTCTCTCTTCGGACAAGGGGACGCGCGTCCCCATTGCCGGGAATTATACGGCAACATCGGAGGGCACGCAACAGGCCCTTCTGATGGTCTATACAACACCCGACCAGGGGAAAGGATACGCCTTGCTCTTCCAGCCCCACGTCCACCTGCACCTTGCGTGTTCTGGCATCCTGGAGTACAATTCTGACGGTCAGGGCGACGACCACTTCGAGGGCCCGGCACTCCAGACCGCGAACGGCGCCGGGCACCTCCAGGCAAAGTCAAGGCGGAACGGTATCTATTCAGCCTACCCTCTCGCAGGTCACCGGTCGAGGGCACCTTCAGTCCCTGGGCTATTTGAAGCACGGTTTCGCGTCGGAAACGCGCCTAACCTGCGGGAGGGTGAACGGTACGCGGAACGCTCGCCAACACGCCGAGGGAGGGGGCTGGACAGACGATGAGCATCACCATCGTCGGTCTCGGACCAGGGGACCCGACACAGTTGACTCGCGAAGCGTGGGAGGTGTTGGAGGCCGCCCAGGAAGTCTACCTGCGCACGCGCCGCCATCCCACGGTACCTCACCTCCCCGACCACCTGGTCTTGCACAGCTTCGATCACCTCTACGAGGAGGCCGAGGACTTCGGCGAACTCTACACCACCATCGCCGCCGAAGTGCTGGCCCTGGGACGGCGTCCCGAGGGGATCATCTACGCCGTGCCAGGCCACCCGCTGGTGGGCGAGGCCTCCGTCAGCCGCATCCTGACCGGCGCTGCCGAAGCCCACCTCTCCGTGCGCATCGTGGCCGGCCTCAGCTTCCTGGAGCCCGTCCTGACGGCCCTGCGGCTGGACCCCCTGGAGGGGCTGCAGCTTTGCGACGCCGTCGAACTGGCAGCCCGCTACCATCCACCGCTGAACCCGGACGTTCCGGCGCTGGTGGCCCAGCTCTACGACCGCCACCTGGCCGCCGACGTCAAGCTCACCCTGATGAACCAGTACCCGGCCGATCATCCGGTGACGTTGGTGCTGGCCGCCGGCACCCCCCAGGAGCGCCTGATCTCCTGCCCCCTCTACGAACTGGACCGGCGGGAGGAGATAGACCACCTGACAACCCTCTACGTGCCCCCGCTGCCGGCGACCAGCAGCTTCGAGGGGTTCCAGGATACCGTGGCCCACCTGCGGGCTCCCGACGGCTGCCCCTGGGATCGGGAGCAGACCCACCAGAGCCTGCGCAGCGGGCTGCTGGAGGAGGTCTACGAGGTGGTGGACGCCTTGGATCGGGACGACGTGGCCGCCCTGCGCGAGGAGCTGGGCGACCTGCTGCTCCAGGTGGTGATGCACAGCCAGATCGCCGTCGAAGCCGGGGAGTTCACTATGGCCGAGGTCATCGCCGGGGTGGACGCCAAGATCAAGCGGCGACATCCCCACGTCTGGGGAGAGCGAGCCGTCTCCGGCGTCGAAGAGGTGTTGCGGAACTGGGAGGCGCTGAAGCAGGCGGAGAAGGCTAACGAAGGGCGTCCCGCATCGGTGCTGGACGGCGTGCCCAAGGCCCTGCCCGCCCTCACGATGGCCTACACCTACGGGCGGCGGGCGGCACGGGTGGGCTTCGACTGGACGCAGGTGGACGGCGTGGTGGACAAGATTCGCGAGGAAATCGAGGAGGTGGCAACCGCCTCCGACCCGGAGAGCCGGGCCAGGGAGCTGGGCGACCTCCTCTTCGCCGTCGTCAACTGGGCCCGCTGGCTGGACGTGGACCCGGAGGCTGCGCTGCGGGAGGCGAACGCCCGGTTTGCCCGGCGCTTCCGCTGGATGGAGGCGCGGGTCCGAGAGCTGGGTCTAGATATGAAAGCGATGGACCTGGACGAACTGGAAGCGCTTTGGCAGCAGGCCAAGCAAGCAGATGGAAGAGCGGAGGCGGAGCAATAACATGTCGGCGATCTCAGATTTTGTCTCGCGCTTTGCCCTCTACGTCTACGCCGCCTGCCTGGTAGGTGGACTCTACTTCGGCTGGCAAGCCTACCAATCCTGGCGGACGTCTCGGAAGGCCTTCTTCGGTGTCGAGCGGGACATGGCGCGGGTGGAGATCATTGGCTACCTGTATCGGCTCTTTGGCCTGGCGCTGCTGGCTCTCCTCGTCTTCGGCCTCTCCAGCCTGGGAGGGGGAGAGGCCGCAGGGGAAGGCCAGGCCCAGCCCCCCGCGCCGACGTCCGGCGCACCGGTTCAGCAGGGGACCGCGACCCTGCCGCCCCCCGTCGTCATCGAAGCCACCAACACGCCGGCAGCCCCTTCGACGCCGGAAGTCACCCCCGTGGCCCCTCAGCCTACCCCAACGGCCGGCCCTCCCCCCCCCGTCTCCCCCACGCCGACCCGGGTGCCCACCGGAGTCGTGACGGGGACGGCCGGCGGTGGCCTGTGGCTGCGGGCTGCCCCTGGCTTCAGCGGCGAGACCCTCATCGTGCTTCCCGAGGGCACTGTGGTGCAACTCCTGGAGGGACAGCAGGAAGTGGATGGCACCCTCTGGCAGCAGGTGCGCACCGAGGACGGTCGAGAGGGATGGGTGGCAGCCAGCTACCTCCAGATCAACCCGTGAGCGCGATCCCCTGCCCTAGAGGTCCTGGCTTCCCAAAACGAAACCGCAGACATCTGGCGGGTGATCCCTCACCCGGATGTCTGCGGTCGGAGTTTGGTCGGGGCGGGCGGATTTGAACCGCCGACCTCACGGACCCGAACCGTGCGCGCTGACCGAGCTGCGCCACGCCCCGACAGTCGGAGGTATTATACCGGATTCGTCAACGATTGACAAGGGCCACGGCAGCCTTATTGCCTCGGTCCTCGTTCAATGCTATAATGAAAATAACTCTTCACCCTCCCGCAGGTTAGGTGCGTTTCCAACGCGAAACCGTGCTTCAAATAGCCCATCGGGGTTGAAAGCGCCCTCGACCGGTGACCTGCGGGAGGGTAGGCTGAAATCCGTTTCTTCCGAATGTCTGGCGCGGGACGTGACCAGGGGAGCAACCGTGTATGGGGTTTGATTGGTCAGGACGCTGGGGCGTTCCCTACTTCGACCTCACGGTACTACGACCAGAAGGCTACCTGCTGCTATCCGTCTACCTGGTTGCTCTGTTCATCTCCTTCTACCTCCGCCGGCGGGATTTCCGTTCCCTGAACCGCCAACACTGGGTCGAGGGGGCTTTCTTTCTGGGAGCAACCGTTCTCCTGAGCAACCTCTTCTGGTTGCGCTTTCCCATCCCCGACGGCCTCACGCCTCCCGACCTGCCCATCATCCCCCGCCCCATCGGGATCCCCCTCCTGATCGGTCCTCTGCTGATGCTCGCCGGCGTCCGGCTAGGGGCCGGCCCCGCTATGGTGTTGGGTGTGCTCAGCGGGCTGGTGCAGGGAGGGCTGGACAGCTCGCGCATCTTTCAGCCCTTTGAAGGAGGGCTGCTAGGGCTGACGGCCGGCTTCCTCCTTTGTCAGGACTACCGGGGCTGGCTCTTCCGAGCGGTGCGTCAGCCCATCCTGACCGGCCTAGCAGCCGCCGCCCTCGTCTGGACCCTGCAACTCCCCAATACCTACGTCTCCACAGGAGGTTCCAGCCTCAGCGCCCTGGACTACGCCTGGAGCCTGCAGCGGGCCTACCTGCCTCCGCTGATGCTCCAGGGTCTCTTCAGCGGGCTCATCGTCCAGTTCCTCTACGCCCTTATCCCCACCTGGAAGCCCCGCCGCTGGGGGCAGGAAGCCCCTCCCCACGCCCGGAGCATGAGCCGGCGGCTCCTCATCGTCTTCGTCCCTCTCACAATGGTGATGGTGGTGATCCTCTTTTCGGCGGTGACGACCACCGCCATCCGGGTGGCAACCACCCAGGCCATCGCTCAGATGTCTCGGGATGCGACCAACGCTTCCGTCGGCATCCCCTTCTTCTTCCAGATGGGACAGGGGCTGATGGTCACCTTCGCCTCCGACGAGCGGCTTCAGGAGGAAGATCCGGCCATCCTCCAGCAGTGGCTCGCCCAGGACCTACGCACGGTGGCCTTCTTCCACCAACTGGTGCTCTTCGATTCTACCGGGACGGAGATCGCCCGCTATCCCAGCTCTGAAGAAGAGCACCTTCCCCTCTCTTTGGAAGAAGAGACGCTGCTAGAACGGGTGATCCGCACGGGCGCACCCCAGATCAGCGCCGTCCACCGCTCTCCCGAAGGGGACGCCGTGATCTCCTTCCTCGCTCCGCTGGAGGGCGAGGGGCCGCCCTACCGGGTGCTGCTGGGGCGAACCCGCCCGGAGATCAACCCCGTCCTGGTCCCGGTGATGCGGAGCCTCCAGTGGACGATGGGGCGGGGAAGCGGCTTCCTTATGGACGATCGAAGGCGGATCGTCATCCACCCCGATTCCGGCCAGGTGCTCACCGTTTGGCAACAAAGCGTCCAGCGGCGGGAGATCACCCAAGTCCCTGTCGGGCAGGCCTACCAAGACCTGGACTACAACGGCACGCGCCGGCTGGTCTACGTCCTCCCGGTCGAGGGGTCTGACTGGCAGGTCGTGATCACCCTCCCCTACGAGGTCGTGCTCGATGCAGCGACCCAGACCTCGAAGCCCTTGTTGGCCCTACTGCTGGCCCTGGGCGTGATTCTGGTGGTGACCATCCCTGTCGTCACCCAACGGCTCACCCAACCGCTGACCGCCCTCTCCCAGGCTGCTGCCCGAATCGCCGAAGGGGAGCTCTCCGCCCGGGTCCAACTGGAGGGCGAGGACGAGGTTGGGCAGTTGGGCAAAGCCTTCGAGCGGATGCGCATCCGGCTGAAGCGGCGGATGGAGGACCTGAACCTGCTGCTGCGGGTCTCCCAGGCCGTCTCGGCCACTTTGGACCTGCGGGAAGCGCTGCCCCCAATCCTCCAAGGATCCCTCCAGGTCACCCAAGCCCGTCAGGCCCGCCTCATCTTCCTCTCGCAGGAGGGAGAACCCCAGTGGGTGATGGCCCGAGGGGAGGGAGGCGGACGGCTGACGGGGCTGGACCGGATGGTCGCTCGGCTGGCCCTCCAGGCCGACGGGCCGGTGCTCCTGGAGAACCTGACCCGACCGCCGGAGAACCCTCGCATCGCCCGCTTCCTGCAGGGCGTCTCCATTCCGCCCCAGGTGCGGGCCGCCATCGTGCTCCCTATGCGCATCCAGGAGCGAACCGTGGGGGTGCTTTGGCTGGCCTACGATCACATCCACCGCTTCTCCGCCAGCGAGGTGGATTTCCTCTCCACCTTGGCCAGCCAAGGCGCGGTCGCCATCGAGAACGCCCGGCTCTTCCAGGCCGCCGAGGGCGGACGGCGCCGGCTGGAGGCGATCCTGGCCAGCACCTCTGACGCCATCATCGTCACCGACCAACTGGACCGCCTGCTCCTCATCAACCCGGCCGCCGAAGAGCTCTTCGGCATCAGCGGCGAAGAGGTCCACCTGCGGCCCGTGCAGGAGGTGATTGACCACGAGGCCGTGGTCCGCCTGCTGACAGAGCCAATGGACGGCCGCTCCGCCCTCACCGATGAGGTTCCGATGCCCGACGGGCGCACCTTCTACGCCAGTTGCTCCACCATCGTCAGCGGCGACGGCCAGACCATCGGGCGGGTGGTGCTGATGCGGGACATCACCTACCTGAAGGAACTGGACGAGATGAAGTCGGAGTTTGTCGCCACCGTCTCCCACGACCTGCGGGCCCCGCTGACCTTTATGCGGGGCTACGCGACGATGATCCCGATGGTAGGCCAGGTGACGCCCAAGCAGCAGACCTATGTGGAGAAGATCATCGCCGGCATCGAGCAAATGACAGAACTCATTGACGACCTGCTCGACCTGGGGCGCATCGAGGCCGGCGTGGGGCTGATGCGAGAACGCTGCGACCTGGGCGAGATCGCCGCCGCCGTCGTAGAGGACCACCGGGTCCAGGCCGTCGCCAAGGGGCTCTCCCTGAGCCTGGAGCCGCCAGTGCGCGAAATCCAGGTGATCGGTGACCAAGCGCTGCTCCGCCACGCCATCGCCAACCTGGTCGAGAACGCCATCAAGTACACCCCTTCCGGCTCGGTCACCGTGGGGGTGACCGTGCGGGGTGACCGGGCCGTCGTCTCGGTGGCCGACACCGGGATCGGCATCGCCCCCGCCGACCAAGTCCGCCTCTTCGAGAAGTTCTACCGCATCAAGCGGCGGGACACCCTGAACATCAAGGGGTCCGGCCTCGGCCTGGCCATCGTCAAATCCATCGCCGAGCGCCACGGGGGACGGGTCTGGGTGGAAAGCCAGTTGGACGTGGGGAGTACCTTCTACTTTGAGGTCCCTCTGCCCACGGCCGAGGAGCTGGCCGCGCTGGAGGAGGAAGAGGCGGCAGAGGTCGAGGGCGATGGGGCCACGCGAGAACGCGGCAGCGAGAGGGTGAGGCGATGAGCCTGGAGATGGGGATCGTCGGGCTGCCCAACGCCGGCAAATCCACCCTCTTCAACGCCCTGACGCGGGCCGGCGCAGCGGTGGCCAGCTACCCCTTCACCACCATCGAGCCCAATGTGGGGGTGGCCGTCGTCCCCGACGAGCGGCTGGACCGGCTGGCGGCGATGGTCGGGCCGGAGCGGGTGACCCCAGCCACCGTGACCTTCGTGGACATCGCCGGCCTGGTCAAGGGAGCCCACCGGGGCGAGGGGCTGGGCAACCAGTTCCTGGGCCACATCCGCAACGTGGACGCGATGGCCCTGGTCCTCCGCTGCTTCCAGGACGAAAACGTCCCGCCGGGGGCCGGCACCCTGGACCCGCTGGAGGAACTGGAGGTGTTGGACCTGGAGCTGGTGATGGCCGACCTGGCGGTGCTGGAGCGGCGGATCGAGAAGGTCCGGGGGATGGCCAAAGCCCGACCTCGCGATTTCGCCGACGAGCTGGCGGCCCTGGAATCGCTGCGAACCCACCTCCAGCAGGGGCTCCCGGCCCACCGCTGGCCGGACCTGGAGGCGGCTTCCCCCTACCTGCGGGAGGTCGCCCTGCTCACCACCAAACCCCGCATCTACGTGGCCAACGTGGGGGAGGAGGACCTGCCCGAGGGTGGTCCCCTCGCCGATCGGATCCGGGAGCGGGCCGAGGCCGAGGGGGTGCCCTGGGTGGTCCTCTGCGCCCAACTGGAGATGGAGCTGGCCGATTGGCCGCCGGAGGAGGCGGCCGCCTACCGGGCCGACGTGGGATTGACCGAGTCGGGACTGATGACCCTGGCCCGGGCCGCCTACGAGACGTTGGGGCTCATCACCTTCTTCACCATCACCGGTGGGCAGGAGGTGCGGGCCTGGCCCCTCCCTCGGGGGAGCACGGCCCCCCAGGCCGCCGGACGGGTCCACAGCGATATGGAGCGGGGCTTCATCCGAGCCGAGGTCGTCACCTACGAGGACCTGGTGCGGGCCGGCTCCTGGGCCGCCGCCCGGGAGCAGGGGCTCCTCCGCATCGAAGGGCGGGACTACGTGGTCCAGGACGGCGACGTCTGCCTCTTCCGCTTCCACCCTCCCCGATGATCTCCCAAGGCATCCGATGATTCGTACAAGGCAACTTCCCCAAAGAAGGCCGTGGCGGTGGGCCTGGCGACGGCTGCGGCGAGTAGACTGGTTGAACCTCCTCTTCCTCCGCTACCGGCTGCTGGGCTTCCTCTCGACCTTGGTCCTGAGCGCCCTGGTCGGCATCGGCGGGGGCTGGCTGGTGGCCGTCGCCGGCCCCATCGTCACCGCCGCCCTCGTCGTCGCCGTCGCCGGTGGGCTCTGGGTGCTGCGCAACATCGAGGTCGGCTACTGGGGGCTGGTCGCCGTCATCTGCCTGCTCCCCTTCGGCAAGCTGCCCGTGGAGATCGGCCTCAAGCCCAGCTTCCTCGACGTTGCCATCGGCCTGCTCTTCTTCGTCTGGCTGACCGGCCTGGTGACGCAGCCGGACCGCCCTTTCGTTACGACGCCCCTGGGCCTGCCCATCCTCGTCTTCCTGCTCCTGGCGGTGATGACCTTCGTCGCCGGCCTGGGCCACGCCCCCCTCACCCCGTCGGTCGCCCGCCACTTTGTCGAGGTGCTGCTGAACATCCTGCTCTTCTTCGTCGTCGTCAACAGTCTGCACCGACCGGAGCAACTGGCCCGGCTGACCCGCGTCATCCTGCTGGCCGGCTTCGCCACCGCGCTGCTGGGCATCGTCCTCTACCTCCTCCCCGACAGCGTGGCCATAGACCTGCTCTCGATGCTGGGCCGCTTCGACTACCCCGTCGGGCCGGGGGTGCTGCGCTACATCCGCGACGACCCCTCGCTGCCCCAGCGAGCCACCAGCACCTCGGTGGACCCCAACGTCCTGGGCGGGCTGCTCATCATGGTGGGGGCCCTGGGCGCTCCCCAGCTCTTCGCCCGCCGTCCCATCTTCCCCCGCCGCTGGACCGCCCTCATCCTCGCCACCGTCGGCATCTGCCTGGTGCTCACCTTCTCGCGGGGCTCCTTCATCGGGCTGGGGGTAGCCCTGGTGGTCCTGGCCCTGCTCCGCTACCGCCGGCTGGGGTTGCTCCTGCTCCTGGCCCTGCTCCTCATCGGCTTGCTCCCCGTCACCCAGACCTACGTCCAGCACTTCATCCAGGGGCTGCGGGGGGAGGACCTGGCCACCCAGATGCGCTTCGGCGAGTACCGGGACGCCTTGACCCTCATCGGGCGTTACCCCATCTTCGGCGTCGGCTTCGCCGGCTCGCCCGACATTGACACCTACGTCAGCGTGGCCAGCGTCTACCTGCTGATGGCGGTGGAGATGGGGGTGGTGGGGCTGACCGCCTTCCTGGTCGTGATGGCCGTTCTCTTCTACCGGGCCTGGCAGGCCTGGCACCGGCTGCCCCGGGAGACGCTCCTGGAGCCCCTCTGGTGGGGGTTCCACGCCGCCATCGTCGGGGCGTTGGTGGGCGGCATCTTCGACCACTACTTCTTCAATCTGAACTTCCAGCACTCGGTCGCCTTCTTCTGGCTCTTCGTGGGATTGGCAACGGTCGCCACGGAGGAAGTGATGGGAGAATGAAATGGAGGACTCCCTCAGCTTGTTGACGTCCATACTCTGCCTGCTCCCCTGGTGCCTGAGCCTGCTGGGGCTTGGGGCCTTTGGCGTGTTCCTGGTCTGGCTCTTCAGGCGCATGCGACAGGCCGAGAGGACCCCCGTGTCGGCCGCCGAGGAGGAGAAGATGCAAGCTGAGGTGAGCGCCCTGATGCCCAAAGTGCGCCCCTGGCGACGCGAGGCCCTGGCCGACCTACAGACCATCCGGGGGATCCGCTGGATGGCCTTTGGGCGCAAGGCCCGCGCCCGGGGGTTGATCGCCGCCTCCCGGTCCGATGCCGAGCGCACTTGGGCAGCCTTCGCCCTGCGCGGTCGCCGCGTCTATGGTCGTCCGGTCAGCTTCGAGGGGCGGGCCCACGTTCGCACGACGGCGCAGTCCTTCGATTTCGAGGTCCAGCCCACCGACCAGGTCTCCATCCAGGTGGATCGCAAGCCGCTGGGGAGCATCCACCCCGAGGGGACCCTGCTCGACCCCTCGGGGCAGCCCGTGGGCCATTTCCCTCCGCATCCTGCCAAGGATGAGGCTACCTATCCGGTCACGTTGTATGGGCGCGTCGTCGCCCGGCTCAGAAACTTCCGCCACGGCGGTCTCTTCCGCTTCCGCCGGCAGCCGCTCCCTCCGGCGGTGGAGGTCATCGTCCCGGACCTCACCCCCGAAGAGCGCGACTGGCTGCTCGCCCTGGCCCTCTGGCAGGTGGTCAACCTGGCCGGCTGGCAGATCAGCACCGATGGGGTGTGAGCCACTCTCGGCAACTAGGCTGGGCCAGGGAAGCCTACCGAGGCAGGCTGTTCCAGGGCGATTCACCGTTCAAACGCCAGTGCACCCGGCAGTTCTGTGCATCAGAACTGAAAGCGATCAAGGAGTTTGGAAAATGGGTCGAGAAGATGGTGACATCCTAAGGGCGGTCAACTATTTCCTAAAGCAAGTCGAAAGCTCTGGTGTGCGTCTAACCTCGGCCTATCTGTACGGTTCCCACGCGGAAGGGACGGCCCGGCCTGACAGCGACATTGACGTGGCTCTGATCTCGAAGGATTTCACCGGCAACTGGCTAGAGGACCATCAAAAGCTCGTGACTGCGCTACTGAACAGTGATCCGCGGATTGAAGTCGTGCGCTTCCGACCGGAGGAATTTTGCGACGAACATCCGCTGGCGTGGGAGATCAAAACGAGGGGGAAAAAGTTGCAGTGAGCCGCCGTTCCGTCTGTGTGGAACATATGGGGCAACGCCAAGGAGGATCGAATGACAGCCGAGACCGTGTTGGATCGCCACATCGTGGTAAGCCCGGGCGTGGCTGGCGGCAAGCCACGCATCGCCGGCCACCGTATTACTGTGCAAAACATCGTCATCTGGCACGAGTTCATGGGGCTCAGCGCCGATGAGATCGCCGCAGAACATGACATCACGTTGGCGGACGTGTACGCTGCGCTGGCTTACTACTACGATCACCGTGCCGAGATTGACGAATCTATTCGAGCAGACCAATCCTTCGTAGAAGAACTGCGCAGGGTGACTCCTTCCAAACTGATGGAGAAATTGCGTGGCCGGGAAGATTAAATTTTACGCTGATCCATCAAGTACTGGAGCCCAAGGATATGCGAAATCACGTGGAATTCTTGTGACAAACGGAGAGATGGGAGGAACCCACCCATGAGCACGCTACCGGCCACTGCAGAGGTCGTCATCGTGGGAGGTGGGGTGATGGGGGTGAGCACCGCCTACCACCTGGCCGCCAAGGGATGCCCCGACGTGGTCCTGCTGGAACGAGAGCCCTTCTTCGGCACCCAGGCCACCGGCAAGTGCGCCGGCGGCATCCGCTACCAGTTCGCCACCGAGATCAACATCCGCCTCTCCCTGCACAGCCTCCCGATGCTGGAGCGCTTCGAGGAGGAGATGGGGCAGCCCATTGACCTGCGCTTCTGCGGCTACCTCTTCCTGCTCACCCGTGAGGAAGACGTGGCCCAGTTCCGGCGCAACGTGGCCCTCCAGCACCGGATGGGCGTGATGACCGAGTGGCTGGAGGCCGATGAGGTGCGCCGCCGTCTGCCGATGATGCGCCTCGACGACCTCCTGGCCGCCACCTTCCACGCCAAAGACGGGCTCGCCGACCCCAACGGCGTCGTCCAGGGCTACGTCACCCAGGCCCGGCGGTTGGGCGCAAAGCTCTTCACCGACGTGACCGTCACCGACATCCGCGTCGAAGGGGGGCGCGTGCGGGGCGTCGTCACCGACCGGGGGGAGATCGCCACCCCCAACGTGGTCAACGCCGCCGGCCCCTGGGCCAAGGTGGTCGGTGCGATGGCCGGCGTCGAGGTTCCCGTCGAGCCCGTCCGCCGTCAGATCGTCGTCACCACCCCCCTCCCCGAGATCCCCCCCGACTTCCCCTTCGTCATAGACTTCGCCCAAGCCCTCTACTTTCACCGAGAGGGGGAGGGACTGCTCACCGGCATGTCCAATCCCAACGAGCCCCCCGGCTTCGACCAGAGCGTGGACGAGGCGTGGGAGCTGGTCCACCTGGAGGCGGCGATGAAGCGGCTCCCGCTGCTGGAGAAGGCGGGCATCCTCAGCCACTGGGCCGGTCTCTACGAGGTCTCCCCCGACGCCCATCCCATCCTGGGCCGGGTTCCCGAGGTCGAGGGCTTCTACTGCATCAACGGCTTCAGCGGCCACGGCTTCATGCACGGCCCCATCGCCGGCCTCCTCCTGGCCGAGGAGATCCTGGACGGCGCTGCCCACACCGTTGACATCACCCCCCTGCGCATTGACCGCTTCCGCCGGGGAGAGAAGATCGTCGAGTACAACGTCGTATGATGAAGTCCTCGGTCCTCAGTCCTCAGTCCGTGATCGGCGGTCCGCTGTCGGTGGTCGGCGGTCCACTGCCGGCGGTCCGCTGCCGGCGGTCGGTCGTCAGGAGGCACGATGCATCCAATCCTCTGGGAACTCCTCTACCTGCTAGGCACACCCCCCTGGGACACCGGCATCACACCGCCGGAGGTCGTTGAGGTGGTCGAGAGCGGCCAGGTCCCCCCAGGCCGGGCCTTGGACATCGGCTGTGGGACGGGGACGAACGCCATCTACCTGGCCCGGCACGGCTTCCAGGTGGTGGGCGTGGACGTGGCCCGGCTGGCCATCCGCCGAGCCCGGCGCAAAGCCCGCCGGGCGGGCGTGGCCGTCTCCTTCCACCGGGGGGACATCCTGAAGCTGGGGACGCCCCAGGGGCCGCCCATCGGCGGCCCGTTCGACCTGGCCCTGGACATCGGCTGCTTCCACGGCCTGGAGCCCTCGGACCGGCCCGCCTACGTGGCGATGCTGCGCCGGGTGCTGCGGATGGGGGGCTTCTACCTGCTCTACGCCTGGGGACCGAGGACGATGCGCGGCCGTCCGATGGGGCTGACGCCGGAGGCGATGCAGGAGCTGCTGGGCGAGGCGTTCCACCCCCTCTGGATCCGGGCCGGCGAGGAACGAGGGCACCCCTCTTACTGGTACCTGTTCCAGCGGCTCGCCCCCTGACGAAACCGCTCCCCCTCGGCGGTCGGCGGTCAGCCGCCGGCGGCCAACCGCCAAAAGGACTATGCGACAGCTCCTGGCAACGATAGAGCACTGGCGGAGAGAAGGGAAACGGGTCGCCCTGGCGACGCTGATCCGGGTCTACGGCTCCGCCCCCCAGCCCCTGGGGGCGAAGATGGCCGTCTCCTCGGCCGGCGAGATGATCGGCTCCGTCAGCGGCGGCTGCGTCGAGGGGGCCGTCCTCGAGGAAGCGCTGGAGGTGCTCCGAACGGGCCGGCCTAGGCGGCTCACCTTCGGCATCCCCGACGAGCGGGCCTGGGAGGTCGGGCTGGCCTGCGGGGGCACCATCGAGGTCTTTGTAGAGCCCCTGGTCGGGCCGGGGGAGCCGGGCGAGGCCCTCTACGACGCCCTCCGGGAGGCCCTGGAGCGGGAGGAACTGGTCGCCCTGGCCACGGTGATCGCCGGGCCGGGCCTGGGACGGCGGCTGCTGATCTGGCCCGACGGCAGAAAGCAAGGGGCGCTGCCTCCCCCCGACCTGGAGGCCCGGGTCTTGCACCACGCCCGCGCCCTCCTGGCCGCCCAGCGCCCGGAGCGGGTCACCTTCCCCGTGGGCGACGAGACCGTCGAGCTCTTCCTGGACATCTACCCCCCGCCGCCCAAGCTGGTCGTTGTGGGCGCGGTGCAGATCGCCATCCCCCTGGTCACCTTCGCCAAGGCCCTGGGCTTCCGCACCTTCGTCGTGGACGCCCGCGCCGCCTTCGCCACCCGTGAGCGTTTCCCCCACGCCGATGCCCTGATCGTCAAGTGGCCGACGGAGGCCCTGGCGGAGATCGGCTTGGACGAGGCGACCTACGTGGTGGTGCTCAGCCACGATGAGAAGCTGGACAACCCCGCCCTGAAGCTGGCCCTGGAGAGCCCGGCCCGCTACGTAGGGGCCCTGGGCTCCCGCAAGACCCACGCCCGCCGCGTCGAAGCCCTCCGGCAGATGGGGGTGAGCGAGGAGGCCATCGCCCGCATCCACGCTCCCATCGGACTGGACCTGGGCGCTCAGGGGCCGGAGGAGATCGCCGTCGCCATCATCGCCGAGATCGTCGCCGTGCGTCGGGGGAGGTCGGTCCGCGGTCCGTAGTCCTCGGTCCTCAGTCTGTGGAGGGATGAGGGGATGAGGGAATGAAGGGATGAGGCACCAAGGGAATGAGGGGATGAGGAGGGAGGTGAAAAGCCCGGCTCCTGATGGGGCCGGGCTTCGAACTACTCCACGGAAGCGTCGTAGACCGTTGGAACGGTGCGGGGCGGAGGGGGTTCGGAGGCCGGTCCCCGCTCGTCGGGCTCCGGCTCCTCCTCGGTCGGTGCGCCGGCCACCGGAGCGGCGACCTTCCGCTCGTCGCCCTCCCCCACCGTGGCCGCCTTGGCGGAGACCGTCGCCGCCACGCCCATCGCCGGCCGGTCCACCGTCCCACAGTAGGGGCAGATGGTCCAGTTGAGTTGCAAGGGACGACCGCAGTGGAGGCAAGTCTTCTTCAGGCTGGTGCGACAGTAGGGGCAGATGATCCACTCGGACTCCACCCGCTGGCCGCAGCCGGGACAGAGCTCCTGCTCCTCGATCTCCTGGAGCAGCGCCTCCTCCTCCAGGGACCGCTCGTAGGCCTCGGCCAGCGTCTCCTGGGGACGGAGCATCAGGTAGATGAGCAGCCCAGGCAGGTTCAGGATGGCCACCAGCAACGAGGCCAGGATCCAGGCAAAGAAGTCCCGCGAGCGAGAGCGAATGTCTCGAAAGGTCCAGATCACCAGGCCCAGCCAGAGGGCGGCCAGGAAAGCCCCCAAGAAGGCGAGGAAGATGAGGATGATGTTGCTGATCGTTTGTATCAGATCGGCCATAGAGAGGTCCGCTCCTTGCCCGTATCTATTCAGCCTACCCTCCCGCAGGTCACCGGTCGAGGGCGCTTTCGGCCCCGATGGGCTGTTTGAAGCACGGTTTCGCGTCGGAAACGCGCCTAACCTGCGGGAGGGTGAACAGTTACCCTTGCCCAACGTGTAGCGGTGAGTTCTGCGGGCCGGATTATACCCGAATCGCCCTGTTCGTGCAACTCACAGGGGCTCGTGGACGGTCCGCTTCCCCTGCCGGTAGAGGTCCAGGTAGGCTTCGGTCACCTTGCGCCAGGTGTAGGTAGCCTCTACGTGGTCCCGCAGCGCCATCGCCCGGCGAAGCCCTCCCTCCCAGTCCTCCAGGGCGTAGGCCAGGGCCCTCCCCAGGTTGTGGGCCAGATGCGCCCCGGGGTCCTGGGTCCGCTTGCCCATCACCCCCCGAGGGGCGATGATCCCCCAGTCGGTCGTCTTCCCCCCGTCCTCGCCCAGGATGTAGCGGGGTCCCACCGCATCGGTGCTGACCACCATCAGCCCCCGGGCCCCCGCCTCGACGATGGTGATGCCGAAGGGCTCGCGCAGGGAGGGGAAGAGGTAGAGCTGAAAGCGGGCCAGGAACTGATCCCGCTCCTGGGGGGAGAAGATGCGCTGAAAAGCGATGAGCTCCACCGGCACGTGGGCGCGGGCCTTCGCCGCCTCGGCCTCCAGGATGGGCATGTACTCCGGCAGGGGGATGCCGGCCACCGTCAGGCGGAAGGGGCGACTCGTCTCCTGGGCAGCCACCGCCGCCGCCCGGATGGCGTACTCGATCCCCTTGCTGGGGTCCAGCCGGGCGAAGGTCACCACCTCGACCCGGTCCGGCGGGGAGGCAAGACGGGCCTGGACCGCCTCGGCCGGCAGGATGCTGTCACCGTCAATGCCGCTGGAGATGATCCGGTAGGGGGGCATCACCGTCGCCGGGTCCAAACGCAGCTCCAGCAACAGCTCGATGAAGTCCTGCACCATCCCCGGGCTGATCAGCACCAGGCCGTCGGCGTAGCGGGACATCGCCTCCCACTGCTTCATCCGCACCAGGTCGGCGTTGGAGATGTGGTAGTGGATCAGCCCCTCCCGCGTCGCCCGGACCAGCGTGGACTCCAGGTAGTGGACGGTGGAGACGACGACGAAGGGGTAGGGCTGAAGCTCCCGGGCCAGCCAGCCGGGGATCAGGTGGTGGCCGTGCAGGTGCACCACGTCGAAATCCCCTTGCCGCCGGACCAGCCAGTCCCGCACCACCCGGCAGAACTGGTGGATCCGCTCCAGCTCTTCGTGCTTGGTCCCCTCGTAAGGCCCTTGGATCCCCTCCTCGATCAGGAAGCGGACCAAGGTCACCCCCTCCCGCTCCTCCACGCTGAAGGGATGGTCCCCGTCCTGTAGGGTGCCGGCCGCCGCCAGCGTTCCCGTGGTGTGGATGGACAGAACCGTCACCCTGTGCCCCAGGGCGACCAGGTTCTCCGCCACCTTGCCCACGTGGACGCCGCCGCCGCCCGTCGTCGTCTCCCGGTACTGCAGTGAAACCAGCGCCACTCGCATCGTTGCCCTCTCCTGTGCGTGAACCGATAGGATCAGGGGGCCTCTTCCGCCGCCCCCATCACTCCAACGTCGTTGCCTCTGACTTCCCATTTTGCAGGAGATGGCCGAAAATGTCAAGGGACCTATGCCTTCTCCCTCCCGCAGGTCCTTCCCACGGCCTCAAGCGCGTCGTAGGCCGCTGCCGATAAGCCGTTGCCATCGCCGGGCACCTTGGGACCTGCGGGAGGGGGATGCAGGGGGAACCCTCCCGCAGGTCCTATCCACGGCCTAAAGCGCGTTGTGGGTCGCTGCCGGGAAGCCGCTGCCATCGCCGGGCACCTTGTGCCCGGCGGGAGGGTGATGCAGGGGGAACCCTCCCGCAGGTCCTTCCCACGGCCTCAAGCGCGTCGTAGGCCGCTGCCGATAAGCCGTTGCCATCGCGGGGGGAACCCTCCCGCAGGTCCTGCCCACGGCCTAAAGCGCGTTGTAGGCCGCCGCCGATAAACCGTTGCCATTGCCGAGTACCTTGGGACCTGCGGGAGGGTCAGTGATCAGGGGGAACCCTCCCGCAGGTCCTTCCCACGGCCTCAAGCGCGTCGTAGGCCGCTGCCGGGAAGCTGTTGCCATCGGCGGGCACCTTGGGACCTGCGGGAGGGGGATGCAGGGGGAACCCTCCCGCAGGTCCCTCCCACGGCCTAAAGCGCGTTGTAGGCCGCTGCCGGGAAGCCGTTGCCATCGCGGAGGGAACCCTCCCGCAGGTCCTATCCACGGCCTAAAGCGCGTTGTGGGTCGCTGCCGGGAAGCCGCTGCCATCGCCGGGCACCTTGTGCCCGGCGGGAGGGTGATGCAGGGGGAACCCTCCCGCAAGTCCTTCCCACGGCCTAAAGCGCATTGTGGGTCGCTGCCGGTGAGCCGTTGCCATCACCGGGCACCTTGGGACCTGCGGGAGGGTGACTAGGGGGAACCCTCCCGCAGGTCCTTCCCACGGCCTCAAGCGTGTCGTAGGTCGCTGCCGGGAAGCCGTCGTCATCGCCGGGCACAAGGTGCCCGGCGGGAGGGTGATGCAGAGGGGGAACCCTCCCGCAGGTCCTTCCCACGGCCTCAAGCGCGTCGTAGGCCGATGCCGGGAAGTCGTTGCCATCACCGGGGGGGAACCCTCCCGCAGGTCCTTCCCACGGCCTAAAGCGCGTTGTAGGCCGCTGCCGATAAACCGTTGCCATTGCCGAGTACCTTGGGACCTGCGGGAGGGGGATGCAGGGGGAACCCTCCCGCAGGTCCTTCCCACGGCCTCAAGCGCGTCGTAGGCCGCTGCCGATAAGCCGTTGCCATCGCCGAGCACCTTGGGACCTGCGGGAGGGGGATGCAGGGGGAACCCTCCCGCAGGTCCTTCCCACGGCCTAAAGTGCGTTGTAGGCCGCTGCCGATAAGCCGTTGCTATCGTCGGGCACCTTGGGACCTGCGGGAGGGGGATGCAGGGGGGGAACCCTCCCGCAGGTCCTTCCCACGGCCCAAAGCGCGTCGTAGGCCGATGCCGGTAGACCGCTGCCGTCGCCGGGCACCTTGGGACCTGCGGGAGGGGGATTAGGGGGAACCCTCCCGCAGGTCCTTCCCACGGCCTAAAGCGCGTCGTAGGCCGATGCCGGTAAGCCGTTGCCATCACCGAGCACCTTGTGCCCGGCGGGAGGGGGTTAGCCGGGAAGCCGTTGCCATCGCCGGGCACCTTGTGCCCGGCGGGAGGGTGACGCATAAGGGGAACTGTGCTAGAATTCTTCGGGCGGAGGACGCCCCCGACAGGGGCCACGGCAGAGACGCAAGGCCACGAAGGCGATCATCCCCCGCCCTAGGAGAAGCGGTATGCCCATTCCACGCTGGTCCGGCCCTTGGGTGCTCCGGCAGGAGGTGCACGACGCCTCCCCCGGCAGCCCCCGCCGCCGGGTCACCCTCTTCCTCAACCGACGCCTCCCCCCCCTCGCGCTGGGAGGGCTGGTCCTGCTGATGGGCCTGCTCCCCTCCCGCGTCTGGCTGGTGGTGCTGGTCACCCTCGCCCTGCTGCTTCTCCTCGCCTACCGCTGGAGCCTGGCCCTGAGCCGGGGGCTCTGGATGGAGCGCCACCTCCGCTCCACCTGGGTCCAGGTGGGGGACGCGCTGGAAGAACGGCTGGCCCTGGTCAACACCACCTCCTTCCCCGCCCTCTGGGTCGAGGTGCGGGATTTCTCCACGCTGCCCGGCTACACCATCAGCTCGGCCCGCGCCGCCGACGCCGGGGTGGTCACCCGCTGGCGCAGCGAGGGGGTCTGCCGCCGGCGGGGTGAGTTCACCCTGGGCCCCTGGGAGCTCTGGACGGGAGACCCCTTCGGCCTCTTCACCGTCCGTCAGGTCTATGACCAGGCCCTCACCCTCCTCGTCTACCCGCCCATCACCTCCCTCCCCCCCGTCGTCCTGCCCCGAGGTGGGACGGTCGGTCAGGCCCACACCAGCCGCCGGGCCTGGGAGCCGACGGTCAACGCCCGCTCCGTCCGCCCCTACACCCCCGGCGACCCGATGCGCCACATCCACTGGCCCCAGACCGCCCACCGGGGCGACCTGCTGGTGCGGGAGTTCGACCAGGAGACGACGGGCGACGTCTGGCTCCTGCTGGACCTCCACCGGGCGGTGCAGGCCGGCCACGACGAAGAGGCGACGGCTGAATACGCCATCATCCTGGTCGCCTCCCTGGCCGCCCACCTGCTGGACCAGGGGCGGGCCGTGGGGCTCTGGACCTACGGCCCCCACCGCCGGGTGGTCCGGCCGGCCCGGGGGCGGGGCCACCTCTGGGCCATCCTGGCCGCCCTGGCCCCCCTCGACCTCTCCCCCGTCCCCCTCGCCGCCCTGCTGGACGAGGTGGGGCGGGGGCGACCGAGCGGGATGACCGCCCTCATCGTCACGCCCGACGTGGGAGGGGATTGGCTCCTCCCCCTGGCCCGCCTGAGGCGGCGCGGGATGGGGGCAGCGGCCTGGCTGCTGGACCCGGCCTCCTTCGGCGGGGATGGGGAGGCGGAGCCCCTGCGGGGCCTCCTGGCCGACCAGGGGATCGTCAGTCAGGTCATCCGCCGGGGGGATTTGGCCGAACCGCGCCCCGTGCTTGGCCCCCGGCGGCGATGGGCCTTCAAGGTGCTGGGCACGGGCCGGGTGATCACACTGCGCCGGCCGGCGATGGTGGGGGAGTAGTCACGTGGTGCGCAGTCCGCAGTCCTCGGTCCGTAGTCCTCAGTCCGCGGTCGGCGGTCCGCCGTCCGTAGTCCTCAGTCCTCAGTCCGCGGTCGGCGGTCGGCCGTCGGCGGTCGGCGGTCGGCAGTTCCCAGCGCCTCATCCCTCGGTGCCTCATTCCTAAGCGCCTGCCGATGGTAACGTGACATGGTCTACCCTCCCCAACCTCCCGAAAGCCCGCTCTGGCGCTTGCTCCGCCGGTGGCAGCCCGCCGAAGGATGGGCCACCTTCGGGCTGCTGATCGCCCTGGTCCTCTGCTTCCCCGCCGCCGTTGTCGAGGCCCACTGGGTGCGCCGGGGCGACGGCGGCCTGCTCCCCACCGCCCTGCTCGCCTTCCTGGTGGGGCGCTGGGTGGGGCGGGCCGGCTGGCGGAGCCGCCGGGCCTGGCCGCTGCTCCTCCCCCTGGGGATCGGCGTGAGCGCCAACAGCGGCGGGCAGCTCCTCCCCGGCTGGGCCGCCCTGGGCGAGGCCCTTCAGGGTCGCCTCCCCCCCACCGAACTACTCACCGACCTCCTGCTCCGCTCCCTCTTCTTCGGGCAGCGGCTGGTCGCCTGGTTCGAGACCGTCATCCTGGCCGGCGGGCAGAGCCGAGACAACCAGGTCTTCATCTTCTGGCTCTCGCTGCTCACCTGGACCCTCGCCGCCTACACCGCCCGGGCCTTCTTCTACACCGGGCGGGAGGAGCGCCGGATCACCTCTCCCGGCGGCGACGGGCCGGCTCCCCCCTGGGGCCAGGACTTCGCCACCCTCTTCCCCATCGGCCTGGCCCTGACGCTCCACACCTACCTGGCGGGGGAGAAGGGGCTCCTCTACCTCCTCCTCTACCTGGCCCTCTTCCCCCTCCTCCTGGCCCGGGGGACGACGGTCCGCCAGGAGGAGGACTGGGCGCGGCGGGGGGTGGACTACTCCACGGAGATCGGCTTTGAGGTGGGGATCAACGCCGCCGCCGTCGCGGGGGCCTCGCTGGTGGTCGCCGTCCTGGTCGCCCTGCTGACCTCGCCCACCGTGGGGCGCTGGGCCCAGGACGTGGCCGCCGGCCCGGTGCGCCGCCTGGGGGAGACACTGGACCGGGCTTTCGCCGGCGTGAGCGGCGGAGGTAGAGCCGGGACCGGCGCCGGTCAGGGGCCGGGCCGACCGGTCAGCGGGGCCGGCGTCCTGCCCCGCATCCACCTGCTGGGCAGCGGGCCGGAGCTGAGCCGCCGGCGGGTGATGGAGGTGCAGACCGACGACCCAACCCCCCACTACTGGCGGGGCACCGTCTACGACCGCTACACGGGATTGGGCTGGGAGCAGACGGCCGCCGACGAGGTGGTGCTGGCGGCCGACGAGCCCCTGCTGCCCACCCCGCCCTCCGCCCGTCCGCCGCTCCTGGTCCAGCGGGTGACCCGGCTGGGTCCGCCCACCGACCTCCTCTACGCCGCCCCCCGGCCGATCCGGGTGGACCGGCCCGTGCGGCTTCGGCGCTACACCTCCCAGGACCCGGCCCAGATGTGGGCCTTGGAGCCGACGACGCAGTACACCGTCACCTCGTGGGTTCCGACGGTCACGGTGGCCGCGCTGCGGCGGGCCCCCGCCGCGCCCGAGGAGGGGCTGGAGCGCTACCGGCAGTTGCCAAAGGGCCTCCCCGACCGGGTCGTTGCCCTGGCCCGGCAGGTGGTGGAGGGGGCGACGACCCCCTACGACCGGGCCCGGCGGCTGGAGCGGTTCCTGCGCACCTACCCCTACTCCCTCGACATCCCGCCGCCCCCGCCGGGCCGGGATGTGGCCGACTACTTCCTCTTCGAGGCGGAGGCCGGCTACTGCGACTACTACGCCACCGCCTTCGTGGTGATGGCCCGGGCGGTGGGGCTGCCGGCCCGTCTGGGGGTGGGGTACGCGCCGGGCCGCTACGACCCGGAGACCGGCCGGTGGCTGGTGACCGAGGCGGAGGCCCACTCCTGGCCCGAGGTCTACTTCCCCGGCCTGGGCTGGGTCATCTTCGAGCCCACGGCCGGCCGCCCCCCGCTGGAGCGCCCATCGGGCGAGCCGGCAGCCGACACGACCCCGCCGGAGCGGGAGGAGGAGGGGATGCCGGACCTGCCCCTGCCCCCCCGCCCCCGTCCGAGGGCGGCCGCCTCCCCGCTTCGCTATGGGCTCTGGCTGGGCGGGCTGCTGGCGCTGGGGGGGCTGGGTGGGCTCTGGTGGCGGCGGCGTCAACGGCGGCTCCTGGCCCTCCCCGCCCCGGACCTGGTCGTCCGCCTCTACGGTCAGCTCCAGCGACAGGGGGCGCGGCTGGGGGTGCCCCCCCAGGCGGGGATGACGCCGGCCGAATACGCCGCCCGCCTGGCCCATCGGCTCCAGCAGGGGGCAGCCCGCCGGCGGTGGCGCCGGGCCTGGTGGCAAGAGCAGGCGGCCGAGGCCACGGCCGCCCTCCGGCGGCTGACGGAGCTCTACGTCCGCGTGCGCTACGCCGGTCCGGCGCCCGGCACGCTCCGGCGCGAGGAAGCGTGGGCTGCCTGGCGGGCGCTCCGCCTCCGCCTTTGGATCCTCCGGTGAGACCCTCCCGCACCGGCTCTCCAGGCCGGTGCGTTCTTCCGCCCCACCCCCCTCCCGCAGGCCCCTCGCCGTTGGCCTTCCCCTTCATCGCCCTATCTCCCTCCTTGCGCCCGCCGCCGACGCCCGCCGGGCCTGCGGGAGGGTTCAGCTACGGCAACCCCCACACCTCCACCAGCGCCTCGAAGAGCGTCTGCGAGAGGGGGCCTTTGGACTCAATATCGCCTTCCTCGAACAGGTAGACCTCCCGCCCGGCGTCGGGGTGGTGGAGGGCCTCGCTCAGGTGGCGGGCGATCCGCTCCCGCAGGCCGGGCACCTCCAGGGCGGCGGGGGAGGCGCCGAGGGCGGCCAGGAGCCGGGCGGCGACGTAGGCCGTCGCCGCGCTCTCGCCGGTGAGGGCCACGGCCAGGGCCTCCAGAGCCTCCTCTCGCGCGAAGGCCTCCCGCGCCAGGTGGCGGAAGCGCCCTGCGGCGGCGACGGCGTCCCGCTGCACCAGGGCGACGTCCCGGCCGGCCGCCAGCAGCGCCTCGACGGCGGCCGGCGTGGCCACCCGCAGGTGGCTCAGGGCGGTGATGGCCTGGCGTCGGGCCGTGTGGCTATCCGCCTCCCGGGCTCCCGCCACCAACAGTTCCTCCAGTTCGTCGGGGGAACGGGCCAGGTTGAGGGCGTCGGGCATCGCCCCGGCGCAGGCGGCGACGGCGGCCAACCGGATCCGCTTGGCGGGCCAATCGCCGCCCGCCAGCGCCGCCTCCAGCGCCGCCAGCAGGGGGTCCAGCAGGTCGCCGTTCCGCTCCACCAGGGCGCGGACCAGGGCCACGATCCACTCGTGGTAGTCGTCCCACAGGTCATCGTCCGTCCCCACCTCCAGGAGGGCCTCCAGCAGCGCTTCCGGCGCGGGGATCGCCTCGGTCAGGCGGAGGAGGAAGGCCGGGGGATCGAACTCCTCCCCGGCGCGGGCCACCCGGAGGCGCACCCAGGCGGCGGGATGGGCCGGGGGCGCCCCCTCATCGGGCCGCAGCGCCGCCTCGACGCGGGCCGACCGGGGATCGTCCGCCGCCATCCGCGCCGCCAGCCGGGCCAGGGCGGTGGGGAGACCCCCCTCATCCCCCCGGCCCCCTTCTCCCCCCGCGCGCGGGGGGAGAAGGGGGAGCAGCCGCTCCACCACGGCGGCAGCGGATTCCCGCAGGTGGCCCAGGGCGTTGACCGCCGCTGCGCGGACACTCTCGTGCTCGCTTTCCAGCAGGGCCAACACCCTCTCCCTCAGCGCCTCGTGGTGTTCTTGGGGGACACGGCCCAGGCGCAGTAACCAGGAGGCGGAGGCCAGCAGGTGCTCCTGCACCGGCGGGGCAGCGGAGGCCAGGAGCTCCAGGAAGGTGGGCCAGGCCGCTTCGTCCAGGCGGTAGACGCGGCCCAGGATGGCCGTCTCCCCCGCCTCGGCCCAGGCCCGGAGCCAGTCGGGCCGGTCGTGGAGGACCTCCTTGAGAGACCAGTCCAAGTAGGTATCGGCGGCGGTGGGGTCGTGCCACGACGCCGGCCCTTCCGGGCCGGTGAGGGGGCAGGGGATGGGGCAACGGGCGCGGGCAGCGTCGTCGGCGGGGCAGCGGTAGCAGCGGGCCATCTGCTCGACGGTCGCCCGGCCCAGGGCGGAGGCGGGCCGCCCCCGGTCCAGGGCCAGCCGGGCCCGGTAGCGGGTCAGGTCGGTGGGGTCGGCCAGGCAGGCGCGGAGGAGGGGGATCGTCGCCGGGGTGAGGTGGCCCATCTCGGCCAGCAGCAACGCGCCGTGACGGGCCAAGAGGGGAGCATCCCCCTGCACCCAGGCGGTGAGGAGGCCGAGGGCCCGCTCTTGTTCTGCCCCCTCCAGTTCCACCAACGGCGCGGGGTCCAGGCGGGGCAACAGGTCGGCCCGGACCTCCGAGGTCTGGGGGGCGGCCAGGCCTTCCAGCCGCTCCAAGGTGAGGCGGGGGCGGGGCTGTTCGGCCCACCCCTCCGGCGAGGGGGCGGCGTCCAGGGCCTCGCCCAGGGCGCTCCAGAACCGCCACAGCCCCTTCTCCAACAAAATTGTTTCCAAGAGGCGGGCTTTCGCCATCGCCTCGGCCAGGGCCTGCTGCACCCCCGCCGGGGCCGCCTCCCTCGCCGCCCGTTCCCGAGCCTGCCGGAGCTCGCCGAGGAGCTCACGGACACGGGCGAGGTCGAGGTCGAGGTCGCGGGCGCGGTCGAGGGCGCGGGCGCGGGCGCGGTCGAGGTCGGGAGCGAGGTCGAGGGCGCGGGCGAGGGCGAGGTCGTGGGCGCGGGCGCGGTCGAGGTCGAGGTCGCGGGCGAGGTCGAGGT
>Ga0256830_1000212_pt1 | contig 50891 bp, 47 predicted proteins | sample 128326metaG_FD_190537 | JGI IMG/M metagenome (GOLD analysis project Ga0256830, IMG submission 190537) | Hydrothermal vent microbial communities from Lau Basin, Pacific Ocean - 128-326 | ecosystem: Environmental > Aquatic > Marine > Hydrothermal vents | place: Pacific Ocean: Lau Basin | collected... | reverse complement strand
GATTTACATCTAAGGAGCGGGTCTGCGGCAATTGACAGTGGTTTGACATTGAGGGAAGTAACCACAGACAAGGATGGAACGAGCAGACCCCAGGGTTCTGCTTATGACATCGGTGCTTATGAATATCACTGAGATAATCAAGTAGAAACTTACACCCTGCAGCTTCGACTGCAGGGTGTACACTTTATTACAAAGATTACAAAGCACACCACTTTCCCCACAATGCAATACTAGTAAGTTCTGTGCTAAATGAATAATCATATGAAGGCCTCTGTTCTCATCCCCTGCCGCAACGAAGCCGGTAACATTGAAACCTGTATCAGAAACGTCTTCGACTTCGAGCCGCCGGAGGGTGGCTTCGAGGTTATCGTCATCGACGGAATGAGCGACGATGGGACGAGGGAGATTCTATCAGGGCTGAAAAGGCAGTACCACGGGCTTCGTGTCATCGACAATCCTCAGAGGACGGTGCCGCATGCAATGAACCTGGGAATTGAGCACGCCCGAGGTGAGTATATAATAAGGACCGATGTCAGGTGCGTTCATCCAAAGACGTACCTCAAAGACCTGATAAGTCTGAGCGAGGAGACGGGAGCCGATAACGTCGGCGGGGTGCTTGTTCCGACGGGTGAGACCTATACGCAGAAAAGCATAGCTGCAGCGTATGCAAGCCCTGTCGCGATGGGCGGAGCGCTGCGCGACAGGGGAGACTTCGTGGGAGAGACCGATGCCGTATATGGTGGTTGTTTTCGGCGCGAGCGGCTCCTGGAGATTGGCATGTATGACGAGGAGATGGTGCGCAACCAGGACGACGAGCTCTCCTTCAGGCTGAGAAAGGCGGGCGGCAGGGTGATACAGTCAGGAAGTATAAAGGTCGAATACTTTCCGAGAAAGCGCTTTACACAGCTCTTCAAGCAGTTTCTTCAATACGGTTACTGGAAGGTCGCGGTGCTGAGGAAGCATCCTGCCCAGGCATCATGGAGGCACTACGCCCCTGCGATGCTGGTATCAGGTTTCCTTGCTCTGGCCGTGGCGTCGCTCTTCAACACGAAGTTCCTCATCGGACTGCTGTTTTATTCAGGAACGTATATGCTCCCTGTTTCCGCCGAGTCCTTGCGGCTGGCCTTCAAGAAGAGAAACCTACGCCTCTGGCCGGGTGTTTTGACGGCAATGGTCTTTATTCATATAGGTTTTGGAATAGGTTTCATGGCTGGGGTTGCGAGTTGGCTACTGTCCATTAAACCGCGATACTTTGAATCATTAAGTAGATAGCCTGGCGAGATGTGAGCTGAAGAAATTGGTTGTGTGAGGAAGACATCCATAAAACAGCTCGTGATAGTCTTGTTAATTATGATCGTGGTCACTTGCTTTCTTAAAAGTTATTCGTATAGTACTAGTGGGTTAAACACTAAGAATAATGCTGATCCTCCCGTAAGGTTCTGCTAAGTGAGAATAGTATAGTTTGGTTTGGAAATTAGTGAAAGTTAGGAGGGATTATTTATGAAAATAAAAAACGAAAAAAACATATTGTTGTCGTATTGTCATCCGGTACAGTCAGTGCTTGTATTCATGTCAGTTTTAGTCCTCTTTTCTTGTGGTGCAGCGGATGAAAATACCATTATTGATACGACCTCTTCTGAGACATTCGCGACAAAGACTGGAGCAGGTAACACATATTATGTAAGCCCAGGGGGGGCTGACAGCAATGATGGTTCCATAGATAGCCCGTGGGCGACGATAATGCACGCAGTCAACAAGACCGGCCCCGGTGACACGGTGATGTTGAGAGCAGGCGTTCAAAATCCTGGGGGCGAGATATGGATTCAGGGAGCTAAAGGCAAGGGAGGCGCACCGGGTCAGTACTGGACACTGCAGGCGTATTCCGGTGAAGAGGCAATTATAAAAAACCGAATAATTATTGATGCGAGCTATGTTCGAATTAAAGGGATACATTTTGTTAATGGAGCCACGATAGATGTGCCTAACTGGTCAGACAAGGGTTCCCATGTGGAAATAATAGACAATCTTTTAACCGGAAATTATACCAACTATTCAGGCGCGATCAACATATCGGGCACTGATTGCTTGGTTGAAGGGAATATTTTGGAAATGGGTGAGACGGGGACGCAAACCCATGGTATTTATATTATGGCGGGCAAAAGCAGTGTCGGCGGCTTCACAAACAGCAACACTGTGGTCCGTAACAACATAATAATTAATCCACCGCAGTATGGAATTCATGTTTATGATGAGCAGAAGAGAAGCACGGATTCTCTTCGTCATATCGAAAACGTCACGGTGGAAAACAACTTTGTTGCGAACTCAGGGAGTAGGGCCGGCATTATAGTCGCTGCTGGAAAAAAGACAGAGGTGCAGGGAGTTATTATAAGGAACAATGTATTGGTGGAGAATGCTGATGGCGGAGTTGTGGTCAAGTACGGCAAAATAGACGATGTGCGGATTTACAACAACACCATTTACGGCAGCACAGGAGTTGTTGTTGGTCCGTCCGAAAACATAAGCAACGTAAAGATCAAAAACAACATAATCACCTACAATGGAACCCACATTAAAGTTATCAGCCCCGATGTTTCCATTGTCGCAGACAATAACCTCTATTGGCCTGCTCCGGCGGTATTGGAAAATATTACGGACCCCGATGGCATAACAGGCGATCCCCTGTTTGTAGCTCCACCGTTGGGAAGTGTGGAACTACAGAATGGAGTTCCCAATGTTGATCTCCGTCTTGGAGATGGCTCAGCAGCAATCGATACGGGGCTCAACCTGAAGGAAGTTCCTTCGGACAAGGACGGAGTGAGCAGGCCGCGGGGCGCGGCTTATGACATCGGCGCTTACGAGTATCACTGAGATATCATTTTCAGTCTTTGCTGACCTTGACATTGCAAGGAACCCTTCCTAACCTTTAAATTTCTTCGTGTGACAATTGCAAGGCTTGGCTTTCAGGCCCAGCAATAAGAAGCCTTAGTTCCTTATATGGCAATAATACACGCCTTCTCCATAGACGTGGAGGACTGGTACCAGTCCTCTTTTGATCTCAATGCCCCGGTCAGCGAGGTCTGCGTTCACAATACCCGCCTGGTACTCGATTTCCTCGCTCAGCACGGTGTAAAGGGGACATTCTTCATCCAGGGGATGGTCGCCGAGGCCTATCCCCATCTCGTCAGAGAAGTCCATGCCGAAGGACACGAGGTGCAGTCTCACGGATATTCGCACCGTCCGGTCAACATGATGCGGCCGGATGAGTTCAAGCGGGAACTCGAAGAGACCAGTAAGCGACTTGAGGACATAACCGGAGAGCCGGTAACAGGGTTCAGGGCGCCTGATTTCTCGATCGACGGGGACTCCTTCTGGGCTTTTGAAGTGATGTACGAAGCCGGAATCCGCTACGACTCCTCGGTCTTTCCTCTCAGGACGAGCCGATACGGCATAGACGGGTTCGCCATGGGATACAGCCTGATCAAGACCGCTTCAGGCGATATCGAGGAACTGCCGGTATCCGTACTCGATATGGCCTGGCCCGGAGGGGGCAGGATACCGGTTGGCGGGGGCGGGTACTTCCGCCTGTTTCCGTCGTGGTTCTTGAACTACAGCCTGAGGAAGTTGGGCTCTCAGGGTCGGCCGTTCATCGTATACTGCCATCCATATGAATTCAATCCAGGCGAGTGGCGGCAGATCGCACGGCATGTGCCGGGCTTGCGACGCCTGCATCAGGGGCTCGGAAGGAGGAGTTTCCGTAGAAAGGTTTCGGGACTGCTGAAGAGGGGAGGGTTCGGGACGATGTCCGAGGTCTTGCAGAGGCTCCGTGCCGTTGCCTCTCAGGGCGGGACGAAGAACTGAAAGGAGGGGGAATTATGCGCATAGTCTTTCTCAGTCCGGATGAGCCGTTTTACCTGCCGGAGTTCTACCGTTACGTAATCGAGCATCTGTCACCGGTCCATGACATAAGGGTGATCATAGTCCCTCCGGTGTACAGGAATACCACGAAGTTCGGCCTCGTCAAGCGCTACGCAAAGACATTCGGCCTGAAGGAGGCAGCGGTCCTCTCATGGAGGGTCGTATACTACAGGGTGATGGACCTGCTGCTTGGTGCGAACGGAGAGTCTTTCTACTCCATGAGGGCGGTCTTCGAGCGCTTCGGCATTCCTTACCTCCTTGAGACTGACGTAAACAGCAAGCGCAACCTCGACCGCCTGAGAGGCTGGGGGACCGATCTCGTAATCTCCATATCCTGTCCGCAGATATTCAGGCGTGAACTCATAGAGCTGCCGCCGAAGGGATGCCTCAACCTGCACGGATCTATCCTCCCCGACTACCGCGGTGTCATGCCCTCGTTCTGGGTCCTTGCAAACAACGAGCGGGAAGCCGGAAGCACGCTCTTCTTCGTGAACGAGAAGATAGACGCAGGAGAGGTGCTGGTTCAGAGGAGGTTTCCAGTCCGCGCCGATGATACCCTCGATTCCTTCATAAGGCGTTCGAAAAGGATCGGAGCCGAGATGGTCGTCGAAGGTGTTGGAAAGATAGATGCCGGCGGCTTTGAGACATATCCGCTCGACATGGGCAAGGGCAACTACTACGGCTGGCCCGAAAGGGCGGACGTGAAACGTTTTCTCGACAGCGGGAGGCGGTTCAGATAAAACCGATTTCACTAAAGGAGAGGGAACCGGACTGATGTCGCACGATGGATTTATTCCATATTCATTGCCGATGATCGGAGAAGAGGAGATCGAGGAGGTGCTCGACACGCTAAGGTCGGGCTGGATCACGACAGGGCCGAAGACTAAGGAGTTCGAGAGGGAGTTTGCAAGATACATAGGCTGCAGACATGCCATTGCGGTCAACTCATGTACTGCTGCACTCCATCTCGCCCTCGACGCCGTAGGCGTAGGCGAGGATGACGAGGTCGTCACGTCACCGATGACCTTTGCGGCAACGGCCGAGGTCATACGCTACTTCAAGGCAAGACCGGTGTTTGTGGATATCGATCCTGTGACCATGAATATCGACGCCGAAAGGGTCGAGGAACTGGTAGATCGGAGATGCGGGGAGTCCCGATCCCGTGTTTGCAATCCTCGGCCGAAAGTCATAATACCTGTCCACTATGCGGGTTATCCGTGCGACATGGACCGTATACGGGCTGTGGCCGGAACGTACGGCTTGAGGGTGATCGAAGATGCCGCCCATGCGTTGCCCTCCTACTTCAATGGAAAGATCATAGGGTCGACAGGGGATATAGCCTGCTTCAGCTTCTATGCCACAAAGAACATAACCACTGGTGAGGGCGGTATGGTCACAACCGACAACGACGAGTGGGCGGAGAGAATGAGGATCATGAGCCTGCACGGCATCAGCAAGGACGCATGGAACCGCTACAGTGCAGAAGGTTCATGGTACTACGAGATAATCGCTCCAGGATACAAGTACAACCTGACCGACATAGCGGCCTCGCTCGGTATCGTACAGCTTAGGAAGGCCGACAGGCTCTGGAGACGGAGGACGCGTATTGCAGAGCAGTACAACGAGGCGTTCAAGGACCTTGAAGAGCTGGAAACCCCGGCTGCACCGCCTTCCATCCCCGGCTCGGCACCATCGGGCCTTGAGGTGAAACACAGCTGGCACCTGTATGTAATCAGGCTGAACCTCGAGCGGCTCACCATAGACCGGGGGCGCTTCATCGAGGAGCTCAAGGAGAGAGGGGTGGGTACCTCCGTGCATTTCATACCGCTTCACATACACCCGTACTACCGCGACACGTACGGCTACAAGCCGGAGGACTTTCCCGTTGCCTACGAGACATATAGACGGATCATATCCCTCCCCATATATCCCAGGATGACGGACGGTGACGTCGAGAGGGTGGTCGATGCGGTCGTCTCGGTGGCAACGAAGTTCAGGAGGTGATGAAACGCGTCTTTGACATATGCAGCGCAGCCGTCGGGCTCGTTGTGCTTCTTCCCCTCTTTGCAGTAACGGCCGTCGTCATAAAGCTTGACAGCCGCGGGCCCGTCTTCTTCACGCAACAGAGGATGGGGAGGAACTTCAGGCCGTTTCGTATCTACAAGTTCCGGACTATGACGGCTGACGCCCCGGCGAGAGGCCCCCAGATAACAGTCGGTGGTGACAGGAGGGTTACACGCGTCGGCAGGTTCCTGAGAAGATACAAGATAGACGAGCTGCCGCAGCTCTTCAATGTACTGAAAGGCGACATGAGCCTTGTCGGACCGAGACCCGAGGTCGGCAAGTACGTCGACCTCTACAGGAAGGACTATGAGTACATACTTCGGGTGAGGCCTGGAATAACCGACATCTCATCGATAACATACCGCGATGAGGAGGGATTGCTCAGAGACAGGGACGACCCCGAGACTTTCTACCGCACCGTTCTGCTGCCGGAAAAGATCAAGCTTGCAAGGCTGTACGTCGAGAGGTCTTCTCTCATGTACGATCTCAGGCTGATAATCGAAACGGTGCGTGTCGTCTTCAACCGTCCATCTTCGGTCTCGGCTGCCGGGACCACCGGGGACGGTAGGGAAGGGCGGCACTGAGAGCGATGCAACGACTGAAGGTACTGCACTTGATAAGCAGCAAGGGCCTGTACGGGGCCGAGAGGGTGGTTGTAGAGCTGTGCAAGGGCCTTCTGAAGACGGGCGACTGTCATCCCGTCGTTGGCGTCATAATGAACGAGTACAACCCGCATGCAGAGGTCGCCGAGGAGGCGAGGGCGAACGGCATCGAGACCGTTGTATTTTCATGCAGGAGTCAGTTCGACTTCAGGCTTGCACTCTTGCTCAGGAAGTTCGCCAGGGACACGGGGATAGATATCGTACACTGCCACGGGTACAAATCCAACTTTTACGGCTTGTTCGCCTCTGTGAAGAACATCCCCTCGATCACGACCAACCACAACTGGCTCAGATCGCATTGGAGGCTCAAGGTCTACTGCTTCCTCGACAGCCTCTGGATACGGTATTTCGGGCGGATTGTCGCCGTCTCGGAAGGCGTCAAGGAGGACATGCTCAGATTCGGAGTCCCTGAAGAAAGGATAGTGGTGGTCGACAACGGAATAGACCTCGACAGGTTCAGCAGGGAAGTCTCAACCGAAAGCCTCAGGGAGGAACTCGGCCTGGACGGAACCTCAAAGGTCGTCGGGACGATCGGGAGCCTCGGGCACGAAAAGGGGCACCGCTATCTCCTGAGGGCGGCAAAAGGCATCGTAGAGACTGACAGGTCCGTCAAGTTCCTGATAGTCGGCGACGGCCCGCTCAGGGATGAGCTGAAGAGGGAGGCGGCGGAACTGGGTATCGAGCACAACGTCATCTTCACCGGCTACAGGAAGGACATACCGGAGCTTCTGTCGGTGATGGACATCTTCGTGTTGCCGTCCGTGAAAGAAGGACTGCCCATGGTCCTGCTCGAGGCGATGGCAGCAAAGAAGCCGGTTATCGCCACTCGTGTGGGAGCCGTTCCCAAGGTGATAGGCGATGGAGCAGGGGTATTGATTGAGCCCGGAGATGTTTACGCATTGAAAGAAGCGATTAGCAGTCTATTGGAAGATAAAAATGAATTTCAAAAATTGGCGGCCAACGGCTACAAAAGGATTAAAGACGAGTACTCTTCAGAAAACATGTGCAGGAAGTATCTCGATTTATATCACGATCTGGTTTCTTGCTTCTTTTTGGAGAAAGCCTCATGAGAATGCCTGTATTACTTTACCACGCTTTATTTGATAAGGACTCGAATAGAAAGAAGTATGAGATTAACGTCAGGGAGTTTGAAAGGCAGATCAAGTATCTTTCCGACAATGGATATCGGAGTTTTCTGGTCGACGACTTTCTCAAAACAGATGGTTCTTCTGCAGCAGCTGATGGAAAAGGGATCGTAATCACATTTGATGATGGAAGTTACAGTGATTACTCCATGGCGCTCCCCGTGTTGAGAAAATATGGGTTTACCGCCACTTTTTTCGTGACGGTCAACTGGATCGGAACAGAAAATTACGTTGATTGGTCCCATCTCGGAAAAATGAGTGAAGAGGGAATGTCCATACAGTCACACAGCTTAACCCACCCATTCCTGTCCGGCCTGAGCCGGGAAGATATGTACAAGGAGCTTTACGAGTCCAAGAAAGTACTTGAATCGAGACTGAATATCCCCGTCGATACCATTTCAATACCCGGTGGTTTTTTCTCGAGAGAAGTTTTACGTATGGCGGAGGAGGTTGGTTATAGATGCGTGTGTACTTCAGTGCCGGGGTTGAATAAACTCGGTTCTCGGGCGAAAGGTCTTTTAATCTTAGATCGTTTCGTGATTACGAGAAAGACTTCTTTTCAGAACTTTAAGGCTATTGTAAACAAGGAGCCGGGATATATCGCGGCATGCAAGGCACAACACTATGTAAAGTCCGCTATTAAGAGACTTCTCGGAAGCGAGAGATACTATGCGCTCTGGTCCAAGTATCTGAGGAAAGTCTGAATCGACTTTGACGCGGAGAGCTTAAAATGAACATCCTTTTCCTGTCAACCGAAAATCCCTATCCACCGGACCATGGACATTATATCAGGACCTATAATGTATTGAAACATGTTTCGCGGCACCATAATGTCCACTTTCTCGGTTTTATAAAGAGCAAGGAAGGCTTCAAAAATGTCGAACCGATTAGAGAGATGTGCAAGACGGCCGATGTATTCATTATGCCCGATGATGTATCAAGAGCCAGGCTCTACCTGTCTCTTTTTCTAAATCTTTTTTCACCACTGCCGTACATAGCGCAGAAATATTACCGGAAGAGCATGAAACTGAAAGTAGAAGAAATACTGAGGAAAAACAAGATCGACGTTGTTCATTTCGACATGCTTCATATGTCGAGGTATCAAACCTTGATGTCTGATGTTCCAACTGTGCTTACGGAGCATAACGTCGAGTCGTTGAGAATCCACAGGTTGTTGAAGAACAGTAACAGCATGGTTTTCAAGGCATTCATGTACCTTCAGTACTTCAAGCTTAAGAACTTCGAGAAAAGGGCCTGTGCGAGATTCGATGCATGTGCCGCTGTATCGGACGATGACATGAGGGTTCTGAAGTCGATGTGTCCCGGTGCGAATCTTGTGGTCATTCCAAATGGTGTTGATACAGACTATTTTGCTCCCGACGACACGCATGCTATTCCAGACAGTCTTGTATGGGTGGGCGGCATGAATAATATGTACAATAGAGAAGCCGTTGATTTTTTCTTGGAAGAGATATTTCCCCTGATACGGGGAAGAATCCCGGATGTGAAACTTACGGTTGTCGGTAAGTCACCCACGCGGAGACTGCTCCATTTGGCGGATGGGAACAAAAATATTGAGGTTGCAGGCTATGCCGACGATGTAAGGCCCTATATTCGTAAGGCCGCTGTATATGTTGCGCCAATCAAGAGTGGTGGGGGAACAAAGCTTAAAGTGCTTAACGCCTTGTCGATGGCCAAGCCCGTGGTGACGACATCCGTGGGGGCGGAGGGGATAGATGTCATAGACGGAGAACATCTCGTAATTGCCGATGATCCGATTGATTTTGCTGATAGAACGGTTGAACTCCTGAGAAACACGCAATATGCAGCGTCATTGGCTGAAAAGGGCCGAAGGTTGATGGTTGAAAAGTACGACTGGGAGATAATAGGACGAAAGATGAACAGACTGTACGAAGAGGTGGTGGCCTCAAAGTCGGATATCCAAACCACGCGGTATCGGTTTCAGTAGTTGATGTTGCTGGACATGCCCCCCACGCCATGTATGGAGATTTTCCATCTTGGATTGGGTTCTTTAGATGCAGTTGTGTCATGTGGATACAGTTGTTGCATAAGGTTTAATACCAGTGTTGATGCTTAATAACAAGGGGTTTTCTGACATGAGTGTAACCATTGGATACATTTTAGCTGATTTTGCCACAGAGCATCCCCTTGCTGGATGTTTTTTTGTTGACTGAATATTCTTTAAAAACAGGCAGTTACAATCAAAAGATTAAAATAGTTTAATTTTTAGCACGGATATTGCTAATGAAACCTGGCGATGTAGAGCACTCGGTACAAACAGAACAAGCTTGAAGCCCGGTATCAAAGATGACGACGAAGATACTATATAACCATATGGCGTCAGATGGAGCTATAGGAAGACTTTTGATGAAGTACAGGACCTATTTCATACTGCTGTTTCAGCTGATGGTCACGGTTCTGGCGTATACAGCATCCTTCTACCTTAGGTTCGAGTTCACGATGCCGGCGGAGTACTTCCGCATGTTTTACGAGACGCTGCCCATCCTGGTAGTCTGCCGGATGGCCTCTTATTACATTTACAGGATACACACCGGTTCTTGGCTCTTTGTGAGCATGTCGGACCTCGTGGACACACTGAAGGCGGTCCTGCTCGGTTCGGTGCTCTTCGTCATCGGCATGGTGTTCGTCTACGGGCTTGAAGAGTTTCCGCGCTCGGTGTTCATACTCGAGGCCGTGTTGAGCGTGATGCTCTTGGGCGGGAGCAGGTTCACGATCCGTTACAGTTACGAGTTCAAGCATAGGGTGGCGCCCAAGGTCAGAAAGTATGTGCTCATCGCCGGCGCTGGCAGGGCAGGCGTCATGATGCTCAGGGAAGTACAGAGCAATCCCGGCCTGGGGCTTCAGGTGGTCGGCTTCGTCGATGACAATCCGTATAAGAAGGGGACCAACATCCAGGGAATACCGGTTCTTGGAAACATCGAGGACATTCCGGCCCTGGTAAAGAGACTCGGCATCGACGAGGTCATCATAGCCATTCCTTCGTGCAGCTACAAGGACCTTGTCAGGATTATGGATATCGCCAGGGGGGCCGGGGTCGAGACAAGGGTGTTTCCGAGCATCGGCAGGCTGATCGAGGGCGACGTCTATATGAACCGGCTCAAGGAGGTCTCCTATGACGACCTGCTCGGCCGTAAGGTCTTGAAGTTTCGCAGGCAGTCCGACTATCAGCTGCTGAACAGGGAGATCAACGGCAAGTCGATACTCGTTACCGGAGCCGGGGGCTCCATCGGTTCGGAGTTGTGCCGTCAGGTAGCCTACTTCAGTCCGCGGGTTTTGATACTGTACGAGAGGCACGAGAACAGCCTCTATGACCTCGAGTTGGAACTGAGAAAGAAATTTCCCGACCAGAAGATACTGCCCGTCGTGGGAGACATCCTCGATACGAAGAAGCTGGACGAAACACTGCAGGCCAACGGAGTCGAGCTCATCTATCACGCGGCTGCATACAAACACGTGCCCATGATGGAGCGCGAGCCGATCGAGGCTGTACGCAACAACGTGATGGGAACGCTCAACGTTGCAAGGCTCGCCGTGAAGAACGGAGTGGACAAGTTTGTGATGATCTCCACGGACAAGGCGGTAAATCCCGCCAACGTGATGGGCACTACCAAGCGTGTGGCCGAACTCGTCGTGCAGGGGCTGAACGGTGAGGGCGTCAAGTTCATGGCCGTCCGTTTCGGCAATGTCATAGGGAGCAACGGCAGCGTAATACCCCTGTTCAAGAAGCAGATAGCCGAGGGGGGGCCGGTAACGGTTACGCATCCTGATATAACGAGGTACTTCATGGCCATCAACGAGGCTGTGCAGCTGGTGATGACCGCTGGAGCAATGGGCAGTGGAGGTGAGATATTCCTGCTCGACATGGGTGAGCCGGTCAAGATCATAGACCTTGCCATGGATCTGATCAAGCGTTCAGGACTGCAGCCCGGAAAGGACATCGATATCGTGTTCACCGGGCTCCGCCCGGGCGAGAAGCTGTATGAAGAGCTATACTGGAAGGGCGAGGGGATCGTGCCTACCGAGAACAAGAAGATAACCATGCTGAGGCCGAACGGTGATGGACACGTCGACATCTTCCGGAAGATAGGGGTGTTGGAGGAGCATGTCGCCGAGGGAGACGTGGAGGGGATACTGAGTGTGCTCAAGGAGATCGTGCCAGAGGCCACCATCGGTGAAAGCAGTGCATAGAGCAGGGGAACGTTTATCGGCACAGCCACACTCCTTCGATTTGAAACGGTTTCTTTAAGCAAGGCATTCTGCAGGGAGGCGCCTATCAGTCTGCGTGACAAGATCAGAGGGCGTAAGGCCGCAGTCGGCGTGATCGGGCTCGGTTACGTTGGCCTGCCGCTTGTAATCGAGTTCGGCCGTGCGGGGTTCAGTGTGACTGGTTTCGATACGGACGAGAAGAAGGTCAAGGCCCTCAACGCCGGCAGGTCCTACATAAAGCATATCCCTTCAAAGGAGATCAGGGAGCTGAGGAGGAAGGGGGTGTTCACTGCTTCAGCTGACTTTTCCCTCCTGAGCGGAACCGACTGTATCATCATTTGCGTGCCCACGCCCCTCAACAGGCACAGGGATCCCGACCTGTCCTACGTCCACGGCACTGCGGAGACCGTCGCCGCGCACCTTAGGAGAGGGCAGTTGATCGTGCTCGAGTCCACTACCTATCCTGGCACGACCGATGAGGAGGTGAGGCCCGTGCTCGAGGCCGGCGGCATGAAGGTGGGGCGGGACTTCTTCTTGGCGTATTCTCCGGAGCGTGAGGACCCGAACAACAGCGACTTCTCCACAAGGAGCATACCGAAGGTGGTGGGCGGCTGTACGAGCAGGTGCCTCGCACTTGCCGACGCCCTCTACAGCACGATAGTCGAGAAGACCGTGCCCGTGTCATCGACGAGGGTTGCCGAGGCGTCGAAGCTGCTCGAGAACATATACAGGGCGGTGAACATCGCCCTCGTAAACGAACTGAAGGTCCTCTTCGACAGGATGGGCATAGACGTCTGGGAAGTGATAGAGGCCTCGAAGACGAAGCCTTTCGGGTTCCAGGCGTTCTATCCGGGGCCCGGGCTCGGCGGTCACTGCATTCCCATAGACCCCTACTATCTCACTTGGAAGGCCAAGGAGTACGACTTCAGCACGCGATTCATAGAGCTTTCCGGCGAGATCAATACGTCCATGCCGTACTACGTGGTCGACAAGGTGGCCGATGCCCTTAATCAGAGGGGCAGGAGCATAAGTTCATCGAGGATTCTCGTTCTCGGACTCGCGTACAAGAAGGACGTCGACGATACGAGGGAGTCGCCGTCACTGAAGCTCATAGACCTTCTCATGAAGAGAGGCGCGCGTGTGGACTACAACGATCCCCATGTGCCTCGTACGGTCAAGATGCGGAAGTACGACTTCAGGATGAGGTCCGTGCCCCTTACGGAAGAGAATCTCGGCAGGTATGACTGCGTGATCATAGCCACAGACCACTCGGACTACGACTATGATTTCATAGTCAGGAACTCGTCTCTTGTCGTGGATACACGCAACGCCACAAAGGGAGTGAAAGACAGGGACAATGTCGTAAAGGCATGACCCCGCATCCCGGGAGGCAGGGTCTCATGAAGCCTGGGGCCGCAGTGCCTTTCACACGAGGAGCACGCGTCGTCACCGGCGTTTGACAACAGCATGTTTGAAGTCACGGTATCAATAGTCGCAACCGTACTACTCCTATCCCTCTCCTTGTATATCTTGTCGAGAAGGAGGGGGACTGCGGATATGTCCCTTTCCGCGCTCCTGTCGCTCCTTGCGCTGATCGAGGCAGCCGACCAGCTTGCTCTCAGCCGGGAGGGCTCGGCTATGTACTACAAGGATGTGTCCCTCCTTCTCGAGTCGTTCCTGCCGCTTCTCCTCATGCTCTTTACCCTCCTCCATTCACGCTGGCGGTCCGTCAGGTCCATATCCGTCTTCTGGTGGCTGCTGACAGCCGGTGCCGTACTCTTCCCGGTGAGCACTTTCGTTTATCAGCTCGATGATTTCTTCTACTCGCCGGACCTCCAGACAGAGAGGCTGCTGTTTCTCGGTGCCGCGGGATACTGGTTCTACATGGGGCTGATGGTCTATTGCGTGGCCGCACTCATACACCTCGAAGCCGCCTTCTCGATGACGTCAATGTCCGAGAGGTGGAGGATAAAGTTTGAGGTCATAGGGATGGGCGGTATACTCGCCGTCATGATCTTCTATTACAGCCAGGGCCTGCTCTACAGGAGCATAGACATGAACCTGATACCGGTCCGCTCAGGCGCATTCATAGTAGCCTCCGTGCTCGTCGGATATTCGAGGATATTCAGGGGAAACGGCGTAAGGCTCACGGTGTCGAGATACGTACTCTACCGGTCCTTGTCCCTCCTTGTGGTCGGGATATACCTCCTGATTCTTGGACTCATCGGCGAGGGCATGAGATATTTAGGGGCCTCGTTCAGCAAGGACCTCGCCATCTTCATCGCCTTCACCACCGGCATAGCGATGCTCGTCGTACTCTTTTCCGAGAGGCTGAGAAGGAGGGTCAAGGTACTGATCAGCAAGCACTTCTATGCCAGCAAGCACGATTACAGGGCCGAGTGGCTCAAGTTCACCGACCGCCTTAGCTCCTGCACGACGGCGGCCGACGTACGGGATGTGATCCTGACCACATACAGGGAGGCCTTCGGTCTCAAGGGAGTATCCCTGTATATTCCAGCCGGCAACAAGCAACGGTATGTGCATGCGGCAAGCCAGTCCATGTTCGGTGAAAAACCCGAGCTGAAGCCCTCTGAAGCGCTTATATCCTACTTCAGGGACCGGTTCAGGGTCCTGAACCCTCTCGACGGCGAGTATACGCCCGATGCAGATGAGTCGCTATTCATAAGGCGGACGGGTGCGAGATTGCTCGTACCGCTCGTGAACAACAGGAACGTCGAAGGTATCGTCGTATTCGGCGAGCAGCTCGTCGAGGAGAACTTCATATACGAGGATTTCGACCTGATGAAGACCATCGCAAGGCATGCAGCACTCGCCCTCCTCGACTTCAGGCTTTCAGAGGAACTCGCCGAGACCCGCGAGGTCGCAGCCGTGGCGAAGGTCTCGTCATTCGTGATACACGACCTCAAGAATCTCACATCGACGCTCTCGCTGATGCTCGACAACGCCAAGGACTATCTCGACGAGCCCGAGTTTCAGAAGGAGATGATCGAGTCGATAGAGAACACTCTGGCAAAGATGAAGCGCCTTATCCAGAGACTAAAGAACGTTCCCAAGAAACAGCAACTGGAACTCAGACAGCTCGACCTCGATTCCATCGCGAGAAGGACCGTCGAGGAGATCGTAAAGGCGAGGCCGGAGGCGAGAATAGAGTACCGCGGTGTACCGGTTTCGGCCATGCTGGATGAGGAGGAGATCAGGAAGGTCATACTCAACATAGTGCTCAACGCCGTGGAGGCGGTTGGCGATGACGGCCGCATTCGAGTGGAGACGGGCTGTAACGGCGACACGGCGTATGTCAGGGTCGAGGACAACGGCTCCGGGATGACCGACGAGTTCATGAACAACCATCTGTTCAGGCCTTTCAGGACGACCAAGAAGAAGGGGCTCGGCATCGGCCTCTACCAGTGCAGGCAGATCGTGGAGGCCCATGACGGCATGATCGAGGTCGAGAGTGAGGCAGGCAGGGGCTCGGTCTTCACGGTCCGACTGCCTGTGATCAGGGAGGCCGCCCTCGCGGTTCGGTGAGGGGCTGCATCGACGCCACTTCGCTGACAAGAGAACGTTTATGTGCGGTATAGCGGGCGTTTACAACTTCAACGAAGACGTGGTGGACCGTGACCTGTTAAGGAGGATGGTCGTTACGGCCGGATACCGCGGACCTGACGGCACAGGCCTCTACGCGGACCGCCGCGTCGGGCTCGCCCACGTCCGGCTGAGCATAATCGATCCTGCCGGGGGGCGGCAGCCAATGAGCAACGAGGACGGATCGATCTGGATCACCTTCAACGGTGAGATATTCAACTATGTGGAGTTGAGGCGGGAGCTTGAAGGACGGGGGCACACGTTTGCCACTGATACGGATACGGAGGTTATCATCCACATGTACGAGGAGAGGGGCGATGAGTGCCTCAGGTACTTCAACGGCCAGTGGGCCTTCGCCCTTTGGGACAGGGCCGGAGAAAGGCTCCTTCTCTCACGTGACCGTTTCGGTGTAAGGCCCCTGTTCTATACGCTCACCTCAGGACGTCTGATATTCGGCTCTGAGATCAAGTCCATACTCGTCCATCCGGCGGTAGAGAGGGAGATCGACCTTCAGGCCCTCGACCAGATGTTCACCTTCTGGGTGACGCTGCCGCCGAGGACGATGCTGCGCGGCGTCAAGGAGCTTCCCCCCGCGCATTGCATGACTGTAGAGGGAGGCGTGGTTAGTCTCAGGAGATACTGGCGGCTCGACTATACCGGCGCGCAGGCAGGGGAGGCGGCCGGAGGAGAGGAGGTTTACGCAGAGACCCTGAGGGACCTCCTCGGCGATGCAACGCGCATAAGGCTCCGCTCGGACGTCCCTGTGGGGGCGTACCTGAGCGGAGGGCTCGACTCTGCCGTGGTGACGGCCATGATAAGGAGCCATGCGGGTACGCCTGTAGAGACGTTCTCCGTGACTTTCGAAGAGGCCGAGTTTGACGAGAGCGCTTATCAGAGGGAGGCGAGCCGTTTTTTCGGGACTGAGCATCATGACATCCGCTGCAGCGGAGAGGATATAGCGCGGGTCTTTCCGGACGTCGTCCGGCACACTGAGAAGCCTGTGCTGAGGACGGCTCCCGCCCCGCTCTATCTCCTCTCCGGACTCGTGAGGGAGAGGGGCTACAAGGTTGTGCTCACAGGCGAGGGGGCAGACGAGATGTTCGGCGGATACGACATCTTCAAGGAGGCCAAGGTCAGGAGGTTCTGGGCGAGACAGCCCCGGTCGAGGCTCAGGCCCCTGCTCCTCAGACGGCTCTACCCGTACATGCAGAACCTCAAGAGGCAGCCGCTCGAGTACCTGAGGGCCTTCTTCCACGCACGGCAGGAAGACCTCTCCAACCCTTTCTTCTCGCACCTGCCGAGGTGGGAGCTGACATCGAGGCTGAAGGTCTTCTTCTCCGACGCCGTAAGGTCTGAAACCGGCAGCCGAGATGCCTATGAAGAGATGCGCGCCCTCCTCCCGCCGGAGTATCATGCCTGGGACGGCCTCTCGCAGGCGGGATACCTCGAGGCAGCGTACCTGCTTCCGGGATATATACTGTCGTCACAGGGAGACAGGGTCTCCATGGCCCACTCGGTGGAGGGACGGTTCCCCTTTCTGGACCACAGGGTGGCCGAGTTCTCCTGCAGCCTTCCGTCCGATCTCAAGCTGAAGGTGCTGGACGAAAAGTACATCCTGAAGCTCTGTGCCGGCGACATGGTGCCCACTACGGTGAAGAAGAGGCCGAAGCAGCCCTACAGGGCGCCCGGCGGGGCGAGCTTCTTCGAGCCGCGCACCGGCAGGGCGCGGTTTGAATACATTGATGAGCTCTTGTCCCGGAAGTGTATAGAGGAGTTCGGGATATTCGACCCTGACGCTGTCGAGCGGCTCGTCAAAAAGTTCAGGAAGGGACTGGCGATCGGCACCAAGGATGACATGGCGCTCGTCGGCATCCTGTCCACCCAGTTGTTCGTGTACCATTTCATCGAAACTTGAACTTTACGGGAGGCACCGGCCATGGATACGATTGAGCAGGAACTCAGGCGGTTTGTGATAGACAACTTTCTTTTCGGCCGGAACAACGGGTTTGCGGACAGTGACTCCTTTCTCGAAAGCGGGATCATAGACTCCACGGGAGTGCTCGAACTCGTAGCCTTCTTGGAGGAGAGATACCGTATAGATGTGGTTGACGAGGAGCTGATCCCGGAGAATCTCGACTCAATCGACAATCTCGTTCGATTCGTCAAGGCGAAGATGGGCGGGGAGTGAAGATTGCGGATGCTGTTTCGCAGCATGACAGGTAGGTGCCCATGAGGGTGGAGGAGTTTCTCGATCTGAGCGCTGAGAGGTTGCAGGACAAGTGTGCCCTCGTCTGCGGGGAGCGGAGGCTCACGTACGGCGAGATCGAAGCCGGCTGCAACCACCTCGCCCACGCCCTGCTCGCCGAGGGGGTCGAACGGGAAGATCGGGTGGCGGTATGCCTCGACAATTCGGTGGAGGCGGTCATGGCGATATTTGCGGCCCTGAAGGCAGGAGCCGCGTTCATGATGCTGAACCCGACGACGAGGACGGAGAAGCTGACCTACATACTCAACGACTCGCGTGCAAAGGTACTGATCACTCATGCCAAGAGACTCGCATCCATCGCCGGCTGCTGGTCCGGAACGCCTCATCTCAGAAGTGTTGTCGTTGCAGGCACGGATGGCGTCGAGCAGCCCGCCGGTGTCGACAAGCGGTTCGTTCCCCTGAATGCGATTCTTGATCAGCCAGCGGCAACAAGCCGGCCGCTTCCGAGGAGAGGCATGGAATTCGACCTCGCCGCCCTGATATACACCTCGGGCTCCACCGGGAGGCCCAAGGGGGTGATGATGACGCATCACAACATGGCCTCGGCCGCATGGTCCATAACAACGTACCTGAAGAATACCGAGAGGGACGTGATCATCAATGTCCTGCCGTTATCCTTCGATTACGGCCTGTACCAGGTGCTGATGGGCTTCAAGGTCGGAGGCACCGTGGTGCTCGAGCGCTCCTTCACCTATCCCCACGTGGTCCTCGATAGGATCAGGAAGGAGAGGGTTACGGGGTTTCCCGTCGTCCCGACGATCCTTGCCATACTGCTGCAGATGGACCTCGGCAAGTACGACCTCTCCTCTCTCCGTTACATCACCAGTACAGGCGCCGCACTGCCGGTCGAGCACATATCGAGGCTCAGGAGGCTGCTGCCGCACGTGGAGATATACTCAATGTACGGACTGACGGAATGCAAGAGGGTATCCTACCTGCCTCCGGAAGAGATCGACGCGAGGCCCGACTCGGTGGGAAAGGGCATGCCGGGCGTCGAGGTCTACGTCGTCGACGAGGGAGGCAACAGGGTCGCCCCCGGCGTGGTCGGCGAACTCGTCGTGCGCGGGGCCAACGTAATGAAGGGATACTGGGGGCTTCCTGAGGAGACGGCCAAGGCCCTGAGGCCGGGTTCGGCCCCTGGAGAGACGGTCTTGTATACCGGCGACTTGTTCCGCATGGACGAGGACGGTTACCTGTACTTCGTCTCCCGCAAGGACGACATCATAAAGACGCGCGGCGAGAAGGTCAGTCCCAAGGAGATAGAAGACGTGATCTGCAGCATGGAGGGGGTTGCCGAGGCTGCTGTCTTCGGTGTTCCCGACGACATACTCGGCGAGGCGGTCAAGGCCGCGGTGGTGCCGAGGGATGGGGCCGTGCTGACAGGGAACGACGTCCTCAGGCACTGCCGTGAACACCTCGAGGATTTCATGGTGCCGAAATACGTGGAGGTCTGCACTTCTCTCCCAAAGACGGACACAGGAAAGGTGAGCAGGAAGAGACTCGCGGAGCCCCGCGGGGCTTAGGCCCCGGATAGACTATGAACCACGACTCGCACGTTGATATCACTCCTGCCGAGGTGAGCGCGAAGGGATGACTACCTGCACCGAATGCGTCCTACCGGAGACGTTTCCCGGGATCAGCTTCGACGGAGAAGGTGTGTGCAACTTCTGCCTGAGCGCCCGCGGCACCGGAAGCCGCGCTGAAGAGAGGGCGAAGTACAGGCGGAAGTTTGAAGAGCTGATCACTCGCCATTCCGGGAGGTCCGGCTATGACTGCCTGCTCTGTTTCAGCGGGGGCAAGGACAGTGCTTTCACGCTTGATCTCCTCAGGAACCGCTACGGACTGCGGGTCCTCGCACTCACTCTCGACAACGGTTTCATTTCGCCTACAGCCGCTGAGAACATCAGGAGACTGGTCGATGCTGTAGGCGCTGACCACATCGTCTTCAAGCCGCGTTTCGACCTCATGAGACGTATATTCGCACGGTCCGCCGAGGAGGACTTCTATCCCGAGAAGACCCTCCAGAGGGCGAGCACCATATGCACGTCGTGCATCAGCATCGTCAAGTCGGTTGCCCTCAGGACGGCCATAGAGAAAGGCATCCCGATCATCGTGTACGGCTGGTCGCCGGGGCAGGCTCCCCTGAACTCCTCGGTAATGCAGACGAACCCGGCGCTGATGAGGGCTGCCCAGAGGTCGGTACTCGGTCCTCTTGCCGAGAGATTCGGCCGAGAGATCGAACTCTACTTTCTCGAGGACCGTCACTTCGAGAGCCCCGAGCTCTTTCCCTGCAACGTCCACCCGCTCGCCTTCCTCGACTACGACGAGGCGGAGATATATTCACGCCTGGCCGAGCTCGGATGGATCAGGCCTGACGACACCGACCCCAACTCCACCAACTGCCTGCTCAATGCCTACGCCAACCACGTTCACCAGCAGAGGTTCGGCTACAACCCCTATGCATTCGAGATCGCGAACATGGTCAGGGAGGGAGTAATGAGCCGCGAAGAGGGTCTCCGCAGGCTGAGCGAAAGCCCTCGAGGCGGACTGGTAGAGATGGTAAGGCAGAGGCTCGGGATACGTTGATCGCGGCTCTCATCCCTGGATCACGGAGTCGTGACGGCGCGGACCCGGATCATCGATGGCACTGCAGGGGCCCTGCAGGCAGGCGCTTGACGTGAGAAGGTACAGTATAATAAGGGCTGACATAGAGAAGAACAGGGACGACATACTCCCGCTTCTCGAGAGGAACCTGAGGGATATCACAGCGAAGCGTTACGACTGGCTCTACACCGCTTCCCCTCACGGGAACGCCTGCTGCTGGCTTGCGATGGATCTGGATTCGGAGAGGTTTGTCGGTTCGGCGTCTCTCTTTCCGCGGAGGCTCTATGTCGGGGGTGCGGCGGTGCGTGCTGCGATAGCCGGAGACTTTGCGGTCGACAGGGAACACAGGGCCTACGGCCCTGCACTGAGACTCCAGAGGACCATACGTGAGGCTCTCGGGGAGTGCGGCCTGGACGTCATCTACGGTGTCCCGAACAGGCTGTCGGAGCGGATATTCCATAGAATCGGGTATTCCGGGCTCGGCCGGTTCGGAAGGTTTGTAAAGGTGCTCAAGGCTGAGTACAAGCGCGGGCAGTACATTCCGCCGGCTCCGCTTACAAAGGTGTTCTCAAGGGTAATAGACCTCTGGTTCAAGGGTTTCTCGCGGGAGGCCGGCTACAGGAGGCCGGAAGGCCTGTCGGTCGAGGAGCCGGCATCGTTTGACGAGAGGTTCGACCGGTTGTGGGAAAGGGTCCTGCCGCAGTTTGCTATAATAGGCGTGCGGGACTCGAGGGCCCTGAACTGGAGGTTCAAGGGATCGCCTCACCACGACTACAAGATCCATGCCGTTGTAGACGGTGATGGCGGAGGTATTGGCGGATACATTGTATACTTTTTGGAGAATAACGCCTGCTATATCGCCGACGTCCTTTTTATCGACTCCGAGCGCATCAAGGACGCGCTCTTTGCGGAGTTCGTCATCAAAATGAGGGAGCGCGGCGTCGGTCTGCTCTCGGTACGCTGTCTCGGCGGAGGACTACTTGAGAGGCAGCTGCGCAGGTTCGGCTTCTTTCCCGTCAAAGAGGAAGACAGCAACGTGGTCTTATGTGCCGACCCGAAGTCGACACACGCCCCCATGCTGTTGAAGAGGGAAAACTGGTACTTTCTGGACGGTGATACCGATTATTGATACGGAGACTATAGTGAACGATGACTTGAAAGGCATGCTCGGGCGGCATATCATGCTTCCCGTCCTGGCCGGTACGTATGTCCTGCTCTTTTACCCTTTCTTTCTCGAGCTCGACACATACTGGCGGCAAGAGCCTGAGTCCTCCTATGTCTACCTCATACCCCTGTTTTCGGCCTACTTCCTGTGGGTTCAGAGGGACAGGATCAGGGCGCTGAGACGCGGCGTAGACGGCCCGGGTTCCACGGCGGCAGGGCTCCTGATGCTCCTGTCGGGTCTCGTCCTCTACATGATCGGACGCTACACCTATGTGCTGTTCATCGAGGCCGTCGCCTTCGTCGTGGTCCTCGCAGCGACCGTCCTCTTCGTATACGGCAGGGAATCCTTCAAGATCGCCGCCGTACCGGTGCTCTTCCTGCTGTTCATGCTGCCGATCCCCTATCCGGTCTATTTCGCCATTGCAGGCCCGCTGAAGTTCTTCATAGCCGATATGTCTGCCGGAATGCTCAGGGCATTGAACATCCCGGTCCTGCTCGAGGGCAACGTGATAGAGATGGCCTCGATCTCGATGCTCGTCCACGAGACATGCAGCGGGCTGCGGACCGTCATCTCCCTGCTCGCCATAGGCAGTGCGTTCGCGTACCTCTTTCTCAGGTCCAAGACCGGCAGGACCGCCGTCATTCTCTTGGCTGTCCCCGTGGGTATTTTCGTGAACGTGCTCCGCGTCTTTGCAATAGGGCTGCTCTCCTACATGTTCAACAGCACGGTCGCCATGGAGTTCCACAAATACGCTTGGGGGCTCGTAACACCGGCAGGTATCCTTGCAATGTTCGTTGCCGGTTACGTGGTGAGATGGTTCGAACAACGAAGAGATATATAGCGGCGGCGACGATCGCGGGGTTGGCCTTTCTCTTCATGGGTACCGTCCCGCTCGGAGGCCCGGTGCCGCTTAAGAGGGAACTCGCACTCTTTCCGGCCGCTGTCGGTGAGTGGACCGGTGAGCGGGCGATGTCTGATACAGTGCCGCTTCCGGCCGGAACGGACGCTTACCTGTTCAGAAAGTACGTGAGTTCTGGTGGAATATCCTCGAGCCTGTACCTGTACGTGGGTTACTGGGGGAAATTCCGCCACGGTGCGGACGTCTTCTCCGGTGACTACGTGGATCCCGGCTACCTCTGGGACCCTGTGAAGGAGCGTGACGTATTGATAGACGCCGGGGGAAGGACTTTCAAGGCCAGGGAAGTGGTCTACGCAAAAGGCGACTACAGGATAGCGGTCCTGTACTGGTACCGGACCGCTCACGGCGTCACCACCCGGAGGTTCAGGGGACGCCTCGTATACGGGCTCGATGCCATGCTCAACCGGAGGACGAACGCTGCCTTGGTGCGCATATCGACCGATGCTTTCAGGGCTGGAACCAGGAGCCGGACGCCTGCTCTGGAGGAATTCGCCTCCGGCGTCTTCTCCGGCCTGGAAGGGGTCCTTCCGTTCGACGGTTGAGTGCCGTGTGTAAGGTTTTTCCATGCCTCCATGTCGAAGTTCTTTACAGAAGGAGCCGTTGTAACAGTGTTGGTTTTAGGAATTTTTAATAAAAACAGAGGGTTGTATCTCTGGTATGGCGATTGCATTCCAAACTTGTAAATACAAGTATGCATATATGCATAAAGGAGGGATTCACAATGAAGAGGAGACTTTACGTGTTGTTTATCGGGGCGGTGCTGACACTGCTCGTCTCGGCTTCTGTATCTGAGGCATACCCCTTTATTGAGGTCGAGGGGTACGTCTATCCTGACTACTCGACGTTGCTCGACAATGGAGACGGGACATCGTCGCTCGATGTGATGTATCTCTTCACCGTCACGGACAGTGACGGCGGTGCCGAGATGGATTACATCTCCCTGGAGTTCGAGAAGGACATCTTCACCAATTACAGCTTCACCCTCTCCGACGGCTCCGAGGCGTGGAGCGACCCTGACGACTGGACGGCCGACTTGATCGAGTCGTCAGGCAGCTATTACCTGCTGGCACTGGCCGGTACCCCGATAGGGGCCGGAGAGTCGATCAAGGGAATGATCAACCTGACCCTCTATTCCGATGCCCTTACGAACGTCAGCTGGTACGACGCCGACGGTGAACTACACGACTGGGGCGAGGGACAGATATGGGCACAGTCTTGGCTTGCCGGTGACACGCTCGGCGGAGGTGACGGCGGTTCCACGGCCGTGCCGGAACCAGGTTCCATGCTCCTTTTGGGTTCGGCACTGGTCGGGCTCGGGCTCATGGGCCGCAGGGCGCGCAGGAGATAATCGCAAGAGCAAGCAAAGCCCTCCATTGAGTGGAGGAGGGGAGGACAGACAATAACTGGAGGGAGATTTGTCCTTCCAACAAAAGAGGAGGTGAGAGGGGATGACCAGATGATGAAAGGAGGTGAAAGGAGATGAAGAGACTTGTCTATGTGTTCGTGGCTGTAGCTGTGATCCTGTTTGGGGGATACTATCAGGCAGAGGCCGTACCGATCGTTGGAACACCGACTTTCGGCGGCACAGTCATAGACTTTGAAGGATGGGATGAAGGGACCCTGATAGATACCGAGTACAGCTCGCTCGGTGTCACTTTCACACAGGATGACGGCGGTACGCCGATGATCGATAACAAAGCGTTTATCTATGCGTACGAGTCCGGTTCCGGCGATGCGGTTCTGACGGGCTCGACGACCGGCGGCGCTCCATACCCGACTGTTGCCGGTCTGATTGCGGAGTTCGAAACACCTGTTGCGAGGGCTGGTGCCTTCTTCTCTGATACGGCCCCTCTGGGTGACTATACCGTCACTGCATTCGACAGCCTGGGCGGCGTAATAGAGAGCTACACCATAACGTATGGTACCCTGCCCTCTATTCCGGAGTTCGGTAATGAAGACCCGTCCTGTGATTCAGACTACCCGAGGGATGGTACGGGCTGTGGTATCTTCGTTGGCTTCGATGTGGGCAGCGACCTGATCGCTTCGATACAGTTCGGTCCTTCTTCTGTGTTCGCTGACGGGTTTGCCATCGACGACCTGAGGTTCGAGCGGACTGCAGTGCCCGAGCCCGGAACGCTCCTGCTGATAGGTTCAGGGCTTGTAGGCCTCGGTTTCATGAGAAGACGGTTCAGGGGTTGAGCTTCTGACCGCGTTTGTATATGTATTCGTTTGGCCGATTCTGCCGGGGTGAGTGAAGTCTTGCTCACCCCGGCAGTCTTGTTTCTGCTCGCCGTGCCGCCAACGGGTGTATCATCAATTCAACAACCTCTTCTCCCTTGATCCCATGGGTTCTTCTCCTGAGCGGTTACGTGTGTAAAGCCTTGCTATACTTTGTCTCAATCTGTGTCGGGTTTTCTTACATGACTGGACTCTCGAAGAAGCCGGCCAGTGGTTTTTGTACGATATACGGTGAAGTTGCAAGCCCGGTACGTTAATTGCATGTAAAAATTGAGTTAGGGTTCAAGATTACCGTTTAATCGGGACAATGTCAGGCGATGCAGCAGTGAATCATGTCGTGGGGGGACCTCAGGTGCTCAAACCGTCAAAGAGGAGGGAGAAAGAGATGAAGAGAAAGGTGTTGGTAGCGGTATTTCTGGTCTCAGCCGTTATACTGCTTGGGTCGGTATCGAAGGCGGGTGCGATCCTCATCGGAGGTGACAAGTGGTCGCATGATTTCGATGACACCGCATTCGTCGACGAGATTATTGACAAGGAAGTCAATGGATTTTATTGGGAGGGCGGTTCGGATGCAGGGCTGTTGAACGGTGATGTCGGTGACGGAGGGGTGGCACTCCTTGATGATGACTATATCTCCTTCATTTTTACCGACAATACCGTGTTCAACGGTGCCGGTGCCGACCTGGCGGTCTTCGAGGCCGGCCTTCCTGCAGAAGACCTGATCGTGAGTGTCAGTCCGTTTGACGACAACACCGGCTGGACTTCGACGCTCAAGTACGATTCCACCTATACCGGTGCCGAGGCGGCCGGCGGCTACAACCTGAACGTTGCGCTCATAGACCTCTCGGACTTCGGGTTTGCCGAGGGAGACTCCATTTCCGCCGTAAAGATATTCGGCATTACGTCTGTGTATAAGTGCTGTGGCAGGGGTGGCAAAGGTGGTATGGGTGGTGGATCCAAGACCGTCAAGGATCCGTACAAGAAGAAATGCTGCAAGAGCATCGGAGGGACCGACCTTGTCGCGATAGGTTCACTGAACACAGAGGTGCCGGTCCCAGAGCCCGGGACACTGCTGCTCATAGGTACTGGGCTTGTCGGTCTCGGACTCATGAACAGGAAGCTCAAGGGATAGGACGCACGCCACCAGCATGATCCCGTCTGAACTGAACCCTGACAGGGAGGCCGAGGGGGTAACCCCGGCCTCCCGATCAAACGGCGAGGTGGGCCGGGTCATCCCGGTGAAGAGTCAGGGGCCTTCCGGGCTTTCAGAGTCCATGTCAAGGGAATTCCTTCCAGGTTCCATGCATCAATCTGTTTGAACCCGTCATAATTATTCGTGGATTGTAGAGACAAAACCGCCTTGTTCCGGTTAAAATAGTCTGAGGAGGTTCTGCTTATGGATATGTCCGAGTGCGTGATTGTAGTTACGGGACTGCCTCGTTCGGGCACTTCGATGATGATGAAGATGCTGCAAGCGGGAGGAGTGGAGATCGTTACGGACAACGTGAGAAAGGCCGACGAGGACAACCCAGAGGGCTACTATGAGTTCGAGAAGGTCAAACGCATAGGAGAGGATGCTTCCTGGCTCGACGAGGCCAGGGGGAAGGCCGTCAAGATGGCCTCCATGCTCTTGTATGACCTGCCGCTGGACAGGACCTACAAGCTCGTCTTCATGAGGAGGAAGATGGACGAGATACTCGCCTCACAGAGGAAGATGCTCGAGCGGAAGGGGACAGGTGACGAGTTCGATGACGGCGAGATGCGGGGACTCTTCAGCCGGCATCTTGCCGAGGTCGAGTCGTGGATATCCAGGCAGGAGAACATGGAAGTCCTGTATGTGGACTACAACGAGATGCTCCTCGATCCGCTTGAGAACATCCGGCGCCTGAAGAGGTTCCTTGGCGACGACCTCGACGAGGAACGGATGGCCGGTGTGGTTGACCCCTCGTTGTACAGGAACAGGAAGCCGGCTTCAGCTGCAGTGAAGGAAGGCGATGAAACGGTGGACGACACCGGAGACGATGAGAAGATAAAGGCGAGGCTCAGGGAGTTAGGGTATATGTGAGCGCCGGATCGAGTGGCTGGTTGTCCGGCATGAAGAGGAGTTGCCCATGCTGGGAAGGGTTTTCGGAAGGAAGAGGAGAAAGGTCGTCGTCTTGGGGCTCGACGGTGTTCCATGCACACTGCTTGAGAGGTTCGCTGCAGAAGGCGTCATGCCAAATGTTGCTGGGCTGATCGAGGAGGGAACCCTGTGCAGCATGACCGCATCGGTCCCGGAGGTCTCGTCGACCTCGTGGAGCTGCTTCATGACCGGCGTCAACCCGGGAAGGCACGGCATATACGGTTTCATGGAGATCGACAGGAATTCTTACTCGTGGAGGTTTCCGAACTTCAACGATCTCAGGAGCAGGACCCTGTGGGAGACTGCGGGTGAACACGGCAAGAGGAGCATAGTGGTCAATGTTCCATCGACGTATCCGGCGAGGCCCCTGAACGGTATGCTTGTCTCGGGCTTTGTCGCCCTCGATCTCAGGAAGGCCTCATACCCCGATACGATGTACCGCTACCTGAGCAGTGCAGGATACAGACTCGATGTCGACGCCGGCCTGGCCCTCGAATCCCTCGACGACTTCACCGGAGATATCATCGAGACATTCAGAAAGCGGGTCGAGGTCATAAGGCACCTGTATGATTCCGAGGAGTGGGACCTCTTCATTGCGGCCGTCACAGAGACCGACAGGCTGCACCATTACCTCTGGGACGCCTTAGACGACGAGACGCATCCCCAGCACGGGTTCTTCACCGATTTTTACCGGGAACTCGACTCCTTCATAGGGGATTTATACGGGAGGACCGGTTCTGACACCCCCTTCATCATGATGTCCGACCACGGGTTCACTGCCATAAAGAGAGAGGTGTACTTGAATGCCTACCTGAGGGAGAAGGGATACCTGAGCTTCGACGCCGAGGAGCCGAAGTCCTTTGAGGTGATGAATAAAGGATCACGGGCCTTTGTGCTCGACCCATCGAGGGTTTACATACACCTCAAGGGGAGATTTTCCGGCGGTTGCGTGGAGGAGGATGAATACGAAGACCTCAGGAACGCGATCAAGGAGGACCTGTTGTCTCTGGAGATCGAGGGCGAGAGGGTCGTCAGGAGCATCTTCTTCAAAGAGGACCTCTACAGTGGTGAACTCCTTGCCGACGCTCCCGACCTCGTCGTACTGCCGTTTGAGGGGTTTGACCTGAAGGGTTCTGTAACAAAGACCGAGCTGTGCGGCAGGGGGCCCCTGACCGGCGGGCATACCCGTGAAGACGCCGTCTTTTTTATAAACAGGCCGGCGGCCTGTGACTCACCCGACATAGTCGATGCAGGGGTGACCGTGTTGAAGATGCTCGGCATAGAGACGGACGGTCTCGACGGGAAGGCCTTGGCATGACTGAAGAGTATGCAGAGTGCATATCGCATGACTGCCGGAAACCCTCTCCGGTCTCCATCCGAACGTTATGGAAAGACTCTTAATAGTCGAAGACAGTGAAGAGATAAGGAAGCAGCTTAAGTGGGGGCTCAGGAAGTGGTATTCACTCCACCTTGCCGCTGACGCCGACGACGCCCTGCAGTACTTCAGGAGACATCGTCCAAAGGTGGTGACACTCGACCTCGGGCTTCCTCCTGACAGCGAAGGCACAAGCGAAGGGTTCAGGTGTCTTCAGGAGATACTGAAGATGCACCCCCTAACCAAGGTGATAGTGATTACGGGGAACGACGAGAGGGAAAACGCCCTCCACGCCGTCCGTCTCGGAGCCTATGACTACTATCAGAAGCCGATAGACCTAAAAGAGCTGGTCGTCATCATTGGCAGGGCCTTTCACCTCTACAACATAGAGGAGGAGAACCGCAGCTTGCGGCATGCGCTCGATGAGAAGACAACGGCAATGAGCGGCATGGCTGGACAGTGCCCCGCCATGACAGAGGTCTTCTCGACCATCAGAAAGGTGGCGCCCTCGGATGTGCCTGTGCTGATACAGGGTGAGAGCGGTACCGGGAAGGAACTCGTCGCAAAGGCGATCCACTCGTTGAGCATGAGAAAGGACGGTCCTTTCGTGCCAATAAATTGTGGAGCCATCCCGGAGAACCTCCTTGAATCCGAACTCTTCGGTCACGAGAAAGGGGCGTTCACCGGCGCCCACAGCCAGGTGCAGGGCAAGGTGGAGTTTGCCGACAAGGGCACCCTATTTCTCGACGAGATCGGGGAACTGCCCTCGGGCCTTCAGGTGAAGCTGTTGAGGTTCCTCCAGGACAAGACCATCCAGCGTGTCGGCGGGAGGGTGGATATACATGTCGATACGAGGATAATCGCAGCCACGAACATCGATATCTCCGAAGCCATAGACTCGGGACGATTCAGGGAGGACCTTTACTACAGGATAGGCGTCCTTAACATCAAGCTTCCGCCCTTGAGGGAGAGGGGGGGAGACATAATGCTTCTTGCCAACCTCTTCCTCATGAAGTTCAGCGATCAATACAGGAAGAAACTGAAGGGATTCAGTGCGGCTTCGATCGATCTGCTCCGGTCGTACGAGTGGCCAGGCAACGTGAGGGAGCTCGAGAACAGAATCCAGCGCGCCGTCGTCATGTCCGACAATCAGTACGTTGAACCCGGCGACCTCGGATTCACTGCACGGCCCCGCCAGGGAGTCTCGGCGTATGCAGGCATGACTCTCAGGGAGGCGAGAGACAGGGTGGAGAAGGACATGTTGACGAACGCCATCGAGAAGCACAAGGGAAACATCGCGAGGGCCGCCGCAGAACTCGGCGTAAGCAGGCCCACCCTATACGACCTTATGAGAAAACACGGCCTCTATGCGGCTTCTTCCTGAAGTTCGAGCAGGACCGCGTCGAGTGCCTCGACGACCCTCGGGTCATAGAGCGTTCCCGCCCCCCTCTTTATCTCCTCCAGTGCCTCCTCCTGCGAGAGCCTCTCCTTGTATGGCCTCTCCGAGATCATCGCACAGAAGGCATCCACCACGGAGAGACATCTTGAGATGAGGGGTATCTCCTCGCCCTTCAATCCATCCGGATATCCGCTGCCGTCGAACCTCTCATGATGATGCAGAATGGCGGACTTGACATGCTCGGAGAACTCGAAACCGTTGAGGAGCCCCACGGTGGTATAGGAGTGGACCTTCAGTATGCGGTGCTCCAGTGGCGTGAGTTCCTTCTTCTTGAGTATGCTTTCATCGATAAGCATGAGACCGAGGTCGTAGATCATGGAGATGTAGATCGCCGCCCACCTTTCCTCCTCGCTTACCCCCAACCTGTACATAATCCTCGACATCAGCTCCTGAATGAACCTGCTCTTCTTGTGGTATTTCTTCTCTGCGTTTATCAGGCTGTCGAACGAGCTTATGAGATGCTTGAAATCCTCTTCGCTGTAATCGTTCGTGTACAGCCTGTCGATGAAGCGGGATATCCTCTCGCAAAGCAGCGACGCAATGTACAGGTCCTGCTGCGTGAAGGGCTCCGCGGTCTTCTTGTTGTTGAGATTCAAAACCCCGATCACCCTGTCCTTGGACTTCAGGGGGATCGACAGTAGGGACTTTGTATTGTACTGCAGGATGTTTCTCTTTTCGAACCTCGGGTCGTTCTCTATGTCCTCTATCAGCAAGGGCTTGCCCTCAAGCGCCACCCAGCCGGCGACCTTGTCTCCGGGCTTTATCCTCGTCCGCTTGACGACATCCTCCTCAAGCCCTCGCGCGCTCTTTATCACCAGTTCTCCGGTCAGCTCGTTGCTCAGCATCAGGGAGCAGATGTTGAGGTCGAGCAGCTCGGAGATGAACTCTATGAAGAGCTCCATCGAGGTGTCGACAACCGCCTCGATCTGTTCTCGCTTGCTCTTGGGTATCGTGATGTAGACGGCGAAGCCGTCATCGAGGTTTTCCGCGGTAAGGTTCCACTTGTGAAACTCCGCGATCCTCTTTGCGAGGTATATCTTCAGTTTCTCCTCGGGCTGATTGGCATGAAAGAGGTGTCGTGAGTTGATCAGGTAGGGGAGTACCGCATCCGGGAGTCTCCTTGAGAGCCGGAGGTTTATCCTTACAAAGTCGTCCTCCTCTACGTTGATCCGTATGGAATCGCCGCGTTCGAGGTAGTGACTCAAGCCCTCAGTCAGGTTGATGAAGAACTGCACGATGCGAATCTTGTCTCCGACTATATCGGATATCCCCTCGGCCAGGTCGATCCTGAGCTCCAGGGCTTTTCTTGCGAGCATGATCTTCAGGGACTTCGAACTCTGTATCTCTTCGAGGACGTCTGCAAGGTTTATGAGACTCTTTTTGATGACCCTGACTTCATCCTCCAGCCTGAGAAAATCGAGCAGGTCCTCAACGATTGATATCAGTTTGTCGGTCTCCCCTGAGATGATGTCGTGAAATTCGCTTTGTTCGTGTTCGGCCATTTTCCCGGATTGCTGCAGATAGTATATGGCCCCCTTGATCGAGTTGAGAGGCGTGCGCAGCTCATGGGAGATGCTCGCTATGAATTCCGTCTTTGCGACATCCGTCTCAATGAGTTTCTTGTTTATATCCTCGAGCTCGGCGGCCTTTGCCCTGAGCTGGTTCATCAGAGAGGCGTTCTCGAGGGCGATCGCCGCCTGGTTTGCGATTATCGTTACGAGATCGAACTCGTCTTCAGTGAAGGGTGTGCCGTCCCGCTTGTCGTTGATGTTCAGCACACCGTGGAGCCTGTTCTTGCTCACGACAGGGCAAGAGATGAATGAACGCGTCTTGTAATGGTTTCTCTTACTCGCGTCCTTGAACCTGTCGTCCCTGTCTATGTCCTCGACGAGCACCGGTACATGGGTCTTCGCCACGGTCCCGGCTATGCCCTCGCCGATCCTCGTCCTGTAGGACTTTACGTGCTGGATGTCAATGCCCCTTGCGGCAAGGGTGTAGAGCTCTCCCTTCTCGTTGAGCAGCATCAGGGACCCCTTCTCTGCGTTGGTATAGTTTATGGCAAGGTCGAGCATCAGGTTTGCAATGGCCGTGATGTCGTCCGTGATGACCATTGCGCTTGATATCTCCTGGAGGATCGAGAACTTCTTTTTGAACAGTTCGGGACTCTTCATCAGAGGACTATTATATAACATTTCAGCCGCAACCATGCACCCCGACTTCCCGGTCCCAACTGCCTGTGTTTGCTCCATCCTTTTCCCTCCAGCCGACAATGGCAGGTCGTTACCCCGTTGTTTTTACAAGCCGGTCCCGCCCCTCCTTATTTTAATTGTGGCTATATTACTTTAACGGGCCTTAAAAATTTTTACTGCAACTTCCGTGCCGACAGACTGAGCAGTTCTTTTTTCCCTTCTTTTCAGGCGGTTTCGTTCTTTGCAGGCTGGTTGTGATTCCGCACTGTTGGAAATCTTTACACTGCGGTCATGTGATAGAAAGAATTCTGACTGTTGCTTCAAGGATGCTTTTACGAAATCGAACCTTTTTTTAACGAATAGGTGTAGACAAAACAATTTTTCTTTGTTATTCTCAAGTAAGTAGGATATACCTGCCGCAAACCTGACCGAATGTTTTACGGGAGCAAACCGAGGGGGCGGATCAAATAATCAAGATAGAGGAGTGTTCTCCTCTATCTTGACCGCCTATTGCGCATCCTGTGCCTCGGTGTTCCCGCAGAACACCCGTAGAGTGCCCTTCCATATTAATTTTTCTTAACCTTGCCGGATTCAGCCGAAAAGCCTTGATTTTTATCAAAAAATATAATATACTGGTAGGTGTCGGAGGAATACCCTGTTGAAAAGGGGGATGTTTGTTAGGAGATTATCTCAAAAGGCACCGTGAAGAGGCGGACCTCACCCTCAAGGAGATATCCTCGATAACGAGAATTCGTTGCGAGTATCTCAAGGCACTGGAGAATGAGGAGTATGACAAGATCCCCGGTGAAGTCTTCGTAAAGGGCTACATACGGGAATATCTGAAGGCCGTATCGGTCGATCCAGCAGAGGCCGTCAGGATATACGAGGAACAGAGGATGGCGGCCCTTGCAGCTGAGGAGGAATCCCAGCCGCCGCCTCCTCGAATCAACCTCTCACCCCGGCTGCTCCTGTATCCGCTGGCGTTCCTGCTGATCGTGGTCCCGCTGATCGTTCTCCTCCCCCGAGACAAGCCCCCGGGAGACCCGACCGGAGAGACACGAAGGACGAGCAATATAGACAGGGTCGTCACCATGATACCGAACCCTGTAGCACCCGCCGAGGCTGATTACACCAACAAGCATGTACTGGAGATCACGGCCGTGGAAGACACCTGGATATACCTCAAGATCGATGACAGCCTGAGCTACTCGATGATCCTGGAGCCTGGTCAGAGGAGGATATGGACCGGCAACCAGCGGTTCATCCTCAAGGTCGGCAACGCCGGTGGTATCAGATTGACTTTTGACGGCAGGGAGATGGGGGCTCCGGGCAAGAGGGGCCAGGTTGTAAAGCTCATACTTCCTCTTGATTACGAAGAATAAACCTCAAGGCATGCCTCAACTGCAGCTGGCAAGCGGCTGTGATCAATATACAAGTCTCTTTGCAGCCTCATAGGCTCCATTCAAGGCGTCCGGGTGTTGCCTGACCGCACCTTTGGCGTCGATGCCGGCATAAGAGAGGGTCTCGTGTTCAGGGACACTGATGCTCCTGAAGAAGGCGGTCGCGGTTGCATCACCACACCTGAAGCCGGTCTCCTTCTTCATGCCCCCCACCATGAGGACCAGTCCTTTCCTGCCGCGCGGTCCGTCGGGAATCGGTCTCTTCAGGAGGTATTTCTCGCACCAGAAGGACTGGCACCTGTCTATGAGCGCCTTCACCTGGGCGGTGAGGCCGAAGAAGAATATGGGTGAGGCGAGGATGAAGCGGTCTCCCTCGCGTATGGCCCTGTAGACCTTCTCCATGTCGTCGTTTATGATGCAGAGGCCTGTCTCTTCACATGCGCCGCAGTTGAGACACGGTGATATCTTCATATTGGAGGGCCTGAAGAGGGTCACCGTATGACCCTCTTCTTCAACGGCCCTCATGCACTCTCTCAGCAGAAGCTCCGTGTTCCCCTCTCTTCTCGGACTTCCAAGAAACGTGACGACTCTCAAGTGTACCGCCTTATTCTTCTGATATCAGCTCCATCGGCTGGCCGCAACAGACCAGCTCGCCGCCGCCCACCTTCGTGACCACCACCTCGTTGCCGCAGACATTGCACCTGTACTTTTCGCCTACGCTCCTGACAGCCATTCGCTTCCCTCCTTTGATCTGATCCCAGGACGGATCAATAGTTTAGAGTGCTCTTAAGGCGTCTCAGGCGGCCGCCCCCCCCCATGGTGTGTTCTCACTTGAGGGCCTCGTAGACCCTGCCGACCAGCTTTGCCGACGGTGTGAGCGTCTTGTCGCCCTCGTCCTTCCACTTCGCCGGACAGCCCTCATTCGCATGCTTTGCGAGGTGGAGGTTCGCCTTGAACTTCCGCATCAACTCATCGATGTTCCTGCCGAGGTTGTAGAAGTTGACCTCGGAGTTGAGGAGCTTTCCCTCAGGGCTGATTATGAACGTACCCCTCAGGGCGAGCCCGGTCTCTTCGTCATACACACCGAAGAGTCTCGACAGGTTCCCCGTCGGGTCAGAACCCATGGGGTACTTCACGTTCTCGAGCATCTTCTCTTCCCTCTGCCACGCAAGGTGCACAAACTTTGTGTCGGTGCTGACGGTGACCACCTCGGCACCCATCTTGTGGAACCTCTCGTACTGCTCTGCCAGAGCAGCAAACTCCGTGGCTCAGACAAAGGTGAAATCAGCCGGATAGAAGAAGAGAATCGTCCACTTCTTGCCGGCCTTCTGGGCCGCGAGGCTGAACTCCCCGAAATCACCCCTTGACGGCTCGTAAGTCTCGATGCTGAAATCCGGCACGTCCTGGCCGACCTTCAAACCGCAGCAAACCTCTTCCATCTTCAACCTCCTGTAATTATCGATTTTCAGCGAGTCTCGCCGACTCGATGCACGAGGCCCCTCGAAGGCGGGGCCGGTCGCTCTTCACTCGGTTACGGTTATCTCCTTCGTTGCCTCCCACTGTCCGTGCAGGTTGCACCTCTCGATCACCCTCAGGGTTGACGTCCTGTGCTTGCCTCCCTTGTGCAGGGTGACTGTTATCTCGGGCCTTGTGAAGACCGGCGTAAGGTCTACCCTCACATAGAAGTTCTCGCCTGAGTAGACGTCGATCCACTGGATGTGATGCCCCTCTTCCATCACATGCGGCATCTCGCCGACCTTGATGCCCACCTTGAAGGGTTCTCCGGCCTTCACCGTGTCCGGACAATCGATCACCGGCGTGTGCTTCTTCTCCATGTCCGTCATGTTCGAAGGATCCTGCGGCCTGTTTATCCCACAAAAAAGACCTTTCTCTGACATCTTCCGCCTCCTTGCTCGTCAATGAATTGAAGCCGCATGCGGCGGCCTCGGGTTAAGCCGGTTCAAAGGCCTCCTTTGGTGCATTGCATACAGGGCATGCCCAGTCATCCGGCAGCTCTGAAAAAGGCACCTCCTCTTTCGAATCATCATAGATGTAACCGCACACACTGCATTTGTACATACGAATCTCCCTCCTTTAGTCGTAGTTCTTGTGGTATTCCTTGACTCTCCGGGCAAACTCGCGGCCGAAGTCGTAGCAATTCTTCTCGTCCTCTTTCGACGGCCTGTACTGCACCTGTATCCCCGGCTCCACGGACTCGAGCTTCATGGACTGAAACTCGTTGTAGAGCCACTTTACAGCACCGCCTCCCCAGCCGTAACTGCCGAAGGCCCCTGCGATCCTGTCCTTCGGCCTCAGTCCCCTCAGATGGGTGATAAACTCCGCAACCGAGGGGAAGACCTCGTTGTTCAGAGTCGGTGAACCGACGAGGCAGCCTCTCGACATCCAGAACTCCGTAATGGCGACGCTCATAGGCGTGGCCCGCAGCTTTATCACCTTGCAGCCGACCCCTTCGTCCATGATCCCCTGCATTATGGGCAGCGTCATCTGCTCGGTGCTGTGCCACATGGTGTCGTAGATCACGGCCACCCTCAGGGCAGCCTTGCCGTTGGCCATGTCCAGGTACATGCGGAGGACCTTCTGGGGATCCCTTCTCCATATGACGCCGTGGTCTGGAGCGATCATGTCTATCTCGATCCCGAGCTTCTCGATCTGGGCGATCTTCGATTTTATGAGTGCCCCGAAAGGCATCAGGATGTTGGCGTAATAGTCGACCACCGAGTTCTCGAGCGCGGTATGCGAGGAGCAATCCACGAAGTCGTCGTCGAACCTTGCGGTCGAGGCAAGGTGCTGGCCGAAGGCATCCTGCGAGATGAGCAGCTTCGCTCCTTTTACGTACGTCATCATGGAGTCGGGCCAGTGGAGCATCGGTGTCTCGATGAACTGGAGCGTGTACTTGCCGGTATTCAGCTCATCGCCGGTCTTGACGACCCTTATGTTCCACCTGGAGGTGTCGAAGAACCTCTCCATCCCCTTCTTGCCGCGCTCCGTAATGTGGATGGTGGCGTCAGGGGCCAGTTCCATCACCCTGTCGAGCGCTGCCAGATGGTCGTTCTCTATGTGGTTGATTACGATGTTCTTGATCCTCGACGGCTCGATCAGTTCCCTGATGTTGCCTATCCCGACCTCTGTGAAGTCGTGCTTCACGGTATCGACCAGGGTGATTTCCGAGTCGAGAATGAGATAGTTGTTGTAGGTCGTCCCGTTGGGGGTCACGTAACCATGAAAATCCCTGACCGCCCAGTCGATGGCTCCGACCCAGTAGATGTCCGGCTTGATCTCGATGGCTTTCATCTAAGCAGTAAACCTCCTCCTTATCCATTTTTTCAGTTTGTCGACAAGGACATTGTAACACATAGAGCACCTCGCTTCAACCACGCACTTCCTTCATCTCCCGGCCATGCCGGTCCTGTGCGGAGGGCTTCTCCATAAGCCGGGACCCGCTTCGACCCGGTGTTCTGCAGCCCGGTCGATGTGCCGGTCATGGGCTCAGTTTATGGTCTTCTCGTGATGGAACAGGACGTAACCGCACAGCCTGCATGCCGTCTCGTCTTCGTCGCTCCATATCTCGACTTCGGCCTCACACCGAGGACACGTGACATCGGTCGGAAAGGCATCCCACTTTATCGAGCATGCTGATCTACGGCTCTTATTCTTCACGGGCCTTCCTCCATCCGCTCTCCCTCAGCCTCTTCATGCGCTCCACGCCCCAGGTCTTCAGCTTCTCGATGTAGGCCTTCGGGTCGGTCTTCGCGAGCTTGGCGATCTCTTCCCGCTCCTTCTTGCTGTCGATGTGATCGCCGGGGTAGACCCCCCTCCAGGTGGCGTATCCTTCGTCGAAGAGCACCTCGGGCGAGAGCCGCTCCCTCAGCTTCGCCGGCAGTTTCCGGGCGAGGAACTCCGCCACCTCCATGTCGTACTCGATGATCCAGCCGTTGTCGGCTATCATCCTCTGGGGCGTGAAGGCGATGTCTGTCGAGCAGTTCGGGCAGTAGAGCCTGAGTATGACATCACCCGTCATCACGTCGTCCTTGAAGTTGAAGCTTGCCTCCCTGAGTCCGCATACGCAGGAACTCGCATACTCCATACACATTGTTTCGTACCTCCTGATCGGTTTGACTTTGTCTTGAGGCCCGCAGTGTGTCAGTCGAGCCTCGGTTTCGGCGTGCCCTCTGTCGGGGCGGGCAGGACCGGATATTCGACCTTCGGCTGAACCCCCGTCGTCGTCCTCAGGAAGGCCGCAATCTTCTCCACCTCGGCCTGCGTCAGCTTTACGCCCAACTGTGCCGAACCCATTATCCTCACCGCCTCCTCCAGGCTCCAGACCTTGCCAGAGTGGAAGTAGGGCGGCGTCAGCTCTATGTTCCTCAGCGACGGCGCCTTGAATACATACTCGTCAGACTTCAGGCGGGTCACCTTGAACCTTCCCTTGTCTCCCTGGAGTATCTCGTCCGAGGGCCTTTCGACTACGCCGAAGGGATAGTAGCCCTGTCCTCCCATGTTGACGCCGCCGTGACAGATGGAGCAGCCCTTGTCCATGAAGAGTCCGAGCCCCTCCTTCTCGGTTTTGCTCAGTGCGTCGCCGTCACCCTTGAGAAACCTGTCGAAGCGTGAATTCGGCGTAAGGAGCGTGGCCTCGAACACCTCGATGGCCTTTGCCATGTTGTCGAAGTTCACCGGGTCCTTCTCGCCCGGAAAGGCCTCCTTGAACATGCGGACGTAACCGGGCATGCTCTTGAGGGTCTTTACGACCTGCTCGGGCGTGTTGTTCATCTCCACGGACGCCTGCACAGGACCCTTCGCCTGTTCCATCAGGTCTTTTGCCCGCCCGTCCCAGAACTGCGCGATGTTGAAGACCGAGTTCAGCACGGTGGGGGCGTTGCGCGGTCCTTTCTGCCAGCCGTGCCCGACCGAGGTCTCCTGGTAGTCCGCGCCTCCCATGCCCACGTTGTGACACGTGTTGCAGCTTATCAGGGCGCTGGCCGAAAGACGAGGATCGAAGTAGAGCATCTTGCCGAGTTCCACCTTGACCGGTGTCGCCGGGTTTCCCTCAAGTGCCGGTGCCGACTCCGGAATCGGCTTGAACGTCTTGTTCGCCCTCTCCTCGAGCCCCCCGGCATAAAGATGCGAGACGACAAGAAGCGTTGCGATGAATACCGATGCCCACAGACTCTTTCTCTTCATTTCTCTGACCCCCCTTCTCCTGATGCTTCGGTTTTTTTTCGTGTATACAGCTCACCCTTGCTTGCTCATCGTGCCCGTCTCTCCGCACTTCGGGCACTTCTTCGGTTTGCACCTGCCTTCCTTTGTGGCACCGCAGCTTTCACACTTGAACACAGCCATCTCAACACCTCCTTTCCTTGTACACTCAGGACACACGCCGTAGAACTCGATGTGGTTCCCTGTTATCCTGAAGCCCTGCCTCTGTGCAGGCGGAATGTTTATCCTGAACTCTTTATGCACGTCGACTATCTTCTTGCACCTCAGGCAGATGAGATGGTGATGAGGCTCTGTGTTGGGATCGTAGTGCCTCCTCTCGGGGTCGATGGTCAGCTCGACGACCTCGCCGCGTCTCTTCAGGGCCTCGAGGGTGTTGTACACAGTTGCAAGAGACATCGTGGGAAAGCTCTTCTTCACGTTGTGATAGATGTCCTCTGCAGCCGGATGATCCCTGTTGCCGTCGAGGTACTCGAGTATGGCAAGCCTCTGCGGCGTCAGCTTGAATCCCCTCTCCCTCTGCCTTTCCATCCGTCGTCTCCTTGATTGGAATTATTCTTAATAAAGAAAGCATAGCAGATAAGAATGCTTCTTGTCAAGGAGAAAATCTTCACCCCCTGCATGCGCTGGGTATTCGGCGCTCGATGCCCACCTGCAACATTGAGGCCCGATGCCGGCAATTGCAAACATTCCGGCCGATCCTGTATAATTCCTATCGACGGAAGACGGCCTCCGCTCCGGCGGCGGGCCGCTCGATACGGTCAGGAGGAGGCTGTCATCAAGATAAAGACGGATAAGGAGGTCAGGGAGGTCCCAGGCGACAAGGCCGCCGGTGTCCTGAAGGAACTCGGCGCGGTCGCCCTGAGGCACGACTCCGCCGTGCTGGAGATACGCGAGGCTGAGCACCTGCCGGATGACGTTACCATTGAGCCGGTATTTCCAGGGTCGAGCGAGGGTCTCTCGATCCTGAGGCACAGCACGTCCCACGTTATGGCCCATGCCGTGAAGGAGCTCTTTCCCGAGGCGAAGGTGGCGATCGGTCCATCGACGGCGGACGGTTTCTACTACGACTTCGACATGGAGAGGGCCTTCACTCCGGAAGACCTGCAGAGGATAGAGGAGAAGATGAAGGAGATCATCGGCAGGGACAGTCCGTTCGTCAGAAGGGTGCTGCCGCGGCAGGAGGCCATAGAGCTCTTCGAGAGGATGGGAGAGCCCTACAAGGTCGAGATGCTCCGGGAGATGGAGGACGAAGAGGTCTCGGTCTACGACGAAGACGGCTTCACCGACCTCTGCAGGGGGCCGCATATTCCCTCTACGCGTTATATCAGGGCGTTCAAACTCCTGAGCATCGCGGGCGCCTACTGGCGGGGTGACGAGAAGAACAAGATGCTGCAGCGTATCTACGGGACCGCCTTTGAGGACAGGAAGAGGCTCAGGGAATACCTCGACTTCCTCGAAGAGGTCAAGAGGCGCGATCACCGGCGGCTCGGCAGGGAACTCGACCTCTTCAGCATAAACGACGAGATCGGCCCCGGCCTCATCCTGTGGCATCCGAACGGTGCCATCATCAGGAAGACCATAGAGGACTTCTGGAGGGAGGAGCACCTGAAGGACGGCTACCGGCTCCTCTACACGCCGCACATGGCGAAGCTGGACCTCTGGGAGAGGAGCGGCCACTGGGACTTCTACCGGGAGAACATGTATTCGCCTATGGAGGTCGAGGGGGCCGACTACGAGATAAAGCCGATGAACTGTCCTTTCCATATCGCCGTATACAAGAGCGCCCTCAGGAGCTACAGGGAGCTTCCCTTGAGATACGCGGAGCTCGGCACCGTCTACAGGTATGAACGCTCCGGTGTGCTTCACGGGCTCTTCAGGGTGAGGGGGTTCACGCAGGACGACGCCCACATATTCTGCATGGAAGAGCAGATGGAGGAGGAGATACAGCGTGTGCTCGACTTCACCGTCTTCATACTCAAGACGTTCGGTTTCGATTCCTATGACATCTACCTCTCGACAAGGCCTGAAAAGTTCGTGGGGGCCCCCGAGAACTGGGACCGAGCCACCGGTGCGCTGAGGACCGCCCTCGAGCACAAGGGACTCGATTACGAGATCGATCCCGGCGAGGGTGTCTTCTATGGGCCGAAGATCGACATAAAGGTCAAGGACTCCCTCGGCAGGCCGTGGCAGTGCAGCACCATACAGGTCGATTTCAACATCCCCGAGAGGTTCGATATCACCTTCAGGGGGGTCGACGGTGGGGAGCACCGGCCCATAATGATCCACAGGGCGTTGATGGGGTCTCTCGAAAGGTTCTTCGGCATCCTCATAGAGCACTACGCGGGGGCCTTTCCTCTCTGGCTTTCTCCCGTGCAGATTGGTATAATAACCGTAGCGGAGAGGCATGTCGGCTATGCCGAAGAGGTGAGGAGGGGGCTCGAGAACGCCGCCATACGGTGCGAGGCGTTCTTCGGCAACGAGAAGGTCGGCTACAAGGTGCGCCAGGCGACTGTCAGAAAGGTGCCGTATTCGGTTATAATAGGCGACAGGGAAGTGGAGTCGGGCAGACTGACGGTCAGAAAACGCGGAGGCGACAACGTCGGCCCTTACGGGCTCTCCGAACTGATCATCTGGTTGAGAGAGGAGATCGAGTCGAGGAGTCTGACGCCGAGACTTTAGGATTCGAACAAGATGGTCCGGAACAGGGAACGGGACCTCAATGGTTCACAACAGAGGAGCTGCAATCCGTAGCGTTGAAACTTAGGAGGTGTGGTTATAGCACAGGAATACAGAGTTAACAACAGGATCCGGGCGAGAGAGGTGAGGCTTATAGATGCCGACGGCACGCAACTCGGCATCGTTCCCCTAAGGGAGGCCCTAAGGATTGCAGAGGAGAGGGACCTGGATCTCGTTGAAGTGGCGTCTAACGCAAAACCCCCGGTCTGCAGGATCATGGACTACGGGAAGTTCAAGTATCAGCAGAGTAAGAAACACTCACACCGCAAGACCATAGAAGTCAAAGAGGTGAAGGTGAGGCCCCAGATAGACAAGCATGACCTCGATTTGAAGATAAAGCACATAATAAGGTTTCTCGAGGCCGGAAACAAGGCCAAGGTGACCATGTTCTTCAGGGGCAGGGAGATCGTCAGGCCCGAGCTCGGCATGAAGGTCTTCCACAAGATAATAGAAGAGCTCGACGACAAGTACAACATAGAGAACAAGCCGAGGCTCGAGGGCAAGAGCATAACGATGATAGTGGCCCCCAAGTAACGGTCCGGGCCCAAGGGGTGGGCCCAATGGCGGGTGACGCCTCGTTTGAGAGGAGCTGAGACTGTTTTGGAATATACCAAAAAGGAGGAGGCAGATGCCGAAGATAAAGACCCATAAAGGGACGGCCAAGAGGTTCAAGATCACCGGATCGGGCAAGGTCAAGAGGCGGAAGGCGAACAAGAGCCATCTGCTCACCGGTAAGCCCGGCAAGCGGATGAGGACGCTCAGGCAGGGCGCCCTCGTGGACAAGACACAGGAGAAGACGATAAAGATGCTGCTCCCCTACGGCTGAACAGCGCGGGGGAGACGGACAAGACTAAATAATACTGTTTCGGAGGTTCACGGATATGCCGAGGACGAAAGGTGGCTATAAGACGAGGAGAAGGAGAAAAAAGGTCCTTGAGATGGCGAAGGGCTATTACGGCGCGAGGAGCCGCTGCTACAAGGTTGCGAAGCAGGCGGTCGAACACGCCCTCAGGTATGCATACAGGGACAGGAGGGCAAAGAAGCGCGAGTTCAGGAGCCTCTGGATCGTGCGTATAAACGCGGCGGCCAGGGAGTCGGGCCTGACATACAGCCAGCTCATCAACGGCCTCAAGAAGGCCGGCATAGGGCTGGACCGGAAGGTCCTGGCCGATATCGCCTACCACGACCCTCACGCATTTAACGAGCTTGCCGACAAGGCACGGCAGGCCTTGGCAGCATAAGCAGGGCCATGGGGGGGACGGCAGGGCGGCTCAGGGAAGAGTTTGAATCCGACTGCAGAGGGGTATCGTCCCTGAAGCAACTAGATTCCCTGAGGATAAAGTATCTCGGAAGAAAAGGGCTTTTAACCCAGAGGTTGAAGGCCCTTTCCGCGTTGCCCCCCGAGGAGAGGCCAGCCGCTGGTAAGGAGATCAACGCTCTCAAGAGGCATATCGAGGCCGAGATAAGGAGGCTGGAGGAGGAACTCTCCTCCGCCGAGCTCAAAAGGAAGGCCTCGACCGGTTTCATAGACATAACCATCCCCGGCAAATACATACCGCCGGGAAGCCGGCATCCGGTAAACAGGGTGCTCGACGAGATCGTCGAGATATTCCTCTTCATGGGCTTCACGGTCGAAGAAGGACCGGAGGTGGAACTCGACTACTACAACTTCGAAGCCCTCAACATCCCGAAGGACCATCCCGCCAGGGATATGCAGGATACCTTTTACGTGCGGGCAGGCGGAGAGGCGCCCGGCACTGCCGGGGTTGAGAGCGACGTGGTCCTCAGGACCCACACCTCGCCGGTACAGATAAGGGTGATGGAGCGGGAGAAGCCTCCGTTGAGGTTCATTGCTCCAGGCAAGGTGTACAGGTGCGATGCTGATGTCTCTCACACGCCGATGTTCCACCAGGTCGAGGGCCTTATGGTCGGAGAGGATATAACGTTTTCCCACCTGAAGAGTCTCCTCAAGCTCTTCATCCACAGCCTCTTCTCTCCCGACACTCCCGTGAGGTTCAGGCCGAGCTACTTTCCGTTCACGGAACCGTCGGCCGAGATCGACATAGGATGCATACTCTGCCGGGGTGAGGGATGCAGGGTCTGCAAGGGTACGGGCTGGCTCGAAGTGCTCGGCGCGGGAATGGTCCATCCGAAGGTCTTCGATGGAGTCGGCTACGACACGGAGAGGTATACGGGCTTTGCCTTCGGCATGGGGGTCGAGAGACTGACCATGCTCAAGTACGGAATTGACGACATCAGGCTCTTCTATGAGAACGACCTGAGGTTCCTGAGCCAGTTCTGACGGTGCACCTTGGCCGAGTCCGGGTGTTTTTCCCCCGGAAGAATCCACGTTCTCATCCCTGTATTTGTAAGGAGCAAAGGAATGAAGCCTCTCAGGGACATGCCGCTTGCAAGAAAGTTCTTCCTCGGTACAGGACTGATCATCATATTCTTCTGGTGTGTCTTCAATTTCCTCATCTACCTGAACCTCAAGGACGACATCATAAAGCAGACGTACGAGAAGACCGATATACTCTTTTCGCATATACAGGCCACCATAGACTATATAAGAAAACAGCTGAGACCCAAGCTCTTTCACGTCCTTCCCGATGACACCTTCGTCCGTGAGGCGATGTCCGTCTCGTTCATGAACAGGGAGATCATGTCCGAGTTCAGAAAGCGCTTCTCAGGCTTCGAATACCGGAGGGTCGCGATAAATCCCATGAACCCCGAAAACAGGCCTGACGAGACGGAACTCGGGTATATCGCCATGTTCAGGGAGGGAAAGGCGAGGGTCCGGAAGGAGATAATAGAGAGGGATGGAAAGGACTACTTCATACATGCGAGACCGATAGTGATCGAAGCCGAATGCCTTGCCTGCCATGGCCCGCCGGAGGAGGCCCCTGCGACACTCGTCGAGCTCTATGGAAAGAAGGGCGGCTTCAACAGGAAGGAGGGGGAGATCATAGGGGTGGAGTCGATTGCCATACCGCTCGATGAGACGCTGTCGCAGATAAGGGGACTGGTCTTATCTATATTCTTTACAGGCATCGTCGGGGTGTTTCTCCTCTTCCTTTCGGTCAACTACTACATCAACATAGTCGCGATAAGGCCGATAAGGAGCGTGAGCAGGTTCTTCAAGTCGGTCGTCGAAGACGGCGGTGACCTCGATACAAGGTTGATCGCCAGGAGCAGGGACGAGATCGGGGAGCTCGTCCGGTCGTTCAACCAGATGATGGATTACCTCAGGAATTCGCAGGAGCGGCTCAGGGATTCCGAGCGGAAGTACAGGAGGATATTCGAGGCATCCAAGGACGCCATATTGGTGGCTGATTGCAACGGCGCGATACAGGACATAAACAGTGCCGGACTGGAACTTTTCGGCTGTATCGAGAGGAAGAGACTCCTTCGCGAGAAGACGCTTCCGACGCTCTTTGCGGAAAGCAGCCGGTATGAGGAGTTCTTGGTCAAGCTGAGGGAGGCCGGATACGTGAAGGATTACGAGACACGGCTGAGGGGACCGGACGGCAAGGTTGTGGACGTCTTGATCACTGCAAGCTTCAGGCGGGATGACGAGGGGAGGGTGTGCGGATTCGAGGCGATGATCAAGGATATCACAGAGTGGAAGAGGGTGCAGGAACAACTCAAGGAGGCCGACCGGCTTGCCTCCATCGGACGGCTCGCCGCCGGCCTCGCCCATGAGATGAACAATCCGCTCGGGATAATAATGGGCTATACCGGGTTGCTCCTCAAGGAAGCCGGGGACGACGGCCCGTTGAGAGACGACCTCGAGATCGTGTACAAGAATGCAGAGGCTTGCAAGAGGATCGTCGAGGACCTCTTGAAGTTCTCGAGGAAGACCGAGACCAGGCCCGAGCCCCACGACATCACGAGGATAACGGATGATGTGGTCGACATGTTCTCCTATGCATTCGAGGAGAAGGGGATAGCGGTTGTGAGGGATTATCAGCCCGGGATACCCGAGGTGATGGTCGATGCCGAGAAGATGAGGCAGGTCTTGATGAACATCCTGATGAACGCCTACCAGGCCATCCACGGTGAAGGCGTGGTGACGGTGAGGGTCTTTCCAGGGGAAACAGGGAGAGAGGTTATAATAAGTGTAAGCGACAGCGGCACCGGCATAGCGGAGGAGTTCAGGGGCAGGGTCTTCGAGCCCTTCTTCACGACCAAGGAGCCGGGAGAGGGTACGGGCCTGGGTCTCGCGGTCAGCTACGGGATAGTCAAGGAACACGGAGGCGATATAATGTTCGAATCTGTCGAGGGTGAAGGGAGCACCTTCATCATAAGGCTGCCGCTGTGAGTGTATCCAGGGTGAAGCCCGGCAGGGCTTCGGAAGGCAAGGGGGCAGAGGGCGAGATGAGAGAACGGGTGCTCGTCGTTGATGACACGAAGGACATGGTTGCCTTCCTGCAGAGGCTCATCTCCTCGGGGCTCGGAGTCGAGGTGACGGGTGTCTACAGGGCTTCGGATGCGGTCGAGGCCGTCTCCGGCGGGAGTGTTGATGTCGTGATCGCCGACGTCAAGATGCCGGAGAAAGACGGAATGACACTCTTGAAGGAACTGAAGGCCATTGACGAGGAGATCGTGGTGATACTGCTTACAGGCTACGGCACGGTCGACATGGCGGTCGAGTCTCTCAAACTCGGGGCATATGACTTCCTCACCAAGCCGATCGACAACGACAGGCTCCTGCACACCGTAAAGAAGGCCGTCCAGTTCAGGAGGGTGCTCAAGGAGAAGGCTCGCCTCGAGGAGACCATAAAGCACTCGGGGCTCAGCAGAGAGCTGATTGGTGAGAGCAGCGTCATGGAGGAATTGATGGAGAGCATCAGGACCGTGGCCGAAACCGATGAGACCGTGCTCATCACCGGAGACACCGGTACCGGAAAGGAGCTTGCAGCGAGAACGATCCACCGGATGAGCAAGAGGGCGGGGGGACCCTTCATAGCTGTCAACTGCCCGGCCATCCCCGAGTCCATCCTCGAGAGCGAACTCTTCGGCTACAAGAAGGGTGCGTTCACCTCGGCCGCCTCGGACAAGAAGGGGCTCTTCGAGGTCTCAAACGGCGGAACCATCTTCCTCGACGAGGTCGCCGACATTCCCGTCTCCGTCCAGACGAAGCTCCTGCGCGTACTGCAGGAGAAGGAGTTCAAGCCCCTCGGCGATACAAAGAGCATTAAGGTCGACGTGAGGGTCCTTGCCTCCACCAATCAGGATATCGAGAGCAAGGTCGAGAGAGGGCTCTTCAGGGACGACCTCTACTACAGGCTGAATGTCATCACTATCAGGATGCCCTCCCTGAACGAACGTATAGACGACGTGCCCCTGCTGGCTCGACACTTCCTCAGAAGATATTCAATCGAGTTCGGCAAGGACGTCAGGGACTTCACGGACGACGCCATGGCTTATCTGACCCGTAGGGAGTGGAGGGGAAACGTCAGGGAACTCCAGAACGTGATAAAGAGGGCCGTGATATTCTCTAAAGGCCCCGAGATAGACGGCGCCTGCTTCAGGGAACCCCCAAGGGCCAACCACTGCAGGGATATCGTTCTGAACGATATCCTCTCGCTCGATTACAGGATGGCGAGAAACAAGGTGCTCGAACGCTTCACGGTGAGCTTCATCAGAAACGTGCTGCAGAAGACCGGCGGGAACGTGACGAGGGCGGCACAGATGGCGGGTATCGAGCGGCAGTCCCTTCAGCACCTGATGCGAAAATACAGGATAGACCCCCGCGAGTTCAGGAAAGAGACCGCAAGATAATCCGTGCGCGGTGCAAATATTTGCTGACAGTGCAAAGTGGAGATTGCGCCGACGCTCAACATTCACGCCCACCGTTGCACCTGCCTGCCGTGGCACCATCCTTTCAAGAAGGCGGTCTTTCCGCTGTTTCTCTCCGGCTGTCGTATCTCCGTTTCTTCTTGGCACAGTGCTTGCTGAAGGCATGGCTGTCAGAAACAATCCAAAATACCAAAAGGGGGTGACAAGATGGAAGAAAAGCATGATGAGAGCAGGAAGGAGGCGGCATCCGGCTCGTTGACCGGTACGGCCTTGGAGGCCGAGGATGTGCTGGCGGGTGCCGAGCCGTGGGAACCGGTCGAGACCAAGCTGGTGGTCTGGTCGCTGCTTATCGCTGCTGCGGCCTTGATAATCGGCCTCTTGGTGGTACCGACATCCATCCTTCATACGCCATGAACATGGAGCTCCTCATATGGCATGACGGCAGCAACTGGGTCGTGAAGAACGAGCGGCTGACCCTCTCGGCCCCGACCCTCGAGGAACTCGACGTGGAGGTTGAGAGGTTCTTGAGAGGCAGCGGGATGCTCAGGGAGGGCGAGACGGCCGAGGTCTTCATGACGTTCGACAATTCGACGATTCCGCAGTGGATCCGTCAGTATGCCCAGCACTATTTCAACCGCGTGCTGGAGGTTAGGGGGTAGGTTTTTACCGGGACTCTATGAAAGTCATGACAGGAGGAGATTAATGGCCGACCTTTCTAACAGGAGATGGTATTCGGGGATGTTGACTCAGGAGGACTGGTGGGCGGTATGGCTGGGAGTCGGTTTCTTCTTTATTTCCCTCTTCAACCTTGCTGGGGTCGACCTCGTCGGCTGGATCACGTATCCGACGAAGTGGGTACTTTATCCACCCGAGGGCGGCAAGGGAGCGGTCAGCCATGCCTTCTACGCGCTTGGCAAGAAGTACAGCGTGACGGCCAAGGGCTTCTACAAGGGCCTGGGGTGGTGGAGCGTGCTGTGGACGTATGTCGTATTCACGATCGCCACCTGTATCGGTGCGGCGTTCATGAGGTGGAACCTCAAGAGGTTCTTCACGGGCTGGACCATCATATATTTCCTCACCATAGCCACCTGGTTCGTGGGACACCACGCCTTCATAGCCGCAAACAAGATAAACATGAAGCAATACGGACTGAACTTCGCTCTCTCACTTGGTGGAGGCGGTTCGTTCATCCTCGCATTGATCGTGGGCCTTGTCATCGGAAACTTCTTCAAGCCCTTCGCGAACTACCTGAGTGAGGCTGCAAAGCCCGAGTGGTACATAAAGACGGCCATCGTCACGCTCGGTGTGAAGCTCGGCTATCTGCCGATAAAGCTCTCCGGATTCTCTCACAAGCTCGGCAAGGAGGCTGCAAGCCTCACGTTCGACCTCTTCGTTGCAGGCGCGGCGGCCACGATCGTGGCCTACCTTATCTTCTGGCCCGGCGTGTACGTGATATCGAGGAAGCTCTTCAAGCTGCCGCGCAAGACTGCGGCCGTGCTCGGCTCCGGCATATCCATATGCGGTGTCTCCGCCGCCGTGGCCACCGGAGGGGCGGTAAGGGCGAAACCGGTGGTATCGATCATGGTGTCAGCCCTCGTCGTTGTCTGGGCCGTCATAGAGCTCGTCATCCTGCCGGGTTTCTTCACGCACGTATGGCCCGGTACGAATGACCCGCTTGTGGCCGGAGCAGCCATGGGCATGTCCGTGAAGACGGACGGTGCAGATGCCGCTGCAGGGGAACTCATGGACGAGTTCATGCGCAACAAGATAGAGTCTGAAACCGATGGAGCGGTGATATGGCCCTCGGGCATCATAACCGCGAGTGCCGTCATGACGAAGGTCTGGATAGACATGTTCATAGGCATTTGGGCCTTTGTGCTCGCCCTCGTATGGGTCTACAAGTTCGAGCGCAGGGCTGGGGAGAAGGTGCCGGTATCAGAGGTCTGGCACAGATTTCCGAAGTTCGTCATCGGTTACTTCTTCTGCTGGTTCTTCCTGCTCGCCCTCTACTTCGGACCCGGCCAGAGCGGTGCCGTCGAGGCGATGCCGTTTCTGAAGTCGGTGAAGGCCGGTGCTGTCCCCATCGAGAAGGGTATGCGGAAGCTCTTCTTCATGCTCACGTTTCTGAGCCTCGGCATAATCACCGACTTCAAGAAGCTGAAGGAGGCACAGTTCGGCAAGATGGTGTGGGTCTACTTCGTCGCCCTCTTCTTTTTCATCATCCCGGTGGCGATCGTTATCGCTTACCTGTTCCACCACGGCATGCAGATACCGAACATCGCCGGCTTCGTGCAGTGAGGCTTAAGCGGGGCAGGGGCGCGTAGAACCGCCCTGCCCCGGATGATCGAGCCGGGGCCGAAAGGGAGAAGGAGGACGGACGCCCGGCACCCCTTGCCGGTCGTCGTGGGATGAACCATCGAGGCGTCGACAAAGAGGAGGAAGAGATGGAGGAGAAGAAACCCGAGATAACCGAATCCACTGCCACGCAGTTCGTCGTGGTCAGGGACAAGTCGGGCAAGGAGTTCGTCTGCAGACTCGCGGACCTGAGGGATCCGTCGACCCTGACCGAGGAGGACAAGAAGCGCTGTTATGAGAATGTCGAAGAGGCCCTGAAGGAGCTGGAAGGGCTTTAGGCAGGCTCCGGTGAGCTCCGCTGCGCGCTCTCCGCGTGTGGGCCCAGCCCTCAGAGCAGGACGTTCGCGATATAGAGCGCGTAGAAGAAGCCGCCGAAAAGGAGCAGCCAGCCGGGCAGTTCCTTCTTGACGGAGACCGTTGCGAGGATTATCCCGGCCATGACTATGGCGGAGAGCACGTTCTGTATCTCCCTGTAGCCGAGCCTCCAGCCAGTGAAGAGCATCCCTATCGAGACGGGGATGGTAGACTGAAAGACCATTGCTCCCGTAATGTTGGCAAGCCCTATGGTGTCCTTGTTCTTCAGGGTCCAGGTTATGGAGTTGAACTTCTCAGGCAGCTCTGTCGCCACCGGGGTTATCAACAGGGACAGAACTAGAGGCGATACACCCGACTTGACCGACGATGCCGTCAGGTAGTCCACAAACAGGTAGGCCCCGGTGACTATGAAGAATAGGCCTGCGGCTGTCTGTATCAGTATCCACCTCAGCGTCCTCGGGCAACCGAGAAGCGAGCCGAGGTGGAAGTGTTCGGTATACTGCTCTCCGGCCTCTGCCTCGTGCTTCAGCGAGTAGTAGAAGAAGGCCGCGTAAAGGAGCAGCAGCCCCGCGGCCGAGGCATGCTTCAGGGTCTCGCTTCCCCTCAGCGAGACGAATAGCACCACCAGCATCACGGATATGAAGTACTTCAGTTCGAACTTCAGTGCCTTCACGTTGATCTTCATGCTCGCCCTCGGGCGCCTCTTTCCCATCCAATGAATCACGACCGTCACCCCGAGCAGGAACATGGCAAGCGTGCTCAGCATGAAGGGTGCCCCGAGTATGGCGCCTACGGCGATCCCTTCACCGTTGCCTCCCTTGCCGAAGACCAGCGCAAGAACAGGCACTATGGTCTCGGGCAGCGCGGTTCCTACTGCGGCAAGGAGGCTGCCGACGGTCGCATGCGACAAGCCGGACCTCTCGCCGAAACACTCCACCCCGTTGGCAAAGAGCTCGCATCCGCCGAGTATGATGATTATGCCGCAGGCGAGCCCTGCAGCAAGCAGCAGGTATGAGGGGTCTTCCACTGCTGCAACCCTGCCGGCCAGCAGCCGCGCCGCTGCAGCGACCA